>Ga0180217_1004835_pt1 | contig 10445 bp, 9 predicted proteins | sample eDN3rd37CBELigOP_FD_128521 | JGI IMG/M metagenome (GOLD analysis project Ga0180217, IMG submission 128521) | Enriched Organic Plus compost microbial communities from Emeryville, California, USA - eDNA 3rd pass 37_C BE-Lig OP (version 2) (version 2) ... | reverse complement strand
CCGCTTCGCCGTCTTTCAGCGACGCCGTGAAGAGCGCGCTCTCGAGCCCGCCCGCGGCACCCAGGTCGGCGGCCGAGAACGTGTAGCCGATGAGGTCGCCGCGATCTGCGCTCTGGAGGTTCGTGATGAAGCCTTCGCCCGGCAGCGGCAGCGTGCGCTCGCCTTGCCCGTCGTGGTCGGTGACGATCAACTGCGGCTCGTCGTCTTCGGTGCGCACCGACATCACGAGGTGCTCGGTGGTCGCGCGGTAGTCCTCGATGTGCTCGTGGGTGAAGACCGGCTCCGCCTGCTCGCCCGTGAGATCGGTCCGGAAGATCGTGTCGCTCGCCTCACCGCGCTGCAACAGGAACACCTCTTCGGGGGGCGTGCGGAAGGTGTGCTCGAACGTCGCCGCCGGACCGGCCGCGGTGCCGCGCACATCGCGGAACGTCACCGTGTACTCGGTGTCGCCCCACAGGGGCAGCGTGAACCGCACGCCGACGCTGCGCCCAGACGTGTCGACGGCGAACGGGGTCGCCGGCTCGACGGTGACCTGCGACGGATCGACCTCCTGCAGCGCCTGCGTCGTCGTCACGATGAGGCGAGAGCCGGATGCCGCGACCGCCGACTCGGGATCGACCTCGACCGACGTGACGCGGGGTCCCTGCAGCACGCTCGCCGCGGCGCCGCCGATGCCGAGCACCGCGAGGACGCCGACGACCGCGAGGAACGTCAGCGCGAACGAGCGCCCGCGACGCTCGCGCGAACGGCTCCGCCGCGTCGGAGCGTCAGTACTCATACGGGTCTCCGGGCTCGTCGATCGGCTCGATCGATGCGGCGTCGACCACGAGGCGTCCGTCTGAGGTCGCCCGCACGGTGCCGCTCACGTTCACCCACTGGCCCGTCTCGGGCAGCTCGCCATCGGTCACGACGGGAAGCCCCGCGGGCTGCGCGTCGATCACGCAATGCGTGATGACCAGGCGCGTGAGCGTGAAGTCGCCATCCTCGGACGGCGTCGCGAAGCCGCTGAGCTCGACCGCGTCTCCGTCGAAGGTCTCGGGGTTGGTGGCCGTCGCGAACACGGTCGCCCACTCGCCGACCCCGAAGGCGGTCGTGTCTCCGGATGCGGCGAGGGTCACGGCATCCGCCCCCGCGAACAGCGGAGCAGCGCCGATGTTCCGCGACATCGCGAGGTCGGCGGACAGCGTCGCGGGCGGCAGGACGAGGGCGGTCAGGACGACGCCGGATGCCACGACCCCGCCCGTCACCGTCGCGACGAGTGCCGCGGCGTTCCGCACCTGAGCCGTGCGCGGCCCCTGAGCCGTGCGCGGCCCCTGAGCCGTGCGCGGTCCCTGAGCCTGTCGAAGGGTCGACGCCTCGACAGGCTCGGCGACCGGGTCATCGTGGCCGTGGTCGTGGCCCTCTTCTTCGGCGCCGAGCGGCAGAGCGAAGCTGGCGACCGCGCCGATGAGCATCACGACAGCCATGCCCATCGCCCACCACGCGGACTCGGGGTTGATGTACAAGCCGAGGCGTCCCGTGAGGCCGAGACCGAGCGTCACGACGGCGAGGACCGTCGCGAGACCGACACCGAGCCAGCGGGTCGCGAGCGCGTGCGACTTAGACAAGGAGGTTCACCCCCGTCCCGATCGCGAAGGCGGCGAGCACGACGACCACGACGATGCCGCCGAGCGTGCGCCACGTGAAGGTCGTCCGCATGAGCGCGAGCATCTTGACGTCGACGAGCGGCCCGACGAGGAGGAACGCGACGATCGAGCCCGGCGTGAACGTCGATGCGAACGACAGCGCGAAGAACGAGTCGACGTTCGAGCAGATCGACACGACCATCGCGAGCGCGATCATCGCGACGATCGACAGCGCCGGGTTCGAGCCGATCGCCAGCAGCGTGTCGCGCGGCACGAGCACCTGCACCGCTCCGGCCAGCGCCGAGCCGATGATGAGCGCGGGCATCACGGCACGCAGCTCGATCACGAACTGGGCGAGGGTGCGGTTCCAATGACCGCGGGCGCCGACACCCGGTCCCTGAGCCTGCCGAAGGGCGCACGTGTCTCGGAACCGCTCGGTGAGCAGGGAGTCAGGCGACGGATGCCGGCTGTACAGCCACCCGACGAGGTTCGCGATCGCGTAGCCGCCGAGCAGCCGCGCGACCAGGATTCCGTCGTCGAATCCGAAGGCCTGGTGAGTCGTGATGATGACGATCGGGTTCACGATCGGCGCGGCGATGAGGAACGTCAGCGTCTCGGGCACCGTGAATCCGCGCATGAGCAGACCGCGCGCGAACGGCACGTTGCCGCACTCGCACACGGGGATGAACATGCCGAGCAGCGAGAGCACCATTCGGCGTGCCCACGCGCGGCGCGGCATCCAGCGCTCGAGGGCGCCCGGCGGCACCCACACCTGCACGACGATCGAGAGCACGACGCCGAGCACGACGAAGGGCAGCGACTCGATGAGCACGCTCAGCGCGAGGGTCAGCCCATCCTGCGCGCGAGTGGGAAGCGAGGCGTCGTAGAGCGTCGGCACGAGGGCGTCGATCGCGAAGAGGAGCGCGACGAAGGCGACTCCCACCCCGATCCAGACCAGCCCGCGGGTTGCTCCACCGGTCGCTGAGCGAGCCGAGTTCCCGCCGGTCGCTGAGCGAGCGTCGCGAGACGAAGCGTCCCGCCGCGCCTCGTCTCGTCGCTGCGCTCCTCGCCCAGCGACCCCGGAGGGATCAGTCCGCGTCACGCTCGCCGGCCCGGGCCCGCGCGCACGACTCGCACAGCCCGAAGATGTCGACGACGTGCTGCGCGTCGGTGAAGCCGTGCTGTTCGGCGGTGCGCCGGGCCCACTGCTCGACGTCGTTCGCCTCGATCTCGACCGTGAGTCCGCACGAGCGGCATATCAGGTGGTGGTGGTGTCCGGGCGACTCGCATGCGCGGTAGAGGTTCTCGCCCTCGGGGCTCTGCAGCGAATCCGCCTCGCCGAGGGCGGCGAGGCCGGCCAGAGCGCGGTACACGGTCGCGAGTCCGATGCCCGTGTTCTCTTCGCGCAGGGTCGCATGGAGGGCCTGTGCGCTCACGAAACCCCGCGCGTCGGCGAGCGCCTCGCGCACGCGCTCGCGCTGCCACGTCGTGCGCTGCGGAACCGGGGTCGCGGGTGCCGGCGCCGCGTGGGCGCGCTGCACTCCGGACCGATCGGACATGCCCGGGAGTCTACCGGCGAGGCCTGAACGCGAGCCTGGACGCGATTCCCATGGCGGATGCCGCGGCATCCGTCACGCGTGCATGCGCTCCCTCATCACGCGACCCTGCCGTGCGCCGATAACGCGGCACACGACGTAGATCGCGAACGAGATCGTCGTGATGTAGGGGCTCACGGGGAGCGTGCCCATGATCGCGAGGAGGATGCCCCCGACCGCCGAGACGAGGCCGAACACGGCCGACAGCACCGGCACGGCGAGCGGTCCGGCGGTCACGCGCATCGCGGCGGCGGCGGGCGTCACGAGCAGCGCCATCACGAGGAGCGCGCCGATGATGTGCACCGCGACCGCGACGATGAGTCCGAGCAGCAGCATGAACCCGAGCGACACCGCAGTCGTCGGCACGCCCCGCGCGGCGGCGGCCTGCGGGTCGAGCGAGTCGAAGCGCAGCGGGCGCCAGATGAGCAGAATGCCGAGCAGCACGATCGCGCCGATCACGATGAGCCACCCGAGCTGGTCGGACTGCACCGACACGATCTGGCCGGTCAGCAGGCTGAAGCGGTTCGCACTGCGGCCGCTGTAGAGCGACAGGAACAGGATGCCGAGGCCCAGCCCGAAGGGCATCAGCACCCCGATGATCGAGTTGCGGTCGCGGGCGCGGGCGCCGAGCCATCCGATGATCCCGGCCGCGATGAGCGACCCGACGATCGATCCGCCGACGACGTCCGCCCCGATGAGCAGCGCCGCGGCGGCGCCGGCGAACGACAGCTCGCTGATCCCATGCACCGCGAACGCCATGTCGCGCTGCATGACGAACACCCCGATGAGCCCGCCCACGAGCCCGAGCACGGCGCCCGCCCACACCGAGTTCGACACGAGCGCGAGGATCTCGCCGTAGTAGGGCAGGCCGCCGAACATCGCGTCCCACACGTCGCCCCAGTTCATGCGGTGGCCTCGCCGTCCGCGTGATGGTGATGCGACTCCTCGGCATCGGGCGCACCCACGACGACCAGCCGGTCGCCCGCGCGCAGCACGAACACATGCGCGCCGTACAGGTCGGTCAGCACGTCGGAGCGCAGCACCTCCTGCGGTTTGCCGAGCATGAACCGCCCGTTCGCGATGTAGAGGATGCGGTCGACCTTGCCCAGCAGCGGGTTGATGTCGTGGGTCACGAGCAAGACGGATGCGCCGCTGCGCCGATGCCGGTCGATGAGGCCGACCACCGCCTGCTGGTTCGCCAGGTCGAGGCTCGTGAGCGGCTCGTCGCAGAGCAGCAGTCGCGGATCGTCGGCGAGCGCCTGCCCGATGCGGAGGCGCTGCTGCTCTCCGCCGGACAGCGTGCCGGCGGGCCGGTTCGCGAACGCATCCGCCCCCACCTCGTGCACGAGCCGGTCGACCCGCGCGCGGTCGCCGCGGCGCGGCCACGGGAACCCGAACCGGTGCCCGTCGACACCGAGCGCGACGAGGTCGCGGCCTCGCAGGGCGGTGTCGGGCGGAAGCGGGCGCTGCTGCGGCACGTACCCGATGCGGCGGTCTCCGCGGCGTCGGAATCCGGGCTGCTGAGCCTGGCGAACCACGCCGAGCGCCGTGATCGTTCCCGCGCTCAGCGGCTCGAGGCCGAGGATCGCGCGCAGCAGCGTCGTCTTGCCCGAGCCGCTCGGGCCGAGCACCGCGATGAGCTCCCCCGGACGCACGTCGAGGTCGAGACCGCTCCACAGCTCGCGGTCGCCGCGGCGCAATGCGGCTCCGCGGATGCTGAGGGGCGAGGCATCCGTGTCGTTCGCCTGCGCGGGGGGTCCGCTCATCCGGCGAGCGCCTCCGCCAGCGCCGCCGCGTTCGCCTGCATCCACGAGAGGTAAGTCTGGCCCGAGGGCAGGGTCTCAGAGAACTCGATGACGGGAATGCCCTGCGAGTCGGCCTCGTTCACGACGCGAGTCGTCTCGGCTCCACCCGTCTGGGTGTTTGCAATCACCACCCGCACGTCGCCGCTCGCGATGAGGTCGAGCGACTCGAGCAGCGTCGCGGGCGGCACGTCCTGACCTTCTTCGACGGCCTCGCTGAACGCATCCGGCGTGAGGTCGATCAGCCCGGCGGCCTCGACGAAGTACACCGGCACGGGCTCGGTGACGAAGACCCCGGCGCCGGCATCGGCCGCATCGATCTCGGCGAGCTGCGCCTCGATCGCCTCGATCTCGGCCGCGAACGCGGCGGCGTTGTCGTGGAAGAGATCCCCGCTGTCGGGGTCGAGCGCCTCGAGCTGCGACGCGATCCCGAGCGCGAGGTCGGCCATCGCGCGCACGTCGTACCAGACGTGCTCGTTGAAGCCCTCGATGTGCTCGTGGTCGTGGTCGTGGGCGTGCTCGTCCTCGTCGCCGCGCTCGCCTTCGGCGGAGTCGTCGTGCGCGGCGCCGCCCTCCCACGCGTGCGAGAACTCGACCGCGGTGAGCACGTCGGCGTCGCTGCCGCTGGACTCGATGAGCGCGTCGACGAAGGAGTCGTAGCCCCCGCCATTCTCGACGATGAGCTGCGCGTGCGCGATCGCGAGCTGGTCGCGGGCGCTCGGCTCGAACTCGTGGGGATCGCCGTTCGCCGACGACACGATCGAGGTCACCTCGACCCGGTCGCCGCCGATCTGCTCGATGATCTGGCCGTAGACATCGGTCGACGCGACCACCGCGATGCGGCCGTCGGAGGCATCGGCCCCGCTGCTCGAACAGCCCGCCAGGACGAGAGCGGATGCCGCGGCCACTCCGGCCGCGGCGACGAGGCGTCGACCGATGCGCATGCGGACAACACTAACGCTACTGATAATCGTTCTCAACTCAAGAGTGCGCGGCGGTCCGAGATGACCGCCGGTGCGTCCGTCAACCCCGCGACCCGCGAGCCCTCCGCGGCGTACCGTGCCGCCATGGGCTCCCTCACCGAGCACGACCGCGCGCGCCCCGCCGCCCTCCCGGCGGCCCGACACCTCGCGATCACGTGGGGCATCCCCGATGAGTACGGCGGGATGACGGCCGCGCTCCTCCACCGCTCGCGCGCGTTCCACCGCGCCGGAGGCGCCGACGTGGACGTCATCACCTTCGACGAGCGACCCGACTACCCCGCCGTGCGCGAGCGGCTGCGCGAACGCGGCGCGCTGTGCGACGGCATCCGGATCCTCAACGTCTACGAGCACTTCCGCGACGTCGAGCGAGAGGCGGTCTCCGGCATTCATCGGCCGGCGTCGATGCGGCGGCCGCCCGACGAAGCGGTCCGCGGCGACTCGGGCTCGGTGCTCCGCTGGGTCGAGAAGGATGAAGCGGTCCGGGTCGAGCACCGACGCCTCGACGGCACGACGGCCGTGGTCGACGAGCACCGTCGCGGCGGCGGGCGCATCATCACATCGCTGGACCGTGCCGGGAATCCGACGGGTCAGTGGCGTACGGCGCGCGCGTTCCGTTTCGCGTGGCTCGATGAGCTGATCGCGGATGCTCCTGCCGTCGCCATCGTCGACAGCAAGACCGCCGCCGCGCAGCTTCAGCACTACTGGCGACCGAACGTCACACTCATCCACGTCGTCCATGGAGCGCACGCCGACCGGCGCGGGCGCCTCACCGCGACGCGGCGCCCGGTGTTCGAGAACCTGCACCGGTGGGACGCCGTCGCGTTCCTGACGAAGACCCAACGCGCGGCCGCGATCGAGCTGCTCGGCGACCCCGGCAACCTCGTCGTGGCGCCGAACGGCGTCACGGTCGCGCCTGACGTGCCTCGACTGCCGTCCGACCGGCTGCACGGCGTGATCGTGTCACGCCTCACCAGCGCGAAGCGCATCGAGCACTCGCTCCGCATCATCGCCGCTGTTCGCGCGCGCGGAGTCCCGCTGACCGCCGACATCGTCGGCGACGGCCCTCGCCGCGCGGTGCTCGAGGCGGAGGCAGCACGGCTCGGCCTCGACCACGCGGTGCAGTTCGCCGGTTACCGCGAAGACGTGCGCGACTTCGTGCGTCGCGGCTCGTGGACCCTCGTCACGAGCAGGTCCGAGGGCGAGTCGCTCGCGCTGCTCGAGGCCATGGCGGTCGGCAGCGTCCCCGTCGCCTACGCCATCCCGTACGGGCCGGCGGAGGTCATCGACGACGGTCGCAACGGATGGCTCGTGCCCGAGGGCGACATCGAGGCGACGGCTGCCGCGCTCGCGCACCTCTGCTCGCAGGACGATGACTCGCTCGCCGAGATGCGGCGGCACGCCCGCGACACGGCGCGTCGGTATGACGACGCCGGCATCGCCGACCTCTGGGCGGGCATCGAGCGCGACGCCGTCGAACGGCACGTCCGACGGACGCCTGTGGACGACGACGCTCTGCGCCGGATCAGAGTGCGGATGCGCCGCGGACGCTACGTCGTCACGGGCGTGCTGCGCGACGCGCGCTCCGCACCGGCGGTCGAGGTGCGTCTCGTGTCGCCGCGCGGATTCGCGACGCGAGCGCTCATGCGCGGATCCGGTCCCGTCCGGTATGCGCGGGTGCCCGAGCGCGACTCGGTCCGGCTCGGGGGCGACGCCGTGCGTACGACGTTCCTCGTCAGCACGAAGGACGGCACGGTGACCGTGGACGCGGGGCTGCGGCATCCGGATCGCCGTTCCCTGCCGCGCCGCGTGCTCGACCTCGCGCGGCGGCTGGTGGGCGGGGGCGCGGGTCAGTCGAGCAGCAGCGCCGGCTCCTCGAGGATCGACGCGACGTCCGCGATGAACCGCGACATCCCGTCGCCGTCGATCACGCGGTGATCGAACGACCCCGACACCGTCGTGACGTAGCGCGGACGCACCTCGCCGTCGACGACCCAGGGCTTCTGCCGGATCGTCCCCAGCGCCACGATGCCCGACTCGCCGGGGTTGATGATCGGGGTTCCCGCGTCCATGCCGAAGACGCCGATGTTCGTGATGGTGATCGTGCCGCCCTGCTGGTCGGCCGGCTGCGTCTTGCCCTCGCGCGCGGTGAGCGTGAGCTTCTCGAGCGCGCGCGCGAGGTCGCGCATCGAGAGGTCCTGCGCGTCCTTGATGTTCGGAACGAGCAGGCCGCGCGGGGTCGCCGCCGCGATGCCGAGGTTGACGTAGCGGCGGACGCGGATCTCCGCTCCGTGATCGGTGTCGACCCACGCCGCGTTGACCATCGGCGTGCGGCGCACGGCCCAGATGACGGCGCGCGCCATGATCAGCAACGGCGAGACCTTGACGTCGGCGAAGTCGGGCGAGGCTTTGAGTCGCTTGACGAGCTCCATCGTGCGCGTCGCGTCGACGTCGGTCCACACCGACACGTGCGGCGCGGTGTACGCCGAGCGCACCATCGCCGACGACGTCGCCTTGCGCACGCCCTTGACCTCGATGGTCTCCTCGCGCTCCTCGTCGGCGGGAGTCACTTGGGCAGGCACGGTGACGGGAGTGACGGATGCCGCGCCCGCCCCGCGCTCGACGGGGATCGTTTCCTCGCGCACCGTGCCCCAGTCGGGGGTCTGGATGTTGCGGAACACGCTCGCCTGCTCAGCGTGCTTGAGCACGTCGTCGCGCGTGACGTCGCCCGCGGGCCCGGTGGGGACGACGTCGGCGAGGTCGACGCCGAGGTCGCGCGCGAGCTTGCGGATGGGCGGCTTCGCGATGACGCCGACGGATGCCGCGACTCGCTCCCTCACCTCCGAACCCTGTTCGTGAGCCTGTCGAACCTTGCGCCGGCGCGACTGCACGTGCCCGCCTGTCCCGTAGCCGACGAGCACGGAGCCTTCGCCTGCGGGCGGCTCGCTCGGCGCGCCGTGCTCGGTCTGCCCGACCGTGACCTGCGACGGGCTCGGGGCCGAGGCATCCGTCGTCTGCTCATCGGCGACGATCGTGATGATCGGGGCTCCCACGGCAACCGTCGTGCCCTCCGCGGCGAGGATCTCGCCGACCGTGCCGTCGAACGGCGACGGAAGCTCGACGAGCGACTTGGCGGTCTCGATCTCGACGATCACGTCGTTCACGGCGACCCGGTCGCCCGGGCCCACACGCCACGAGACGATCTCGGCCTCGGTGAGTCCTTCGCCGACATCGGGGAGCACGAAGGTCTGGGTCGTCATGCGAAGTCCTTTCGCGGCATCCGTCAGTACGCGAGCGCCCGGTCGACGGCCTCGAGCACGCGGTCGGCGTCGGGCAGGTAGACACCCTCGAGTTTGGCGGGCGGGAACGGCGTGTCGAAGCCCGACACCCGCAGGACGGGTGCTTCGAGCGCGTAGAACGCCTTCTCCATGACGGTCGCGGAGACCTCGCTGCCGAGCGACGTGAAGCCCGGGGCCTCCTGCGCGTACACCATCCGCCCGGTGCGGCGCACCGAGTCGAGGATCGGACCGTAGTCGACGGGCGAGAGCGAGCGCAGATCGACGACCTCGCACGACGTGCCCTCCGACTCGGCGATCGCCGCCGCCTGCAGGAGCGTCGTGACCATCGCACCGTGCCCGACGAGCGTGACGTCGGTGCCGCGACGCACGATGCGCGACGCGTGCAGCGGCAGGGCGCGCGCGTCGAGGTCGACTTCGCCCTTCTGCCAGTAGCGCGCCTTCGGCTCGAGGAAGATGACGGGGTCGTTCGAGTCGATCGCGTCCTGGATCATCCAGTACGCGTCGTTCGGCGTCGACGGGCTCACGACCCGCAGACCCGGCGTGTGCGTGAAGTACGCCTCGGGGCTCTCCTGGTGGTGCTCGACCGCGCCGATGTGCCCGCCGTAAGGGATGCGGATGACGACCGGAAGGCTCAATGCGCCCTCGTGCCGGTTCGTGAGCTTCGCGAGCTGTGTCGTGATCTGGTCGAATGCGGGGAAGACGAATCCGTCGAACTGGATCTCGACGACGGGCCGGAACCCCACCATCGCGAGGCCGATCGCTGTGCCGACGAGTCCCGACTCCGCGAGCGGCGAGTCGAGCACACGGCGGTCGCCGAACTCGGCCTGCAGGCCCTCGGTCACGCGGAACACACCGCCGAGGCGCCCGATGTCCTCACCCATGAGCAGCACGCGGTCGCTGTTCGCGAGGGAGGCCCGCAGTCCTGCGTTGAGGGCGCGGCTGAACGGCATCGACTGCGTGCCGGTCGGCGCCGACCGTGCAGAGGCTGCGGTCCCTGAGCTTGTCGAAGGGCCGGACGACGCCTCGGGGAGCTCGGCGACCGGGCGGGTGCCGGCGATGGGATCGGTCTCCGTCACGATGCCCCCTCCTCGAACGACGCCTCGTACTCGGCGAGCCACCGACGCTGCTCGTCGATGAGCGGGTG
>Ga0180217_1004834_pt1 | contig 10445 bp, 15 predicted proteins | sample eDN3rd37CBELigOP_FD_128521 | JGI IMG/M metagenome (GOLD analysis project Ga0180217, IMG submission 128521) | Enriched Organic Plus compost microbial communities from Emeryville, California, USA - eDNA 3rd pass 37_C BE-Lig OP (version 2) (version 2) ... | reverse complement strand
TAGAGAAAATGTCACTTGTGTTGAATTAGAGGTTCCGAATATGCCAAACCTCTTTTTATTCGAAACTGATGGAATGTTAGTTGATACCGGAGCTAAAAGCTATGAAACTCAAATTATTCCTTTTCTAAATGAAGCATCATTCGATCTTGTTGCATTAACACATAGTCATGAAGATCACACAGGTACAGCTCCGTGGATACAGGAAAACCTTAGTGTTCCGATATATATATCGCCTCTAGGTGTCGACACTTGCTTGCAATTTGCACCATATCCACAATATCGCCAAGTTATATGGGGCAAACGAAAGCCATTCAGACCACTTCCGATATCAGATACAATACACTCTCGGAAAAAAGAGTGGAAAGTATTACATACACCAGGTCATGCTGAGGACCATATTGCTTTATTGAATAAAAAAACCGGAATTTTGTTCACAGGCGATTTGTTTGTATCACCAAAAACAAAGGTAATAATGAGGTCTGAATCTATCCCTCAAATCTTGGACTCAATTCGGAAGGTTCTTACCCATGACTTCGGTCCAATGTTTTGCTGTCATGCCGGCTACATACAAGATGGACAAAAACGGATGCAACAAAAGCTTGACTACCTTGAAAATCTTTGCGGCGAAGTAAAAAATCTATATGAAATTGGGCTTTCCAAAGAAGAAATTAATCAAAAGATTTTCCAAAGAAAATACCCAATAACGTTTGTATCAGAGGGTGAGTGGGATACTTTGCATATTATTACTTCAATTATCGGTGGTAATAAAAGATCTTAGGCAGATATTCTACATAAAATAATTTAATTGTTAAGGGAGTATTGTTCCAACTCATCAAGTTTGGAACATTGTCTTACGTCCTTTTTCTATTCCTTTGATTATAGGAGGATTAGTTATGTTATTTTGTGCGTTACTTCCAGAGCACCTCATACTAAGTGGGTTCCTAACGGTCCTTTTTTGTACATTATTGATTTCCATCTTACTTTCATTAAGAGCCTATAAAACTCATTTGAATAAATGTTAGGCTTCACAAGAATAAAAGCTAGGGAATACCTATTCAGGTCTTACCCTAGTTTCACAGAAACCTTTTAAACTGTTAAGAACAAACTCACCAGATTGTTTGGTTGAACTTTTAAATAGCTTATCAATCATATTCATAACAGGTCGGTAATACGTTGTTTCAAACTCTTGCTCGATAATGGTATGATTGGCCTGTTGCTGCAAACGATATGAAAAAGTCATCATATAGGTTTGAGATTCAAGTTCAAAAGCGAAGAACGATGGGCGGGTAACTTGCTTATTTCTCCCCTGTAATGTAACCTGTTCTTTTTCTTCTACGGCTGTAAGCTGAAAACTCGCACCAGGATGAGATTCGTGCTTGAGGTTATAATAATGGATAGACGTCACATTCGGAAACCATTTTTCACGCAAATGGGCCTTCGCAATACAGTCAAATACTTCTGTAATGGGTGCTTCGATAACAATTGATTGTTTCATAGGAATACCTCGTCATTTTTATTAGATTAAACATAGCAGAAAAGGTGATGTTTGTGGAGAGAATTTTTGGACTAGATCCTATAGTTGGAGAAGACCCAAAAGTATTAATCCTTGGTTCAATGCCAAGTGTAGAGTCACTTCGGAAACAAGAATATTACGGAAACAAACGCAATCATTTTTGGAAAATCATGTTCCAGCTTTTTGATAGTCTTGAGCGAGCAGAATACGAGGAAAAGATTGCATTTTTAAAAGACAAAAAAATTGCCCTTTGGGACGTGCTATATAGTTGCCATCGTGAAGGAAGTCTGGATTCGAATATTAAAAATGAAGTACCGAACGAGATTGAGTCTTTTGTAAAATGTAACCCAACCCTTCGCATAATCGTTTGTAATGGCACAAAAGCCTATAAAAGCTATCAAAAATACATTGGGCTTAATCGCTTTCCAGAGCTTAAGGTGATTAAACTACCTTCCACAAGCCCCGTTCCCGGAAAATACAATAAAACTCTTGAAGGCAAGCTCCAAGAGTGGAAAAAGATTAAAGAGTATTTATAACACTTTTTTTAGGTCTTCCTCAATTTTTTCAGGCTCGGTTTGTGGGGCATAGCGACCCACAACTTGGCCATTACGGTCTACTAAAAACTTGGTGAAATTCCATTTGATCGCTTTTGATAAAACACCTTTTTGTTGTTCTTTTAGGTATTCAAACAATGGGTCGGCATTCTCACCATTGACATCAATTTTTGCAAACATCGGGAATTTAACGCCATAATTTATTTCGCAAAATGAAGTTGTCTCATCCACATTTTCAAACTCTTGATTTCCAAACTGTGCAGATGGGAACCCGAGAACAACTAAACCATCTTCTTGATATTTATCATAAAGCTCCTGCAACCCCTTAAACTGGGGTGTAAATCCACATTTACTTGCTGTGTTGACGATAATTAGTGGTTTTCCTTCATATTCCTTCAGCGCTTTTCTTTCACCATTTGGCATGGTTACTTCAAAATCATACACACTTGCCATTATTACCACTCCCTAAAGTACGACTTATTCCAATCGTAAATGATGTTAGATTTGGATTCAAGTTTGGACTTCTTTTCATACAGATTTTCATGTAAGATTCAGTGGAGAGAGAATTTTTTGAAAAATGAGGGTGTTGAATGAATCAGTCGTTAAAAGAGTGGAAGTTCCCAGCGATGCTATTAACGGGGTTAGGATTATCCTCTTTGGGGGATTTTATTTATCTAGTAGCTATTAATCTACTTGTTTTAAAAATGACCGGATCAGCCGCAGCAGTTGCTGCTCTTTGGGTTGTCGGTCCAATTACGTCAATCTTCGTAAATGGATGGTCTGGAAGTATTATCGACCGCTCCAATAAAAAGAAGATTATGATCATCACCGATATCGTCCGAGCTGTTGCGGTTGCCATCATCCCATTACTTCCAAGTATTTGGATGATTTATGCCTTATTATTTGTAATCAGTGTTGCTAAATCTTTTTTTAATCCGACATCAACTACTTATATAACTGCCCTCATCCCGAAGGAAAAGCGGAAGACCTTTAATTCGATTAGAAGCTTGGTTTCTTCAGGTGCATTTATTACAGGGCCTGCGATTGCAGGTGTGCTCCTCATCGTGGGGAGTCTTGAAATCGCCATCTATAGTAATGCCATTTCCTTTGTCATTTCTGCTATACTCATTGCATTTTTACCGAATATTGATAGTAATCAAAATGACATAACGGAAAAACTTCAATTGAAGAACTTACTAGAAGATTGGAAAGTGGTTATTCGCTTTGGAAAAGAGGCCCTATTTGTGATGACCATTTATTCCAGCTTTGTTATATTTGATATTTTTACGATGGCTATGGATTCGCAGGAAGTTGTTTTTACACAAAGGGTAATTGGTCTTACTGAAGTGGAGTATAGCTTACTAATGAGTGTTACAGGGATTGGCTATGCTGCTGGAGGATTATTGGTGATTTTTATTTCACGATTTCTATCGATTCGCGCCCTAATCGGAACAGGACTCTTTATGCTTGCAGCAGGCTATTTCATCTACTCCCTGTCCACATCCTTTACAATGGCAGCAACTGGTTTCATTATATTAGGCTTCTTTTTTGCCTTTTCAAATACAGGATTTACCACCTTTTATCAAAACAATGTACCTGTGGAAATCATGGGCCGTGTCACAAGTATTGTAAGTGTGCTGCAAAGTGCAGTGTCTGTTGTTTTCCTATTATTTATTGGAATCATGGGCGACCTTCTGCCGTTACGCTACACGATTGTTACATTGTCTATTATTAGCGTTGTGCTTGCTGTTTTTGTGATTATACTCGTATCACAACCAACGAAAAAAGTGTACTTCTCGGAGGAAAAGGCAGGATAGATGTAGATTTATGTTATATATAAGCACAAATCATGATAAATGCTGCGACCCAAAAAGTCGCAGCATTCACTCCTCAACAATCTCAACTTTACTCGCTTTTGCCTGAGCTGGGGCAGACTCTGCAATCCCGCCATCCACCACAATTTTTACTTTTTGCCCAACCTCGAGCTTAGAAACGACTGACTTGTCAATAGAACTGACGTTGAAAAAAATACTTGAATAATAGTACTCGTCATAAATTTCTTGATCTGTTTTTGTTTCAAATTCCGCTCCAATAATGTGTTCATTGACTAGGATTCGCTCCCCGATCTCAAGAATGTAGCCAGTAATCGTTGTTTCGGCACTATTGCCAGATTGCCCGCCTGTTCCACAACTTGCAAGCAACAAAGTGAAAAAGCTAAAAAGTAAAACAATTCGTCTCATATTCTCACCTCATCTTATTTGGCGAAAATTCATGTGAAAAGGTTACGAACTAGAAAAATAGTACGTGATTTTTTGTAAAATTATGTTAAAATATTTGAAAAGCAAAGGGGTAGGGAGATGAAATTTGTTCATTTATTTGGACCTCAAGCAGTTGGGAAAATGACGGTAGGACAGGAACTAGCGAAAATAACAGATTTAAAGCTGTTTCACAATCACATGACAATCGATTTAGTCAGTCATTTTTTTGATTATAGTACAAAAGAGGGGAAACGATTAGTTAAATTGTTTCGTCAGGAGATTTTTGAAGAAGTATCAAAGAGCGATTTAGATGGCATGATTTTTACGTATGTTTGGATGTTTGATATGAAGTCAGATTGGGAGTACGTGAAAAATTTATCTGAGCTTTTTGAATCAAGAGGGGCAACGGTTTATTATGTAGAACTTGAAGCCGACTTGGAAGAGAGACTCAAAAGGAATAAAACGCCAAATCGTCTTGAACATAAACCTAAAAAAAGGGATATTGAATGGTCTGAGAATGACATTAAAAAGACAATGGAAAAACATCGCTTGAATTCATTTGATGGTGAAATTACATTCGATAACTACATCAAAATTGACAATACACACCTAAGCGCTGTAGAAGTAGCCAAAATGATCAAAGAAAGATTTCAATTATAAAAAACGCTTGGCATTTGTGTGAAACTGTATGATCTTACAATAGGCAAATGTGCAGTTCACATTTGCCAAAGCGTTTTCCAAATCAGTTATTCTTATTTAATTCATCTCGAAGCAATTCCAATCTTCTTTCCAATTCATGTGTGAAATGCTCACGTGCTTGCTTTGCGTCCATATCTGGAGAGGCAATATACATGGGTTCACCAAAAATAAGCCTTGCCTTTTTAAACTTGATTAATTCACCAATCGTATTTGGCCCAATATACACAGCGGGAACGACTGGTACCTTGCTGCGCTGTGCAATCGTAATCGCTCCTTGTTTAAGCGCGGACTGCTCATTCGTACGAGTTCCACTTGGAAAAATTCCCACGATTTCCCCTTTTGAGAGTAATCTAGATGGAATTTTTAACACACTCGGACCAGGGTTATCACGATCTAATGGAAATGCGTTTAACTTTGTTAAAAAGCCACCAATAAATTTGTTTTTGAACAATTCCTTTTTTGCCATATAGTGTATTTGTCGAGGGAGTAGGGAAACACCAAGCCACAAAATATCAATATAACCTGTATGCGTACAGGCAACAACATAAGCACCGTCCTTTGGCAACTGTTCCTTGTTAAAAACCTTAATTCCACCTGTAGTTGTAAGGATGCCTTTTACTAAATTTGCAATAAAATGATACACGTAACTTACCCCTTCATAAAAAACTTCTAAACTAGTAAGATTATAGCATGAAAGAATGGGTCGAAAATACCAAAAAAGCGAGGATCTGCATGAAAAAAATCATGGTAATCGGAATATCTGCTGGCGTTGGAAAATCTACATTTGCTCAAAAATTAGGTAATAAAACTGGAATTGACGTGTTCCATTTAGACAGCTACTTTTGGAAACCAGGATGGGTGGAGGCTACACTTGAGGAATTCAGACAATCTCAGGAGGAGATTCTAACGAAAGATACCTGGATTATCGACGGCAATTATAGCAAAACCTTCGACCTTCGTGCAGAGCAAGCCGATACCATTATTTATCTCGAACTACCAAGATATATGTGCTTATACCGTGTCCTCAAACGCTATTTAACACACATTGGAAAAAAACGCTCAGACCTTGGCTGCACCGAAAAGTTAGATTGGAAGTTTATCAAATTCATCTGGACGACCTATAAACCAAGAATACATAAAATGCAGAAAAGGCTTAACCGATTAGCAAAGGATAAAACTGTGGTCATCCTACGAGGGAAAAAGGAAATTCATGATTTTATGAGTAAATTGTAGAGAGTAATAAAAAAACACCCTAAAAAAGTAAGTAGTTCGTTTTAGTGGTGAAACAGTAGGCCTTTTCCAAAGGATATTTACATAATGGTGGTGATGAAAATAAAAACGCTCGCCTTATATATTTTTGGATTTGTTCGATTTATTATTTTAACTATTTCTATATTTTTAAGTATATGGTTCTTCGTAGTAACTGTATTTTCAGGGATTGCTGCAATAGGGGAAACTCAAGAAGAGTGGGTTTATGCGTTAACACAATATCTATATTTTCTTGTTTGTGCTTTTTTAATAGGTGTGATGAATGAATTCGAAAAGAAAATAAATAAAGAGGATTACGACATAAGCTCAAATATTTGGTTATTTGATTTATATTTGCTTATATTAATAGCTCATTATGAATTGCCTAAAAAACTACTAATGAAATTGATGGGACGTTCAAAATAAAAAAGCCAGGTCAAGTTTCCTGGCTTTTGTGTTTGTGGTACGTATTTTGTATTTCTTCAACTGCTTGGTGATCGAACTCATTTTTAATAGCAGTGCCTAAACGGGTGTGGGTGTTTCAAGGAGAGTGCCCTTCTTTGTTGGATCTTTAACTACCAGGGCAGGTTAGTGAAGAAGGATTTAATCATTGTATGTAGAATCACTATTCTTAAAAGCAACTCAGTTTAGAAACCTTTACCCTTTAGAACGTAATAATTACAAGGTAGGTGGTCTGAAATGAATAAATTGTCTAAAATAGGAAAATTACTGGCTTTTATTGGTGTCGGGGTAATTGCATTTGGCATTGTGTTGATGATAAAAGATGACGGTGGAACATTTACTGCTCTTGCAATGCCTTTCATATTTATAGGTTTATTAGTAATAATGGCGTCAATCTTGTTTTTAAGAAACTTGAGTAAAAAGGCGTTTCATACAAATAACTTTATCGTTTTGTTTATGTTACTGGCTTTTAACACGATAGCCTTATTTGGGGCTGAATTTAGCGGAGGAGCAGAACCTTATACGCTGTTTGCAACTGGAGTTTCATTTGTATTTTGGGGAATTTTTTATTTTGTTCAATTTGCACGTCCCAACCGGATATGGCGAATTTCTTGGTTTTTCATTATGTTACTATTTTTGCTTTTTTGGGAAACAGGACTTGGTACATTAGTTGGTCTACTGTTTTTTAACTAAAGGGTGCAAGAGTTGAAGATCAAAGCTGTCTCGTAGGCAGCTTTTTCTTTTAGTACTAACAGGCAGATTTGTTCAATAAGAAATCAATGGAGGTATAGTTATGTGGATAATATTCGGGGTTATTGCAATCATTGTTACTTTTATAAATCTTTATATGTATACAGCTGGAAAGGATTATAAGCTTGCTATGGCGATGGGTTTATCATTTACAGCATTAACACTTTGTGCAGAATACAGTCTTGTTTCGGATTGGGTAGAAGTGAAAGATTGGGCAGCTTTAGAGGATGTAGTACCTAGTATGGAAAGGGCATTATGGTTTTTGACAATTGTTTCTATCATACTAAATATAGCACCTATACACTTAGAACGAAAAGGTAAGAAATAAAGAATGATTGTCACATCATTTATATAATATGCAATTAATCTGTAAGTCTTTATGTATAGAAACGGGTAGCGATTGCGAATAGTCGCTAAATTGCTAGCAAGCAGGTTAATGGAATAACGATTTTAGATATTATGCTAGAAAGGGTGACCAAAATAAAAACAGTTCTTCAAGCAGTTATGAGTTCAGTTATCATTCACTTAGTCTATATCGTTGGTCAAATGGTAGTCGGTTATATAAAAACAAGAAACTACAAACTAGATATTGTAAGTGCTCGGGATAAAGGTGAGACACTTCAAAATGATGTTGTTTTTGGTAAGGCTATATCTCCTTTTATTTACTTATTAACATTTATCGGTGTAACCGTTATCTGTGGAATTTTTATATTTTTATATAAAAAGTTACTGTACTAATGAGTAGCGTTTATTAAAAAAGGAGTGCACTTTTCGTATTCAATTAAAAGTAAGTAAATTAACGATAGTTGCTCTCCTATTATAGGGGAGAAAGCTTTAATAGGGTGTATGCTAAAATATAGAAAAAGGTAAACTTTGGATGCACACACTGCAATAAGACTTATTACAGTATTGAGTTCTTGATCTATTCCGTCAAGTACATATTATGAAACAGTGCTTTAATAAAGGAGTTGTATAAAATGAATGAAAATAAAGGTACAGAAATAAAACGCTCTTCAAAAGCAGAAAACATTCTAGCTCAGATTAATAGTAAAACTAAGCTAGGCGACTTACGAAAAATCGCGAAGGACATTAAAAAGGATCACGAACTAGCTATGGAACTATGGTCAACCGAAGAGTTTTTACCCAGACTATTAGCAATCTTAATTATGGACAAAAAACTTCTTTCACCAGATGTGCTAAATAAGCTTGATAAGGATATGCAGACTCACACTCTTGATGAGCGAAATAACTTAATGGACTGGTTAATGGCTAATCAGCTCACCAAAGACAAGAAGAAGATTGCATTGATGGAGTCATGGGAAAATAGTCCTTCTGCTCTTCAAAGGCGAGCTTTCTGGTATTATCAAGGGCGGTTGAGATGGACTGGACAAACACCGCCTGATAACACCGAGGACTTGCTATCTGCAATGGAAGCTAATATTACGCAGGAAGAACCGGAAGTTCAATGGGCTATGAATTTTACCGCTGGCTGGATAGGCGTTTATGATGAAAAAAATCGTGCGCGTTGTATTAAACTTGGTGAGAAAACGGGTCTTTACAAAGATGAAAAAGTATCAAAAGGATGTACTCCCAACTATTTACCAGAGTTCATTAAGATTGAAGTAAAAAAACGAAATAAAAACTAGTTACCTCTGTACTGTTCAGAAGGAAATAAATAAGGACGATTTCCACAATAAAGGTGATCGTCCTTCTTCTTGGCAAAGTTTCAGTCGTTTCAAATAAGAACTTTATTCTTTTTCAACTAACGAAGTTTTCTATTGGAGGGAGAAGGATGGTAAAAATACTAGAATTGGCAAGTAACGAAATAATACAACAAGTATCAGAACTATATAAAGAAGTTTGGAATAATGAGGATAATTCAATAAAAGAACGGATTTTAAAACATAGCTCATATAAGGGGTATAGAGGGTTTGTAATCCTATCTAAAGAAGACAAAGTAATAGGTTTTTCATATGGGTATACTTCATTACCAGGACAATTTTATCACGAGTTACTTACAAAGGAATTTAATTCAGAAGAATATCATGATTGGTTACAAGATTGTTTTGAATTTGTTGAATTAGCAGTCCATCCATCATACAGAAAACAGGGGCTTGGTAAATTGCTAAGTACAAAACTATTAGAAAACCTTGAAAACAAGACCGCGATATTAACAACTCAAAACGATAATAATTCTGCCCGGTCACTATATGAGTCTTTGCATTGGAAGGTTCTAAAAGAAGCTTTTTACCCAAGCAATTCGAAACAGCCATATGTAATCATGGGTAAAGAATTAATGTAGTCCTTCTTCACAAGTTAACGAGAGAAAGGTATTTCTACTTATTGATACAAATCTACCTCCAGTTGCGAAGTATATGGAATATCTCTATAACAAGGAAATTCTGGAGCAGTATGACAGTTCCGTCGTCCACCATTGCTAATAAAGACTATTATTTATATAATTGATGAGAAAAATTAGTAAGACCTGAGTTTTTTTGGAGGGAAGAAAGTGGATTTTGATTTTGGTGCAATCAGTTATTTAGCAGTAATTTTAAGTGCGGTTGCTATCTGTATTCTTGGTTCAATCTGGTATTCACCAAAGGTATTCTGGAATACTTGGCAAACATTAAAGGGATTAAATCAGGAGGATCTACCCAGCGTGGGAAAAGTGATGACTAGTTCGATTTTGATGGCTATTGTTAATTCCTTTTTGTTAGCGAATATTGCCAAGTGGGCAAATATAGGTGGTTGGGCAGATGGGTTATGGCTCGGGTTACTAGTAGGTCTTATCATCGCAGGCACTTCTGCCACGAATGCCTTTTATGAAGGGATGAAGTTGAAACTTTACTTGATAACGGCTGGTTTTCATGTGATCAGCATGATATTTGCTGGGATCATTATCGGGAGTTTCTCTTGATACTCTCACTCACATTGATTGGATCATTTCGGAAAGGGATATTT
>Ga0180217_1004832_pt1 | contig 10449 bp, 6 predicted proteins | sample eDN3rd37CBELigOP_FD_128521 | JGI IMG/M metagenome (GOLD analysis project Ga0180217, IMG submission 128521) | Enriched Organic Plus compost microbial communities from Emeryville, California, USA - eDNA 3rd pass 37_C BE-Lig OP (version 2) (version 2) ... | reverse complement strand
CGGATCGGCACGCGAAACGCCGTGTAACTGCCATAGAGCAGCCGGCCACGGATTTCTTCGGCCAGGGCAGGTGTGCAGCGCTCGTCGGCATCGATCGACAGAATCCAATCGCCGCGGGCGTGCTGTAATGCCCGATTGCGCTGCGCGGCATAGTTGTCGAAGCGATGCTCGACGACCTTGCATCCCAGCGAACGAGCCAGGGCAACGGTGCCGTCGCGCGAGCCGCCGTCGACGATCACAATCTCATCAACCCACGCAAGCGAACGCACCAGACCTGGCACGTTCGCCTGCTCGTTGAGCGTGATCACGGCGGCCGAAATGGTGGGAACGCGGCTCATCGCACACCTCCCGCAGTGGGCGCCACCGCAGCGGCTTCGGCCTTAATGCGCCGCTGGATGCTGATGCGCGGCGTGCCGCTCGTTGCCGCGGCGCATGGCTCTTCCTGCAGCGCAGGTTGCGGCCGGGCTTGGAGCAGCACCTTCGCTGCCCGAGCGAGCCAGCGAATGTTGAAATACACGGCAACGTAGGCCAGGGCCGGTACGAACCATCCGCCGGCCAGGGCAACGATCACCAGGTGCCAGCGCACGTCGGCATTGCCCGGCAGGTTATAGAGCGTTTTGAGCCAGCTTGAGCGTGCGGCTTGCCGCAGCTCGGTCGTTGGCTCGCCGGACAGCGTGCCCTCGGCCATGCCGTAGAACAGCAGGTACTTGCCGATCACAAACGCAGTGAGCAGTAGCCACGGCGTAAGGAGCGTTGTCAGGTCAGCTGCTGTGACGGCCGTGGCACCTGTGAGCGATACAATCGTGGCCGCTGAGGCCGCCCAAGCCATGGCCGCATGGATGCTCAGGTCGCAGAGCTCGTCGACGTTCGCGTCCAGCCAGGCTCCCGTTTGGCTGGCGGTTGCTTGCCGCCGGGCCAACTTGCCATCGAGCCGGTCGCACACCCAGGCCAACCACACCAGGCCAGCCGCCGCCCAAGCGGGCATCAGTCCAGACACCAGCACGGTGATCGCCGCCAGGATGCAAGCCAGCCCTGCCAGGGTGACATACCAGGGCCGAACGGAGGTGCTCGCCAAAGCTTCCGCAACGCGATCCAGCACTGGCAGCAGATACCAGCGCGAGATCGGGTGCCGCCGGTCGCGCTGATGTTCGGCGGTTGCCGCATCACCGCCGGCACGCTGCAACATGGCCGCGGGATGAAAGCGGCGGAAGTACGCGAGTTCGCGGGCAAGCTGCTCACGGCGGCTTACCTGCGGCGGTTGCTCATGAGCATCATTGCACGTGGCATCGGCTGCGAGTTGCTTACGTTCTTCTTGATACAGCCGCCGGGCTTCCCACCAGGCCTTGGTGAACAGGAAGCGGCGTTCGCCTGGCACCAGTGGCGCGAGGCACACGTCGGCAGCCAATCGCAGCGGCGTAGCTGCCGCCTGCCGCAAGCGATGCGCAGGATGTTTGATATGCCGCCACTGAAACAGCAGCGTGTTGCGGTACGCCAGGCGGAGGCAGCCCGCATCGCCGAATTCGGGGCCAAAGCTGGCCGCCCCGCGGTGCCAAGCTACCGACTCCGGCACATACACAGCCCGATATCCGGCCATGTGCCCGCGGAAGGCAAAATCCAAGTCTTCAATCCGGCCGGGCAGGTAGCGGCGATCGAACCCACCCAAGCTCAGGAAAAGCTGGCGATCCACGGCGATGACCGCGCCGGCAGCCGCGGTTTCACCGCCGACATGGCAGATGGTTTCCGCCCCGTCGAAGCGGCCCGTAGCTTGCACCAGCCCCCACCGCCAACGCACGGCGGTCTGAAACCCTTCGAGCGTGTGACCGTCCCACTGCCAACACAGCGGCGCCGTCAGGAAACAGGGTGCCTGATCGCTGGACAGCCGAGAACCTTCACCGAGCGCATCAGCGAACGGGTCGACCAAGGGATCGACGGCGTCGGCCGCCAGACGAATATCGTTGTTCAACAAGATGGCAACTTGGGCCGAGCTTTGCGCGAGCACGCGATTGAAGGAGCAGAGCCCTTCGTTCTCACAGGCGAAGATGCGCACGCTGGGATAATGCTCGGCCAGCCAGGCAAGCGAGTCATCGGTCGAGCCGTTATCGACGATGCTCACGCGGCAGGCATGCCGCGAGCGCGCGGCTGCCTCCACGATCGAGGGCAGGCACGCTTCCAGGAGCGTGCGCCCATTGTAGTTGAGCACCAGTAACTCGACGTCCATTGCTCGCTTACCGCAGAGTCCATTCGGCGGGGAGATGCCTTGTGTCGCGGGCGCAGCGGCACCACGACATCTTGGCGACCGATCAATCTAGGACCGATGCCGAGGGAAGGTCAAGACGGGACAGTCTGCTAGCAGTGGTGCGCAGCATGAAGTTACGAGCGTGATTTCACCATTCGCCGCCCACGGTCCGCAGCCAAACCGCGGAGGCAGATTCCCCTTGCTAGCACCCCACCCTTCGGGGTAGCATCGACGGCACATTTCACGCCCGGGGCGGTCCGCTTCCGGCGGCCCAGCCGCCTCACCTGTCTTGCATACTTCTCCTATCTGAATTCCACGGGGTAGCTAGCATGTGGAACATCGTGATCGGCGTCGTGTTCATCATTGGTGGGATGACCAATACGCTGGCCTTACGCGGCACCAACAGTTCAACGGCGCTGGCCGTGGTCGGGGCGGGCCTCATCATCTGGGGCGGCATCCAATTGGTGAACGGCGGCGAAGAGTAGCCGCTCTGCCACCGCACGACTATTGCCGAGAACGCCGCCCATCCATTCTGGGATAGGGGATCGCTGGCACGTTGACGTAAGATGGCCGCACGTTGCCGGCCAGGGGCGGTTGCTTCCTGGCCAGGCTGGGTTCGCAGTTTCATCTGCCCCGCGTGCCGCCATGGGCCAAATCACGTTTCGTGCTACCCCCGCGCGACCAGCCTGCCGGGTTGAAATGACCTCGCAGCCGGTGAACGTGCGCGCTGAGGAAGCCGCGGGCCGCCGTTGGGATCGCCGGGTATGGCTACTGGTTGGTCTGGCGCTGCTGCTGCGCGTGCCTGGCTTGAACCGGCCGCTCTTGGGCAACTTCGCCACCAAGAACGTGGCCTACGCCATGATCGCCCAGAATTGGGCGACCGGTCAGGCGTCGCTGTGGCACCCAACCTTGCACGTGCTGCGCGAGGGCGGACCTGGCTTACACCTGTTGGAGGTGCCGGTGACTGCCTACGTTGCCGGAGCCCTGTGGCGCGTCGTTGGCGGCTCGCTCGATTTCTGGGGGCGTGCCGTTTCGGTGGCGTGCGTCGCGGCCGCGGTGGCACTCTTATACGGCTTTGTCCGCCGCCGGCATGACACCGCAGCCGCGACAGCTGCGGCGATCATGTTGGCCATTTCGCCGGTCAGCATCATCTTTGGGCAAAGCTTCATGCTCGAAGCCTCGGTGGTGCTGTTCAGCATTGCCGCGCTCGATGCGGCCGACCGCTACGCCCGGGGCCGCTCGCGGCTTTGGCTGGCGGCGAGTGCCGCCTGGTATTGCCTGTTGGTGCTAACCAAGATCTACATGGGCGTGCTGCTATTGCCGCTGGCGTGGATCGTGTGGCGGCCCGCGGTCGAAGATCTTGCTGAGAACGGTCAATCCACCGACAAAACCGCATCGCTTGGTAGTTGCTGGGCACGCTGTGCCGCCGCGTTGGTGCTATGGGGCCTAGCCCTCGTGCCGGCCGGCCTGTGGTATTTGCATGTGATGGAGATCACTGCGGCGGACTCGCCGCTGGCCGATCGCGTGTTCTATTCGCTGCGCGACAGCCAAACGGCGCACCACTGGCCGCCGGCGGAACTATTGGCTGCCGACTTCTATCGCCAGGTGCTGGATGACCTCGCGACGGTCACGCTAACGCCGATCGGCTTCACACTGCTGCTGCTTGGGCTGTGCCGCCGCGAAGCCCGACAGCATTGGCCGTGGCTACTGACGGTAGCCGTCTTGATCGTGGTGCTGCCGCGCAAGTTCTACGTGATGAACTATTACTACCTGCCGATTTTGCCGCCGCTGGCGGTGATGGTCGGGCTCGGCTGGAAGACGGTGACCGAGGCTCTCACCGGCCCCAGCGCATCCAACGAGAAGCCGCGGTCGAGTCGCGTTACTGTTTCGGCTGTGCTGCTGACTGCGGTGCTGTTGTTCTCGCTACGCTATTCCGCCAAGCCGGCATTTGTCACGCCTGCGGAAGACCAAAGCGTGCTGGCGGCCGCCGCGGCGTGTCGCGACCTGGTGCCAGAGGGCGAACCGGTTGCCACGCTGCACGGCACCACGATCGACCTGCTGTATTACTGCCACCGCCAGGGCTGGGTTCTGCCGCCGGCCGCTGAGAAACTGCCGGCCGCCGCCCAGGCGGCTTCGCAACGGGGAGCCCGATTTTTGGTCGTTGCCCACCTGGCCGGTCTGCCGCCGGCCTCGCGGCGGTGGCTGAGCGAGCTCCCGCTTGCGAGGGATGGTGCCGATTTTGCGATTTTTGAGCTGCCAGGCCCGGTTGGCCAGCCCGCTGACGCTGCACCCCGGAAACGTGACCTAGACTGAGGATATACGTTTCAATGGGCAGAATTCCCCCAAGCGGCCACTCGGTGAGGTGTGCAGATGAGCCGGTACTTGAATACCTTCATGAGCTACGTGAACGGCTGGGGCCTGTGGGAGTGGGTGCTGATCGGCATGGCCGTTCTGGTGGTCGGCCTGTTCTGCATGCGCGGGTTTGGCTCGCGGTCGAACTACTAAGCCCGCCGGCCGCGCGGCTTCCATCGCACCTTTGTCCCTTCGGCAGCTTGGTCCAACTGCCGCGTTTTAAGCCTGCGCCCAGCACGCCATTGCAGCCGCAGTGGCCGCTACGCCCTGCGCCGGCGCCATCGTAAAACGGCCGCCGCTCGAGCCTTAGCCGCCTTCGGCGACTCGTCTGGGGGATACCCCGTGCGTTGCCCCCGTTGCCGGGCAGGCATATACTCTTGGCATGGGGGGCAGCTATCGCCTGTGTTTGACGGCCGACCGCGTTTGGGTCGAGGATGCCCCCCCAGCTATGGTTTCGGCACGTTCTACGGCATCACCTGGTCGGGAACCTTTTCGGGGACTTGTTATGTTGCGTCGCTTTTGGGCGATTGCCGCCGCACTGCTTAGCGGTTTTGTTCTTTCCTCGACCGCTTACGCCGAACCGGCGACCAAGCCAGCCGAGGCCGGCGATGCCAAAGCGGCCACCGCCGAAGCGGCGACCAAGTTTCTGCGGATACGCCGCGATGCCGACGACGAAGTGACCGCCCTGGATACGGCGATCGTTTCGTACCGCGGCCGTAACGCCCAGGGCGAGGAAGTACAGGTCGACTTGGTTGGCGCCGTCCATATTGGCGACACCGATTATTACCGCGAGCTGAACCGCGTCTTTCGCGATTACGACGTGGTGCTGTATGAGCTGGTGGCTCCCAAGGGTGCCCGGCCCGTGCGCGGCAGCGCCGGCGCATGGAGCCCGATCGCCAACATGCTGAACCTCGACGACCAAATCCTGCGGATCAACTACGAGCGGGAGAACTTCGTCCACGCCGACATGTCGTGGGAAGAAATGATGGAGTCGATGGAGAAGCGCCAAGAAAGCTTCCTCAACATGTTCTTCCGCATGATGGGCCAAAGCATCGCCCAGGAAAGCACCAAGAAGACCGGCCCTGGCGACGGCGACCTGCTGGCGGGGCTGCTGTTCTCCAAGAATCCGACGCTCACCTGGAAACGGGTGATGGCCGCGCAGTTTGACAACTCGGACCAGGCCATGAAGTGGTTGGAAGGCCCCAACGGATCCACTCTCATTCACGAGCGGAACAAGGCCGCCATGAAAGTGCTCGAGGAACAATTGGGGGCCGGCAAGAAAAAGCTGGCCGTGTTTTATGGGGCCGGCCACTTGCCCGACATGGAGAAGCGGCTGATCGACGATTTCAAGCTCCAGCGGGCTGGTGAGCCTCGCTGGCTGACCGCCTGGGACCTGAGCGAGTAGTTCCCAGAACGCACGCCGCCGGCAAACGGCGAATCATCAGTAAAAAACAAAGGGCGTGGTCGCTGCGGACCACGCCCTTTTGCATTCAACCGTTGATATCTCACCTGCCGTTTACGACACGTCGGCCGTTTCTGCGGCAGGTACGATGTCAAAGACCATCTCGCCGTCAAGCACGTCCACGCGGACCGTGCTGTTGGGCTCGATCTTGCCCTTGAGCAACTCAACCGCCAACGGGTTCTCCAGCCGCTGCTGGACCACACGCTTGAGCGGACGAGCGCCGTAGGTGGGATCGTAGCCCTCGGTCGCCAGCAGATCGAGCGCCGCAGGCGTGATCTCCAGCTTGAGTTCCTGGGCTTCCAGCCGCTTGCGGAGCCGGTTGATTTGCAGATCGGCGATCTTGCGAATCTGCTCCTGGTTCAGCGGGTGGAAGATGATCGTTTCGTCGATCCGATTGAGGAACTCCGGCAGGAAGTGCGATTCGAGCGCCGCCTGAACGGCCTCGCGAATCGTTTCTTCGCGGCCGCCTTCGCGGGTGATCTCCTGGATCGCCTGGCTGCCGACATTCGACGTCATCACCACGATGGTGTTGGTGAAGTCGACCGTATGGCCGTGGTTATCGCTCAAACGACCGTCGTCGAGCACCTGGAGCAGGATGTTGAAGACGTCGCGATGAGCCTTCTCCATTTCATCCAGCAGCACGACGCAGTAGGGCCGGCGGCGCACCGCTTCGGTGAGCCGGCCGCCTTCCTCGTAACCGACGTAGCCCGGGGGCGCGCCGATCAACCGGCTGACGGTGTGCTTCTCCATGAACTCGCTCATGTCGAGGCGCACCATTGCGTTTTCGTCGTCGAACAGCGCTTCAGCCAAGGCCTTGCACAGTTCGGTCTTGCCCACGCCGGTGGGACCGAGGAACAGGAACGAACCAATCGGCCGGTTTGGGTCCTGCGAGCCGCTGCGGCTGCGGCGAACCGCGTTGGCCACCGCTTCCACGGCTTCGTCCTGGCCGATCACCCGCAGGTGCAGGCGGTCTTCCATCACCAGCAGCTTGTTGCGCTCGGTTTCCAGCATCCGCGAGACCGGGATGCCGGTCCATGCGCTGACCACTTCGGCGATTTCGTCCGGGCCGACTTCGCGGCGCAGCAACCGTCGCCGCGGCGAACCGTCTTTGTCGGCCCCTTCCTGCGGTTTGGACGCGGCCTCGATCCGGGCGTTCAACTGGTCGCGTTCGCGCTGCAGTTCGAACAGCCGCTGGTAGTCGTCTTCGCTCACCAGCTCGCCGACGTCCTGCTTTTGCTTGATCGCCGTCTGCAACTGCTTGAACTGCAATTCCACCTCGGCCAGCCGGGCGTGCATTTGTTGCACGTCGCCCAGGCCCATCTTCTCCGATTCCCATTGCTCACGGAGATTGGCCAACTGGAACCGCAGCTCCTTCATCTCGGCCTCGATCTCCTGGAGCCGCTGGCGGGCGTGCTCCTCGGTCTCCTCGGCCAGTTGGCGGTGAGCCAGTTCCAGTTGCACCAGCCGACGCTGAACTTCGTCGATCTCGGCCGGAACGCTTTCCAGTTCCATCGCCAGGCGACTGGCCGCTTCGTCGACCAGGTCGATCGCCTTGTCAGGCAGGAACCGGTCGGTGATGTACCGCTGCGAGAGCTGCGCCGCGGCCACCAATGCCGAATCCTTGATCTTCACACCCTTGTGATGGGCTTCGTAGCGGCCCTTGAGACCGCGCAGGATCGCGATGGTGTCCTCGACGTTGGGCTCGTTGATGTACACCGGCTGGAACCGCCGCTCCAGGGCGGCGTCCTTCTCGATGTACTCGCGGTACTCGTCCAGCGTGGTCGCACCAATGCAGCGCAGCTCGCCGCGAGCCAGGGCCGGCTTGAGCAGGTTGGCCGCGTCGGCGCCGCCTTCAGCCCGACCGGCTCCGACCACGGTGTGCAGCTCATCGATGAACAGGATCACGCCGCCGGCGGCATCCTGCACTTCGCGCAGCACGGCCTTGAGGCGGTCTTCAAACTCGCCGCGGTACTTGGCACCGGCGACCAGCGCGCCCATATCGAGCGCTATTACCCGCTTGTTTTGCAGGCTGCTGGGCACGTCGCCTTCGACGATCCGCAAGGCGAGGCCTTCGGCAATGGCCGTCTTGCCTACGCCGGGCTCGCCGATCAATACCGGGTTGTTCTTGGTACGCCGCGAGAGCACCTGGATCACGCGGCGGATCTCGGCGTCGCGGCCAATCACTGGGTCGAGCTTGCCCTGCTGGGCCCGCTGCACCAGGTCGATGCCGTACTTCTGCAATGCCTGGAACTTGTCCTCGGGCGATTGGTCGGTCACCCGGGCACTGCCGCGAACGCTCTTGAGCGCCTGGACGATTTCTTTCTCGCCCACCGCGTTGAGCTGGAGAATGTCCTGGGCCTTGGACTTAACCTTGACCAGGGCCAGCAGCAAGTGCTCGGTGGAGATGAACTCGTCTTTGAACATTTCGGCTTCGCGGGCGGCGCCGTTGAGCACCTGCATCAGCACCGACGACGGTTGCGGCGTGGCGGTGGCTCCGCTCACGCGCGGCAACTGTCGCAGGTCGGCTTCGACAATGTCGGCCAGGCGCTTACGATTGGCGCCGATCTTATCGAGTACGGCGCCGACGATGCCCTCGGTCTCGGCCAACAGGCCGGCCAGCAGGTGCAGTGGTTCTAACTGCGGATTCTGTTTTTCTTGCGCAAGTTCTTGCGCGCGCTGAATGGCTTCTTGCGCTTTTACGGTGAGTTTATCTAAGCGAAATGTCATGTGTGTGAATTGCTCCTTTGCGTCGGCCGAACGGCCGGTTAGGTGGGGTGGGGTGCGATGGGGATGCACCGGAGGAGCGGGCGGCGGGGTGGGCCGTACAGTTGCCGCCGGTCCAACCGCGGCGCCCGCTGCGGTTATCCCAAGGCAGCGGGTCTGTCATTCAATCCAGCGCCAGTTCAATTGAGGTGTGATCAGCGTGGTCGCCCTTGTGATGGGGCGTAATCGTTCCTCCGTAAACCTTGTGCCCCTGTGACCTCCCTGCCCAGCACGATGGGCCAGGCAGGGAGGTCGAGGGCAATAAGGAGTCTTAGCCGCTCACGGTCGCCTGCGGTGGGTTCGCGCGACAGATCGCGAAGAACACTCGCCGGCGGCCGTGAGCCAATTTATGGCAATCGGCTCGCAGCAGGCGGCTTAAGGCAAGCGGTGGCAAACCGGAATGGGTGCGGTTGCCGCCCGCCGCTTACGCCTGCTGCGTTGGCCGGTTGGGCTGCGTTACTTCTTCTCGAACTCAGCGTCGATCACATCCTCATCGGACGACGAGGCGCCGTTGTCACCGGCCGACGTGCCGGCATCGGGGCCAGCTTGCGCGCCGCTGTACAACGTGCTGGAAAGCGCGTGGGCCGCCTGTTCCAGATCTTGGATGGCCGAACGAATCCGACTGGCGTCTTCGCCGGCCGCGGCTTCGCGCACCTTCTTCATCGAGTTCTGCAAGGCTTCCTTGTCGGCGTCTTTCAGCTTCGACTCGTTCTCCTTGAGCAGCTTCTCGACGGCGAAGCAGCGAGCTTCCGCCTCGTTGCGGGCTTCAGCCAGGGCGCGCCGCTGCTTGTCTTCCTCGGCGTGCTCCTCGGCGTCCTTCCGCATGCGTTCGATTTCCTCAGGCGTGAGACCGCCCGATTGCTCGATCCGCACCGACTGTTCCTTGCCCGTGCCAAGATCCTTGGCCGACACGTTGAGGATGCCATTGGCATCGATATCGAACTTGACCTCGATCTGCGGGACGCCGCGCGGCGCGGGCGGGATGCCTTCCAGGTTGAACTGGCCAAGCAACCGGTTGTCCTTCGCCATCTTGCGTTCGCCCTGGTACACGCTGATCGTGACCGCGGACTGGTTATCGGCAGCCGTGGTGAAGGTGTTCTTCCGCTCGGTGGGAATCGTGGTATTGCGCTCCACCAGCGGCGTGAAGATGCCACCTTCGGTCTCGATGCCCAGCGAGAGCGGGGTTACGTCGAGCAGCAGCACGTCTTGCACGTCGCCGGCCAGCACGCCGCCCTGGATGGCAGCACCAACGGCCACCACCTCGTCGGGATTCACGCCCTTGTGCGGCTCCTTCTTGAAGATCTCGCGGACCAGTTCCTGCACCTTGGGCACGCGGGTCGAACCACCGACCAGCACCACTTCATCGATCTTGGAAGGATCGAGCTTGGCGTCCTTCAGGGCCTGTAGCACCGGGCCACGGCAGCGCTCGATCAGCGGATCGATCAACTGCTCGAACTTGCTGCGGGTAATCGTCATCTGCAAGTGCTTGGGGCCCGACGCGTCGGCCGTGATGAACGGCAGATTGATGTCGGTGCTGCTCGCCGAGCTCAACTCCTTCTTGGCCTTCTCGCAGGCTTCCTGGAGTCGCTGCAGGGCTTGCGTATCCTTGCGGAGGTCGATGCCGGTTTCTTTCTGG
>Ga0180217_1004831_pt1 | contig 10450 bp, 9 predicted proteins | sample eDN3rd37CBELigOP_FD_128521 | JGI IMG/M metagenome (GOLD analysis project Ga0180217, IMG submission 128521) | Enriched Organic Plus compost microbial communities from Emeryville, California, USA - eDNA 3rd pass 37_C BE-Lig OP (version 2) (version 2) ... | reverse complement strand
TCGTCCACGCGGTCCTTCTTCTCCTTCACCTCGACCTCGGTCGCGCCGCCGACGCGGATCACCGCGACGCCGCCCGCGAGCTTGGCCAGACGCTCCTGGAGCTTCTCCTTGTCGTAGTCGGAGGTGGTCTCCTCGATCTGCGTCTTGATCTGGGCGACGCGGGCCTCGATGTCCTTCTTCTTGCCGGCGCCGTCGATGATCGTGGTCTTTTCCTTCTCGATCAGGATCTTCTTGGCGCGGCCAAGCATCTGGAGCGAGACGTTCTCCAGCTTCATGCCGAGGTCCTCGGAGATGAGCTGGCCGTTGGTCAGGATCGCGATGTCCTCGAGCATGGCCTTGCGGCGGTCGCCGAAGCCCGGCGCCTTGACGGCCGCGACCTTGAGGCCGCCGCGCAGCTTGTTGACGACGAGCGTGGCGATGGCTTCGCCCTCGACGTCCTCGGCAATGATCACCAGCGGCTTGCCGGACTGAACGACCGCCTCAAGCACCGGCAGCATGGCCTGGAGGCCCGACAGCTTCTTCTCGAAGAGAAGAACGTAGGCATCTTCCAGCTCGGCAACCATCTTCTCGGCATTGGTGACGAAGTACGGCGAGATATAACCGCGATCGAACTGCATGCCCTCGACGATCTCGACATCGGTGTCGAGCGACTTGGCCTCCTCGACCGTGATGACGCCCTCGTTGCCGACCTTCTGCATGGCATCGGCGATCATCTTGCCGACGGCCTTGTCGCCGTTGGCGGAGATGGTGCCGACCTGCGCCACCTCGGCCGTGGACGAAACCTTGCGGGCGCGCTTCTCGATGTCCTTAAGAACTGCGGCGACGGCCAGATCGATGCCGCGCTTGAGGTCCATCGGGTTCATGCCGGCGGCTACCGACTTGGCGCCCTCCTTGACGATGGCCTGGGCCAGCACGGTGGCGGTGGTGGTGCCATCGCCGGCCATGTCGTTGGTCTTCGAAGCGACCTCGCGCACCATCTGCGCGCCCATATTCTCGAACTTGTCCTCCAGCTCGATCTCCTTGGCGACGGTCACGCCGTCCTTGGTGATCCGCGGAGCGCCGAACGACTTCTCGATGACGACGTTGCGGCCCTTGGGGCCCAGCGTCACCTTCACCGCGTTGGCGAGAGTATCGACGCCGCGCAGCATCCGCTCGCGCGCGTCACTGGAAAAACGTACGTCCTTGGCAGCCATATTGAATTGCTCCTTTGGATTGATCGGTCGAGGCAGCGTCCCGTCGCCGCATCACCGCGGGGCTCGAACAGCGGCCCATCGCTTCGGAGAGCGATGGATGCCCGGATCACGTCCGGGCCGGCCGGCCACGCTTGCAATGGCGAAAGACGATCTGGCCCCGTCAAAGAACTCAGGCGAGCACGCCCATGATGTCGGACTCCTTCATGATCAGGAGTTCGTCGCCTTCGATCTTGACGTCCGTGCCCGACCACTTGCCGAACAGCACCCGGTCGCCGACCTTCAGGTCGATCGGGATCAGCTTGCCGGCCTCGTCGCGGCCGCCCGGGCCGACCGCCACGATCTCGCCCTGCGAGGGCTTTTCCTTGGCGGTATCGGGGATGATGATGCCGCCGGAGGACTTCTCCTCGGCGTCGATGCGCTTGACCACGACGCGGTCGTGCAGCGGACGGAACTTGAGCTTGGCCATGTCTCTTCCTCGTGGGCGCCTTAATGTGGGGAACGGCGTCTCGATCGAATTGCCCGATTGAAAAGCCTTTTGTCACAAACGTTTAGCACTCAGCCACGCTGAGTGCCAGACGTGATTCGGAGATAGGCGGTTGACCCCGATGAGTCAAGGAGCGAGGCGTCCATCGGCCCGGACGCCAGGGATTCTCCGGGAGATCGCCAGGGACGATTCAGGCCGAAAAAGCCGCCTCGAATGCCACCATCCGGACCGGAATTGCCTATCGTCTCTTGAGCACGCCTCCAATTCGAACCGGGGCTCCGATTGAAATCATGGTTAAGCCGGGCAGCGTTGCGTCATCGCAAAGGTTGCCCGTACATTGGCCCCGCCCTCAGGGCAGCGCATCGGGAGATAGTCATGACATTGCTTACGCGGCCCGCGGGCCTTCTTTTGGCCGCCTCGATCCTGGCAGTCGGCGGCTGCGGCACCACCGGCCAGAGTCCCGAGGCACCGCCGCCGGCGCCGACGGTCCAGCCTTCGAGATTCTCCGCAAGCGAATTCGTCGGACGATGGGGCTTCACCTCCTACCACAACGAGGCCGACAGAGAGCGAACGATCAAGGCCGCGAGCGGCCAATGCGGACAGCCCTATGTCATTTCAGCAGGCCCCAATGGCGGCGTCATGATGCATCTGGCCGATCAGAAAGAGGCCGTCGAATTGCAGACCAAGGGCGCCGGCGGGCGCGATTTCATCGGCCTGCCGAATGAGCCGGGCGGCAGCCCGACCGACCGGGAAATCGTGTCTTTCGACGGACGCGTGCTCATCAATCGCTTCGTCGATGCCGATGCCGCCAAGCGTTATGGCAACATGGTGTTCGTGCGCTGCGGCCCGCGCGCATAGTTTCCGGAGACAGGCTTAAACGCGAAAGGCCCGGCGCGATGCCGGGCCTTTCGTCATTCCATGTCCGCGCGATCAGAAGCGATAATTCAGGCCCGCGCGCACGATATGCGACTTGAAGTCGATGTCGGTGCCGAGATTGTTGACCGAGCCCAGATCGGCATAGAGGTACTCGACCTTGGCGGTCCAAGCCGGGGCCAGCGCGGCCTCGATCCCGCCGCCGACCGTCCAGCCGGCATTGGTGGTGTTCGACTCCGCCAATCCGACGCGCTCGGTCTTGATGTCACCGACCGCGAGACCACCGGTCGCGTAAGGCATCACGCCACCGAAGTCGTAACCGACGCGGCCGCGCACGGTGCCGAACCAGTTGTTGCGGGTCTCGCAGCCGGCCGCGCAGCCGAATGCGGCAAAGCTGCCGCCGCGCATGTTGCTCCACGCGATGTCGCCTTCGACGCCGAACACCCAGGGACTGCCCATGGCCTGCCAGTTGTAGCCCAGAGTGCCACCGAGCATCACACCGTCAGGCTTGGCACGGCCGAACCCATCCCAATCCGACTGACCCCATCCATAACCGGCCAGAAGACCGACATAGGGACCCGTCCAATTGTAGGCCGGCGCGGCTTGTGGCGGCGGCTGATAGGGCTCGGGCGCCGGCTGCGGAATATCGGCGGCGAACGCCGCTGGCGCGGCAACGACCGCCAGCAGGCTCACAGTGGACAGGACAAACTTACGCATCCCCATAACTCCCTCGTTGGATCCGACTGATCGGCAAACGCGAGCTTTGGATGATCGTTCCGGAAAAATTTTGACCGAAAGGTGCAGCGCACTTCAACGAAGCGTGAGCACAACGAAGGTAAGAATTATGGCGAGCACACTGCCTCGTTCTGCGCACATGATCGCTGCGACGACGCCTTAAATGCGGCAATCAAATGCGGCGAAACGACAAGTAGCAGGATTTACGGCCTTCGCGGATCGCCTTGGATTCATAGCGCGTGCGCGTGTAGCCCGGCCACGGCTTGCGCCAATCGTCGGCGCATTCCGCGATCCACTCGAATGCGGGCGAGCGAAGAAGCCGCACGAGCGTCCATTCGACGTAATGATCGATATCGCTCGCAAAGCGAAAGGCTCCGCCTTGCCGAACCACGCGCGCGATTTGCGCGACGCTTTCATCTTGCACGAACCGCCGCTTCCAGTGGCGCCGCTTCGGCCAGGGATCGGGATAAAGCAGATCAAAACGAGCGACGCCAGCATCGGGCAGCCACGACAGAACCTGCGTCGCATCGCCATGATGCAGACGGATGTTTTTCAATCCCCGCGCGTCGATATCCGCGAGCGCCTTGGCCATGCCATTGACGAACGGTTCGATGCCGATGAAACCGATGCATGGCTCGCGCTCCGCTTCGGCGATCAGATGCTCGCCGCCGCCAAAGCCGCTTTCGACGCGCACCTCATTGGCCTGCGGGAACAAAGCACGCAGATTGGATGGCGCCGGGCGCGACAGGTCGAGCGCCAGCGACGGCAGCAGCGTGTCCATGAGATTGGCCTGTCGCGACCGCAAGGGGTGACCCTTGCGGCGGCCGAAGAATGCGCCGGCAGGCTTGGGCGTGTCGTTCATGATCCGCTCGAAATAGCAGCCGTCATCGGCCTATCGTCACAGGCTTATCGTCGTCATGCGCTCCAAATGCAAATGCCCGGACCGCAGGTCCGGGCATCGCATCATCGGAGTGAAAACGTCTTCGAAACCGATCGAGGTCGAAGGCCGCCTTACTTGAACGCGCTCTGGAGCTGGCTCACCAGATCGGTCTTCTCCCAGGAGAAGCCGCCGTCGTTGTCCGGCGCGCGGCCGAAGTGGCCATAAGCAGCGGTGCGGCGGTAGATCGGCTTGTTGAGCTGAAGCTGGCGACGGATGTTGATCGGCGTCAGGCGAAACAGCTCGGGCAGGATCTGCTCAAGCTTGGCCTCATCGACCTTGCCGGTGCCGTGCGTGTTGACCAGGAGCGACATCGGATCGGCGACGCCGATCGCGTAGGCGACCTGGATCGTGCACTCCTCCGCGAGGCCGGCGGCCACAACGTTCTTCGCAAGATAGCGCGCGGCGTAAGCGGCCGAACGATCAACCTTGGTCGGGTCCTTGCCGGAGAACGCGCCGCCGCCGTGGGGCGCATAGCCGCCATAGGTATCGACGATGATCTTGCGACCAGTCAGGCCGCAATCGCCGTCAGGACCGCCGACGACGAAGTTGCCGGTCGGGTTGACGAGGAAGTCGGCGGCGCTCTCGGGCATCCAGCCGTCAGGCAGGGCCGAGGCCACGGCGTCCTTGATCATCTCCTTGACCATGGCCGGCGTGTAGGTCTTGCCGTTCTTGTCCTGCGCGTTGTGCTGGGTCGAGACGACGACCTTGGTGGCGCCCATGGCCTTGCCATCAACGTAGCGCACCGTCACCTGGCTCTTGGCGTCGGGCTGCAGGTCCGGCAGTTGGCCGCTGTGGCGCAGATCCGCGAGAACCTTGAGGATCTTGTGCGAGAAATAGATCGGCGCCGGCATGAACGAGTTCTTCTCGTAGACCTCGCTCTGCGTGCAGGCGTAGCCGAACATCATGCCCTGGTCGCCCGCACCCTCGGCCTCTTCGCCCGAGGTCTTCTTGGCGTCGACGCCCATGGCGATGTCCGGCGACTGGCCATGCAGCAGCACTTCGACATCGGAGCCGTGGAACGAGAAGCCGTCCTGATCGTAGCCGATGTCCTTGACGACATCGCGCGCGATCTGCGCGATCATCTCGCGATTGATCACGGCCTGACCGCCATACTTCTTGAACAGCGGCGACTGGCCACGGCCTTCGCCGGCGACCACGATCTTGTTGGTGGTGGTGAGCGTCTCGCAGCCCAGGCGCGTGTTCACCAGGCTGTCGTCGGCGATGCCAAGCTTGAGGTCGTTGGCGAGAAATGCATCCAGGATGGCGTCGGAAATTTGATCGGACACCTTGTCCGGATGACCTTCAGAGACGGATTCACTGGTGAAAAGAAAATTGGCTCGCGACAAGGGAACTCTCCTGAACCGGGAAAAGTCAGGCTCGGCAGCCGAGCCGGCGATCGGAAGCAGGGGCTCTTTTTGCAGCGTACCGGTACGGGGTCAAGGGTGGGCTGGGTGGGCCGATGCAGCGTGTCGCACCCCCGCAAGCCGGGATCCGGCCCACGCTTTGCCGGCGGCCGCGCCGCCTCAAGCTGAAATCCGCGCCGGGCCAGCTTACTGCTGCTCGGCGTCACCAACCATCTGTTCGACCAGATCGACGATCCGCCGCCGCAACTTGGGATCCTGAATCCGCATAAAGGCTTTGGTCAGGGCCAGGCCGTCGGATGTCGCCAGGAAGTCCGAGACGTAGGCCGGGGATGGCGCCTCCGCGAAACCGTCCGTTGTCTGACCCGGCGCGGCCGGCGCGCCTTCGAAGAAGAACGAGACCGGGACTTGAAGCACATGGGCGATCTGCTGGAGGCGGCTGGCGCCGATGCGGTTCGCGCCCTTCTCGTATTTCTGCACTTGCTGGAAGGTCAGGCCGAGAGCATCGCCAAGCTTCTCCTGGCTCATTCCCAGCATCATCCGTCGCATTCGCACCCGGGCACCGACATGCTTATCGGTTGGGTTGGGTGCTTTCTTAGCGATCATCTCTTCCTGCTCCCGTAAAAAGTCACAAGCCGCGCCCGATGGACACGTATTCGTTGGCCACACCCTTCGCATGTCACCGTGCGTTGAGGCGCGGTATGGGCGTCAATTGAAGCGGAATTGAGCACGATGCGAATGGAGCCGTATTCAACGGCCAAAATTAAAGATGACGTAAAGCCAAACGTCACGCAGAGCAACTACGATATACATCGGTTGTCGATGGTTAATCGATGCGAATGCGACGACACCTTCGCGCTATTAGCAAAAGGCTTGCAGTCATAAGCAAAACTACGATGCTGTCACCGTATCGAGCATAGAACGGAACAGCGATTTCACGCGGCAACGGCGCGTCGATCACGCCTTCCGCGCCCAGCGGCAACGATCGGACAATGCGGCCATAAGCGTCGATAACCGCTGAAATACCAGTGTTTGCGGCTCTGACGACCGGCACACCTTCTTCGATGGCCCGCACCCTGGCCTGTTTCAAATGTTGATACGGCCCTGTACTATTACCGAACCAGCCGTCATTCGTAAGATTTATGAGCCATGCCGGCCGTTCTCCTGACGGCACCGCCTGGCGTGGAAAAATAATTTCGTAGCAGATCAGCGGCAGCATGCGCGGCGCGCCCGGAATCTCCATCACACGCCGGCGATCACCGGCGATGAAGCCGCCGGCCACCTTCGTGAGTTGCATCAGCCCCAGCCGCTCCAGCACATCCTGGAACGGCAGATATTCGCCGAACGGCACCAGATGCACCTTGTCGTAGATCGACAGGATCGAGCCGTCGTGATCGACAATATAAATCGAATTATAAGCCCGCCGGATCGGCATGCCCGGCGGCGTCTCCGGCGGGCGGATACCGCCCGTAACAAGGACGGTTCCCTTCGGTAACAAATCGGCGATCTGCGCGAGCGCTTCCGGCTCGCGCGTCAGAAAGAACGGAAAGGCCGATTCCGGCCATATCAGATGGGTCACCCCCTCCACGCCCGCCGAATCGGGCCCGGTGGCACGGTCCGACAACGCCAGATAACGGTCCATGACCTGCCGCCGGGCGTTGTAATTGAACTTCAGATCCTGCTGGAGGTTCGGCTGCATGATCCGCAGGCGGACACCCTCGACCGGCTCGTTCGTCGCCTGCGCCAGCCGGACGGCACCGTAGCCCGCCATCACCGCCAGGACGGCCAGCCCGGCCAGAAGCGGCAGCCATGGCCGGCGTGTTTCGCTGCGCTCGTCAGCCAGCAGCGCCGGCGCGGCGCAAACAGCGACGGCCACGAATGTCAGGCCCCAGATCCCGATGATCGACGCGCTTTGAGCGAGCGACTGCGGTCCGGTCAGCGCATAGCCGATCACATTCCATGGAAAGCCGGTCAGCACATGGCCGCGCAGCCATTCGGCCGCCGTCAGCGCCACCGCCAGGGCCAGAAGCCGGACCGGCCCTCGAACCCACAGCACGCGCGCCACGCCGAAGCCGAAGGCCATGAAGAACGACAAGCCGGCCGGCAGCAGGATCACCGCGAACGGCAACAGCCATCCGAAGGTGTCGGCATCGACCAGGAACGCATGCCCGACCCAGTAAAGCCCCGCGAGGAAATAGCCGAAGCCGAACCACCAGCCCGCAAAGGCGGCGCCGGGCACGCCGCCCCACCGCCCTCCCGCCGAGCCGTCGATCAGCCAGACGGCCACCGGAAAGGTCAGGAACAGCACCGGCCACAATTCGAACGGCGCCAGCGCCAGCACCGACAACCCGCCAGCCGCAAAGGCGATCAGCGCCCGCCGCCAGCCCCAGGCCAGAATGATAGGATGCGCCACACGCGCAACCATCGTCGGGTCGGCGGGGGCCGTGGCCAGCGTCACACCGGCCCCGACGATTTTGAACGGCCCGCTTCCTCGGACGGCGGCGGCACCGTTTCGACGCCCCCATGTTCTTCGGATGATCGGTGGGGCGACGCGGTTTCGACAGCTCCGATCCCGGCTGATCCAGTCGCTTGTTCGGAAGCGGGGCTCTTGCTGCGATGAATGCGCACGCGTTTGATCCTGCGCGGATCGGCGTCCAGCACCTCGATCTCGAAGCCGGGCGGGCCGGAAATCAATTCGCCACGCAGCGGCAGACGGCCGCCCTTGGCCATCAGATAACCGCCGATCGTATCGACCTCCTGGGCCTCGGCCTCCTCCTCGATCCGGAAGTCATCGCCGACGGCGGCGGTCAGGTCCTCGAGGCTGGCGCGGGCATCGACCACGAAGGAGCCGTCACGCTGCGGCCAGACCTGAGGCAATTCCTCCTCGTCGTGCTCGTCTTCGATCTCGCCGACGATCTGCTCGACGATGTCCTCCATCGAGACGAGGCCGTCGGTGCCGCCGTATTCATCGACAACCAGCGCCAAGTGAATGTGAACGGCCTGCATCTTGGCGAGCAGATCGAGCGCGCGCATGGATGGCGGCACGAACAGAAGCTGGCGCACAATCTTCGCGTCGACCAGTTGAAGCGTGAGGTTCAATCCCTTCAGATCGAGCCCAGTCGGCAGGGGAACGCCGCGGCGGCGTTGCGGCTCGCTTGAGCTGACCAGCGCACGCCCGGCCATGAACGCGATCAGGTCACGGATGTGGACCATGCCGGTGGGGCCATCGAGCGTGTCGTCGTAGACGACGAGCCGGGAATGCCCCGCCTTCTCGAACACCTTGATCAGTTCGCCGAGCGTGATGGTCTGCGGCACCCCGACGATGTCGGCGCGCGGCACCATCACATCCTCCACCCGCCGCTCGCGCAGCACGAGAATGTTCTTGAGCAAGGTGCGCTCGGTGAGCGACAGCCCGCCCTCGCCCTGCGCCGCCGCGTCGAGCGCGACCGCCAGATCCTCGCGCGTCGGCGCGCTGGCGCTGCGTGGCAGCCAGCCGCGCAGCCACCGGCGCATCGGTCCTTGCTTCGATTCGGATTCCGGCGAGACGGTATGACTGGAGCTTGGTTCGGAATCAGACATGGCGCAGGTCAACCCTCCACCTGCAACGCATAGGGATCGGGAACGCGCAAGTTGGCAAGAATTCGCCTCTCCAGTTGCTCCATGGCATCGGCTTCGGCGTCCACCTCGTGATCATAACCGACGAGATGAAGATAGCCATGCACGGCAAGATGGCTCAGATGATGATGCATCGGCTTTCCCTCCGCGCGTGCCTCCCGCGCGCTGGTCTCGCAGGCAATGACGATATCACCCACGAATCGCAAGGCGTTGCGCGCCGACGTGTCGCCAGAACCCTTGCCAACAGGAATCTCGCCGGCCGGAAACGACAGAACATTGGTCGGCTTGTCGAAGCCGCGCCATTGGCGGTTGAGCTTTCGCATCGCCGAATCATGAGTCAACAGGATAGCAACCTCCGTTCGCTCGCTCGAAGTGGCCCGCGCCGCCGCGCGGACCGCCTTGCGCACAATGGCCTCGGCCTCCGGCCAGGCCGCCCAGCGGCGGGATTCGATCACAACCTCGATCCGCGGCAGCGCCGCGGCGGGCTTCGCCGTCATCCGCCCGCCTCGCGCTTGCGGGCCGCCGCGCGGTCGTAGGCCGCGACGATGCGTCCCACGAGTTCGTGGCGAACCACATCCTCGGCCCCGAACGTCACCTGGGAAATGCCCTCGACCCCGTCAAGGAGACGACTGGCCTCGATCAGGCCGGAGGCCTGTCCTGGCGGCAGATCGACCTGGCTCGGATCGCCGGTGACGAACATGCGGCTGTTCTCACCGAGCCGGGTGAGGAACATCTTCATCTGCATCGAGGTCGTGTTCTGGGCCTCGTCCAGGATCACCACCGCGTTGGAAAGCGTCCGGCCGCGCATGAAGGCCAGCGGCGCGATCTCGATCTCGCCGGTCTGCAAGGCGCGCTCCACAATGCGCGCATCCATCAGGTCGTGCAGCGCATCGTAGATCGGCCGCAGATAGGGATCGACCTTCTCGCGCATGTCGCCCGGCAGAAAACCGAGCCGCTCGCCGGCCTCCACCGCCGGACGCGACAGCACGATGCGATCAACCTCCTTGCGCTCGAACAGCGACACCGCCTGCGCCACCGCCAGCCAGGTCTTGCCGGTGCCGGCCGGCCCCAATCCAAACACCAATGAATGCCGCCGAAGCGCGCGCAGATAAGCATCCTGCGCGGCCGTGCGCGCGCGCACCGGACGCTTGCGCAGGTTGAGCTCCTCGAACGCCGGACGCGGCGCCTGAGGATCGAAATCGAACAGCGAACCCTGCGCGATCGCTTGGCGGATCGCGCCCTCGACATC
>Ga0180217_1004828_pt1 | contig 10458 bp, 2 predicted proteins | sample eDN3rd37CBELigOP_FD_128521 | JGI IMG/M metagenome (GOLD analysis project Ga0180217, IMG submission 128521) | Enriched Organic Plus compost microbial communities from Emeryville, California, USA - eDNA 3rd pass 37_C BE-Lig OP (version 2) (version 2) ... | reverse complement strand
TCTTTTCTCTTTTTTTTACCAAACATTAGCATGTTCACCTCAAGTTTATATTGCTTTCTTTTGTACTGAAACTGAAGAAGATTCCGTTTCCTCATTCGGGGTAATCGTTGTAACAACACCTAAAACAGGAAGTTCTAAAAGCTTTTCAATATCTTGTTCTGATTTAATTGTGTTATCGAAATACTCAAGTAGAAAAGCTAGCCCTACTCCGGCCATTAATCCAACGACAATTGCAATCGCAATATTTAATAGTGGTTCTGGTTTCACAGGAGCTGGATTTTCCGCTAATTCTGCTTTTGAAAGGATTGTAATATTATCGATTCGCATTAATTGTGCGATTTCTCTTTGAAATACTTCTGCGATTTCATTCGCAATACGCACCGCTTCTGCTGGATCATTATTCGTAACACTGATCGTCACGACTTGCGATTGACCTTCTTGAGTCACGCTCACACTGCCATTTAACTGTTCAGGAGTTGTATCCATCTTCAACTCTTTAATCACTTGGTCCAATATGTATGGACTTTTTAAAATAACATTGTACGTTTCGATATATTTCGCGTCCGTATCTAAAGAAACCCCTGCAATTGAAGCTAACGAGCTTGCTGCTGCTTGACTTACTAAAATTTGTGACGATGATTTATAAACAGGCTTTATTACAAAATAACTAATTGCGCCACTAACTGCTGCAGCTAGTAAGGTGATAACCAGAATTAAAGACAGCCGTTTTTTTAACGTTTCAAATAATTCTCGTAAACTAATCGTCTCTTCCATCATTTCCTCCAAGATATATTATTTCTCGACAAAAACTACACATTATTATAGCATACATTTTTTGAGATATTTTCTAATTTCGGATTTTTTACGTAAGAAAGTATTACCACTACTCTTAGGCTATATGGTGAAGACCTCTTAAAAGAACCCCCCCATCGGAGGATTTGATCACTTTATCACAAACACCCATTTAATCGGTTTCACTTGATTTATTGCACACCCAGCCTGGAATGCCTTCCTCCCTTTTTTAAATAGAGTGATAAACATTTTAAAACTTTTTCACATCAATCATCTTTAATAATATTCGTATGTTTCTATTTAATCCATCCCACAATGCACGCACCTATCAATTTTAACACGAAAAAGGCAAATGAAATTTGAAATAAATTAGATGATTAGTATTTTTTTCATTTAACTAACCCGAATGTTCTGGTAAATTTAGATAGTCAAAAAGAAAGGGGAGGAAAGTCATGTTTAGAATGAAAAAATTCATAAGCATAGCTACTGCATTTATCCTATTATTCGGACTCATAATGCCAACATTTAATGTAGCTCTTGCGAACAACAATCCGTTTAAAGTAACGGGTATTCCCGACAGCTATACAGTTAGTTGGGGTAATGTAGAAATTTATGAAGTTTATCAAGACGGAGGTGAAGAGAAAAAACAGCTACATCACAAGGCATATTATGATGTTTCTAACGATGGAACAATACCTAAATTTCAATTACCGACAGATATTCAAAATGAAAACGATTATGTAGTGCGAGTAACTCTAAACTTAAGAGCGAACGATAATAATAACTATAATCCTATTACGTATATTGATGAGAAAAACTATACAGGAGAGAAGCTAAAAGCACTAGCTTCTATAGCTTGGGACCAAGATGTTGTGTCTGTATCTTACGACAATGATGATTCATTCCAAACTTCTCAATTAGCTCTCATACCTTTGAATAATGATTATGATAATACTAAATATTTAGGTTACATCAATGAGCAGACCTATTTATTAATTAATCCTCAAAAAGTCAAAGTACTGTTTTTGGGAGTAAAGGAGAACGTAGCGTACTCTTTATTTAAGGACGTTAATGTAACAAATGATACAAAGATTTCTTTTACGAAGGAAGCTCAAGCCCCTTCTTTAAAGAAAATTGAAGTAATAAGAGAAGATAAGCCATATTCTCTTGAAGGCTTAAACATCGGTTATGGAGAGCAAGGAAATCAGACAACCTTACATACATGGGGCCAAGAGGGGATTACTAGTATTTTAGTGAACCCAGGTATGAAACGTTCTGTTAATCTTGAAGAATCCACTGCAGGAAGTTGGACTTCATTAAGGTCTGAACCAAAAGATTTCGTGGAAGATACTGAACTTAATTATGCAGGAAAGGTTACAAAACAAGAACTTACAAATGTTTATATCTATGAAAATGGTAAAAATCAACATGAATTAGACTTTAATTACGAACTATGGAGTGGAGATTTTAAAGTTGAAGGTAGCCACAAGAAACAAGTAACTATTCTCGATTCACAAAATAAGGAAGTTTATAACCGAACAAACTCCAGTAATTATGTAAATATAGAAAAATTTCTAGCACCAGGTGACTATACATTAAACGTAAAACTTGATGTAAATGGTGAAAGCGTTACATTGAATAAAGGCTTTACAATTAATAAAGTGATTAGATTAAGTAATTTACCCGACACCTATGTATCTTCACGATTTGATCAAGGAATCATTACCACTATAGATGATTCAGACTCAGAGGGTAATATTATGAGCTATTTTAATAACGATGGAACCGTATTTGATAATGATTACACTATCGAGAACAATAAAAAATATAAAATATTTATATTTTTCAATCTAAGAACCACAACGAACGAATCTGTATTGTACTATTACTACGAAGAAATGACTGGTGCTGAATTTAAAAATCTAACAAACATAGAAATGAAGGCAGACTCCGTACAAATATCTGCGAAAACTAAACAAAGTACAGATCAGTTACAAAACTTACGATATATCATTCCATTTGGAAAAAACAACAGAGTTCATTATATTAATGGAGAAATTAATTATGATAAAAAAGAAATCTTATCTCTGCTAGTTCCACCGGAGACAGAATTAACTGCTCAAGGTAGCTTAGTAGATGATTCTGGGTATGTACACTTCTTTTCTCACGATGTAAAAGCATCCAACAATACAGAAGTAGAGTTTGACTCACCAAAAGATGGCCTGAGTTTAATTACGATTAATCCAGAAAATGAATATATGAACTTGAGCATCCATGACTACAACGATGAACAAGTTTATGATTTATACAATGTTAATACATCTATCAAAGGTGTATATGTAAAACCAGGGAAATATCGTATATTTCTTCGTGAAAAGCAGAATCAGTCATGGCGTACTGAAACTGAAATAGATGCTACAACAAATGTACAGGTATCATTCGAACCTACTATTTCGGAACCAAAAATTGTCAATAAACGGGTATCCAATGATCCTGTAGATGGTATTCAGTACTTACAATCTCAAATTGAAGTTAAACGCGGTGATTTCCTTTTACAGAATTCCCAAATCAACAAATTAAAGGCTTGGATTGAGGATAGCAACGGTAAGACGGTTCTAAGTCCTCGAAAAGTAGACTTTTCTTATTATCAAGAGTTCACACTACCAAACCTACCAAAGGGACAATACATTTTAAAATATGAATTATCATTTGAAGGGAAAACCTACTCCCTTCAGGAAGATTTTGAAATAGACGATAGTAACCCTACTCCACCTGAAAAACCTAACGAACCAGCAGAATTTGAAACGAAGGACTTCAACGTCACTCGCTCTGAAAGCACAGACAATCTTGTTATTGGTGAAAAATTAAATCTTTCCCTCACTGGTTCCTACCAAGAAGGATACAAAGCTTATGCTACCGTGAATGAGGAGCAAGTAGAATTAACGTATAACGCAGAGAAAAATGTATACGAAGCTTCATACGAAGTTGCCGAGAATACAAACAAAATCGGCACAATCACTGGTTACATCCAGAAAGCAGACGGTACAAAAACAGCACCTAAAACGGTTCAACTCAATAAATTCGTAGGTGCAACAGTTAAAGGAAATGTTACAAACGGTCAAGGATCACAAGTAGTCTTTGGAACCTACTCTACAACAGTAGACGAAGACGGGAACTATGAAATAAAAGGTGTTACAGAAGGTACTTATAACGTAGAAGTACGTCAAAACAACCGAACTGTCGCGACATTAGCAGAACCTATCACACCAGCTTACGGCAAAGTAACTATAGTTTCACCGATTACCGTACAAAAATTACAATCTGTGAAGTTCTCTATTGTAGAAAATACAGAAGCAGCGACACCTGTAGCTGGAGCAAATGTAGAAATTACAGGTCCTAATAACTTCTACGCTGTAGGTAAAGCAGTAAACGGTGTTTTCACTACATTATCAGGGAAAACAACATTTACTCAGCTGCAAAGCGGTATTTACCGAGTAACTGTAGAAGCAAAAGGCGTATACAAGAAACAAACAATTGATATCACAATCGATGAAGATCAGGATTATACAGCAACTCCAGCAGTAGTACTAGTAGCACCAAACACTGTTGAAAAAACGAACTACACAATTGAATTTAAAGATCAAAATGGTGCTGCGATTTCAAACATAGACTACCTTTCTTTCTATAGCTGGAATGCACAGCAAGCAGCCAACTATGAATTAGGCAGCTATTATATGTACAAGCCAAAATTACAAGACGGTAAACTGACTATTGAAAACGTTGCTTATGCTAAGGATTATACAATTTCAGTTTATAAAGATGGCTACCGAAACTTTATCCAATCCCCTATTACAGTAGACAAGGAAAATAAAACAATTACTGTAACATTAGATCAAGGAAAGACGGTAACAGGGAAATTAATTGCACCAGATGGTCAAACTTTAACCAATCCCGAAGTAATTGTTTCAGGTGGAGACAATTATAGACATGCGCAAGTCGATACAGACGGATCTTTTACCGTTAATGGAATATCAGGTGAAGTTGGAGATACCCTTACTGTAAAAGCATCTGCATTGAACTTAATTAGCAAAGAAGAAAAAATTACATTGACTGATACAAGCCCAATCAGTGTAGGCAACATTACATTAGAGGCTGCAGGTTATATTGAAGGTAAAGTTGTTGATACAGACCAAAAGCCTGTTTTACACGCATACGTTACTGCGATGAGGGGTAATAATTACGCAGGGTTTGCACGAACAGATAAAAACGGATATTTTAAACTTTATAATTTAGATAATGAAGGAACGTATACGTTACACATTTCAAATTATAATTTACCTAGCATTTCCGTAGAAGCCGATGTTAAATCTAAAGAAACCTATGTTCTTCAACCTCAAGGAACAGGTTCATTTGCAGGTGAAGGAAATACGTTTAGCGTTTCCTCTACAACAGTCGTACCAGGAAAAACATTGCAATATCGCTTACATTACAAAAATAATGGTAATGGAGCTGCTGAAGATGTTCCATTACAAATTACCTTACCATCAAATGTGGACATCCCTTCAGAAGGTCTATTAAATGGTAAAAAGATTGCGTTAAATAAAGACGGAAACAAAGTTTCTACCACGATTTCTAAAGTAGAAGCGAAGGAAGAAGGTACATTTGTGGTTGATGTAAAAGTTAAAAATGATGCAACGGACCACGTTACCGCTTCCGCAAGCATTAAAAATACAGAAACTTTAACAGCAACAACGAACGTATTATTCGTTACCTTAACCGCTTCAGAAGTAACAGGAGATAAAACAATTAAAGTTTACGGTAATGCAAAGGCTGGTTCTACGGTAGAAGTATATGCCGGGGATGTTCGTTTAGCAGAAGTACAGGTAGACGGTCGTTGGTGGTTTGCGAACGTTAAATTACCAGTAGACGGAACAGATGAGCAAAAACTTACTTTATATGCAAAAGTTAAAGAAGGAAATGCCGTTAATACATCTGAATCTGTACACGTAACCTATAAACCCAATATTCCAAAGATTGAAGATGTAACAGTTCATGCTGGATGGAATGGTGATGTAAAACTAAATCCATACACAGGATTAGCAACATTCGCGATTGTCGAGCAAACACCGTTAGATACAACCGTAACCTTCGATTCAGCTGTAGATGAAGCAGCTATTAGTTTCTTGGGTAAAGAGTACCCAATGAAATCTATTGGAAATAATAAATACGAGTTTGATGGAAGAAAATTAGGAGCCTGGAGTTCTTATGGTGAGCAACTGTTAGAATTAGTCTTCAAAAAAGGCGATCAAACGGTACGTATTCCACTTATGGAAATTATCGTACTTATCGACCCATCAGGCTATGTATTTGAAGGTAGCATGTCTAATAAACTTGAAGGTGTAACAGCTGTTGTACAAGAGAAAAAAGATGATAAATGGGAAACTTGGGATGCTGAGAAATTTGGTCAAATCAACCCACAAGTAACAGATACAGAAGGACGCTATGGATGGGATGTTATCCAAGGTGACTGGCGAGTTATTTTCACAAAAGAGAATTATGATACTTATACATCTCGTATCGTCAAAGTTCCACCGCCAGAAACACAATTGAATGTAGCACTTGTACGTTCTACTGTACCTACAGCTTCGATTGCAACAACTGATTTGAAAGTGAATAGTCCACTTACGATTACATTTGATCGTTTAATGCAGATCACACCTGCCAATGCAGCTAACTACATCGAAGTGAAAGATAACGAAGGAAACAAAGTAACCGGTACATTTACTATGAATAATATCAACGGTTATAAAGAACAAGATGGCTATTTCGAAGAAGATCCAAGCAAGAAGCTAGCTCAAGAAGTGACATTTACACCTGCTAATAATCTAGCAGCGAATAAACAATATACCGTGACTGTTAAGGATTCAATTACAGATTACCATGGTAAACCATTAAGCACAGATAAAACAGCTATATTTACACCAGCAGCGGTGACTTCTCCTCCTGTTGGCGGCGGTGGCGGCGGTATTATCGTACCAACCCCACCGGTAGAACAACCAAAACCAGAGGAACCTAAGGAGGAAACTCCAAAACCAGAAGAAAAAGATATTAAGACGATTAGAAAAGAAATAAAAGCAGCTGCAAGTAAGGAACAAAAAGAATTAAGCAAGACTGTAAAAACAACGAAAGCAGCACAAAATGCTTTAAAACAAACAAATAAACTTGCAAAATCTATCAAAGTAAAAGATGGTCAAGTTGATCAAGCACAAGTAGCAAAAGCAATCGGACAATACCAAGCTATTGCTAATATATTTACAAAAGAGAAAAAACAAACTTTAGCCAAACAAACTGTTGTAAATGCAATAACGAACTTACACTCTAAAGTCCATAAAGATGTACTAGTAGATTTTGTAAAGGTTGTCGTCAAAGACTCTACACAGCTTAATGCGATTTTAAAAGACTTAAAGAAAGCAAAAATCACAACAACTCCATATAAATCATATTTAACGGAGTTACAAACGAAAGAAGCAAAGAAAGCATTTGACAAAGAAGTAACTGCAGCTTACAAAAAAGCTGATAAGCAAATTACAAATGTGACAACCGCTAACAAAGTCTTAACGGCCACTCACAAAGAAGCTAAAGCTATTAAAGTAACCAAAGGTAAAGTTGATAGCAAAAAAGTAGCCAAAGTAATCGGCCAATACAACGCTGCAATCGACCAACTAAGAAAAAGCAAGAAAACAACATCTGCCAATAACGCAATTGTCACTGCCGTTCAACATCTAAAAGGCAAAGCAACACAAGATCAATTAACTGAATTCGTTAAGAGAAACGCCAAGACATCGGCACAATTAAAAGATGTTATTAAAAAGCTTAAAGCGAAAAAAATTAATGTAGCACCTTATGAAAAGATTTTAAAAGAGTTAACAGAGAAAAAATAACATGAAAAAGGCGCTTCCCATTGCTTAGGAAGCGCCTTTTTTTGTATTTTTGTTTACGTTATCCACAGATCTATCAACAGAATATCCACAGATTGAAAAGTCACTGTGACATAAACACCTAACTTCAATTATTGATTAACTGTAATTGAGTTCACATCAGAAGAAATTTTGTTCTTTTTAGAATCCACAATGTCATTACCGCTTAATACTTTAAGAGATAAGCCTTGGCTTAATTGCTCTGCAGTTACTGCATCAATAGTAACTGTAGCAGTAAGACCTGTAGTACCAACTACTGCATTTTTCTCAACTTTAGTTGCTACTGATTTTCCACCAACTAATAATTCGAAATCAGCATTTGTACCTGATGCTACTGCTTCAGAGAAAGTAACTGTGATTTCTGTATTACCAGTAAGTTTAGCAGAAGTTACTGTAGGCGCAACGTTTTCGTCAAGAGATAAGTTGTTTACTACCAATTTGTCCATAGTTACTGTAGAACCAAGAGCTTTTACGTTCTCAACAGTGATATTACGAACACCTGTAAATGTATTTGAGTTAGCTTTAAGTTTTAAAGTAACTACTTGTTTACCCTCTGCTAATGTTGCTGATTCAACTACAGCACCACCATCAACTTGATAGTTAGCTACGTTTGTTGCAGATGCACCATCAACTGCTTCTGCAAATGTTACAGTAAGTGTATTGTTATCTACTACTGCAAGTGTAGGAGCTGCTAATTTATTAGTGTTAGATTGTGCACCATCTTCACCACGTGTGAATGAAGCTGAAGCTTTTTCAGGAGCTACTCCAGAAAGACTTGCTACAGTTACTGGAACAACATCAACTTTATAAGCTGCACCTTTTTCAGTTGCAAAAGTTTTTAATGCTACGCGAAGTACTTTTTTGCTGTCTTTTGAAGCATATTTAGCTTCTGCTTTAACAGTTGCTACTGATTTTGTTACATAATCTTTTACATATGAACCAGAGATTGCAACTTCACCTTCTGTTACATCTTTATCATAAGTAATTTCAAGGTATTCAGCGTTGTCAGAACCTACAACAACTGTTGCATTAGTTACTTTTGGAGCAGTTGCATCTTCAGTAAATGTAACTACTTTAGTTACTGATTCACCAGCTTGGTTAGATAAATCTTTGTAGTTAGCTACAGTTACGTTTTGAACACCTTTAAGGTTTTTGTCAGCAGTAACTTTGTATTCGTTAGCAGAAACTTTTTCTACTTCTACATCGTAACCAGAAACAGTAACTGTAGGTGCTGCTGCTAAATCTTTAGAGAACTTAACATTGAAAGTTTTAACACCAGTTTGTGTTACAGATTCAACTGCAGGTTTAACACCATCAGCTTGTTGTTTAGTGATTTCTACTGTAGCTGGGTTTGGTGTTACAAGGTTGCCGGCTTTATCTTTAAGACCAATAAATGTAACTGTAATTGGTTTGTTAACTTCAACAGCCGCATCTGATAAGTCAACTACTACTTCAGTAGCTCCTTCAGCTACGCTAACTGATGCAGTTGAAACAGCTTTTCCATCAGCATATTTAAGTGTTGCAGTATGTGCTTGTACTGGCTCAGAGAATTTAATTTTAACTAAGTTTGCAGAAATTTGTTCAGTTCCAGTGATTGTTGGAGCTTTAGTATCTTCTGCAACTGTGATTGTTTTTTCATATTTAGTTACTGCTTTTCCATCTTGTGTTTTTAAGCCATCAATTACAACGTCATAACGTTTTGAAAGGTTATTTACAGATGTGATTGTTAAAGTTTTCCCATCTTCACTTAATTCACCAGTTAAAACACCTGATGCTTTTGAATCTAAAGATGTTAAAGTAACTGTTGCTGCAGGAGAAGTTGTTTTAAACGCTCCATCTTTTCCATTTTCAAATACTGTTTTTGCATCTACAGCTTTGTTAAATTTCACTTCAACTTGAGTAGCGCTAGTTGCAGTTACAGATGTAACAGCAGGAGATTGTGCAGCCTCATATTTAGCGTTGTTTTTCTCAGCAGCTTTTACAAGGTTTTTAGCTAATTTAGTATCTTTAGCTTTTAACTTTTCAACGTCAGCTTTAACGTCAGCAATTAATTTTCCAGCCTTCTCAAGATCTTTTTCGATTAGATCTTCACGTTCGATTTGTTTGTAAGCAGCATAAACTTTCATTTCAGTAGCTACAGAAGCAGATTCTGCTTTAGCTGGAGTTGTGTAAGTTTTTGTTAATAAACGGCGAGCATCTGGGCCGAATACTTTTGCAACAGCTTTTTCGAACTCAGCAATTTTTTTGTCTAATGCAGTTTGTGCTGCTAGAACTTTGCTTTGTGAACCAGATTTGATTGCTGAATCTAGAGCCGTTCTTGAAGATTTTAATGTTACGCTAACTGCTGCAACATAGTTTTTCGCACGGTTTAAAGAAGTTTTGCTTGCTTCTAATTTTTTAGTGTAAGAAGCTTTTTTGCTTCCACCTTTTGCAGCGATTTCTTTTTGTGCAGCTGCATAGTATTGCTCAGCTAATTTTACTTCTTTTCTGATTGCAGAACCGCTAGGAAGTTTGTTGCTTTTCTTAGCAGTGTTGTAGTACAAGTTAAACGCTTTGTTTACTTGTGTTGTAGCTTTTGTAATCGCTTTGTCTACAGAGTTTGTAGCCGCTTCTGATTGAATTGCTGGTACACCTGCGAATGCTGATGCAGCGATTGCAGTTGCTACTGATAATTTAATTGCTTTCTTTT
>Ga0180217_1004827_pt1 | contig 10459 bp, 10 predicted proteins | sample eDN3rd37CBELigOP_FD_128521 | JGI IMG/M metagenome (GOLD analysis project Ga0180217, IMG submission 128521) | Enriched Organic Plus compost microbial communities from Emeryville, California, USA - eDNA 3rd pass 37_C BE-Lig OP (version 2) (version 2) ... | reverse complement strand
GCGATTCCGAAGCCGGACCTGCTGATCGTCGCGCGCGGCGGCGGCTCGCTGGAAGACCTGTGGTCGTTCAACGAGGAGATCGTGGTGCGCGCCGCGGCGGAGAGCATGATCCCGCTGATCTCGGCGGTGGGCCACGAGACCGACATCACGCTGATCGACTTCGTCGCCGACAAACGCGCGCCGACGCCGACCGCCGCCGCCGAGATGGCGGTGCCGGTGCGCGCCGAGCTGTTCGTCGAGGTGGCCGGTTACGGACGCCGCGCCATGCTGTGCTGGCAGCGCGAGCAGGAGCACCGCCGCAATGCGCTGCGCAGTCTCGCCCGCGCGCTGCCCTCCGCCGCCGAGGTGCTGGCGATTCCGCGCCAGCGCCTCGACGCCGCCGCGGCCGCGCTGCCGCGTGCGCTGACGGCCAACACGCAGTTGCATCATCGCCGCTTCACGCGGGTGGCGGGCGAACTGACCCTCGGCGTCTTGCGCGCCCAGGTCGCCCATGCCCGCCAGCAGGTCGCCGGCTGCGGCGTTCGCCTCGGCCATTGCACCCGCGTGCTGCTGCAGCATCGCCGCGAGCGCTTCGGCGCGCTGGCGCTGCGCCTGAAGGCCGCACGGCAGGCCACCGCGCAGGCGCATCGCGCGGCGCTCGTCCGCGACCGCGAGCGCGCGGAGCGCCTCGCCGAGCGCGCCCGGCGCGCGGTCTCGACGCTGCTGCTGCGGCAGCGCGCCCGCGCCGATCACGCCGGTCAACTGCTCGCCGCGCTGTCCTACAAGGGCGTGCTGGCGCGCGGCTTCGCGCTGGTGCGCGACGAGGCGGGCCATGCGCTGCGCAGCGCGGCCACGGTGGCGCCGGGCGCGCGCCTCGACCTCGAATTCGCCGACGGGCGCGTCGCCGCCGTTGCCGGCGCCACGGCAGCGCCGGGCGAGCCGCCGAAGCGTCCGTCCAGAGCTGCGACGAAACGCCCCGCGCGGCCATCGGAACAGGGCGACCTGTTCTGAGCGGGCACCGTCGCGTCAGCGCAACCCCCGGCCCGCAAAGGCTATGCAAAGCTGCCCGCGGTTCCTATCTGTCAGGCGTGCCGGTGGATGCATTCTGTGCTAAGCCTTGCTGTGCTAAGCCTTCGCGCAGCATCATTCCGACGTGAGATTTGGCGCGATCCTGTTCCGCGGGGAGCGCGAGGAGACCATCCATGCTGAACAGATTCGGGCCATCGGGCCAGGGCGAAGCGAAGGTGCAGTATCTCGACGGCGACTTTCGCATCATCACGCCCGGCGCCTATGTGGTCTGCGCGGTGACCGGCGTCCACATCCCGCTCGACGAGCTGAAATACTGGAGCGTCGACCGCCAGGAGGCCTATGCCACGCCGGATGCGGTGCTGCAGCGGCACTATCCGGACGACCTGAAGCAGCGCGGCTGAGCCGCACTGCCCCCTCACCGGCAGCGATTACGCCGAAGGCCGCGCCGCGCGAAGCGCCGAGGTCAGCAGCGTGCGGCAGGCCGTCTCGTCCGCGAAGCGAAGGCCGACCGGAAACGGCGTGACCGCCTCCGCCAGCGCAGCGAGATCGCCATTGCGCAGCCGCGCCATATCCTTCTCGGTCGTCACCAGCCCGAGGCCGTCCCGCGCCGCCTCCTCGTGCAGCGCCGCGATCTCCTGCCGCGTCAGCGGATGATGATCGGGAAAGGCGCGCGCGCGCGCCACCTCGATGCCCTGCGCGCGCAGCAGCGCGAAGAAGCGGTCCGGATGGCCGATGCCGGCGAAGGCCAGCACGCGGCGGCCGCGGAGCGCCGTCACCGCCGCCGGGTCCGGCACCACGTCGGCATGCAGCACCGGCACGCCGCGCGCCGCGAGCGCCGCCTCGACCGGCCGCGCCGCGCGCCCCGCGCCGATCACCAGCAGCGCATCGGTCCGCACCAGTTGCGGCAGGAGCGGCGCCCGCAGCGGCCCGGCGGGAAACACCAGACCGTTGCCGAGACCACGGCCGCCATCGATCACGATCAGCGAAAGGTCCTTGCGCAGCGCCGGGTTCTGGAAGCCGTCGTCCATCACGATGACGCTGGCGCCGCCGGCCCGCGCCAGCGCCGCCCCGGCGACGCGGTCGCGCGCCACCACCACCGGCACCTGCGCCGCCATCATCAGCGGCTCGTCGCCGACCTCGGCGGCACGGTGCCGAACGGGATCGACCCGCAGCGGCCCCCGCGCCGCGCCGCCATAGCCACGGCTGAGCACCCAGGGCGTCTCGCCGAGCCCGCGCAGCATGGCGGCGAGCGCCAGCACCGTCGGCGTCTTGCCGGCGCCGCCGGTATGGTAGTTGCCGACGCAGATCACCGGGATGCCGGCATCGTGGCCCGGCTTCGCCATCCGCGCTGCCGCCACCCGGCCATAGAGCGCCGCGAGCGGCAGCAGACATCGCGCGATCAGCGAGGTGGGCCTGTGCCAGAAGCCCGGCTCATGCATCGGCGCCGCCCTGCTCGAGCCGCAGTTGCAGGAGGTAGGGCTGCAGCGCCGACAGCGTGCGCTCGAGCGCGCCGCCGAGCTGCCTCACCACCTGCTCCGCCGCGACGATCGAGGCCTGCCGGGCCGCGGCATCATGCAGCAGGCGGCCGAGCTGCTGCACCAGTTCCGCCTCGCCGCCGGCCTGGTGCGCGCCGCCGGCCCGGTCCAGCGCGGCATAGACATCGGTGAAGTTGAACACATGCGGCCCGTGCACGATGGCCGAGCCGAGCTTGGCCGGTTCGATCGGGTTCTGGCCGCCGTGCTCGACCAGCGAGCCGCCCATGAACACGATCGGCGCGAGGCGATAGAACAGCCCCAGTTCGCCCATGGTATCGGCGATATAGACGCCGACCCGCGCGCCCGGCAGATCCTCGTGCGAGCGCAGCGCCACCTGCAGCCCGGCGGCCGTGACGAGCCGGGCCACCGCCTCGCCGCGCTGCGGATGGCGCGGCACGATGACGGTGAGCAGACGCGGGAAGTAGGCGGTGAGCTTCTTGTGGGCGGCGAGCAGGATCTCCTCCTCGCCGGGATGGGTCGAGGCCGCGACCACCACCTGCCGGCCGCGCGTCAGCGCCAGCAGCCGCTGCAGCCGCGCGTCATCCGCCGGCGGCGCATCGACGTCCCATTTCAGGTTGCCGGTGACGGCGACGCTCTCCGCGCCCAGCGCGGCGAAGCGCTCCGCGTCGATCTGCGACTGCGCGAGGCAGATGTCGAAGCGCCCGAGCAGCGCGCCGATGGTCCGCGACGCGCGCTGCCAGCGCGGAAACGAGCGCTGCGACATGCGGCCGTTGATCAGCACCATCGGCAGGCGGCGCGACGCGGCGGTCAGGATCAGATTGGGCCACAGGTCGGACTCGATGAACAGCGCCAGGCTCGGCTGCCAGTGATCGAGGAAGCGGGCGATGTATTTCGGCGCGTCGTAGGGCAGGAACTGGTGCATCACCTCCGGCGGAAACCGCTTGGTCACGATCGCCGCCGAGGTCACGGTGCCCGAGGTCACCAGCACCTGCAGCCCGCGCGCCCGCAGCCGCTCGATCAACGCCGCCGCCGCCAGCACCTCGCCGACGCTGGCGCCGTGAAGCCAGATCAGCGGCCCGTCCGGCCGCGGCCTGCTGGCGATCCCGCGCCGCTCGCCGACCCGCGCCGGATCCTCCTTGCCCTGCCGGATGCGCTGCTTGGCCAGCAGGGCGGTCAGCGGCGCCGCCGCCGAGGACACCACGCGGTAGGCGCGCAGCAGCGGCGGCAGCGCGTCAGGCATGGCCGTCCTCTTCGCGCCCGACCGCCGCATAGGCGCGCCGGGTGGCGTCGTTCAGGGTGGCCTCCAGCCGCGCTCGCAACGCCTCCATGGTCTCGGCATCCGCATCCGGAGGGACCGCGATCACCTCGCCGCCGACCAGCGCGCCGCGGCCGAACGGCAGATTGATGGTGGTGCGGTCCCAGTTGTTCAAACGCAGGTAACGACTGGTCGCCATCGCGAACGGCATGATCGGCCGTCCCGACTCGCGCGCCAGCATGATAATGCCCATCCCGGCGACGCGCGACCGCTTCGGCACGTCGGCGGTGAGCGCCATGTTGTAGTTTTCCTCCAGCGCCCGCAGCATTTCCTTGAAGGCGCCGACGCCGCCCTTGCGGTGAAAGGCGGAGCCGTGGTCGCCGGAGCCGCGCACCGCGCTGATCTTCAGCCGCGCCGCCGCGATGGCATTGATCTCGCCGTCGCGATGGCGCGAGATCAGCACCTTGCCGCGGTGATGATCTTTGCGGATGAACGGCGTCATCAGATGCTGGCCGTGCCAGAACGCCAGGATCACCGGCATCTCCGGCTCGACCAGGTCGTAGACGTTCTCGGGGTCGAAGGTGAAGCGGTTGGTGCGCCACACCAGGCGCAGATATTCGGCCGCAGCCACGCCGATGGCGCGCTGAAGCCACGCGGAGCGCAACCAGTTCCGAAGGATTCGTTTCAATTGGCGGGCTTCGTGTCTGTGGCGTTCTGCGCGGGATCGAGCAGCCGGTGCAAGTGAACGATGAAATAGCGCATATGGGCGTTGTCCACGGTCTGCTGCGCCTTGGCGCGCCAGGCCGCCAGCGCGGTCGCGTAGTTTGGAAACACTCCGACGATGTCCACCTTGTCGAGATCCTTGAAGGTGACATGGTCGAGATCCGTCAGTTCGCCTCCGATCACCAGATGGAGCAGTTGCTGCGGGCGATCCGTCATCGACGTCAGTCCTAAATGGTCAAAACCCAGCGTGGTCAGAATCCGATGGAGCGATTTGGCATTCGCGACCGGCCTTGCGGCAGTCCCGGACAGCAAATGTCAAATCCTAAGCTCCACCAGCAACTTGTATTTGCCGGTGGTTCTTTTGAATCCAGCATTTGCAAGAGGCCCGCCTGAGCGGATGCAAATGCCAGAATCGAACCACCAGACATGGGAGGCCGGCCGCATTCACGCCAGCGGATGGCTGCGGAAATGCGCGATGACGGAGGCATGACGTTCACGCCCCGCCGCGACCAGAATTCCGTGTGTGACTTCCGGACGATTATAGCCGATCGGCTCCCCCGAAAGCGTCGTCATTTTACCACCCGCTTCGTGCACGATCAAATCGGCCGCCGCAAGGTCCCAATCGTGGCTCTGCCCGCCGGCGAAGGCGATATCCAGCCCGCCATTGCCGATCCGGCACAGCCGCAGCGCCAAAGACCCGATTCGCGGATGCATGGCCACACCCTGTTGCGGCAGGCCGAGCCGCTCCGCCAGCGGCTTCGGGCCCGCCACCCGGCTGAAATCGAGCGCGGTCCCGGAGGTGGCATGGATCGGGGTGTCGCCGAGCGTCGCGCCATGGCCGCGCACGGCGAAAAAGAATTCTCCGGTCGCCGGGGCGAACACGGCCGCCAGCACCGGCTGGCCGTCCTCCACCAGCGCCGCGCTGACGCACCAGTCGGCGCGGCCGGCGAGATAGCCGCGGGTGCCGTCGATCGGATCGACCACCCAGACCCGCTGCCGGCCGAGGCGATCGGGATCGTCGGCGCTCTCCTCCGACAGCCAGCCGTAATCCGGCGTGGCGGCGCGCAGCCGCTGCTCGATCAGGTCGTTGACCGCGATGTCCGCTTCCGACACCGGCGACGAGGCGCCCTTGGTCCAGGTCCGCAGCTCGGTGCGGAACAGCGACAGCGCCAAGGCCCCCGCCTCGCGCACCGTCACCGCCAGCAGCGCACCGTCGCGCCCGGCAGGTCCGGCGGCGATGGCAGGATCAGCGTCCGGCAATCGTCAGCCCTTCGATACGCACCGTCGGCGCGTTGACGCCGTAGCGGAATTCGAGGTCGTCGGCCGGCCGCAGCGACCTGAACATGTCGAACAGGTGTCCGGCGATGGTGATCTCGCTGACCGGATAGGTCAGCTCGCCATTCTCGATCCAGAAGCCGGAGGCTCCGCGGCTGTAGTCGCCGGTGACGCCGTTGACGCCGGAGCCGATCAGATCGGTGACGTAGAAGCCCTGCTTGATGTCGGCCATCAGCTCGGCCGGCGCGAGTTCGCCCGGCGCGAGATGCAGATTATAGGCGCCCGGCATCGGCGGCGAGGAGACGCCGCGATGGGCATGGCCGGTGGTCGCCATGCCGAGCTCGCGCGCCGTCGCGGTGTCCAGCAGCCATGAGGTCAGGACGCCGTCGTCGATGATGGCGAGCGGCCGCGTGGCGACGCCCTCGGCATCGAAAGCCTGCGATCGCAGCCCGCGCACGCGACGCGGATCATCGACGATGCGGATGCCGCGCGCGAACAGCTGCTGGCCGAGGCGATCCTTCAGGAAGCTGGTCTTGCGCGCGATCGACGCGCCGTTGGCGGCGCCGACCAGATGCCCGACCAGCGAGCCGGCGACGCGCGGGTCATACACCACCGGCGCCTTGCAGGTTGCGACCTTGCGCGGATTGGCGCGCGCCACCGCGCGCTCGGCGGCGCGCCGCCCGATCCGTTCCGGCGCTTCGAGATCGGCGGCATGCAGCGCCGCGCTGAAATCATAGTCGCGCTCCATCGCGGTGCCCTCGCCGACGATGGCCGTCATCGACACGCTGTGGCTGGAGCGCAGATAGGCGCCGTGAAAGCCCGTGCTCGTCACCAGCACCATGCCGCCGATGCCGTTCGACGCCGACGCCCCGCCCGACTTGGTGACGCCCTTGACGGCGAGGCCGGCGGCTTCCGCTTCCAGCGCGCGCCGCTCGAGCTCGGCGGTGGACGGCATCGTTGGGTCGAGCAGATCGAGATCGGCGAAATCGCGCGCCAGCAGCGCCGGATCGGCGAGGCCGACATAGGCATCGTCCGGCGCGACCCGCGCCATCGCCACCGCCCGCTCGGCGAGCCGTGCGACGCCATCGGTGCTGACATCGTTGGTGGACACCACCGCCTGCTTCCTGCCGACCAGCACGCGCAATCCGACATCGTCGCCTTCGGAGCGTTCGGATTCCTCGACGCGGCCGTCGCGCACCTCGACGCCCTGCGACACGCCGCGCACCGCGACCGCGTCCGCCGCATCGGCGCCGGCGCGCCGCGCCGCCTCGACGAGACGTTGCGCGAGATCGCTCAGGGCGGATTGATCAAGCAGGCCGCCCTCGCCCGCTGCGGTCGTCGAGATGTCTGGTGAAGCGGTCACGAACAAGGTCCCATCGAACAGGATAAAGCAGCACGATGCAGCAGCGCGATGCAGCGGCACGGATCAGACGCAGATGCGATCGCCGCACGTCGACGTCAAGCGCCGGCCGGACATTTCGCGACAAATCCGCCGGATCCCGGCAACGACTCGTCAATCATGCCCGCCAACGTCTTGTCAATCATGCCCACCGAAGCAGGGCAAGTGACTTTCGGTTAACCAGGCTTTTTAAGCCAATTCCGACCGGGCTCTGGCAAAGTCTCACGCATCGACCGGGAACATAATCCTGGCGGGGAGATAAAAACCTTGAGGCGTCAGACAGCAACAGACGGGATCAATCCCGCAGGGTCGGGCCGCACGACGCGGCTCGACCCCCACTCACTGCCGATCAGCTTCGATGCGCACGACACGCGCGCGGACGGCAACATTCGGCACATCGAATTGCATCGCGAGCATATCGTGCTGCGACGCGCCGTGCACGGCATGCGCATGGCGATCAACGTGCGGGTGCGCGACTTCCTCGGCGTTGCGATCCGCGACAGGGGCGACAGGCAGATCCTGGTGCTGATGCACCGCGATCCGTCACTGTCGGTGCCGCTGGGCGAGATCAACGATCCGGCCGCGATCAACGACACCTGGCAGATGTGGAGCGATGTCTTCGCGCTGCCGCAGCTCGTCGAGGTCAACCGCGAGCCGGCACCGCGGCGGCGGCGGCGCAACGCGATCAGCAGGCGGCGTCCGCGCTTCCTGGTGCGGCGGCGCGCCGGACAGATGCCGGACCAGCCGGTGATCCATCGCGGCGAACACGAGATCATCGCGCGCGATTGAGTGCGGCCCGCCCCGAGCACGGAGTCGTCCCTCCGCAGGCAGGGACGACGCTGGCGCAGGATCACGCTGCCCGCAGCACGGCGTCGACCACGAGGCCTGCGAACAGCAGCAGCCCCGCGTCGCGATTGGACTTGAACACCCGCAGGCACAGCGCCGGATCGGCAATATCGAGGCGGCGCACCTGCCAGGCCAGATGCGCGGCGAAGGCGGCGAGCCCCAGCGCCGCCGGCCAGCCCGCGCCGGCCAGCCACAGCGCAAGCCCGATCAGCACCACCGCGGCGGTGTAGAAGACCGTCAACGCCGGTTTCGTCCGCGCGCCGAACAACAGCGCGGTGGACTTGATGCCGATCAGCGCGTCGTCCTCGGTGTCCTGATGCGCATAGATGGTGTCGTAGGCGATCACCCAGCAGATCGAGCCGGCATAGAGCACCAGCGCCGTGGCATCGATGCGCCCGAACTTCACCGCAAAGCCCATCAGCGCGCCCCACGAGAATGCGAGGCCGAGCACGGTCTGCGGCCAGTAGGTGATGCGCTTCATGAACGGATAGATCGCGACGATCAGCAGCGAGGCGATGCCGGTGGCGATGGCGAAGCGATTGAACTGCAGCAGCACCGCAAGGCCGATCAGCGCCAGCAGCGCCATGAAGGCCGCCGCCTGCGCGACGCTCACCTGCCCGGCCGGAATCGGCCGCGAGCGGGTGCGCTCGACGCTGCCGTCGAGCTTGCGGTCGGTGATGTCGTTCCAGGTGCAGCCGGCGCCGCGCATCACGAAGGCGCCGATGAAGAACAGCGCCACGATCCATGGCAGGTCGCTGACATCGCGCGCAACGCCGGCGGCGAGCGCCGCCGACCACCAGCACGGCATCAGCAGCAGCCATGAGCCGATCGGACGATCGAATCGCGCGAGCCGCAGATAGGGCCGCATCCATAACGGCGCACGGGTGTCGACCCAGTTGTCGGTGGAATCGGCGACGCGTGCTGCCGCGTTGCTCATGGCCGGACGATCATCCTCGTTGCGGCGGGCGCGATCGCAGCCCGCCGGTCATCGCGTCAGCACGTTGCCGCCGAGCGTATCGAAGGTGCTGCCGCCTCGCTTGCTGGAACTGGCCTGCGGCATCGGCGCAGGCGAGCCGAGCACGTCGCTCAGCCGCGGCCCGACCGGCCCGCGCGGCTGGGCCGCCTGCTGCTGCGCGACCGTGCAGACCTGCTTCATCATCTTCTCGGTGTTCTTGTGGCCGTCATGGAGCTGCTGGGCGATCTGCGAAGGAATGCCGCAGCGCTGCTGGTTGGCCCGCACGTAATTGATCATCTTCACTTCGGCCTGCGAGAAGGCGCCGATCAGCTTGCAGGCCTCCGAGGCCGGCGCGCGGCGATCGCTGGCGGCCTTGATCGCCGCGCCGCGCCGCTCCGCTTCCTTGCGCAGCGGCATGAATCCCTTCATGCACTCCTCGCCGCCCGGCGGGCCGGCCTGCGGTGCCGGCGAGAAAGCGGCGGAGACCGGCGGCGCGCCGTTCGAGGGGAATCCGCTCGGCGCCCCGATGGTCGCGGCGGGGGCTCCGTTGACGGGCGGGAACGGCGAATTGGCGGTGCCGCCGTTGACCGGCGGAAACGGGCTGTTGGCATTGGCCGCGCTGGATGGCAGCGGCGCGGGAAACGCGCCCTGGGCCTGGAGCGGCCCGGCCTGAAGGACCCAGGCGGCGATCGTCGAACATACGACCAAGCTGCGGATCATCACGGATTTCCCTCCGGCAGATTCCGATGGCTCACGGGAATCTCGCTGAACGTGGCAATTTGCGGTTTGGAGCCTTGTACGATTGCCGCTCACAGTTAACAACCCGTGGATTAGGGCAACAGCACGGCGTCGCACCGCGGCAAACTGGCAATCCGGCCTGAATACGCTAAAAAGCCGCCCGAAAACGGGATTTTGACCATGCCGCCTGTCGATTTCCGCAGCCCCCGCCTGTTCGTCGATGCGCCGCTCGCGGCGGCGGCGACGCTCGCCCTGACGCGGGCGCAGGCGAACTATCTCGGCAATGTGCTGCGGCTCGGCGCCGGACACACCGTTCTGGTGTTCAACGGCCGCGACGGCGAATGGCGGGCGACGATCGGCGGCGGCAAGCGGCCGGACCAGCTCGCCATCGCCGAACGGACCCGATCGCAGGATCGCCTGCCCGACCTCGTCTACGTCTTCGCTCCGCTCAAGCACGCCCGGCTCGACTACATGGTGCAGAAGGCGGTGGAGATGGGCGCCGCGGCGCTGCAGCCGGTGCTGACCCGCCACACCCAGGTGACACGGGTGAATGGCGAGCGGATGCGCGCCAACGCCATCGAGGCGGCGGAACAATGCGGCATCCTCAGCCTTGCCGAGGTGCGCGATCCGCTGCCGCTGGCGCGCTGGCTCGATGCCCGCGAGCGGGCGCGCCTGATGGTGTTCTGTGACGAGGACAGCGCCCTCGCCGCGCCGGTCCCGGCCCTGGAGACCGCGCGGACCGCGGCAGCGGCCGGCATCGACGT
>Ga0180217_1004823_pt1 | contig 10461 bp, 6 predicted proteins | sample eDN3rd37CBELigOP_FD_128521 | JGI IMG/M metagenome (GOLD analysis project Ga0180217, IMG submission 128521) | Enriched Organic Plus compost microbial communities from Emeryville, California, USA - eDNA 3rd pass 37_C BE-Lig OP (version 2) (version 2) ... | reverse complement strand
GTCCGCGATCGTCGAATCCTCGGTCTCACCGGAGCGGTGCGACATGACTGCAGTGTAGGATGCGCGGTGTGCGATGGAAACGGCGTCGAGCGTCTCGCTTAGCGTGCCGATCTGGTTGACCTTAACGAGGATCGAGTTGGCGATGCCCATGCGGATGCCGTCGATAAGGCGTGCGGAGTTGGTCACGAACAGGTCGTCACCCACGAGCTGGCACTTGGAGCCGATGAGGTCGGTCAGCTGCTTCCAGCCGTCGAAATCATCTTCGGCCATGCCGTCTTCGATGGAGATGATCGGGTAACCGTCAACGAGCTTGGCGAGGTACTCGGCCTGAGCAGCAGCGTCGCGCGACAGGCCCTCACCTTCGTAGTTGTAGGCGTTGTTCTTGAAGAACTCGGTGGAAGCGCAGTCGAGCGCGATGTAGACGTCCTGGCCCGGCTTGAACCCGGCCTTCTCGACCGACTTCATGATGAAGTCGAGAGCTTCCTCAGCACTCTTCAGATTTGGCGCAAAGCCGCCCTCGTCACCGACGTTGGTGTTGTGGCCGGCAGCCTTGAGCGCGGACTTGAGCGTGTGGAACACTTCCGCACCGATGCGCAGCGACTCGCTGAAGCTTTCAGCACCCACCGGCATGATCATGAATTCCTGGAAGTCGATCGGGTTGTCGGCATGGGCGCCGCCGTTCAGGATGTTCATCATCGGGACCGGCAGAACGTGGGCCGAAGCACCACCGACGTAACGGTAGAGCGGCAGACCGGCAGACTCAGCGGCGGCCTTGGCGACGGCGAGCGAGACACCCAGGATGGCGTTGGCGCCAAGACGGCTCTTGTTCGGCGTACCGTCCAGCTCGATCAGCGTCTGGTCGACGTGAAGCTGCTGCTCGGCTTCCATGCCGGCCAGCGCTTCGAAGATCTCGCCATTGACAGCATCAACAGCGCGCCGCACGCCCTTGCCGAGATAGCGTGGACCGCCGTCGCGCAGTTCAACAGCCTCGTGTGCGCCGGTTGAGGCGCCGGATGGAACAGCAGCGCGTCCGAAGGAACCATCCTCCAGAACGACATCGACTTCTACAGTCGGGTTGCCGCGGCTGTCGAGAATTTCACGGCCGATGATATCGACGATGGCAGTCATGTAATGTCCTCCGACTTGGGGGAAGTGGCAAAATTTGCGCCTCTCTTAACCTACGAGCCAAAAAACACAATGCATCGAAAAGAAGTGGCTGGAGGTAAACCGATTATATGGAAGTGATTTTAACACCTAACGCCGTTCGGGCGGTGGAAGGCCACGGGAAGCGCGGGAAAACGCACGGTGCTCATGCCAGGGTCGCCACGGCTCGGCAATGGCATGGACGAGGCGGATGCTTTCACCCTGCCCTGAAAAATAGACAACTGCAGCTCCCCTTCTCGCCAGATCGCGGCCGGTGAGCACTGTTGCATGCGCACCCGCTCCACAGGGCTTTTCTACAGTCGCATCTTCCACAACGATAAGCGTTGCCTGCATGCAGTAGTCAGCAACGGTCTCCGCCTTCTGCGCGTACACAATGAGCGCTCTACCATCATGCTGCGCAAGGCAGAGACCGTCGTCGCAGGTGAATCGACTGGAGACCTTTTCCCAGTTCAGAGTGTCCTTCTGGGGCGCAACCACGGTCTCCGATAGCAATGCCCGTTTCCAATCATCAATGGCGATGCCTGATGGCCGTGGCCGATTGACTGTAAGGGTTTTGTCCTCCCCGCGCATGGCAACGAGACGGGCATCCTCCGTGACCATCACATCCGGAAGGGAGCGTTCTAAAACCGAAGCAAAGCCCAGCGCGGCAAGGGGTAGCGCCATGAGTCGCAGGCGCGTGGTGGAAATGACCAGCACCAGAAGGGCCGCCGTGAACCAGAGCGTTGCACTGACCGGCAGGAGACCCACCGCATCCACCGGCGTACGCTCGGAAAACCAGGTCGCCACATCAACCATCACGCCGATGCCCCATTGCATTGCTCTCAGGAAATAGCCCTCCAGGCCGAAAGGCAAAGCAAGAATGGCAAGTACGGCGGAAGGCATCACTACAGCGGAAATGGCAGGCATGGCCACCAGATTGCTGGGCAAGGACAGAGGCGTCGCGCGCTGGAAATGCCAGATCCCATAGATGGCTGTCGCGGTGCCTGCGATAATGGACGTGAGCGCCAGACCTCCCACCGCCCTAACGACATATCTTCCAAGCTTCGACATGATGTGACCTGAAGGAACAGCTCGCGTCGCCAGTCTGTGGCTGCGCCATTCGGTCCAGCCCGCGTAGCCCGCCACCAGTGCGGCCGTTGCGGCAAACGACATCTGGAAACTCGGTCCGACCACCTCATGCGGAGAAACAATGAGGATGGCGGTGGCAGCTATTGCCACATTGCGCATCGAGATCGCTGCCCGATCGAAGAAAGTGGCGATGAGCATCACCGCGAGCATGAGGTAGCTTCGCTGCGCGGCGACGTCAGCGCCCGACAACATCAGATAGAGCGTGCAGAAGAGGAGTGCTGCTGCAGAGGCAAATTTCTTCACGGGAACATTTGAAGCGAATACAGGGAAGAAAGCGCATCCGAAGCGGATCAGCAGCATCACCGTTCCGGCGACAAGCGCCATATGCAGGCCGGAGATGGAAAGCACGTGGGCAAGGCCGGACCGACGCAAAGCCTCGTTCATCTCCTCTGGAATTCCTGCCCGATAGCCTGTGATGAGAGCAACGGCGATCTCGCCTTCCGGTCCTGACACGTGCTGCCTGATCCGCGCGGCGAGCGCCTCGCGTATCGTCTCCAGCGTCCGCAGCGGTTGCTCGATGATCAAGGGCGACTGATGATCCTCCGTCCGGGCAACCTTCGACAGGAAATATCCGGTCGCGCCAATGCCGCTGAAGTAGCTGGCGAACGCAAAATCATAGCCGCCAGGTCGCACGGGTCCGGAGGGCTGAAGAAGGCGCGCAAAACCCTCCACCACATCGCCCGACTGCAGGTCCCGGGGGATTGTCCGCGCCGTCAGCCTCACACGCTCCGGTGCATAGCGAAGCGCAGGACGCTCGGTCTTCAGCAGATCAAGCGTCAGCCGTATCCGTCCGGTGGCCTGATGTTCGATTCGGACGACTCGCCCCGTTATCCGGGTGGAAATGTCCGATCCGAGCATTGGGGTTGATGCACGCCAGACTTCCATTTTTGCCGAGGCTGCACCAACTGTAACGGCCAGCAGTGCAGCGAAACAAAAAAAGAGCAGCGAACGTTGCCGCGCCAGCCAGACGAGAATAGCGAGGCAGGTGGCAGTCGCACCAAATGCGATGGCATTCGGTTCTTCCGGCAGCGCGTAATAGAGAACTGCTCCGCCTCCCAGGAAAACGGGAAAGCAGAGAAAACCGGCACCGCGGGCCAGTTCGACCGCGCATTGTTCCCTGAGCCAGCCCTGTGCCAGCGAGGCCCGGTCGATTAGCCAGGGTCTAAGCTGGATGGATGGGCGGGTTGCAGGCAGGTCGCCACTGTGCAAGCCTCCCGGAACAAGCATCTGGGCGCGGTCAGGCAGTTCAGCCGGCCCAAACTGAGCGCGCTCGTCGACGGATTGATCGGACAAGTTTATGCTCATGATCGGTCCCCCCACAGGCCCGACAGGCTTGCACCCTCTGACGCCTATGGTACATGACGGGCCAACATTTTCTACCCGCGCACCTGATCAGGTTCGGCGCGCGAAATGCGAAAGCAGCAAGAAGTCATGTCAAAGACCGTCATCACGCGATTTGCCCCCTCGCCCACCGGCTTTCTTCACATCGGAGGCGCGAGAACCGCGCTTTTCAACTGGCTCTATGCGCACCACACGGGCGGCAAGATGCTGCTGCGCATTGAGGATACTGATCGCCAGCGCTCCACACCGGAAGCGACGGCAGCCATCATCGAAGGCCTTAAGTGGCTGGGTCTTGATTGGGAAGGTGAACCCATCTCCCAGTTCGAGCGTGCGGAACGCCACCGCGAAGTGGCGGAAGAACTCGTGAAGCGCGGCAACGCTTACTATTGCTACGCCACGCCGGAAGAGCTGGAGCAGATGCGCGAAGAGGCCCGCGCCGCTGGCAAGCCGCCGCGCTACGATGGCCGCTGGCGCGACCGTGACCCTTCCGAAGCACCTGCCGGTGTGAAGCCGGTTATCCGCATCAAGGCTCCGCTCGAAGGCGAGACGCTGGTTCGTGACCAGGTTCAGGGCGACATCCGTTTCCCGAACAAGGATCTCGATGATTTCATCATCCTGCGTTCCGACGGCACGCCGACCTATATGCACGCCGTTGTGGTCGATGATCATGACATGGGCGTCACCCACGTCATTCGCGGAGATGACCACCTGACCAATGCCGCCCGTCAGACGGTGATCTACGAGGCCATGGGGTGGGATGTGCCCGTTTGGGCACACGTGCCACTCATTCACGGCGCTGATGGAGCAAAGCTCTCGAAGCGACATGGCGCGCTTGGCGTCGACGCCTATCGCGCCATGGGTTACCTGCCCGCAGCGCTCCTTAACTACCTCGTCCGCCTCGGCTGGAGCCATGGCGATGACGAGGTGATGAGCATCGAGCAGATGATCGAATGGTTTGAGGTTAGCGACATCAACAAGGGTGCTGCCCGTTTCGACTTCCAGAAGCTCGAGGCGCTAAATGGCGTGCACATGCGCCAGATGGACGATCGTCAGCTGACGAAGATCTTCCTTGACACGCTGCCCTACCTTGAAGGCGGCAACGAGTTCCTCGCCAGGCTGAACGACGCGCGCCGCGAGCAGCTGGTTGCTGCCATGCCCGGCCTCAAGGAGCGTGCGAAGACCCTGGTTGAACTCCTCGACAGCTCGCAGTTCCTGTTCGCCGATCGTCCGCTGGTTCTTGATGAAAAGGCTTCAGCACTGCTGGATGATGAGGCTCGCGGCATTCTTGCCGAGCTTGTTGTCGATTTCGACGCGCTGACCGAATGGAATGCGGAAACGACCGAAGGCGTGGTCCGCGCATATGCCGAGAAGACGGGCCGGAAGCTGGGCAAGGTAGCGCAACCCCTGCGCGCGGCGCTCTGCGGTCGGACAACCTCGCCCGGCATCTTCGATGTGCTGGCTGTGCTTGGACGGGACGAAAGTCTCGGCCGCATCCGGGACCGCATTTAGGTATGATCAAATATCAATATATTGCATCGCATTATTTGCGTTGCAATGCTTGGCAACACCCGCTCAATGCGCTAGCAAGAGCTCGCCGGTCGTCCGTTTTAAGTGCCGCGCCGGGAGGTCTTTTCGTTCCAATTCAGCTGATATTAAAGAGGTGACATCATGTCCGATCAGAATGCCAAATTAGACCTTGGCGGGAAAATCCATGAGTTCCCGACTCGAAAAGGCACTATCGGGCCGGACGTGATCGACATCTCCTCTCTCTACGCCAAGACGGGTGCTTTCACCTACGATCCTGGCTTCACCTCGACCGCCAGCTGCGAGTCCAAGATCACCTACATCGACGGTGACGAAGGCATTCTGCTCTATCGCGGCTATCCGATCGAGCAGTTGGCCGAACAGGGCGATTTCCTCGAAACCTGCTATCTGCTTCTCTACGGCGAGCTGCCGAACAAGGCCCAGAAGGAAGACTTCGACTATCGCGTGACGCATCACACGATGCTGCACGAGCAGATGTTGAAGTTCTTCACCGGCTTCCGCCGCGACGCTCACCCGATGGCAGTCATGTGCGGTATCGTCGGCGCTCTGTCGGCCTTCTACCACGACTCGACCGACATCTCCGATCCGCATCAGCGCATGGTCGCCTCCATCCGCATGATCGCAAAGATGCCGACGATCGCTGCTCTTGCCTACAAGTACCATGTTGGCCAGCCGTTCATGTACCCTCGCAATGAGCTCGACTACTCGTCGAACTTCCTGCACATGTGCTTCTCGGTGCCGTGCGAAGAATACAAGGTGAATCCGATCCTGGCTCGCGCCATGGACCGCATCTTCATCCTCCACGCTGATCACGAGCAGAACGCATCGACCTCGACCGTGCGTCTCGCCGGTTCGTCGGGTGCGAACCCGTTCGCCTGTATCGCAGCCGGCATCGCCTGCCTGTGGGGCCCTGCTCACGGCGGCGCCAACGAGGCAGCGCTCAACATGCTGGCCGAGATCGGCACGGTTGATCGCATTCCCGAGTTCATTGCCCGCGCGAAGGACAAGAACGATCCGTTCCGCCTCATGGGCTTTGGCCACCGCGTCTACAAGAATTACGACCCGCGCGCCAAGATCATGCAGAAGACCTGCCATGAGGTGCTCAACGAGCTCGGCATCAAGGACGATCCGCTGCTCGAGGTTGCGATGGAGCTCGAGCGCATCGCGCTGACCGATCCGTACTTCATCGAGAAGAAGCTGTACCCGAACATCGATTTCTACTCGGGCATCACGCTGAAGGCGCTCGGCTTCCCGACCACGATGTTCACGGTTCTGTTCGCTCTGGCACGTACCGTAGGCTGGATCGCCCAGTGGAGCGAGATGATCGAGGATCCGGCACAGAAGATCGGCCGTCCGCGTCAGCTCTACACGGGCGCTCCGCAGCGCGACTACGTTCCGCTCGCAAAGCGCTGAGCGCTCCTAATCAGGAATATGGAAAGGCCGGTCCCGCACCGGCCTTTTTTGTTTGGGCGGATGGTTGCCGGTGCCATCATCCGTTCTATCACCTTGATCCATGCCCCCAAAAGGACGATCCTGCCTGCACAAGCCGTCGGTGGGGCCATGGCGCATGATCAAGCTCGTCTACAGCAAGTTCCGTTATTCCGTTGATGGCATTCATGAAACCTGGCTCAGCGAAGCCAGCTTCCGGCAATGGTTCGCCCTCGTTCTGCTGTCAGACATCTGTGCTCTTGTTTTCCTGACCGACGGCCTGCGCATCATGATCATCGTCGGCAGTGGATTCCTGCTTCTGGCCTCCGAACTCATCAATACGGCGGTGGAAGCCGCGGTTGATCTGGTGACCAAGGAAAAGCACGCGCTGGCAAAGAAGGCGAAGGACGCTGCCAGTGCCACGACCTTGGTGACATTCATGACGCTCGCCAGCAGCTGGCTGCTTGCACTGTTTTACCACTGACAGTTCTGGGACTTCGAACTGATCTCAACCAAAACAACAGGTCGGATATAGCCATTCGGGTAATGGCTTCCCGCTCAACGTCACCTATAGGACAGGTGTCCCCCAACAAAGTTCAACACTATTGTTGCAACGTCGGGACGCGCATCGACCGTGATGTCGCTGCCTGGCGTCAGCACACAGACTTGCGCGGGGCCAGTGATGAAGAGCGGAATTCTTCTGACCCTAAAATGCGGACTGCTCCTCCTTCTGGTTGTCCTCACAAACCAGGGCCTGGGGGACAGACTTCGCGTTCTTGTCGATGATCAGCGCCTGCTGTCGCTGGCGATCTTCATCCTTATATGGATGATATCCATTTTCTCCCTGCTCACCGTCGCATTTCTGCCAGGCATCGCGGTCCGGATTGCTTGGGCAATTCCGCTGGGTCTGGCGAGTGCTGCTGGATACGGCTACTACATCGTCCAGGGGGCTGAGTTCACCATTTTTGACGTGCTTAGTTTCTGGACAGCCTCGGATGGCGCGGGTGAGGCATACACATACTTCTCAAAGGTAATTCACTCTGCCGCATTCATATTCGCACTTTTTGTTCTCGGCATTGTCATGCCTCCCTCGGCACGAGCTCTCAGGGATACTCTGAAGGCAAGTTACTGGGCTCCCCTGCTCCCAGTCATTCCGGTTCTGCTCATCGCCGGCGTAGTGGTTATGCGGGACGGCAAGGGATCACAGGCTTTGCCGATGCAGTTTTCGCCGCTTTCACTCTCCGCAGTGGCCACCTACAAGATCAAGACAGGTACGTTCAAGGAGCGCGAAGCCGTCTCCATGACCGCTGGAAGCCCGCTGTCGCGGGCAATTGTTCTGATCGTGGACGAAAGCATTCGCGCGGACTTCATGACTCTGGAAGAGGGAAATCCGACTTCCCCCGAATTAGCCTCGCTTCGCGACCACTGGGTCAATTTCGGACCAGCCGTGTCTGCCGGGAACTGCTCCTACCTCTCGAATGCAATACTCCGCTTCATGGCCGACCGTCGCAACCTGGTCGAGACGGTTCATACCAGTCCCACTGTCTGGGATTACGCGCGGGAGGCTGGCTACCGCACCGTGTTCATCGACGCCCAGCCAACCTTCCTGGATGTCTATGGGAAACTGCAAAATCTGATGACGCCAGCGGAGGCGCTTCTGATTGATGACTTCCATGAGCTCAGCAGTGAAATCAAACCGCATCTACTCGATGACGAACTTGTCAGGATCATATTGGAGGAGCTGGTCAAAGGAGACCGGGTCTTCATCTATGCAAACAAGAACGGGGCCCACTTTCCCTATGCGAGTGGATCGCCTGATGGCGTCGAACCAGACGGGAGACTGTCTGTTTCCGATCGGTTCATGACCGAAATCTACAACTACGCAAAAGCCATCAAGTGGTCTACCGACCGGACGATGGCCCGCCTGATCCGTGACGCCAACTGGGATGGCACCACCATGATCTATACAGCAGATCATGGGCAAAACTTCAGCCCTGGACGGCTGACCCACTGCACAAGCTCGACAAGCGTCAATCCTGATGAAGCGATCGTTCCGCTGATGGTCGCTTCTGGCGATCAGATGCTCAGAAACCGCTTCAGCGACGTCGCAGCCCGATATCCAGGACACGGGACCCACTTCGCAATCGCGCCAACACTGCTGGAACTGATGGGCTACCCGCCGGAGCAAGTCGCTGAGGCCTACGAGGGTTCCCTCCTCACGGAGCTCTCCTGGAAACCGAGGTTCGTCGCAGATGACCTCCTCGGCCTGTTCTCGCAGGGACCGACCTGGCATGAGGTTGATCCGATGGTGCAGGCACGGCCCGCTTCACCTGAAGATTTTGGGGAGCTTTGCGGCGATGTCCGAGACTGCAAGGATTCCATCCTTCACTAGGTCACCAGGGGGGTGCCATGAGATACGTCAACATTGCCAACAGCCCGAAACATCCTTCACGCATCGCGTGGATGATGCCGAATATCGTGACGGGCCTTGCGCTATGCGCGGGCCTGCTGTCCATCCGCTTCTCGATCGAAGGGCATTTTGATTTCGCGCTGGTGGCGATCATAGCTTCCGCAATCCTCGACGGGCTGGATGGGCGACTGGCGAGAATGCTGGGAACAACCTCACGCTTTGGCGAAGAGTTCGACAGCCTGGCGGACTTCCTCAGCTTCGGCCTGGCGCCGATCATACTCATGTTCTTTTGGGCTGGCGAGGCAATGACGGCTTCCGTCAGCCTCTGTCTCATGGCATTCGCCGTTGCTTCCGCCTGCCGCCTCGCCCGCTTCAACGCAGATGCAGGAACTGTGAAGGCGGAATGGCGGAAGGCCTATTTCACCGGCATGCCCACGCCGAGCGCCGCAGTTGCTGTCCTCCTGCCAGTTTCCCTGTTCGAGCCGACGCCGGAAACGATGCCCTGGCTGGGTTTCTACACCCTGATCATCTCTTTCCTGATGGTTTCGACCGTCCCGACATTTTCCGGAAAAAGGTGGCACCTTCGAAGGTCGCCCTTAATGGCTGCATCTCTGATTTCAGTCGCTCTGGGATTGCTGGCGGTCGTGGCCACCTGCCCGCGTGCGTCGCTGGTGACCTTTACGGTGGTGTACCTGTCGTCTCTCCCGATCAGCTGGATGAGTTTCCAGCATGAACGGAAGACACACCGGCCAGACATGGAGGGATAGCGCTCTCGGCCTCAGACTGCTGCCTTCTTCCAGCTGAGAGCAAGAAGGCCGGCGCCGATCATCATCGATCCCCCTGCCCGGTTGATTACCTGCTGCACGGCGGGCTTGCCGATCTTTGAGCGAATGGCAGACGCCATCAGCGCATAGAGCGTGGCATTGATCGTCGCCAGCACGAGGAAGGTGATCTCGAAAACAACCATCTGGAACGCGACAGGCCTCGAAGGATCGAGAAACTGCGGCAGGAAGGCGACAAAGAAGATAATGGTCTTCGGGTTCAGCGCCGTCACCGCATAGGTATGGAGAAGGATCCGGCCTGGCTTTTCCTTCGGCGCTTCCACGCTGTCGGCCGCAGCGTTGCCGGTAGGCGCGCGCCAGAGCTTTATGCCGAGATAGATCAGGTAGGCCGCACCAATCCATTTCAGGACGGTGAACAGCGCGGCGGAGGTTGCAAGCAAAGCGCCGAGCCCGAGCATTGATGCCGTCATTGCCGTGAAATCGCCAAGCACGACACCGGCAACTGTAGCACCCGCAATCTTCCGCCCGTGACCGAGAGCATAGGACACCACGAGGAGGATCGTCGGCCCGGGGATCGCAACTACGACGGCGGATGCCGCAGCAAATGCCAGCCACTGTTCAAGAGACATTCGATACCCCGAGTGCAGATTGAAGCGCCAAGAG
>Ga0180217_1004822_pt1 | contig 10463 bp, 7 predicted proteins | sample eDN3rd37CBELigOP_FD_128521 | JGI IMG/M metagenome (GOLD analysis project Ga0180217, IMG submission 128521) | Enriched Organic Plus compost microbial communities from Emeryville, California, USA - eDNA 3rd pass 37_C BE-Lig OP (version 2) (version 2) ... | reverse complement strand
CGACGAGGTCTTCGAGATCCGGGCGAAGCAGGTGGTGAACGCCACCGGCGTCTGGACCAGCGAGCTTCAGGAGATGGTCGGCGAGCGGGCGACCTTCCGGGTACGGGCCTCGAAGGGGATCCATCTCGTCGTGCCGCGGGATCGCTTCCGCTCGAAGCTCGGGCTGCTGCTCCGCACCGAGAAGAGCGTGCTCTTCGTGATCCCGTGGGGGCGGCACTGGCTGATCGGCACGACCGATACGGACTGGAACCTCGACAAGGCGCACCCCGCGGCGACTGCCGCCGACATCGACTATCTGCTGAGCCATGTGAACCGCGTGCTCCGGACGCCGCTCACCCGTGAGGATGTGGAAGGCGTCTACGCCGGACTGCGCCCGCTGCTGGCAGGCGAGAGCGAGGAGACCTCGAAGCTGTCGCGGGAGCATCTCGTCGTCCAAGCGGTGCCCGGGCTGGTGATGATCGCCGGCGGCAAACTCACGACCTACCGGGTCATGGCCAAGGACGCGATCGACGCGGCCGCCGATGCGCTCGTCGCCGACGGTCTCGGGGCAGGCGGACTCCGCGAGGGCGGAAGCGGGGGGAGCGGGGGTCTCGGTCGGATTCCCGCGTCCATCACCGAAGACATCCCCCTGCTCGGCGCCGAGGGATACCGCGCCGCCTGGAACCGCCGGTCTCGCATCGCCCGAGCCTTCGGGGTGCACCCGGCGCGCATCGAGCATCTGCTGAGCCGCTACGGCGCGCTCGCCCATGAGCTGCTCGACCTCGTCCGCGAGCGCCCTGAACTCGCCGAACCGCTGCCGGGCGCCGACGACTACCTGGCCGTGGAGGTCGTCTACGCGGCGAGCCACGAGGGCGCGCTGCACCTCGACGACGTGCTCGCCCGCCGCACGCGGATCTCGATCGAGGCCTGGGATCGCGGCGTGTCCGCCGCGCCCGTCGCCGCCGGACTGATGGGCGATGTGCTGGGCTGGAGCGCGGCGCGGCGCAAGACCGAGGTGGATCGCTACCTCGCCCGGGTCGAAGCCGAACGCGCGAGTCAAGAGCAGCTGACCGACGAAGCGGCCGATCGGGTGAGGCTCACCGCGCCCGAGCCGGGGGCGGCGTAGATGGCTCGGAGTTCCCGGCCCCAGTACGAGGGCGATCCGACGCTGCTCCGGGTGATGGTGCGCCCGCAGTGGATCGCGGCGCTGCTGCTCGCGCTCGCCGTCGCCGCGGGCTTCGCGTGGCTGGGCCGCTGGCAGCTCGGCAGCGCGATCCGCGTCGAGTCGGACCACACCGCGATCAGCGAGACCGCGCGGCCGATCTCCGAGGTGACGGAACCCGCCGCGCCGGTCACCGACAAGGCCGGGGGCATGGTGGTGACGACCAGCGGGCGCTTCGTGCCGGGGGACTTCCTGGTGGTCGAGCAGCGGACGAACGGCGGGCGATCGGGGGCCTGGGTCACCGGGCACTTCGTCGTAGACGGTTCGCCGAGTGCGCACCTCTCCGTCGCGATCGGGTGGGCGCCCACGGTCGCCGAGGCCGAGCGTGCGCTGGCCGGCGTCGCGGCAGACGGGACACTCGGCGGCGAGATCGGGATCGAGGGCCGGTACATGCCCGGCGACGCGGCCGCGCTGCCCGAGCCCTCGCAGGATCCGATGCGGCTCACGACCATGGTGCCCGCGCAGCAGATCAACCGATGGGCGCCGTTCGAGGGCCCGGCGTACGCGGGCTTCCTCGTGCTGCACCCCCAGCCGCCGCTCGACTCGGCGAAGCTGGGCGGGCTCGGGCTCGACGCCATCGACTCGGTACCGCCGCTGCCGGTCGAGACGATCAACTGGCTCAACGTCTTCTACGCGGCCGAGTGGATCGTCTTCGCCGGCTTCGCGGTGTTCTTCTGGTATCGCCTGACGCGCGACGCCTGGGAGAAGGAGCATGAGCTGCGCTTGCTGGAGACCGAGCAGGAACGCGACCTCCGCGAAGAATAGAATGGAGATCATGGTTCTGCAGCCCAAACCGGCCGACTACCCGCGCATCCGCACCGCACTGAAGTTCTACAAGGTCACCTCGATCGTCACGGGCGTCATGCTGCTGCTGCTGCTCGCGGAGATGATCCTGAAATACTCGCCGACCCACATCGAGCTGTTCGCCGGCGGGGCGAAGGGGCTGGGCTTCGCTCCGGTCGTGGTCGGCGAGGGGTGCCAGTGGTACTCCCTGTTCATCCCGGGGCAGAGCAGCTGCGAGCTCACCTCCACCGGTGACGGCCTCAACCTCTCGCTGCTGATCCTCATCGCGCACGGCTGGTTCTACGTCGTCTACCTGGTCTCCTGCTTCATGCTGTGGAGCCCGATGCGGTGGCGATTCACCAGCTTCCTGCTCCTCGCGCTGGGCGGTGTGATCCCGCTCACCTCGTTCTTCCTCGAAGTGCGCACCGCACGACGGGTGAACGCGTTCCTCGACTCCCATCAGGGGGATGCGGGTCGATCCGACGCCCCGCCAGCATCCTCCACCACCGCTACGGAAGGCACCCACGCATGACCGAATCCGCAACGCACCGGCCGGTGCTCGTCGTCGACTTCGGCGCGCAGTACGCGCAGCTGATCGCCCGCCGAGTGCGCGAGGCCGGCGTCTACAGCGAGCTCGTGCCGCACAGCATCACCGCGGCCGAGGTCGAGGCCAGGCGGCCGCTCGGCATCGTGCTCTCCGGAGGGCCGTCCTCCGTCTACGAGGAGGGCGCGCCCCAGTTCGACCCCGCCATCTTCGAGCTCGGGATCCCGATGCTCGGCATCTGCTACGGCTTCCAGATCATGGCGCACACGCTCGGCGGTACCGTCGGCAACACCGGCGACCGCGAGTACGGGGGTGTCGAGGCGCAGTTGATCGGCAACGGCGGGGCCATCCTGAACGGCCAGCCCGAGGCCCAGAACGTCTGGATGAGCCACGGCGACGCCGTGCAGCGGGCGCCGGAGGGCTTCGAGGTGTACGCGCGCACGAACGTCACCCCGGTGGCCGCCTTCGGCTCGCCGGAGCGCCGGCTCTACGGCGTGCAGTGGCACCCCGAGGTGAAGCACTCGGATCACGGCCAGCGCGTGCTCGAGAACTTCCTCCACACCGTCGCGGGCATCCCGTCCGACTGGAACGCGGGCAATGTGATCGCCGAGCAGATCGAGGCGATCCGCACGCAGGTGGGCAACGCCCGCGTCATCTCGGCGCTCTCCGGCGGCGTCGACTCCGCCGTGTCGACCGCGCTCGTGCACGAGGCCATCGGCGATCAGCTGACCGCGGTGTTCGTGGATCACGGTCTGCTGCGCAAGGGCGAGCGGGAGCAGGTCGAGAAGGACTACGTCGAGTCGACCGGCGTGCGCCTCATCACCGTCGACGCGGCGGACACCTTCCTCCATCACCTCAAGGGCGTCACCGACCCCGAGGAGAAGCGCAAGATCATCGGGCGCGAGTTCATCCGCGCGTTCGAGCAGGTGCAGCGCGACCTGGTCGCCGAGGCCAAGGCCGAGGGCGAGCCGATCAAGTTCCTGGTGCAGGGCACGCTCTACCCCGATGTGGTCGAATCGGGCGGCGGCGCAGGCACCGCGAACATCAAGAGCCACCACAACGTCGGCGGTCTGCCCGACGACCTCGACTTCGAGCTGATCGAGCCGCTGCGCGCCCTGTTCAAGGACGAGGTCCGCGCGATCGGACGTGAACTCGGCATTCCCGAGGCGATCGTCGGGCGTCAGCCGTTCCCCGGTCCCGGCCTCGGCATCCGCATCGTGGGCGAGGTGACGAAGGATCGCCTCGACACGCTGCGCGAGGCCGACGCGATCGCCCGCGCCGAGCTGACCGCAGCCGGCCTCGACCAGGAGATCTGGCAGTGCCCGGTCGTGCTGCTCGCCGACGTGCGCTCGGTGGGCGTGCAGGGCGACGGACGCACCTACGGCCACCCGATCGTGCTGCGCCCCGTCTCGTCCGAGGACGCGATGACCGCCGACTGGACCCGCGTGCCCTACGAGGTGCTCGCCCGCATCTCGAATCGGATCACCAATCAGGTGCCCGAGGTCAACCGTGTCGTGCTCGACGTGACCTCGAAGCCGCCCGGGACGATCGAGTGGGAGTAGGAAAAGGGGCGCCGCGGCGCCCCTTTTCCTACTCCCACGAATAAAGCGCTGCGTGGAACTCGGTGATTCAGAGAGCGAGCGGCTCGCAGGCCGCGAGCGGAGCTGACGACCGGGCGGGCGCCGTGATCGAGTCCGCTCAGTCGCCGGGCCCGATGTACTCGAGCATGAGCAGGAGCGTTGCCGCCTCGCGCGGAGTGTTGGCGTTGAGGCCGGTGAGCTCCTTCACTCGGTTGAGCCGATTGACGATGGTGTTCCGATGGCAATAGAGCCGCTGAGCCGTCACAGTGACCGACCCGCTCTCGAGGAAGGCTGCGAGCGTGCGGAGCAGCAGAGAACGATCCGGCTCCTGGGTCTCTCGCAGCGGGCGAGCCAGATCCTCGATGAAGAGCTCCCCGACGCCTCGGAGATGCGAGACCGCGAGGGGGATCCATCCATCCCCCATGCTGAATACGCCTCGATGGTCGTCCGGCCTGACCTGTGCCAGTTGATGAGACGACTCGAGGGCCATGGGGAGCTGGCTCATGCCGTCTGCCGGCGGACTGAGGGAGCAGTCGGTGCGAGCGAGCAGTGCCATGAGAGAGGAATCGCGGCTGTCGGCGTCGAGCTCGACGATCGCAACGGGTCCGTCCTCGGTCTCGTGGATGTATGAGGTGAAGTTGCTCTGTTGCAGCCGGTCGGCGAGACGCCAGATGGCCTGCCCCCGGTTCGGGATCCCGTGCACCACGCGGAACCGCGATGCGGGGTCCACGCCCAGCAGAACCGCGAGCTGGCGAATGCTGTCGTGGTCGTTCCCGTTGCTGGTGATGAGCAGGTCCATCAGCATCCGCCTGAGGTACTCCGGGCTGTGGTTCCGGGCATTCGATTCTTCGAGGTAGCTGGTCTGCACGTCGGTCGCGTACTGCTCCAGAGTGTCCCAGAACCGCAGCGTGTAGGGGACGAGCAGCTCTGCGGGGGGAGAGTTCTTCAGCATGACGTGCCGCCAGAGCACTGAGAAGTTGAGCCGAAGCGCGCGAGTGAGTGCGCTCAGGGGGAGGCCCTGGCTCGCCCGTTTCCTGCCCAGCGCGTGCGGGAAGCCTTCGAGGTCTGCGGGGATCTCGACGCGCAGCAGGGTTCTGATCAGATACTCGATGCCTCTGCGGTTGGCTTCTCTGAGATCGGAGATGCCGATGCCTGAGAGCTCGTAGCCCTGCACGTCGTGCAGCTCCTGGATGAACGCATCGACCAGCTGATCCGGGCGTTCCAGGATAGGTAGGAACAGCGGACGCAGGCGGTCGGTGAGTTCCTGCTCCGCATCTTCGGCGAGCTGCGGGGGAGGGGGTTCGGCCACGGTCACTCCTTCGTGTGCTGAGCGGGCGGCATGCGCAGTCGCTCAACAAGGTTGTGCAGATGCATACGCAGGGATCATTTTTCCGCACACAAATTCTATTGCCCGGTATCGGAGGCGGGAAATACGATCGACGAGATCAATGACGAACAAGGGGAGAGTTGGTCAGGTGAAGATGCCCATCGAACTCGGAAACGTGATCGGTTCAGAGATTCTGCCCATTGGTCGAGTGACTAGTGATCTGGTGAACCCTGCAACGGGCGAGACCATCGGCAGCGCGACAGTGAGTGGCAACGCGGATGTCGAGCGCGCGGTGGAGGCGGCCTCGCTCGCTTGGTCGAGTTGGCGGGGGACCACCCCTCGTCAGCGCCAGGAGCTGCTGCTCCGGTTCGCAGATGTCGTCGAGGCCAACGCCGATGAGATCGTCGCGGCCGAGTCGCTGCTGACGGGCAAGCCGCTCGAGGCGACGCGGAACGCCGAGGTGATGCGCGCAGTCGACAACATCCGCTTCTTCGCCGGCGCTCTGCGCGTGTTGCCCGGCATGGCTCAGAGCGAGTATGCCGCCGGATTCACCTCGTCGATCCGTCGTGAGCCGCTGGGAGTCATCGCGCAGATCACACCGTGGAACTTCCCGTTCATGATGGCGGTGTGGAAGGTGATCCCGGCTATCGCCGCAGGGAATACCGTAGTTCTCAAGCCCGCCGAGTCGACGCCGCTCACGAGCGTCATTCTCGGCCGGCTCGCGCTCGAGGTGTTCCCTGCCGGTGTGATCAACGTGATCCTGGGCGATCGCGATACCGGGCGCAAGCTGGTCGAGCACCCCAGGCCGGCGATGGTATCGCTCACCGGCAGTACGCGCGCCGGCGCCGATGTGATGCGGTCGGCAGCGGCCACCCTGAAGAAGGTGCACCTCGAGCTGGGGGGCAAGGCCCCGGCGCTCGTGTTCGCCGATGCCGATCTCGACCACGCTGCTCAGCAGATCGCCGAGGGAGCGTTCTGGAACGCCGGCCAATCCTGCACTGCGGAGACCAGAGTGCTGGTGCAGGAGTCGGTGCGGGAGCAGTTCACGGCCGCGCTGGTCCGCACGACCGAGCGGCTCAAAGCCGGACCGCCTTCCGACCCGACCGCCTTCTGCGGGCCCCTGATCACACGGCAGCAGCTCGATCGTGTGCTCGGCTTCCTGGAACGCTTGCCCGGCGAGGCGCGCATTCTCACCGGCGGCCGGAGCTCGGGCGACGGATTCTTCCTCGAACCGACCGTGATCGACGGCGTCTCCTCCGGAGACGAGATCGTGCTCGAGGAGGTGTTCGGACCTGTGCTCACGGTGCAGGGGTTCGACACCGAGGCGGAGGCGATCGCCATGGCGAACGCGACGCCCTACGGGCTCGCGGCGAGTGTGTGGACGAACGATCAGGGCCGATCTGCGCGGCTGGCCGCGCGGATCGAGGCCGGCACGGTGTGGGTCAACTGCACGCAGAACATCCCGTCAGAGACCCCGCACGGCGGCTACAAGTCCTCGGGTGTCGGCAAAGATCTCTCCGCCTACTCCCTTGACGACTACTCGCAGATCAAGCACGTGCTCACCGCGATGCGGTGAGCGGTGACATACCGAATGGAGCACACCCCATGAGAACATGTTCAGCGATTCTCTTCGACGACGCAGAGGCCGGGCCTCAGCTCTCGCTCGTCGATGTGCGCGATCCGCGAGGCGACGAAGTACTCGTGCGCATGGAGGCGAGCGGCCTCTGTCACTCGGACTACCACGTAGTGAAGGGCGAGTGGCCGTTCGACTACCGCATCGTGCTCGGACACGAGGGTGCCGGAATCGTCGAGGCGGTGGGCGAGCGGGTTTCGGATCTGCAGATCGGGCAGCGCGTGATCGTCAACTGGTACGCCTCCTGCGGCCAGTGCCGGGCTTGCGCCGAGGCGCGCCCATACCTGTGCTCATCGACCAAGGCCAACGAGAACCTGCTGCCAGACGGCAGCACCCCGGTCACGCACGCGGATGGGCTCGAGGTGCGACCGATCCTCGGCGTCGGAACGCACGCCGAGTATGCGGTGCTGACTCGGCGAGCGGTCGTGCCGGTTTCCGATCGGGTGCCGGCCGGCGTCGCGGCGATCATCGGTTGCGCCGTCACGACCGGTGTGGGTGCGGTGCTCAACACGGCGAACGTACGGCCGGGCCAGTCCGCCGTGGTCGTCGGCACCGGTGGAGTGGGCCAATCGATCGTGCTCGCACTCGCCATGGCAGGAGCCAGCCCCATCATCGCCGTGGATCTGAGCGAAGAACGCCGTGAGGCCGCGCGTGAGCTCGGAGCGACGCATGCTCTTGCGGGCGACGATCCCGATCTCCAGCAGAAGATCGCCGAGATCTCGGGCGAGGGCGGAGCGGACTTCGCCTTCGACGCGATCGGCCACCCGTCGGTCACGGAACGGCTCCCCGAGTACGTGCGCAACGGCGGCGCCGTGGTGCTCGTCGGCATGCCCGCCCGAGAGGCGACGGTGGCGTTCAAGACCTGGTACCTCGTCGCGACGAACAAACGGATTCTCGGCAGCAATTACGGCTCCTCGAACCCCTCCGTCGACTTCCCGGCCATCGCCGATCTCTATCTGGCGGGCAGGCTTCCGCTCGACAAGCTCCTCGGCGACGCGATTCCGCTCGGCGAGTACCCCGAGAGGATGGCCGCCTTCGGCGCCTCGACCGGCCTCAAACAGGTCGTCGACTACACCCTGCGTTGAACGAGCGCGTAGGCCGGGTCGGCTGCGGCAGCCGACCCGAGACAGACCTGTGCCAATACCCATTCAAAGGAGAAGGAAAATGAAGATCAGCAGAATCGTCGCCGCGGCAGCGGCGGCAGCGCTTGCGGTGGGAGGCCTCGCGGCCTGTTCATCATCCGCGCCCAACAGCGCGAAGGGCGACACGAAGGGTGCCGTCGCGATGAGCTTCGCCGGCATGGACATCACGATCTGGAACGACCAGCTGAAGTTCATGAAGCCCATCGTCGAGGAGGCCGGCTACGAGTTCCTCACGCACGACCCGCAGTGGGATGTGCAGAAGCAGGTCGGGGACTGGGAAGCGTGGATCAACCGCGGCGACGTGAAGGCCATCATGGGCTTCCCCGTGCAGACCGATGCGATCATCCCGGTCACTCAGAAGGCAGAAGCCGCCGGCATCCCGGTACTCGCCTACGCCACGAAGTGGGACGGCGTCACCGCCGGCGTCATCGTCGACGCCTACGCCGATGGCTTCACCGTGGGCACGGCCGCAGGCGAGTGGATCACGGAGACCTACCCCGATCTCGACGAGGTGCCCGTGGGCCTCGTCGCCGATCTGACCTCCGACTTCGGCTCGGCAAAGGCGAAGGGCCTGAAGGAGGGCGTCGAGAAGAGCGCGAAGAATGCGAAGGTGTATGAGCTCCCCGGCATCTCGCGGGACGAGGGGTATTCGGCGGCCAACTCGCACCTCATCGCGGTTCCCGAGACCAAGGTGTGGCTCGGAACGAGCAACGACAACGCGCAGGGCGCCTACCAGGCGCTGCTCGATTCCGGAGTCGCGAAGGACGACCCCGAGTACGCGGTCGGCTCACCCGATGCGACCAATGAGACGCTCGACATCATCGGCATTCCCGACAGCATCTGGCGCCTCGGCTTCATCGTGCCGGCCAAGCAGCTGGCCGAGGAGAACGCGGCGATGCTCATCGCCGCGGCGAACGGGGAGTCGGTCTCCGACGTGGTGGTGCCCGCCCAGCGGGTGACCCCGGAGAACATCGAGTCCTTCTACGTCAAGTAGTCCGGCCGGGCTCCCGCCCCGACGAAGGAAAGCACATGACTGAACAACGCGCACCGAGGCTCGGCTTCGCATCGATCACCGTCTCGTTCGGACCGGTGACCGTGCTCCATGACCTCTCCCTGAGCATCGCCCCCGGTGAGATCGTGGGTCTGCTCGGCCACAACGGCGCGGGTAAGTCGACGCTCATCAACGTCGCGACGGGAGCCCTGCGCTCCTACCGGGGTGCGCTCTCGCTCGATGGAGAGGAACTGCCGTCCGGAAGCGGGCCGGGCGATATCGCACAGCGCGGCATCGCCGTGATCCACCAGGAGCCGGCGCTCGCCCCGAACCTCACCGTGCTCGACAACCTCTTCCTCGCGCGGCCGAATGCGAGCGCCTCGCGCAGTCGGCGCACCGCGCTCGCCGCCGCAGCACTCGAGTCGCTCGATGCCGCCGACATCCGTCTCGACCACCCGGTGGAGACGCTCTCGCTCGGGCAGCGTCAGATGGTCGACCTCGCCCGCGCCATGCTGGTCGGCGAAGTGAAAGTGCTCTTCCTCGACGAGCCGACGGCGGCGCTGGGCGAGCACGAGACACGCGTGCTGCACGAGACCATCCGGCGCCTTGCCGAGCAGGGTACGGCGGTGGTGTACGTGTCGCACCGGCTGCCCGATATCTTCGACGTCTGCGAGCGCATCGTCGTGCTCCGCGAAGGCCGGCTGACCCTCGACGCTCCGGCGAGCGACTTCACACCCAAGAGCATCTCCCGTGCGCTTGCCGGCGAAGGGGTCGATCTTGATGACGCTGGTGCGAGCGGTGCTGTCGGCGATGTCCTGCTCGCGGCTCCGGAACAGGGATACGTCTTTCGGAGCGGAGAGATCGTCGGTCTGTACGGTATGGCTGCGGGGGAGCAGTTCGCGACCCTGCAGCGCCTCTACGGCCTCGGCGAAGTGCTGCGCTGGAAGCTCGAGGGCGCAGATATCGCGGTCGCATCGCCGCGGGAGGCGTTGTCGAAGTCGATACACCTCGTACCGGGGGAACGGGAGAACGACGGCCTCATCGGAGAGATGAGCGCCATCGATAACGTGTTCCTCCCCTGGATGCATCAGAAGCGGTATCGGTCGGTGGCGGCGCGCAGGGAGCTCTACGAGACCATCCGCGAACGGCTCGCCATCCAGGGCCCCGACCTCAACGCCCCCATCTCCACGTTCAGCGGCGGAAACCGGCAGAAGCACCTGCTCGCCCGCTGGATGTTCCCGCATCGCCCGAGAGTGCTGCTG
>Ga0180217_1004816_pt1 | contig 10480 bp, 14 predicted proteins | sample eDN3rd37CBELigOP_FD_128521 | JGI IMG/M metagenome (GOLD analysis project Ga0180217, IMG submission 128521) | Enriched Organic Plus compost microbial communities from Emeryville, California, USA - eDNA 3rd pass 37_C BE-Lig OP (version 2) (version 2) ... | reverse complement strand
TGCTCAGGGACGCGCGCATCACCACCGAAACCTGGCACGCGTTCCTCGACGACTTTGTCGATGACGCGGAACTCGTCGCCCGCATCAAGGCTCAGTCGCCGCGGTAACAATCGGCCGGTTACACAAGAAAAGCCTCAAGGCGTTCTTCACCTTCCGTCCCGGCAAGGGCCAGCGATCCCGGCAGGGCATGCACAACATGGCCACGGCGCTGACGCTGCCCTATCATGTCGTGATCGCCTTTTCCGGGCCGGTGCTGTTCGCGGCGAGGCTGACGCCCCTGGTGGTGGAGCGTCCCGCGCCGCGCGGCCCGGCCCCGGCGGCGCTCCCGCCGCGTGCGCTGTCGCCACCGGTTCTGCCGACCCCGCTGATGGCGCCGGCCGCGGTGGCCCGGTCCATGCCGGTCGGCCGGATCGGCATCGAAAAGCCGGCCGGCCCCGGCCCGAGATCGTCTTGCTCCCGCGGCGTAATCCGGCGCTGACGGTGCAGAGCGGCTTGGGCTCGGACCGGGTCGGGCGGATGCGCTTCGACGGACTCGGCGGCGTGCTGATCCAGCGGCCCGGCCGGCCGGACGCCGCGGCCGGCACCAGGGCGAACCATGCGCTTCGTGCGCTGCTTCGCGTCCGCTTTGCCGATACGGCGCTGCGCTGGCTGGTCTTTGCGGCCGGGCTGGCCGGGGACCGTCATGGCCGGCAGCGGGCTGGTGCTTGCGGTGTCGAAGCGTGCGGCCGGGCCTTCCCGCGCCGAGACGCAGCCGCGCGGGCTGTGGCCGATCGCGCGGCTGAACACCGGCGCCATCGCCGGGCCCATGCTGGCCACGGCGGGCCATTTCCGGGCCAACCGGCTGATCCCGGCCGATGTGCCGGAACGCGCGTTGCAGAAGATCCGCGCCTTTTGCTGATCCGGCTTGCGGCGGCGATCTGGCCCTTCCTGCGCCTGCCCGCGAAAGCCTGGGGCGCGCGGCTGGCCCTGGCCGCCGGGCTGCTTCTGGCCTTGCCGCTGCCGAATGGCGGCGACCGGGCCGTCCAGCTTGTCGCAGGCGATGGGGCAGGGGGATCGGGTGCTGGCCTCGGTCGATCTGGTGGCGATCCTGTGCGGCCTTGCCTGGCCCATGCCGCCTGGCTGGCCCGTCCCGGCCGGGTGAAGGCGCCGAAGCCGCGGACTTGCCTCCGGGAAAGCCGGGCTTGGCGAGCGTAGGGTGCCGGTCTGGCCGTCCCTTGTCCTTTGCTAGCCGGGGTTCCTCGCGCGGGCCGGGGCGATGCCGCGGCATCACGAGCAACTGCGCGGCCGAAAAGGCGGCCGCCGCCCGGCCTGGCTGTTGCGAATCGCCGGCATGGGCTGCTCGGTCTGTCCGCCCGGTCGGCCCCGGCGGGACGGGGAAACCCCGCAATCGCGGTTTCGGCATGGCCGAGCATCCTGTCCGTGGCGGCTTTCGCGGTCGCGACGATGCTGACCTGCGCTTGCGCCTGGTGGCGAATGACGCTGATCGCGGCCATGGTCGCGACCGGCATCCTGCTGGTCACGCCGGCGCTTTCGCATCCGTAGCCGCCGGTGGCCTTGCCGCGCGGTCCTGTTGTCGCCTGTTTTCATGCGTTATCAGTCCTCTGGCTCATGCCGGGGCGCAGGAGGGGTTTCCCCTCATGATCCCGATTTCCGCATGATCCCATGTGGTGCAGGGACGGCCGCGGTCCTCGGCCCTTCCTCGGGCATTTGTCCTCGTCTACGCTTGGGCCAGAAAAGGTGGCGGGCGGGCGAGACTGCCGGCAGTCAGCGCGGGCACAAGGGGATCGGACATGCCCGGCGCCGCAATGGGCGGCAGGATCGTCGACGGCCCTTGTTCCGTTCGCGTTTCCGGATCTGCTTCCCAGGCCTGGCGGACAGCGCATGGCCCCATGTAGGGGGGTGCGCCTGCCGATCGCGACCGCTTGTGCCGTCCGGGCGGGCAGGCAGGCTGCGGCGGATCCGCGATCCATTCGGCCGTGGCCCGGACCTTGCCGGCATCGGGTATGGGCAGGACGGCCGAGCCGGCGGGACGGCATGCCCGGCGCGGCCCACGCCTGGCCCCGCCATCGGCTTGCGCCGAAACACGCCGAGCAATAGGCCGGTCTGCCCTTGCGGCATGATACGCCAGAACCCCGCCCCGCTGCCCCGAGACTTCCTGCAAGGCCAGGTTTCCGGGCCGGCGGCATGGCGCATGTTCGGTGCCGGTGTCGCGGGTCCGGGGCAAGGATCGTGCGGGTCGGCATCACTTCTGCCACCGGCCGGCGCACCGCTATGCCGATGGCCAAGCGGACGACCCGGATCATGGGTGAAAGGGACATTCGCTCGGTTCCGTGCTGATTTCGCGATCAGGTTGCATCGCACGTCACCGTGCCGCGGCAATGGAATATTGCCCCGCGGCGCATCACTTGCGAAGACAGAGAGAGCAGAAAATCCTTGCGCTGGCCTCCCGCTGCAATGCGGTCCGATCCGCTGGAATGGCGCCACGATCCGCAACCGAAGATGCCTGGTCGAATCCGAATCATTCGCGCAAAGCACTGACCTGGTCGATTCTCGCAGAACCGCCACCTTTCAGGACAAGTTCTGGGCCGTTCGCTGTCAATTCGACCCCGGTTACACGGCTATAAGCTTCGACATCTCGCGCAACATAGCTTCCGTCGCTATTCTGCTCCTCGATACGGAAGCTGTAGAATCCGGCCGGGAGAGATGTGCCATCCGCATGTCGACCAGACCATTGCATTTCCCCTGGGACGGCCCCCAGAATTTGTCGTTGCACTTCTCGGCCCTGTCCGTTCAGCGTGACGAGCGTGGCGCCTTCGGCATTCGTGATATTGTCCATCGCCAATGACAACGAAGCTCCGTCAAACCATACAGGGGAATTCGTTCTTACCTCACGGCCTATCCAGTTGGAATACTGGCCAAGCCCTCCTCCGCAGGTATCGCTCAGAAGCTGGGACAGAAGCAGATTGGTCTGGACCTGTTGCTCGACCCCGGAAAAAGTCGCAAGCTGAACGGCGAATTCCGTATTCTCCATGGGGTTGAGCGGATCCTGGTTCTTGATCTGTGTTGTCAGCATCCTCAGGAACATCTCAAACTGATCCTTGGTACTGGATTCGACCGATCTTCGGGAAGATTGGTAGCTTCCTGCGTTCACTCCTTCGGCAGCTGAAGCTGAATTGAGATTCATCATCCATTTCCCCTATATTCTTATATCAATTCCGGAATTTGGCGAGGTTGCAGTATTTTCTTGCGGCGTTATCGGCTCTGGCTGCAGCCGGATGTCACCCTGCCTCAAGAAGTCCGATTTTCTTGTCGGAAAGTTGTTTTGCGAACTCCATCCATCCTTTCCATCAGAAAATGAGATATCAGCGCCAGCAAGCCCGGCATCACGGAGCTCCTTTGCCAGTAAGTCCATGTTTCTTTTCAGGAAATCAAACGTTTCCTGTCGCTCTGCAAGCACGATGACGGCTGGATTCTCGCCCGGCGATATAACCATCCGAACTTTCCCCAGTTCTGCCGGATCAAGAACAATCTCTATGCGCCCGGCGTGCGCAGATGCGGCCTCTCCGCTGATTTGGCGCATGACCTGGCGCGGATCAATACCCGGTGCCTTGCCGATCCGTTCGGTGGAACTTATCTCAGCAGCGCTTGGAGCCCTTATATTATAATCCTTCAAGGATATGCTGTCGTCCTGGAAATTTATATCAAGGTAACCGGCGTCAGATCTGGATCCAGAAACATCCTCTGCGAAGAAAGGGGGAGGTCTTGAAGGCATTTCGGTATTCGGCAGGGCGATGTCGATTTTGCTGTCGTATGCCTTGGCAAGGTATAGAAATCCGTCGCCAAATGACCTTCTGGTGAAATTGTAGGGAGGGTGACATTCTCTGGAGGCGTCGCCGTGGGTATGGGCTTTGTTCGATGAACCAGCGTGATCGGCGCGGTCCTGATCCGGGAGATATTGAAGCCGGATCTCCGTTCTCGACGATCTTCGATCGGCACCATCCGGCGGCTCGGATATCGCTCTCTCGACTTCTTCGATCAACGGCATTATTGTTGCTTGTCCTTTATCGGCGGATGCAGCATGCTCCGAACCGTCAAGGGGTTTGTAATCGGCGGCAAGGCCTCGGTCGATCAGCAAGACTGAAGCCGGATTATCGGCTTCTTCCACATCATCAGCGTCGGCATCCTGATTTTCAAATGTGACGGGATGGTGGATCGAATCGGCTTGGCACGCGGAGGTGTCAACCTGCGGCTGATCATCAAAAAACATGGAAAAAGCGCCAGATCTGCAATCGCCAGGGCAAGTAACGCTGCTATTGCGTCCGTCAATCGAAGCTGTACCCGTCTGGCGACACGTAAATTCTACCTCCACCCGGATCTCCTCTGCGTGGATCAAGTTGCTGTCACATTGGCAGGGCAAGATTACCAAATATTTACTTGTACCGGCTAAAGTCAGCAGTTGTCAAAAATTTTACTCAGAAAGGAGAGTGCCATGGAGAAGGTTCTGGCGGCAGGGACGGCCCGCATGACAACCGGATCGAGGCAGGGCGTGATAGACGGCCTCGAGCAGGCATTTCTTGCGGAAATGTTAAAATACGCCGGACTAGGGCAGGCGAGGGGTGAATTCGGAGGCGGCATCGGCGAATCGCAATTTGCAGGGCTGCTGAACGAAACCTATTCCGAAGCGATCGCCAGGAGGATCGATCTGGGATTCCAAAGGCGAAACGGGGTGGCCGGATGACAAAATCGCTATATCTTCTGGAGCAGGCGAGAGAGGATCTTCTCGCGTTCGAGGCCGAGTCGGCCCTTGAAAGAATAACCGATTTTCAAGAGCTTGTTCGTTCTGGATCGATATCAAAGGATTGCGTCGGGAAAGGTGCCGAGATGTTACGCGACATTCTGTCCCTTGCCGGAGCTGCCCGTGACGGGGTGGCTGCCGCGCAGCGTCAGCTTGCCGAGATCGCAGCCTTGTCACGGCATCTGAACACCTATGACCGTCAGGGCCGCAAGATCGGTAATCCCATCGCTCCTCCGCGCGAGAGGCGATTTTGAATAAATTTGTCCGTAGTCTTTGATTGCTTCGAAAGGCGTGTCAGGAGTTTATTTGGGAAAGGCGGATAGGTCGAATGGCGTGACATGGGTCTTCGGGTCCGCCCGCAGGTCAGAAGGCCTTTTGCACTTGAAACGGGTAAATTGCCCAGGATTGGAGATTGAAGATGTCCAGCATTCTGACCAACAACGGCGCGATGGTCGCGCTGCAAACCCTGAAGGGAATCAACGCGAACCTGATGAAGGCGCAGAACGAGATCTCGACCGGGAAAAAGGTTGCGACCGCACAGGATAATGCTGCGGTCTGGGCCATCTCGAAGGTGATGGAATCCGACCAGACGACCTTTAAGACGCTTCAAAGTAACCTGAACCTTGCCGAGGCCGTGGTGACGACCGCTCGCACCGGCGCCGAACGAATTCGCGAACTTCTGGACAAGATGAGGGGGTTGGCTGCTAGTGCGGGCAGCGACGCGAATGACTTTGGAACCGTTAATGACCAGGTCATCGCGTTGAAGGATCAGATTGTCTCGATCATCGATGGAACTCAGATGAACGGGGTAAATCTTCTCAAGACCAACCCGATCGGTACGGCGACATCGTTCAGCGTTCTTGCGTCCCTGGATCGGACGGCCGGTACGGTTGCGACTGCCGCACAGACGATCACGGTCAATTCTGTCGACTTCGAGGCGGATATCGAGGCTGCGACGATTACGGCCATTACGGACAGCACCACGGCACGGACTGCTGTTAGTGAAATAGAAGCGTTGATCGATATTGCGAAAAAGGGAGCTGCCGAACTTGGCACGGCTGCCAAGAGGATCAACGATCAGTCGAATTTCATTTCAGAACTGGCGGATTCTCTTACGGCGGGTATAGGTGCACTCGTAGACGCTGATATAGAGGAGGCGTCGGCCCGTCTGCAGGCCTTGCAGACCCAGCAGCAACTTGGGGTTCAGGCATTGTCGATCGCCAACCAAGCGCCGCAAACGATCTTGTCGCTGTTCCGATGATCTAGGAAGGGCGCCCTCAAGGCGCCCTTCGTTTTGGCCAAGGTCTAGAATGGATTTCTGACGTGAAACGTGCATCTTTTCAAAGCAGTGAGGGAAGTTTTGGTTCACAATGTATTCGAACGGACAGAGATAACGAATATTTTGCGTTTTTGCGAGTAACACAAAAACTCAAGAATGCAAGTAAAAGCGATAATCGTTATGCAATGATAGAAGCAGCAAGTGAGAGCAACCAGCTTTGGACCATTATAGCTGCCGATCTTGCTCATGAGGAGAACGGTCTGCCTTTGGCCACAAAGGCGGGTTTGCTGTCTCTTGCAATTTACTCGCTCAAGCAAGGCCGTCGCGTTATTTCGGAATGTGCATCTGTTGAGCCCCTCATAGAAATCAACGTGATGATAATGAGGGGGTTGCGAGGAGACGTGCACCCATGACCGGTCTGATTCTCAAGTTAGCCCCCGGAGAAAGGGTTCTCGTGAATGGCGCCATTATAGAAAATGGAGATCGTCGGTCCAGAATATCAATTCTTACACCGAAGGCCAATATTCTTAGATTGAGAGATGCCATACACCCGGAATCGGTTGATTCGCCAGTTTCCAGGATATGTTATATTTGTCAGCTTGTACTTACCGGGGACGCGGTTGAAGGTGAAGGCCGCAGGCAGATTCTTTATGGAATTGAGAAGCTTTCTCAGGTTTTCTGCGACCCGGACAGTAGCAATTTGTTGGCTTTTGCATCCAATGCGATAATTGAGGGAAATTACTATGCGGCCTTTAGAAGCCTCAGATCTCTTATTGCTAGAGAATCGAGATTAATGGCGATAGGCGCGCCATGAGCTATAATGTTCAAGTGGGATCGGGGGGGTACTGGGGATGGAAGATCCTTGAGCGTACCATGGTGAGACAGCGCAGCGCTTTTCTCCAGGCTCATAGCATGAAAGTCTCTAGGGACTACTTTCGGGAGACCATTCATAACATAAAGTCCGCGGAAGACTTGGTCAACGATCGGAAGCTGTTTTCGATAGTGTTGCGAGCTTTTGGGTTGGACTCCGACATAAGCAATAGATTCTTTATCAAGAAGGTTCTCGAGTCTGATCCTGCCGATAAGGCGAGTTTGGTCAATAAGCTTGCGGATAAACGTTATGCAGATCTCAATCGAGGGCTAGCTCTCTATGCTTCATCACAGGAGAAAAGTGTAGCGGTTGATACTGCGGAGATTATTGACAGATATGAGTCGAGATCCTTCGAAAAAAACATTGGGGAAAGGCATGCCGAAATAGAGTTGGCGCTGAATGCGCAACGAGAGGTGCTGAATATAGCAATTTCAGATGCAAGCGAAAATGCAAAGTGGTACCGGATCCTCGCTTCTAAGCCGCTGCGGCAAGTATTCGAAGGGGCTTATGGCCTTGGAGCCGGTTTCGCCTCGCTTTCCATTGATAGGCAGCTTTCGGAGTTGAAAGATAAGACGAAAAAACTTACCGGAGACAGTAGTGTCAGTCAGTTCGAATTGCGAGATAAGCTTGAAGTTGTTATTAGGCGCTTTCTTCTGCGTGGTCATCTCGGCGTGTCATCGGCGAGCTCTCGCTATGTCAATGCTCTTGCGCTGTTGAGGGCGTAATTTTCTGGTCCTAGGTGTTCAGTCCCGGCATCTGGTGGATCGGGTTTAGGATGAATCTGTGGGGCTCTGATATCCAGATCTTGCAGGTGTATTCGTAAGGGGTGCGACGGCATTATTTTCAGAAAGTCGGACTGAGGCGTGACTTCCCCTTCTCCCTTCAGGTTCGGACCCCGCGGACGATCTCGGCGGTGCCGAGTGCATTGAAGCGGTTCATGAGTGCGACGCGGAGCTCACCTCGATTTCGGCGGTTTGGCGGTCTGGGCCTCTTGCGGCGATGCGCTCGCCGAATGCCTTGAGGCAGCGCATCCTTGCCTCGGCTCGGCTGCGGGCATGGTATCCTGTCCATCGTTTCCAGAACGCGCGGCCGGAGTGGTGCGTGGCGCGCAGGGTTTTGTTCCGGGGCCGGGCGGCTGGGCAGTCCTCCTTCCACGCTCGACCAGTCTTGCGGATCGGGATGATTGCCGTGCCACCGCGCGCGATGATGGCGCTGTGGCAGCGGCGGCTGACCTTCGCATCCAACAAGCGCGACGAGGACGATTTCGATCACACCTCATGGCCAAACCTCCAGGATTCCGACCATCTTTTGATTTTTCAAGTTTCCCTGGCTCTGCTATCTGCCAGCGAAAAGGGGGACGCCTATGTATCGAATCTGGAATTTTGTTTCCGAATATTCTCTGCTCCTGGTCGGCGGTGCATTGGCCGCGCTGCTCTGGGCCAATACGGCGCCCGACAGCTATCATCACCTTGTCCACCTGCCGCTGTGGGTCGATGCGCCGATCGGCATGATCGAAGAGCATGACGGCCTGGCCACCCGTGTCCTGACCCTGCATTTCCTGATCAACGACATGCTGATGGCACTTTTCTTCGCCATCGCTGCGAAAGAGGTGTGGGAGGCGGTCATTCTTTCGGGCGGCTCGCTGCGGGGCAAGAAGGCGCTGACACCCCTGATCGCCACGCTTGGAGGGATGGCGGGACCGGTCCTTGTCTATCTGGCGTTGGCGGGGATGCTGGGCGTCCTGGCCGAGGTCGGCCGGGGTTGGGCCATTCCGACTGCGACCGACATCGCTTTCTCCTATCTGGTCGGACGCATTGTCTTCGGCGCGCGCCACCCGGCCATCGGCTTTCTGCTGCTTCTGGCCATCGCCGACGACGCCGGCGGGCTTGCGATCCTGGCGATCTTCTACCCCACGGGCGAGGTGGTGCCGATGTGGCTGCTGTTGTCGCTGTTCGCCGCCGTCGCGGTCTGGTTCCTGGCCTGCTGGCTGCCCAGGCGGTTGGACCGTGGCAAGCAGGATCGGCCGAACTCGACCTGGATGCGGCGGAACCTGGGCGCCTGGCCCTATGTGATCGCGGGCTGCATAAGCTGGTATGCGTTCTACCGCGCGGGCCTGCACCCGGCGCTTGGCCTGCTGCCGATCGTGCCCACCATCCCCCATGCCGAACGCGACTTCGGGATCTTCGCCGAGGTCGAGCGTCATTCGACCGACCTGCTGAACACCATCGAACATGCGCTGAAAATCCCGGTGCAGCTGGTCCTTTGTGCCTTCGGCCTGGTCAATGCCGGGGTCGAGTTCGGCGCGATCTCTGCCCCCACCTGGCTGGTTCTGGCGGGGCTGGTGATCGGCAAGCCGCTGGGGATCACGCTGTTCGGCTGGTTTGCGGCCAATGTGCTGCATCTCGGCATGCCCGAGGGGATGAGCCTGCGCGACCTGCCGGTGGTGGGTTTCGTCGCGGCCATCGGCTTTACCGTGGCGCTGTTCGTGGCCTCGGTCGCCTTCCCGGCCGGGCCGGTGCAGGATGCCGCCAAGATGGGGGCGCTGTTCAGCCTTGGCAGCGCCGTGCTTGCGATCCTTGCAGGACGTATCGCGCGGGTGCGGCGATTGACGTGACGGTGGATGGCCGAGCGGAAAGGCTCCTTTCCGCCGGTCTTCGGGCCCATCGTATCGGGACGGGATTCAGCGTCACTTCAAGGGGGGCGGCCGGTGCGAGGCCGCATCCTTTACCACCGGCGCCAGGCCTGGAATACGGCCTTGCCATTCCTTCAGGCGCAACCCGGGGCAGCGGTCAGAAAATCCTTCAAGGCGATGTCAAACTGTGCCGCGGATTCCTGGCTCACGATATGCCGCCCTGGCAGGGACAGGTGACCTCCGCAGCGCACCGCTTCGGCGATCCCGGCCAATTCGGCGGGCGGGCAGACCGGATCGTCCTTGCCGGAAATCGCCAGCAGCGGATTGGCGATCTCGGGGAGGCGGTCGCGAAGATCCGCCCTGGCAAGCGCCGCGCAGCATCCCACATAGCCCTCGACCGAGGTGGCGGCGAAACCGTCCAGGATCGCCTTGACGCTGGCAGGATTGGCCGCGCGGAAGCGGGGCGTGAACCAGCGTTCCGAAGTCGCCGGAACAAGACCGCTCAGGCCGTTCGCCCGGACCTCGTCGATGCGGGCATGCCAGCTTTCGGCGCTGCCGATCCGGGCGGCCGTCGCGCAAAGAACGATGCGCCCCAGCCGCGCCCCGGCATGGATGCCCAGCCATTGCCCGGTCAGGCCGCCGATGGACAGGCCGCAGAAATGGCTGCGCCTGATGGACAGCGCGTCCCACAGCGCGATCACGTCGCCGCCCAGATCGGCCAGTTCATAGGGCGGCGTCGGGGCGCCCGACCGGCCATGGCCGCGGCGATCATAGCGCAGGATGAGAACGGCGGTGCGAAATTAGTCCACGGAAGCGGCGGCTTGGTGCTGCTGCGGGCGGTGTAAAAGTCGTCCACCTTTTCCCTTTCTGTGGTTGCAGGGAGGGCGGGAGGATCTACAGCGT
>Ga0180217_1004814_pt1 | contig 10485 bp, 11 predicted proteins | sample eDN3rd37CBELigOP_FD_128521 | JGI IMG/M metagenome (GOLD analysis project Ga0180217, IMG submission 128521) | Enriched Organic Plus compost microbial communities from Emeryville, California, USA - eDNA 3rd pass 37_C BE-Lig OP (version 2) (version 2) ... | reverse complement strand
TGAGGAGGCTCTGCCCATGTCGCGCCCGTCCGTCTTCGGATCTCCCCTCTTCCTGGGATTCGACCATCTCGAGCAGATGCTCGACCGGGTCACGAAGAGCGCCGACGGCTACCCTCCCTACAATATCGAACAGACGGCCGAGAACCGGCTGCGCATCACCCTGGCCGTGGCTGGCTTCGCCATGGACGACCTGCAGATCACGCAGGAGGACAACCAGTTGGTGATCCGTGGCCGGCAGAAGGACGAGGTCGAGGGACGCGTCTTCCTGCATCGTGGCATCGCCGCGCGGCAGTTCCAGCGCGCCTTCGTCCTGGCCGAGGGCATCGAGGTGGAGGGGGCCTGGCTCGACAACGGGCTGCTGCATGTGGACCTGCGACGGCCGCAACCGGAGGTCCGGGTCAAAACCATCCAGATCCAGAACAAGGGCAACGGAGCCACGAGGCCCGTCGTCGAGGGGCGTGCCGACAAGGGGTAGGGAGTCCGAAGGGATCCAAACCGCTGCAAGGGGCGCCGTGTTCCGCATGGGCTGCGAGGCCATGCAGGAAGGAGACAGAACCATGAACGGGAACGAATATTCCAAGGACTCGCCGGGTCAGCCGGACCCGGGCAACAGCCTCCGCCACCTCTCCGCGGCCGACTGGGCACGTTTCGGCACCGGTGAAATTGCCTATATCCGCCCTGTGATGGTGAACGGCGTGAGGGCCATTGCCATCCATGCCGCGGATGGTACGGCCATCGGTGCCGCGCCCGACGCGCAGCTTGCGATCGCCGCCATTCTCCAGCACGAGATGGAACCGGCGCTGGTCCACTGAACCGCCGGCCGCCGGCAGCACTACGCCGGCCGGCGGCGGGAGAACCGGGAGCGCCAATCTCCCCCGGCCCGCCATGCAACATCATGCCGCCGGTGCGTCGATCCAGCCGACGCAGCCGTCCGGCCGGCGATAGACCACGTTCAGTCCGCCCGAGGCCCGGTTGCGGAACATCAGCACCGGCGCATGCGTCAGGTCGAGCCGCATTACCGCTTCACCGACCGAGAGCCGGGCGATCTCGGCTGGCTGCTCGGCGACGATCGGGCTGTGGTCCACTTGGCTGCCGCCATGGCCGTTCGGTGCGGGCGCGGCGTCCTCTGGCTCCTCCTCTCCCCGCTGCAGGGCGAACTGGCGGGTGATCTCCGCCTCCTCCCGCTCCTCGGCCAGATCGCGTGCATGGCCGTTGACCCGCCGGCGGTAGCGGCGCAGTCGCTTGGCCAGGTGCCCGGCTGCCTCCTCGAAGGCACGGTGGGCATCGGCGCCCTCGCCCTCCGCCCGCATGAAGATGTTGCGCCCGGCCTTCAGGTTGATGTCGCAGGCGAAGAAGGCTCCCTTGACGTCACGGCGGAAGGTGACGTTCGCCTCGAGGGCACGGTCGAAATACTTGCGGGCGATGGCCGAGAGATCCTCGCGGACATGCGTCTTCAGCGCTTCGCCGGTCCCGACCTGCTTGCCAGCGACAGTGATATGCATAAGGGCTTGTCCTCCTTCGTACCTGGAAGAAGGTCCGCCCGGAAAGTCCGGCGGCAGCCCGGCGGAAGGCGGCATGAGCCCCCGCCCGGGGGACGCGGATCAGGCCGGGACGGCCTTCTCCCGCTTGCGCTGCACGGATGATGGAATGCGCAGCGCCTCCCGGTATTTGGCCACGGTCCGGCGGGCGATGTCCACGCCTTCCTGACGCAGACGCTCCACGATGGCGTCGTCGGACAGCACCGCCTCCGGATCCTCCGCCTCGATCAGTGCCCGGATGCGGTGGCGCACCGCCTCGGCGCTGTGGCTTTCGCCGCTGAGGCCGGCAATGGCGGTGGTGAAGAAGTATTTCAGTTCGACCGTGCCACGCGGCGTGGCGATGTACTTGTTCGCGGTGACCCGGCTGACGGTGCTCTCATGCATCGCGACCGCCTCGGCGACATCACGCAGGATCAGCGGCCGCAGATGCTCGACCCCGTGGCGGAAGAAGCCATCCTGCCGGCGGACGATCTCGGCCGCGACCCGCAGGATGGTGTTGGCGCGCTGCTCCAGGCTCTTGACCAGCCAGTTGGCGCTCTGCAGCTTTTCGGCCAGGAAGGCCCTGTCCTCCCGCGAACGGGTGCCGACCGCGGCGCGGGCGTGGAAGCCGCGGTTCACCAGGACGCGCGGCATGGTCTCGGGATTCAGCTCCAGCACCCAGCTGCCGTCCGGGGCACGGTGCATGAGCACATCCGGCACCACGGCCGGCGGCGGAGCGGCATCGAAGCCCGCTCCGGGCTTCGGGTCCAGTCGCCGGAGCTCGGCGATCATGTCGGCGAGGTCCTCGGCGTCCACGCCACACACGGCCATCAGGCCCGCCCGGTCGCGCCGTGCCAGCAGGTCTAGGTTGTCGAGCAGCGCCTGCATGGCGGGATCGAGCCGGTTGCGTTCCGCCAGCTGCACGGCCAGGCACTCGCGCAGGTCGCGGCAGAACAGGCCAACCGGATCGAAGCGCTGCATGCGCGAGCGCACCGCCACCACCCGCTCCGCCTCGCAGCCAAGGGCGCGGGCCAGCACCTCGTCATCCACCGCCAGCCGCCCTGCCGGATCCAGCAGGGCGACGAGTTGCGCGGCGATCAGCCGGTCCTTCGGGTCGGAAAAGGTGAGGCGCAACTGCTCGCCAAGATGCTCGCGCAGGCTGCGGCCATGGGCCGCGAAACCTTCGACGCCGGCAAGATCCTCGCTGAAATCGGTCCGTCCGCCACGACCGAAGCCGTTCTCCTGATGCCCGCTGTCATAGACATTGTCCCACTCGGTATCGAGCGGCGCCGCCGTCTCGCTCGGCAGGGCCTCCGACACTGCGGCGGCGTGGCTGTCGGAGGGCTCCGCGCCTGCGGGAATGGGATCCAGCCGATGGCCTGCATCGGGCCCGGGCAGGAGGCGCTCGTCGCGCTCGAGCAGCGGGTTGCGCTCGAGCTCCTCCTCGACGAAGGCCGCCACCTCCAGGTTGCTCGACTGCAGCAGCTTGATCGCCTGCCGAAGCTGCGGCGTCATGACCAGCGACTGCGACTGGCGGAGGTCGAGACGGGGCGCGAGGGTCATCACCTGCTATCCCTGCCGCCCCGCGCACCGCCACCAGACCCTTGCGGCACAGTCGCAAGCGGCATCCGGGGCTGTTCGGCCGCCTCCGAAGGCAAGGCCGATGGTCACAGGCTGAACCTTTCGCCGAGATAGACCCGGCGCACGCCCTCATGCGCAACGATGTCGTGCGGGTTGCCCTCCATGAGCACCTGCCCGTCATGCAGGATGTAGGCGCGGTCGATGATCTCGAGCGTCTCGCGCACATTGTGCTCAGTGATCAGCACACCGATGCCACGGTCCTTCAGGTGCTTCACCAGATCACGGATCTCGCCAACCGCGATCGGGTCGATGCCGGCCAGAGGTTCGTCGAGAAGGATGTACGAAGGGTGAGTGGCCAGCGCGCGTGCGATCTCGCAGCGTCGCCGCTCACCGCCCGAGAGCGCCAGCGCCGGCGCGCGCCGAAGATGGGTGATGCCGAACTCGGCCAGCAGCGCGTCGAGCATCTGCTCGCGCCGCACGCGCACGGGCTCCACGACCTCCAGGGCGGCGCGGATGTTGTCCTCCACCGAAAGGCCCCGGAAGATCGAAGCCTCCTGCGGCAGGTAGCCGAGGCCGAGGCGCGCGCGGCGGTACATGGGCAGCTCGGTCACGTCGTAGCCGTCCAGCACGACCTTGCCCTCATCCGGCCGCACCAGGCCGGTGATCATGTAGAAGGTCGTGGTCTTGCCCGCGCCATTGGGCCCAAGCAGACCGACCGCCTCGCCGCGACGCAGGCTGATCGAGACGTTCCGCACCACGGGCCGCTTGCGGTAGCGCTTGCCGAGGCCGGTGGCGACCAGCCCGCCCTCGCCGGGCAGGCTGCGCAGCACGGGTGTCCCGCTCATCGGCCGCGACCCTCCACGGGCGCGCCCTGCGCCGCCGTGGCGCCCTCTTCCCGCGCGCCTTGCGGCGATGCCTGTTCCCGCGCGCCTTGTGGCGATGCTTGTTCCCGCGCGCCTTGTGGCACGACCAACCCCTGCACCCGCGTCCCCGGGGCGGAGACCAGGCGGGCCACGCCGGCGCGCAGATCCACGATCGCCTCCCGCCCATTCAACTGATTGTCGCCGCGCGTGATGCGCACATCGCCGAGGAGGCGCGCCATGCCGGTGGCGGCGCTGTACACGCCGCGGTCGCCGCGCACCACCTCGGTCGGCGTGCGGATCTCGACATTGCCGAAGGCCTCGACCCGATCGAGCCGGCCTGCGCCAGGCACCTCCCGGCCATCGGACATCCGCACCCGCGCCGCTGCGGGGCTGGCCTGACCGGGGCCGGCCTCCTCCAGGAAATAGGCCACCAGCGTGTCGGCGGTCACTCGCCGGTTCTGCTCGCGATCCACCACCACGGCATTGCCGCGCGCCACCGCCATGCGCCGGGCGGACCAGTATTCCAGGCTGTCACGCGCGGTGAGGACCTGCGGCCCGCTTTCAAGCACAAGGTTGCGGCCGGTCAGCACCAGCACGGCTTGGTCCACGTCGTAGACGGCGCGGTCGCCGCGGGCGGTGTCGGTCGCCGTGGTGATCCGGACCCGGCCTTCCGCCTCCAGCCGCCAGATCTCGCCGCCGCCGCCAAGGGGTGCCTCCGTCGTCGCGCCGCCTTGCGCCGGCGCCTGTCCGGGGGGCTGGCGGTAGCGGGCGAGCAGCCGGTCTGCCGTGACGGTGACCCCGTCCTTCACCGCGCGGGCATCGCCACGGGCGATCACCACCTGCTCGGCCTGCCGCCACTCGATGCCGTCCGTGGCGGTGACGTCCACCGCTCCGCCCTGGGAGAGGTCAATCCCTTGGCCAAGGGCGGCGGCCGGCAGCAGCGCCAGCAGCAGCGCCCAGCACGGCCCGGCACCGGGGCGCCACATCATCGCCGGTTCTCCAGCACCGCATGCGCCTGGCCGGTGAAGACCACGCGGGCGCCGCGCTCCGTCAGACGGAAGCCCTGGGAGGTGAGGGTGCCGAAGGGCCCTTGTGCTGCCACCGCCGCATCGCCGCTGGCGCTGCCCTCCTTCAGCAGCACCCGTGCGCTGTCGGTGCGCATCATGGTGCCGTTGTCGTGGTAGATCGTCACCGCGCCGCTGAGGTCGAGGCGCCGCGCCGGCCGGTCGTAGCGCCCGGCATCAGCACGCAGATACACCCAGGCACCGTTGCTGAGCAGGATGTCGGCCTTCGGCTCCTCCAGGTCGAGGATCTCCTCCGCGCCACGCTGCTGCGCAGCCCGGGCGGTGATGGTGTAGGGGCGATTCAACTCGTCCACCCCCTGGTAGTGGGGCTCGAGCACGCGCAGGGCTTCCGGCCGCGGCTGGGCCACGCGGCGGAAGCTGACGCGGGAGGCATCGGGGTTGCCCTCGATCTCGGGCCAGAACGCCACCGTCGCCAGCAGCGCCAGCGCCAGCGAAGGCAGCAGCCACTTCGCGCCGCGCACCAGCCAGCGCCGTCGCGCCAGCTGACCGGAGGTGGGCGGCCGCCGCTTGCGCGACGGGGCCATCATGTTCCGCGCCGCGGCCTCGCGCCACGCGCTGAGAGGCCGTGCGGGCGTGGTGCCGGGCGGCAGGGTTGGGTGATCGGGCACGGCGCCGCTCATGCCACGCCCGCGCGCAGCAGATCGTGCACATGCAGGATGCCGATCGGTGTACCGGCCGCGTCCACCACGAACAGCGCCGTGATGGCGCGCTCGTTCATCAGCCTGAGCGCTTCGGCCGCCAGCGCCTCCGGTCCGATGGTGCGGGGTGAGCGGGTCATCACCTCGGCGGCGCGCCGCTCCAGGAAGGCGGAAGCCGCCGGGGCATCATCTGCGGCGCGCGCGCCAGGCTGCAGTGCGCGGCGCAGGTCGCCGTCGGTGATCACCCCGACCAGGCGGCCTTCCTGAACGATGCCGAGGCAGCCGAAGCGTTTCTCCGTCATGGCCACCAATGCCGCAGCCATGGGCAGTTCGGGCGGGGCGAGCGGCATCTCCGCGCCCCCATGCATCAGGTCGCGCACGCGCGAGAGCTGCGCGCCGAGCCGGCCGCCCGGATGGAAGACGCGGAAATCCGCCGCGGTGAAGTCGCGCCGCGTCAGCAGCGCCACGGCGAGCGCATCGCCGAGCGCCATCTGCAGCGTGGTGCTGGTGGTAGGCGCGAGGCCCATGGGGCAGGCTTCCGGTGCGGCCGGCAGGAGCAGCACCACATCGGCCGCGCGTGCCAGAGCGCTCTCGGCGCGGCCGGTGATGGCCACGAGCGGCAGGGCGAAGCGGCGCGTATGCGCGACGAGGTCGGCAAGCTCCGGCGTCTCGCCGGAGTTGGACAGCGCCAGCACCGCGTCGCCCGGCACCACCATGCCGAGATCGCCGTGCGAGGCCTCGGCCGGATGCACGAACAGCGCCGGCGTGCCTGTCGAGGCCAGCGTCGCGGCGATCTTGCGCGCCACATGGCCGGACTTGCCCATCCCGGTGACGACCACGCGCCCGGTCGCGGCCACCAGCAGGGAGACGGCACGGCCGAAGCGTGCATCGAGCCCGGCGGCGAGCAGGCCGAGCCCTTCCGCCTCGGTCGCAAGGACACGGCGGGCCACGGCGAGATCGGTATCGGCGGGGATTTCGGGCAGGGTCACGTCCACATTCGGATGTATGGTCTGCCCCGTCCCGGGGGTCAACGAGGGCATTTCTGGCGGGACAAGAATCATGCCAGCCACGCAGCATTGCCTGGCTGCGGCGTGCTGATTTCCCGTAGGGCGCGTATCGTGGCGATGTCCTTCTCGCGGACGGCGTTGCTGCTCCGGCCGAGCCCGACGCGGCGCATGCGCCGCGACCAAGGGGGCTGCCGTCAGTGCGCCAGGATGTCGGGATCCTCGTAGCCGAGAAGGTCGAGCTCCCCGCGCGCGGGAAGGAAGCGGAAGCAGGCCTCGGCGAGCGCGAGGCGTCCCTCCCGCCGCAGCATTCCCTCCAGCCGTTCCCAGAGCGCATGAAGGTGCAGCACATCGGACGCCGCATAGGCCTGCTGCTCGGCGGAGAGTTCCGGCGCGCCCCAGTCCGAGGATTGCTGCTGCTTGCTGATCTCGATGCCGAGCAATTCCTTGCACAGATCCTTCAGCCCGTGTCTGTCGGTAAAGGTGCGCACCAGCTTGGACGCGACCTTGGTGCAGATCACCGGCGCAACCATCACGCCCAGATGCTGACGCAGTGCGGCACAGTCGAACCGCGCGAAGTGGAACAGCTTGGTCACCGCGGGGTTCGCCAACAGGCGCTTCAGGTTCGGGCAGTCGGCACCGTGGCCGCCCAGCGCGGGCGGAATGATCTGCACCAGATGCGCATCCCCGTCACCGGCCGAGAGCTGCACCAGGCACAGCCGGTCGCGGTGCGGGTTCAGGCCCATGGTTTCGGTGTCCACCGCGACCAGGCGGCCGAACTCGAGCCCATCGGGCAGGTCATGACGATGGAGGCGGATCACGGTGCGTCCTTTCGCGGCTGCGGCGGGTGCGAAAAGAGTTGTGGAAGCTGCCGGCCGCACGACGCAATCCCCGCTTCGGGGTGGTGCCCAGGAAAGGACTCGAACCTTCACGGCCTCGCGGCCACAGGTACCTGAAACCTGCGCGTCTACCAATTCCGCCACCTGGGCACAGGCTGCGGGCTGAGGGCGCGCTGGATAGAGGTGCCGTCCCCGGGCGTCAAGCGCCCTTCGCAACGCCGCGCCGCCCCCGGCTTGGCGGGGCGCGCCGCGCTTCCTATGGTCCGCCGCCTTCGGAACGGAGCCTACCCTCATGCGCGGTCAGACGGTCAGGAAAGTGGCCACGGTGTTCGGCGGATCCGGCTTCATCGGCCGTTACCTGGTGCAGCGGCTGGCGAACCGCGACTATGTGGTGCGGGTGGCCGTGCGGGACCCTGCGGGCGCGCGCTTCCTGCAGACCCAGGGCCGCGTCGGGCAGATCGTGCCACTCGCTGCCAGCATCGCCGATGAGGGGGCGGTGGAGCGCGCCGTGGCCGGCGCCGATCTGGTGGTGAATCTGGTCGGCATCCTGCACGAGCGTCGCCGCGGCGATTTCGACCGAATCCAGGTCGAGGGCGCCGGCCGGGTGGCCCGGCTTGCCGCCGCGGCGGAGACGGAACGGTTGGTGCATGTCTCGGCGATCGGCGCCGATCCTGACAGCCCTTCGGCCTATGGCCGCACCAAGGGGCAGGGGGAGCAGGCGGTGCGTGCCGCCTTCCCGGAGGCGACAATTCTTCGCCCCGCCATCGTCTTCGGGCCGGAGGACCAATTCTTCAACCGCTTCGCTGCACTGGCGCGCATGCTGCCCTTCATGCCGGTGATCAGTGGCGGCACGCGCTTCCAGCCTGTCTATGTGGGTGACGTGGCGGATGCCGCCGTGGCGGCGGCGGAACGGGAGGACGCGAAGGGCAGGACCTATGAGCTCGGCGGGCCGCGGGTCCTGACCTTCCGTGAATTGTTGCGCTTCGTGCTGGAGACGACCGGCCAGCGCAAGCCGATGGTGGACATCCCGCTAGGGATCGCCCGGCTGCAGGCCCGGATCGGCGAGTGGCTGCCCAATCCGCCGCTGACCACCGACCAGCTGCTGATGCTGCAGCGGGATACGGTAGTGGCGGAGGGGGCGCCGGGCCTGCAGGAACTCGGCATAGCGCCCAAGGCGTTGGAGGCGGTGGTTCCGGGCTATCTGGCGCGATTCCGCCCGGGGGGTGGCCGCCGGCCACAGGTTCTCGCATGAAAGGACCGAATCGGATCTAACTTTGGCCTTCGGAACGCGTTTGCCCCCGTGGCGGTGCTGACGGCCGCCGAATTGAGACATATATCCTGACCTGACGGCGAGAAAAGACTCGCAAGGCGGCCCGAGATTGCGTATTGCTGCGCACCTCGCGGGCCGTCGCGAGCGTCGCCGTGCGCCGGGATGTCCGCCTCGGTGCAACTGACGCAGTTGCAGGCCTCGAGTCAGATTTTGTCGGGACAAGGCGCCATGGCCGAACGGATGCTGCGATTCGTGACCCTTCCCCAGGCCCAGCCGGAGAAGCGGGACGTGGCCGCGCGCCGCGCCGATTTCGGCGAGATCTATCGCGAATTCGCCCCGCAGAAGGCGGCCGAGCAGGCCAGCCGCTGCAGCCAGTGCGGCGTGCCCTTCTGCTCCGTGCACTGCCCGCTGTCCAATAACATCCCGGACTGGCTGAAGCTGACCGCGGAGGGGCGGATTGAGGAGGCCTACGAGGTCTCCTCCGCTACCAACACCTTCCCGGAGATCTGCGGCCGCATCTGCCCGCAGGACCGGCTGTGCGAGGGCAATTGCGTCATCGAGAAGGGCTTCGAGAGCGTCACGATCGGGGCGGTAGAGAAATACATCACCGACACCGCCTGGGAGCGCGGCTGGGTGCAGCCGCCGAAGCCACGACGCGAACTGCCCTGGAGCGTGGGCATCATCGGTGCCGGGCCGGCCGGCTTGGCCGCGGCGGAGCGCCTGCGTACCCGCGGCTATCAGGTGCACGTCTACGACCGCTACGACCGCGTCGGCGGGCTGATGATCTATGGCATCCCCAACTTCAAGCTGGAGAAGGAGGTGGTGCTGCGCCGCTGGCAGCAACTCGAGGCGGGGGGCATCCATTTCCACCTGAACTGCGCCGTGGGCCGGGATGTCAGCCTGGATGCGCTGCGCGAACGGCATGATGCGGTTTTCATCGCCACCGGCGTGTACAAGCCGCGCGACATCGTCTGCCCGGGTGTGGGCCTCGATGGTGTGGTGGCCGCGCTCGACTACCTGACCGCATCCAACCGCAACAACCTGGGCGACGCGGTGCCGGGTTTCGATTCCGGCGCGCTGGATGCCAGGGGCAAGGAAGTCGTGGTGGTGGGCGGTGGCGACACCGCCATGGACTGTGTACGCACCGCGGTGCGGCAGGGGGCGAAATCCGTCACCTGCCTCTACCGCCGCGACAAGGCGAACATGCCGGGCTCGATGCGCGAGGTGGCAAATGCCGAGGAAGAGGGAGTAATCTTCACTTGGCTCTCAGCACCCGAGGCCTTCCTGGGCAATGGGCATGTCACGGGGGTGCGGGCCATCCGCATGCATCTCGGCCTGCCGGATGCGACGGGACGGCAGCAGGTGGCGCCGATCCCGGGCAGCCACTTCACCATCCCCTGTGACCTGGCCATCAAGGCGCTGGGATTCGACCCGGAAGACCTGCCTGCGATGTTCGGCGAGCCGGCGCTGACGGTGACGCGCTGGGGCACGCTGAAGGTGAGCCATCGCAGCATGATGACGGAGCTGCCCGGCGTCTTCGCCGGCGGTGACATCGTTCGCGGCGCCTCGCTGGTGGTCTGGGCCATCCGCGACGGCCGCGATGCGGCGGACCAGATCGACGCCTATGTCCGGGCGAAGACGCAGATCGCACAGGCGGCGGAGTGAATACCCCATGGACGACATGATCG
>Ga0180217_1004813_pt1 | contig 10486 bp, 10 predicted proteins | sample eDN3rd37CBELigOP_FD_128521 | JGI IMG/M metagenome (GOLD analysis project Ga0180217, IMG submission 128521) | Enriched Organic Plus compost microbial communities from Emeryville, California, USA - eDNA 3rd pass 37_C BE-Lig OP (version 2) (version 2) ... | reverse complement strand
AATTTTCGTTCAGGAATAATGATTCCATCTATAGAGTGATTATCTGAAGAACAGTGTAAGTATTCGAGATCGTAGCCTTTCTCCATAAACACTAGACCGATTTTCCTCATAAAGGTGGACTTACCTGTTCCAGGTCCCCCTTTTAAAATATATAGAGTTTCTAGCCCTTTTAATGCCTCATCATAGAACGAGTAAAATCCTACACTTGAATTTGTACCTGCATAATAATTTTTTACTTTTGCCATATAAACTACATACCTCCTTGTAGACATTCGCCTACATTAGAGTATGGCAGGTAGATGATGTGTGTGAATAAAAATAATATTGTTTTTGAACTGTATCATTTATTTTTTCTATTTTAATAAACCTTTTTACTCTTATTATCACAAAAAACCACTATTAAAAAATAGTGATTAGGAGGACTTTTGATCGTTCTTTTGTACATTAATATCAATTTGACTAATTGTTCCGTTTCCACACTTAAAGCATCTTTCTTTATTATTTAGCAAGAGCGTATGACATCTAGAACAATAATACCTAATCATTTACACACCACTCCCTTTTTTATTTATCCTATGTTGAAGTATGAATTGCTGTTATTACGAATGTCACAAATTAGTCAAATGTTTTCTTTTTCAAATGTGATAAAAATCACTGTTTTATTAATTTTTCACTATTAATATAGTGATTAGATTAGGAATGAACAATTTGTGAAATAGTCAAAACTGACTAGTTTTTATCAAATTGTTTTGTATGATGATTATGTAAAAACCTTTGAATTTACGCTTGAAGGGGGTCGTGAGGAATGGCAAAGACACAGCTTACAAAAACAAACCAAAAGACAAAAATTGAAGATGAAAAAACTTCCTTAAAAGGAACATTAGCATCTGTATTTTTACTTGGACTTTTCTTAATTTTATCTTGGCTTGGTGTCTATTTCTTGTTCTTAGACAGATTGTAAAAGTAATCTCCATTTAAGATTACGCGGAACATCCATTAAAAAATGGCTTGTAATATTTTATGGGAAAACAAACAGAAAAAGAATGTGAAAATTTGAAAGGGGAAAAAAGCCATGCATCTGCATAAATTTGAAAAAATATGGCTCACTTTTGGTATTGGAATACTTTTCGTATTTCTAGCAGTTGTTGGTGTTGGCGCATTTGCGATGGGTCACCAGCCAGCAAGCAGTATTAAAACAATTGATCCCGAAAAGGTGGCTGAAACAGCACCATTTGATAATCCTGGACTTGTTCATATTGAAGGAAACAAATATGAATTAAATCTTGTTGCAGAAGCCTTTGCGTACACACCTAGTACCATCCAAATTCCAAAAGGCGCAGAAGTAACAATTAACGTTGCAACAAAAGATGTTGTTCACGGATTTTCAATTGCAGGCACAAACGTCAATATGATGGTTGAACCTGGATATGTAAGCACTTATACTCAAACATTTTCTAAAACAGGCGAATTTTTAGTATTATGTAATGAATATTGTGGAGCTGGACACCACTTAATGATGGCAAAAGTTGAGGTGACCGAATAATGATAAATTCAAATTTCAAGGTAGACAGAAATGACGGAAAATTAGCAATGGCACACTTTTATGTAGCCTTCGCTGCCCTACTCCTTGGAGGAACTGCAGGTTTGCTTCAAACCCTTGTTCGTTCAGGAAAATTTACTTTACCAGCTGGAATTGGTTACTATCAATTGTTAACCGTTCACGGAGTTTTATTGGGACTTGTACTTACTACATTTTTTATCATAGGATTTTTATTTGCTAGCTTAAGTAAAACAGCTGGGACCCTATCATCAAAAATTCGTTTAACAGGTTGGATTGGTTTCTTGACAATGACAATTGGAACTGCTTCTACAGCAACTACGATTCTTTTAGGTGAAGCATCTGTTCTTTATACATTTTATGCACCACTACAAGCACACCCTTTCTTTTATATTGGGTTAGCACTAGTTGTGGTTGGTAGCTGGATCAGCGGCTTTGCAATGTTCACCCATTTTGGTAAATGGAAAAAAGCAAACCCTGGTCAAGTAACGCCTTTATTAAGCTACATGGCTATCATGACAATGATTTTATGGTTAGTTGCAACACTTGGAGTAGCTGCATCTGTCCTTATTCAATTTATTCCATGGTCTTTTGGTTGGGTTGAAACTATTGATGTTCTCATTAGTCGAACATTATTCTGGTATTTTGGTCACCCACTTGTGTATTTCTGGTTATTACCTGCATACATGGCATGGTATGTTGTAATTCCAAAGGTAATCGGAGGAAAAATCTTCTCAGATGCACTAGCAAGATTATCTTTTATTCTGTTCTTGTTATTCTCTATTCCAGTAGGATTCCACCATCAGTTAACTGAACCGGGGATTGATCCGAATTGGAAGTACTTGCAAGTTGTTCTGACATTCATGGTTGTAATCCCATCGTTGATGACGGCATTCTCATTGTTCGCATCTTTCGAATCATACGGAAGATCAAAAGGAGCTACAGGACTTTTCGGCTGGTTTAGAAAACTTCCATGGGGAGATGCTCGTTTCTTCGCACCATTCATTGGTATGTTATTCTTTATTCCAGCAGGAGCGGGTGGAATCATCAATGCGAGTCACCAAATGAACCAAGTGATTCATAATACAATTTGGGTAACTGGACACTTTCACTTAACCGTAGCAACAACTGTTTTACTAACATTCTTTGGTATCGCCTACTGGTTAATTCCACATTTAACTGGTCGAGTTATGACAAAAGCGATGAACAAACTTGCCATTGTTCAAACAATTGTCTGGACAATTGGTATGACGTTTATGTCAACTTCTATGCACTTTGCAGGCTTACTAGGAGCACCTAGACGTTCTGCTTTCTCAACATACGGGGATTCAGCACAAGCAATGGATTGGATACCTTATCAAATTGCTCAAGCGATTGGCGGATCTATTCTCTTTATTGGTATCATCCTAGTTCTAGTTATATTTATTAACCTTGCCTTCTTTGCTCCTAAGGGTGAAACAGAATTCCCTGTAGGAGAAGTTGCTAAAGAAGCAGAAAAAACACCTATGCTTTTAGAAAACTGGAAACTTTGGGTTGGTGTACTTGCAGTATTAATCTTAATCGCTTATACAATTCCATTTGTCGATATGATTCAAAATGCACCACCAGGGGCAAAACCATTTAAACATTTACTATAAGAGATATAAAAGCTACGCAATATCTAGATTGCGTAGCTTCCTTTTTCTACAACTTATATATTTCACTATATTTAGTTTCTAAATATTGGATTAAATAATTTGCATTTAACCCCTCACCTGTAACATCCTTGATGATTTCTAAAGGCTTTTTCATTTTTCCATGCTTATGGATATGTTCAGTTAGCCATTCTTTAATCGGAAGTAAGTTCCCCTCTTCTAGTAACTCATCAAAGTTTGGAAGGTCCTTTTCCATGGCATTCTTGAATTGAGCAGCATACATATATCCAAGGGCGTAAGAAGGGAAATATCCGAAGCTACCGCCTGCCCAATGGACATCCTGCAGGACTCCTTTTGCATCATTCTCTGGACGTATACCTAGGTACTCTTCATACTTAGCATTCCATATTTCTGGTAGGTCTTTTACTTCGATCTCATCATTAAACAAACCTTTTTCAATTTCATATCTCACCATGATATGCAATGGATATGTTAATTCATCTGCTTCAATTCGAATAAAAGATGGTTTTGATTCATTTATTGCTCGATAATAGTCTTCGATTGATACTCCATCAAACTGACCACTTGCATATTTTTTTAATAACTCAAAATTATTTTTCCAAAATGACAGGCTGCGCCCAAGTATATTTTCATAAAAAAGGGATTGAGATTCATGTATCCCCATTGAAGTTCCTTGTGCAAGGTTCGTTCCAACTAAATCTGAAGAAATGTTTTGCTCATAAAGAGCATGTCCACCCTCATGGATTGTTCCAAAAACTGCAGTTCTAAAATCATTTTCAACATAATTTGTTGTAACTCGAACGTCCCCTGGATTTAACCCAGTTGCAAAAGGGTGAACAGTTTCATCAAGACGTCCTGCTTCAAAGTCATACCCCATTTTTCTTAGAATCTCTAAACTAAATTCACGCTGTTTTTCCTTAGGGAATTCTTTAAATAAAAATGAAGTCTCTGGTTTGTTTTGTGATTCTGTTACTGCTTTTACAAGTGGTACAATTTTATCTCGTAATTGAGCAAACACGGCATCAACTACCTCAACTGTTACTCCTGGCTCGTACATATCTAATAATGTATTGTACTTGTTCCCTTCATAACCCCAGTAGCTAATAAATTTCTTCGTGAAATCGACAAGCTTTTCCAAATAGGGGCGGAACATTTCAAAGTCAGATTTTTCTTTTGCATCTTCCCATACAGATTCAGCTTTTGATTGAAGAATCACAAACTCTCGAAATTCATCAGCAGGTATTTTTTTATTTCGTTCAAAATCCTTTTGACACTCCTCAACCACTTTCTTTGTAATTTCACCAAGTTGTTGCTGAGCTTCAGGTGTCGTTAATTCTTTCAAGTAGCTTTCCATTTCAACGGAAGTAGACATTGCAAATACTTCAGAAGACAGCATTCCAATAACTTCTGAGCGTTGTTCGACTCCTTTTTTTGGAGCACCAGTTCGCAAGTCCCAATACATAACCCCAATTGCTTCATTGTAGCTTGTCATTTTCTTTACTAATTCAAGAAACGCTAGTTCAGTTTGTTTTAGTTGCTCAGACATATTTAGTCCCCCCATTAATATGTTTCTGTTGGCAGTACATTTTTAATTTTATTTAAAACCTCGATAGAAACTTGGTTATCAACAAAAATACTAACCGTACCTGTATCTTCACTTGACCGAATTAATCGACCAATTCCTTGTCTCAATCTCAGAAGCATATATGGTAAATCAACTTGCTCAAAGGAATGTTCTGCTCCTTTTCGTTTTGCCTGGAAAACCGGGTCATTTGGTGGAAATGGTAATGACCAAATGATGACATTGGATAAAGAAGGACCTGGGATATCGAGACCTTCCCACAAGGAAACTGAGCAAAGGATACTTTGTTCAGTGTTTTGGAATTTAGAAACCAATCCACTGATTTCTTGATCCCCTTCAAAGAGAAACTCATATTTTTCAGTCCTACAGTTCTCTTTAAATCTCTGGAGTTCTTCCTTTGAATTAAATAAAAGCAAAGCCCTGCCTTCTGATTTTTCGATATCATTCCATGCAAAATCCACTTTCGATTGGAATACATCCTCGTTAATATTGAACTTAGGCATTTGGATCTTCATCTGAGTTTCATAGTCAAATGGTGATTCCACCGAAAATGATTGATAGTTTTTGATTCCCAGACTATTCGCAATATAGTCAAACGATTTATCTTCAGATAATGTTGCAGAAGAAAAGATAAATGGAATCTGTTTCGAAAATACGTTCTCCGCTAAGATCGTTTCTACTGCTTGGGGCATTATGACAAGCGTATCACTCTCACTATCTGCCTCAACCCACGTAATCGCATCATTCTCTTCACCGAAAAGCTTTAATGAATATTCCAATTGGTCTAAGTACTCATCTACAATATGTAATTCATATTGGTCAATTGTATACGTTTCTGCTTCAAAAACAAGGTTATTGCCAATCTCAACAATCATTTGATGCAGTTTCTTCGCAGCGGCAACTAATTGTACTGTCCGCTTAATTTCCATTCGCTCAGAGCCTTCGACTGCTTTGCTATTTTCTTGGAGACTTCTGTAAAACTGCTCATTTTGTTCGATTGTATCCTCAATTAATTGTGCAAATTCTTCACGAATATCATTACCTAATAATCTTGTTAACAGTGATTCCAAAGTGGTTTCTTGGATACGGTAGGTTAATGCTTTTTGTGCAGAGTATTCAAGTAAGTGGCCTTCATCAAAAACCACACAGCTGCTATCCGGTAAAAACGGAAGCTGTCCTTCTCTTTTGCGCGCTTCCATTGTCCACACATGCTCCATATAAAAGTCATGTGAGCAGACAATTAAATCAACGGCCTTGCGATAATGTTCTCTAGAAAGTGTAAGCCCACACCGATGTCTTAACTCACAAGAAAAGCAGTCCTGAAAGCTATCCCATGCGACACTTTTCCACTCTTCATCTGCAAGATCAGGATATGTTTTTCTGTCCCCGTAATGATGAAAAGCTTGCATGGTAGAATGATTATGTACAAAATCTGGTAGTTCGTTATAGATTCTTGCGATTTTTTCATTAGATGTCCGACGAGTAGCATGATCTAATTTTCGAATGCATAAATACTGATCCTGTGCTTTTGCGAGTCGAACATCAATATTCAAATCTAATGCATCCGCTATTTTTGCAATATCTCCTTCAGGCTTAACAAGCTGTTCAATTAATGACTCATCAGCACATGAGATAATTGCCGGCTTTCTCATATATCTGGCATAACAAATAGCATATAAAAGATAAACAATTGTTTTTCCTGTGCCTACACCAGCTTCTGCAAAGACAATTGATTTATCCTTAAACGCCCTTTCTAGTTGAAATGCCATAAAAATTTGCTCATCGCGGAGCTCAAAACCTTTTTCTGGAAGGACGTCATAAAAAACATCGCCAATCCACTCATTTAATTTATCAAAGAAATTTTCATTTCTGGAAATTTCAAAGGGTAACCCTTCTCCAATCATATGTAAAAACCCCCAAAACCAACAAGATCAAAATGCGCCTTGCGTATTTACGCCCATATTTTTTAGGCCCACACGAGGTGGGTCACAAAGACGTTGCCACAGGAAGTGGCGTTCTTAGTCTTTGATCCTATACTCGAAAACTTTCTTTTAAAATCTGTGGCATACGCCGGAGGCTTTAATTATTCAGCCAATGTTTAATTATCTACTAGTAAATGTGGGAAGTCAATATTTTTAGGTGGCACATGAAGTCTAGAACTAGAAAAATTAATAAAATAAAAACCCGCAATAGCGAGTTTTTATTTTATTCCATTATTCATTCTTATATCGTAAATAATCAACGTCTATGGAAGTTGAATGAGACATGGCATGAAGAAGGTCGTTTTTTGCTTTGACAATGGATTTAAGTGGATCCATCTCTTCTCCGACTTCATTTTGAAGTGCCCGATATGTATCATTCAGCGCATCTTGAATTTTCTTAAAGTCTATATAATTCATTATTCATTCACTCCTGGTAATTTTGTAGACACCAATAGAGTATATGTCCTTAGGATTGGAACTATTCATGAATTACTAGAAATAACGAAAATCTTTATTGATTTCTTGGCGGTCTTTTTCCCCAATACTGATAATAGTCTGTACGAATAAACCCGTTAAACAATTTACGTTTTTTTGTTGCAGGCTTGCCATATAATTGCTCAAATTCTGGATGTGAAGTTAACATATAGACTGACCAAGTATCATAGGTACGGAGTACTTCTCCCATGCTGCGGTACATTTCTTCAACAGCTTTCTTTTCACCAAGTCTTTCTCCATATGGCGGATTTCCGACGATCACACCATATTCTTTAGTCGTTGTAAAATCCTTAACCTGCATTTGTTTAAAGTTGATGATATCTCCGAAACCAGCCTCATCTGAGTTATCCTTTGCTATTTGAATCATTCTATGGTCGATATCAAATCCGCTAATATCAAGTGGCTGATCATATTTTGCTAAATCTTCTACCTCTTGTCGTGCTTCATCCCATCTGTTTTTACCAATCCAATCCCACTCTTCAGATACAAAATCTCGGTTAAAACCAGGTGCAATGTTTTGACCGATTAACGCTGCCTCAATTGGAATCGTTCCTGAGCCGCAAAATGGATCAACAAAGGGTTTATCTGGTGTCCAATTGGTAAGCTTGACTAGTGTCGCTGCAAGTGTTTCTTTTAATGGCGCTTCCCCTTGATCAGCACGGTAACCACGTTTATGGAGTCCAACTCCACTACAATCGATTGTTAACGTGGCAACATCTTTCAGTAAAGCGACTTCAATCCGATATAATGGTCCAGTTTCCTCAAACCAACCAGATGTTTTACGATAATGCCTTTTGAGGCTGTCAACAACCGCTTTTTTTACGATGCTTTGGCAATCTGAGACACTAAAAAGCTTTGATTTTACTGATTTTCCTATAACAGGAAATTCCGCATTTTCTGGAATAATGTCCCCCCAATTAAGGGCTTTGGTCTTTTCAAATAATTCATCAAAGGTTGTGGCCTTGAATTCTCCAACCTTTAGCTTTATACGGTCTGCTGTCCTAAGCCATAAATTACTCCGGCATATTGCTTGTTCATCAGCGTCGAATGTAATTTTGCCGTTTTCAACCGTGCATTCATAACCTAAATCCCGCACTTCTTTGGCAACAATCGATTCTATTCCCATTGCTGCTGTTGCAATAAGTGTTACTTTTCCCATTACGTTCACCCTAACTATGTACATTATGTATAGTAAAAGAATAAAGAAACTCACAGTGTAAAGCAAGAAATGCTATTAAATATCGTCAAAAAATGAACGAAAGCATACAAAAAGCTCTTCAATTCTGAAGAGCTTTGCTTCTTTATTCGTATGATCGTTTAATTAATAACGTTCTGTAAGCCATGTTTTGTTCCTTCGTACTTCAGTCGGCAAAACGAATGCCTCGTACTCCGGTGGTAATCATCTATCTACAGACGTTTGTACGCCTGTCCTTCTCCTTGTTCATTTCCAAAAGAGAAAGTGCCCCTACCATAATTTGGGTTTCTCGCTCGTGGGGTTTACCTCGTTCCACTCCTGTAATTTCTTACAGGACTTCGTCACTGTGGCACTTTAAAGGTAGTCAAACCATATCCTAATGGACTTAGGTTTTTTCCCTGCCGTTAGCAAAGTTCAATACTTTAGCTACCCTAGCTTATTTTTTCGCTAGGCACGAACACTACGGACATCTCAGTCCGTGCGAGCATGGACTTTCCTCTGCAGGTTACCCTGCAGCGATTACCCGAACGTTATTAATGTGTGCAAAAAATAGTATAGTGGAAAAACATTAATATTGCAAGTATTACAAACTGGCAATTTTTTCCTTAATCATAAAATCAGTAAACCATAGTCAGTCGTATAATTTACTACCAAAAACATGTTTTTCAAGATTAGATAACCGTTTTAAAATATCAAAATTAGTTGTTCCCGTTTGTGCCTGTGGCTGTTTCTTATAAGAATCTTCTAGCTGACGCTTCAAACGGAGGTTTTCTTGTTGAAGTTCTTCAATTTCTTGGTAAAACACTTCATAGTCCTTAATAATAACATCTAAAAATTTATCAACTTCTTCTTGTTTATAGCCTTTCATGCCTGTTTTAAATTCTTTTTCAAGTATTTGTGTCGCACTTAATTTAATTTTATCTGATATCATATCAATCACCTCGATACACTTTCCCCATTATTCCTAAACCTATTTTTTCAAAAAATTCGTGTATTGTCAATTTAAATGGTGTAACCATTAGTAGTCATTATTCGCGAATTGTTCTTCTTCCACGATTGCCTGAAGGTCATAAGCGTTTATTGTAATAAGTTGATAATCTTCATATTCAGCTTTCTTTTTTGCATCTGCATAGATATAACGAGGACTACCATCCTTTTCCTCGTCATAAAAAATTAATAATGCATCGCTCTTATCAAGAAAAAAAGCATTTTTTAAGCGAAATTGTGATGGATTATCATATTTTCGATTTGTGATGCTGTTTACATAGTCGGCTTGCGACAAAATAAGCTGATAAAATTCTTTGTTTGTTTCATTCCATTTTTCTTCTTGTTCAAGAAATGGAGTAATGACAGCAAGTCTCAGGTCAGGATATTCCTCTTGAAGCTCGAATGTAATTTCGGCAGCCCAAAGCTCAACACCAAGTTGACCGCTTATAATAACCCATTCTAGTCCGTCTTCAATTAAGGGGATCAGTTGCTTCTTAAGGGCTAGTTTAATATATTTGATTCCCGGATGATCTTGTCCAAAGATCCCAAGTTCAAATGGTTTATAGCCTGTGATTGCAACAACCTTTACCATGTCAACACTCCTTTACATCGAATGAATTTTTCTAAAGTATGTAAAACAGGAACCATGAAAGTTCCTGTTAGATTGACTTCTTATACGACATTTTTATATTGCGTTTTATTTTTGAATTATCTTCCCATAAATGGTCCTGGTGGTCTTGGTCCACAATTAAAGTGTTGATTCGTTACCTCATTCGCAACAGATTCTGTGTGTGGGAAATAATGCATATGTTGATACATATGATGATTTACATGTTGCGTATGTGAAGGATGAATATGTGGAACAATTGTTTTACAGCAATGATGTTGGACACAGCATTTAGTTGGATGAACAATAGGTTGCATTACGTTTGTTGGACAATACATTTTATTTATCTCCTTTCCTTCATCTGTCTTACATTAATAGCCTATGAAGGAATGGATAGTCATGTACTAATCAAAACACCTATTTTT
>Ga0180217_1004810_pt1 | contig 10489 bp, 4 predicted proteins | sample eDN3rd37CBELigOP_FD_128521 | JGI IMG/M metagenome (GOLD analysis project Ga0180217, IMG submission 128521) | Enriched Organic Plus compost microbial communities from Emeryville, California, USA - eDNA 3rd pass 37_C BE-Lig OP (version 2) (version 2) ... | reverse complement strand
CGAGCTGCAAATCCTTACGGAAACGCAGCTTTGGCAGCGGCTGGGCGTGATCGAGGCCGAACAGAACGTCCACCCGCTCTACACGGCCGCCAACTTGGCCCATCTGCTGGGCATTCCCGTCGCTGCCATTCGCCGGTGGCAGCGGCTGGGACTGATTACCCCGGTGCGCGAAGTCCGCCGCCTGGCTTACTTCGACTACCAGCAGGTGGTGACCGCCCGCAGCCTCGCGCGGCTGGTGGCCTCGGGCGTTCCGGTACCCCAGATCGAGCGGCAACTCAAAGAGCTGCAACAGTTTCTGCCTGAGATTGAGCGGCCGCTGGCCCAGCTCTCCGTCCTGGCCGACGGCAAACGGCTTTTGCTGCGCAAGGAAGGCGGGCTGCTGGATACTTCGGGCCAGATGCGGTTCGATTTCGAAGCAACCGACGACTCGCCCGACGTGCTTTCCGCCCAGGATGAGGCGGACGAAGCCACCGAAAGCGATGAAGCCGCCACCGCAACGGTTTCTTTGCCGGTAGAGTCAAGCGAGGGCATGCCCACAGCTCGGGCGCTCTGCGATGCCGCGGCAGCCTACGAAGACGAGGGCGAATTGGACCAGGCCGCCGAGCTGTACCGGGCGGCGCTGGCTGCCGGCGGGCCCGACGCCGAAATCTGCTTCCAACTGGCCGATCTGCTGTACCGGCAGGGCGATCTGTCGGCCGCCCGCGAACGCTACTACATGGCCATCGAAATCGATGAGGATTACATCGAGGCCCGGGCCAACTTGGGCTGCGTGCTGCTGGAGCTAGACCAACCGCAACTGGCCGAGGCCGCGTTCCGCGGGGCCCTGGCCAGCCATGCCGATTACGCCGACGCCCACTATCATCTTGCCCGGACGCTTACCCGCCTGAATCGCCCTGACGAGGCGGCCGAGCACTGGCGGGCATTTCTGCAACTGGCCCCGCGCAGTCCCTGGGCCGACGAGGCCGAACAGGCTTTGGCGAGCAGCCAGGAATCGGTCTAGTCCGCACCGCCGCTTGCGCGGCAAACTACGGCCTGCTTTCTGCCGTCAAAGATTCGCTGGCCAGAAAGTATGTCCCATTCTTGCGTCGGCGCGGCATCCAACTGTAGGGGCTGCGTTGTTGGACGCTCCACCCCCGAGTAGGGTCCGCTGTGCGGACCAGGAGCAATCCGGAACCAGGCGGCCTACGGAATCCCGCTGGCACGCCGTCGGCCGATGCCGTGCCTGCAGACCTGCTATCGCAACGATTATTGCCCAGGCAGATGGGCCACCCATACACCTCGCTTCCCTCGCGGAGGTTACCCACTATGCGGCGAACGTTTCAGTTGGCCAGTGCCGTCGTAACAGCGTCTTGCGCGTGGCTGCTCTCGGCTGCGGCTGCCCAGGCCGCGGTACGCGACCTGGAAGTGATCGCGGTCGCCGGCGAGCCGTTCGGCGTGGGCATCATTACCCTGCACACGGGCGAAGAGATGCCGCAAGCCGAGCAGCGTACCGAACCCCGTCGCCGGGGTATTCTCCGTCGCGGTCGGATTCTCGGGCGTGGCGGCCTGCTCGGACCGGGCGGAGTGCTCGGCGAAGATGGACCCTTGGGCCCCAACGGTCCGCTTGGTGGCCTGCTGGGCGAAGGCGGCGTGACGGTCGACCTCGGCGGTGGCGAGACCGCGGCCGCCCCGGTAATCATCTTCAATGAAGAACACGATCGCGTGCTGTACCCGGCCCAGGCTCGCAGCACCGGCCGCGGCGTACGAGGCCTGATTCGCGGCGTGCTGAACGGCACGGAAGACGCGCCGCGGGGTACCACCGCGTACTTTCTGTTTCGCGGCGAAGAGCCGTTCGACCTCACGGTTTACAGCCCCGAGAAATTCCAAACCCGAGTGCATCCCCGCCGCGATGACAACCTGCACCGCGAACTGCTCGCCCAGTGGTGGGCCAGTTACCGCAGCGATGGCGGCCAGGGACTGTTGAGCTCGGGCCCCGAGTATCCTCGCGAGGTCGAGAACTTCCTTCAGTTGACGCTCGCACGGCGGTTGAACCTGCCGGCTCCGCGCCAGCAGCGGTTGGGCTTGGAAGCCATCACGCGGCTGATGGGCCAACCGGAAATCGGTTCGGCCTATGCTCCGCTGCTCGGTACCGATTCGCTCAAGGCGGATCTCCAACGTGAAATCCTGTTGAGCCAATATCCTGGCGAGGTCGCCGACCGTCCGGTGCCGGCGCTGCCAACAGGCCCGGCCGTGGATTGGAACGCTGTTCCGGTTGAAACGCTGCCGGCCAATGGTGCTCCGCCGGCCGACCCCGCCGCGGCAGCGACCGATGAAGTGGTCGTCGAAGAAATGGCCAACTACGTGCCGGAGGAATGCTTCTATCTCCGTTTCGGCAACTTCGACAACTTCTGGTGGCTGAAGACGCTCATCGATCGGGCCGAGGGCGACTTGGGCACGTTGTTCCTAACCGAATCGGTCAAGTACGAGATCAGCGAACGGATGCAGGATCGGCTCGAGATCCGCGATGTGCTGCTGGCCGACGTACTTGGTCCGCTGGTGATTGCCGATGCCGCCATCGTCGGCACCGATATGTTCCTCCGCTCCGGAGCGTCGATCGGCTTTGTGCTTCGTGCCCACAATTCCACGATCCTGGGCAGCTTCATCCGCAACCATCGTCGGATGGCGTTGAAGAAATACCCGGACGGCGTGCTCGAAGACGTGCAAATCGCCGGCAAGACCGTGTCGTTCCTGCACACGCCCGACAACCGCGTACGCTCGTTCTATGCCACGGTGGGCGATTACCACTTTGTGACCACGTCGCGGGCCTTAATGGAACGGTTCTTCGAGGCCGCGGATGGCCAGCGGTCGCTGGGCCAGTCGGCCGAGTTCCGCATGGCCCGGCGGCGGATGCCGGTGCATCGCAACGACACGATGTTCGCGTACCTTTCCGACGCGTTCTTCGAAAACCTGGCAACGCCCCGCTATCGTATTGAGACGATTCGGCGGCTGAAAACCCAGGTGCGCCTGGAAGCCGCCATGTTGGCTCGCTTGGCGGCCAAGGCGGAAGGCGTACCGCACGAAACGGTCGACGATCTGATTGCCGCCGGCCTGTTGCCACGCGACTTCAATCAAACCGCCGACGGCAGCCTCATCAGCTTTGTGGACGGCAAGCCGGTGTGCTCGCTCCGCGGTGGGCTAGGCAGCTTGCTGCCGGCGGCCGATATGCCAATCGAACGCGTCACCGCCCGCGAGGAAGCACAATACCGCGAGTTCGCCATCTCGTACCGGCAAGACTGGGGCCGGATGCCGCCCTTGCAGGTCGGCCTGCGGCGTGAGGTGGAAGACGGTGGCGCCAAGGACCGCGTGCGGATCGACCTGGCCGCCGCGCCCATCACCCGCACGCCGCCTTTGATGCAGTGGATGCAGATGCTCACCGGCGGCGGTCCGGTCGAGGTGCGCGTGCCGGCCGACGGCATGTTGCCTGAGATCGTGATCGGCGCGGCCGACGGCGACCCGACGGTGCCCCGCGAAAGCCGGATCCACTTCGAGCGGGTGGAGGACAGCCCCCTGGCCCTGCTGTTGAACCCCATCGCGGAACGTTCGGCCGAGCGGAACCTGCAGGGCACGATCCACTTCCTCAATGCGTTGCACCAGCAGCTTAAGGTGCCCGCCGCCGACTGCCTCACTGTGGCGAACCAGGTGGTCGACGGCGAGCTCGTCAGCACCATCGGCGGCCAGTTCGTGCTCGATGAAAAGCACGAGTACCCGGTGTGGACGCACCGGGCCGATGGATCTCGGGCTGGCCAGCACGCCTTCCGGCCGCTGAACTGGTGCCGCAGCTTGGACGCCCGCTGGCAGTACGATCAGCGTAAGCTCACGGCCCACATCGACACTCTGCTGGAACTGCCGCCGGTGAAGAACAAGAGCCTGTAGGCCTAGTGATCGCACTGTAGGATCCGCTCCGCGGGCCAGGAACCCGTTTGACTGCGTAACAAAACGCACACGCAGAGAGCGTACTCTGATGGCTACGCTTACGGTCGTATTCCTTCGCTGGCGCTTCAGGCTTCCGTAGGCCGGGCAGATGCGGTGAGAAGGCACCTTGGTGCTGGGGCAGCCGATGATTGAGAACAGCTTCAACCCAATTGATCTGCCGCCTGCGATACTCACCGGTGTTACCGGGAAGTATCGCGACGAGCCCGTAACGCTAGAGCTCTGCATTACCGAAATTCTGTGGCCCGGCATGGAAATGCTGGTGTGGAACACCCGGGTACAGCTTCCCGGCCTGACGCTGGATGTTTCAAAGGAAGCGTTCCCATATCAGGTACAGGAGCTTTATCGGGCGTTCTCGCAGGTCCGACAAGGCGGGCCGCTTCCCACGGCTCCTGTCGATCTTGGTCCTGTTGAAGCGCAGCTCTTCGAGCCGCTGTTCAAGGCAAAACATCTGTTAGGCGTTTACGGCACGACCGACACTGGAGGTTCGCCCGCGAAAAATCGCTCTTCCGTTCAAGGTCCGCTGGAGCAGAGCGCGATGGCCCTCGTGGAATCGTCGTCGAATCCGTTCCGGTTAGATTTCACGTTCCTGGTGCATATGGCCGATCCGCCAGATCTGGACGTCTTCTTGGATGGCCTCGCGGCGCAAGTCCGCGCGCTCGATGACCTGCTGGCGGGGCGCAACTTGTAGGCCAGGTACTCGCGTCGGGCATGGTAGCGGCGCCGGACAACTAACCTTGTCGCGCGCTTGCGATGGTCAAATTCTGGCCGCCACGCTTGGCGTAGTGTTCCTTCGCTGGCGCTTCAGGCTTCTTGCGGGCCGGGTGCTTGTAGTTTGGCCTCTAGCGCGCAATGTGGGCACGCTGGATTGGGGACGAAGGCTTCGCCCCCTGAGGCTCGAAGCACTGCCTCACGGCGAAACGGTCAGTGACCCCTTCTAGGATGCGGCTGCGGCGTGCTTGGATTTGAGTAATGCTTCAATTGCGTCCGCCATTTCCGCGGTGATACTGAACGCCGTCTGACGAAATCGGTAGCTGGCTGAAACGGCCTGGTTAATCTCCGAGGCTCGCGCGCACTTTTGTGGTTCAGAGACCGGGTCGGCTGCGTACTCGATCTTCAACCGTACAAAGTGTTCCGCGCCCGGATCGTTGCCGTAATCGACCTCTTTGACGGAATCGATCGCTCGCCCCATTGCGCAAACGCCAACGCCGGTGTGATACAGGAACACGCGGTCACCTTTTCGGATTCCGTCAACGGCGTACTTGCGATCGTAGTAAGCGGCTGCCTTGCACTCCCGTAGCATATCCTTGTATGCGTTCTCCATGTACGTCACGTTCGTGTTGACGACATGGTTGTTCGTAAGCAAGGCCGCGTAGTCATCAGGTTCAGGAGAGTACGAATGGAATTCGATCAGGAATTCTCCTTCGAACTCGTACACGTGATACGTCAGGGCTGTAATCGGGAGGTTGTTGCGCCGCCAATACCGAATCGCGTCCAGCGTCTGGAGGTCAGCTCCTGCGGTTACTACCACGAACTGCTGCTTCTTATTGAAGTCTGACGGCGAAAGAATCGCTCCTTCGTCGAGCTCGAAGTGCGTGGCATGATGCTCCCGCAGGCTGGCGGTGGCATCCGTAATGTAGATGCGAAAGAGTCGCTCAAGATCCTCGTACTTGTACTGTCCGAAAATCTGGCCGTAACGTATTACCTGCAGCAAAGTGCTTTCATCGCTTTGCCAGCGTTTCAGCTCGAAGATATAGAGCGTCCCCTTTTCATCTGCCGCGAGAATGTCGGCTTCTTCCTGAAATCGGCGCTCTTGGAAAATGACCATCAATTGGTCGCCGCGAATGACGTATTCGATCTTTTTGGCCAGGACGTTCTCCAGGTCTTTTTCTTCCCAGCCTGCTTTGGAAAGCGCAGAGAGCCGAACAGGCTTGAGCTCAGCGGGATCGGTCTCTTTGTTCTTCTTGGTAAGGTGGTAGAGCATGCGGTCGCCTCGTCTTAAGTTGTTAAGTTGGATGCGATGAAGTTCATTCGTTGCAGGGGTGCAGCGTTCCTGGAAACTGTCGACTCGGTGACCGCACGTGGTTCTCAGCGTATTGGAAAAAGCAGCCGCCATGAATAAAAAAACGCGCTCGCGGCACATCCTGCGCGGTTGCTGGGGATGTGCCACAAAGCGCGTTATCGGCAGTCGTCAGGCTTTGCAACTTGGACGCGGCCGGTCGTTGCTCGTTACCAGACCACTTCCAGCGTGCCCGAGCCGACGTTCATCGTCTGATAGCGGTTGATGATCAGGTCATAGCCGCCGCCGATACGGACGCGGCCGGGCACCAGATCAAACGACAAGCCGGTACCCAGCACGGCGAAGTCGCGCCCAACGTCGGTGCCCTTCACGGTGAAGGTACCGCTAGGCAGAGCATCGATTCCGGCGACGACCGAATCGACGCCGCCGAACAAGAAGTCGTGCATCCACATCGAACGGAAGTCGAGCGACGTGGACCGGTAGCCGAACAGCAGGGCGCTCACGTCCAACCCGACCGCCGACCGCAAGCTGGCAACGGCCGACTCTTGCACCCGCAGGGCGAACAGGTCGCCTTTTTCAGTAAAGGCGTCTTCACCCAGGTGCGTGTAGCTTAAGCCCAGGAAGGGATGGAAGGAGAGCCAACCTTGCCGGAGGTGCAGGCCCACTTCGCCATACACGCTGGCAAATGAGCCGTGGTAGTCGCCGGCCAGCGACTGCTGGATAGGCAGCTGAATGGCGGTGTTACCGAAGCTGAAGCCGCGGCGAATCTTGTTGGATACGCTGCCGCCGGAACCGATCAGGGTGATGTGGGCAAAGTCTTCGTGATGGGTGAAGAACATGCCCCACTCGTTCAGTTCGGTCTGGGCGGAGCCGGTTTGGCTGTTGGCGAACGCCATGTCGGTGAACTCGTAGAAGCCGCCAATCATGGTTTCGCAGCTCAGGCTGTAGCCAACCACGGCTTGGGTGCCGCCGGTCTGGAAATGGTAGCCTACGGCGTTCGAGGTGCTGTGGGTTTCACCGGCCTGCCCTGCCCCGGAGATCCACCCGGTCCAGCCGACCGTGTTGCGCACGCCCTGCTCGTCGCAGAACGCCAGTCGGGCCGCTTCATTGCGAAGGTGCGCGGCGAACCGATTCTGCGACGCCGACAGCTCTTGAAGCACCAGCGGATTGACCGAGGCGTAGATCTCGCCGCTGAGCATCCGATACACAGCCCGGACTTCGTCTTCGTCTGGGATCAGGTCCAGCGTGTCGCGGATCCACTGCATCTGATTCCCCAGGTCGGAGCCGTCATCGAGGCTCAACAGGTTGTCCAGGTAGGCACCGATCGCCTGCTGGTTGGGCGTGGTTCCTAGCGTGGTGTAAGAGGTGTCGCGTCCGATGTAGGCGAAGTAGTACTGCGCATCGGGCGTGTACAGACCGTCAATATCGGTGTCGCTCCGCAGGATGATGCGGCGGCCGTCGATGTTATCCGTGGTCTGGGGCCGCTGGGCGACGTTCAAATTGCCCGGGGCGTCGGTTGCCAGAATGATGTACCGCCGGCCGATCGCATAGTCTTCCGCATTGGTCGATGCTTCGCCTTCGAACGCGAACGTCCCACGGTCGGCATAGCTGGTGGCGTTATTGATGAACGCCTGGCCGGTCACGCGGATCAGGTCGGCGTCTTGCGGCAGGTTCTGGTGTGAGATCTCGTATTCCACCGTGCCGTTGGTCTGGTACGTGCCCACGATGTTCATGGTGCCGATACTGTTGCCGGCCGCCATGGTGCCGCCGGGGCGGTTATCGACCAGCGGGGCAACAATCGTCGGCGTGCCGCTGAAACGGCCGCCATCGTGCACAATGATGCTATTGCCGACAATCAACAGGCCGCCGGCGCTGCGCATCGCGCCTTCGATGTCGATATCGGTGGTTGAGGTGAAGAAGCCATTGGCGGTCAAGCGGCCGTCAGCTCCCACCAGCGCGCTATGGAACGACACGTTGCCGGTGAGCAGCGTGCCCGTGTCGTGCTGAATACCGCCGACGAATTGGGCATCCATCGGCGTGGTGCCGTTGATATCGCCAGCGTAGGTGAAATTGAAATCGGCGTCGGTGTCGTTGGTCGCCTGGCCATTGCTTGGATTGGCTTGGCGGCCGAATGTGATGGTGGGGCGATTGAGATTCAGCCCGGCATTGGTCAGCGCGTGGCTTGTGATGTTGCCGCTCAGGTCCGCGCCTTGCAGGATGTTGATTTCGCGCACGGCCGCGGTCGCATCGATCAGGATTGCGGGGCCTCCGGCAGAAACCGAACCGGAGATATCAGCCCGATCTACGAGGTAATCGCCCGAGAAACCTCCCGAGACGTTTGACGGAGTCGCCGAGGTGCGGTTGGCGTCGCCGAGCGTATTGTTGCCGAAGCTGAACAGCAGGCCGATGCCTTCCATGCCGTCGGTGGTTGCATTGGCGTTGATGGTGCCTCGATGCACCACCACGTTGTTGACGCCGTTGCTGACCAGTACGCCGACGCCGTAGTCGCCGTTGGTGTTGATCGTGACTCCACTATCAACGGTTGCTTTGTTGTAATTGCCGTCAATGCGGATGCCGTTTCCGGCCACGCCGCTGGCGTTCAGGTTGCCGGTTTGCAGAATATCACGGCCGCTGGCCTTGATATGGAGGCCCACGCCATAGGTCGCGGCCGAGTCGAACGTGTTGGCGTTGATCGTTTGCGGGTCGCCAACCTTGCCATCCACATAGAACGAACGCCCGAAGAACTTGCTGCGGTCGATGTCGTAACCCAGGTCTTGCAGGACCGCCAACTCCACTTCTGAGAAGAAGGGGTAGTTGCGATAGTCCAGGTGGGTCATCGTGAAGGCGTTGATCTCCAAGTGCGATTTCTGGCCGGATTGCGTATTCACCGGAACCGGAACGCCTTTCTCGCCCAGCGTGGTGTCCCCCATCACGGCGCGAGCGTATTCGCCGTAAAAGAAGAAGGCGGCGTCGGTGTTGTAGGTCTGGCCGGGCGTGACATAGATCGGGTTGCCGTTGGGATCAAACCCGGTGATCAGTTGTTGCTCATAGATGGTGAGTGGGGTATTGAACGGTCGCGCGCTCACCATGCCCAGCGTATGAGCCATCTCGTGGATCATGGTGGCTTCGATGCCGACGCCCGGCACCATTTGCAACGGCCCATTGATCGCCGTCAGCTTTTCGGTGGCATCGAAGTTAATGACGCCGTCGACCACCTCCGGCGATGCGGTAGTGAACCCCCCAGCCCAGATGCGATTGACCACGGTGGAAGAAATGCCGCCGTCGTTCAATTTGGGGTTGCTGGAGTGGCTGCTCTGCGATTGCCACGTTGTGCCACCGTCGTCAGATTCCTCGCCGACGCGGGTAAGCCGAATCGTAATGTCCCGCCCCGGCGTGCTGTTCAGGACATCGAACCAGTACTGCATGCCGCGCGCGACGGCATCCATTTCCTCGTTGGTCCAGTTCGCTGTGGAGCGAAGCGTATCGCCCATCCAACTGAACTGGCCGTCACCGTTGCCGCCGTCCGTAGAGCTCCAGAACTCCAAGGTCACACTGTTGCCGGCATTGCCAAACGTTCGTGTGACTTGAGCCGTGGCGGTTGAGGTAAGCAGCAGTGCTGACGCGAACGCCAGGCACCAGGTCCAGCGCCTGCCAGAAAAGCCATCAACCAGGGCGTTGCGTGGTGAACGACGAACACAGGGCATGGACGTTGACTCTTCAATTCTCTGGAACTCGGGCAACCGGCGGCCTCAAAACGCCGGTTGAGGGGGCACTTGCCCGGATGACGCAACAGGGGCCGCGCGCGATCACTGCAAGGGGTTGCGTGCGCACGTGTAAGGCTGGGCTGCCGCCAAGCGGACGGAGGAGCATTTGGCCGTGGAGCGGTTGAATGCTAGCGTTGGCTGAGCTGTGCATCAGAGGCCGGCACGGCGGCCATGGGCGTTTTCAGGCGGGTAGCCAACTCGTCGGTAATGTCGCACTGCGGATCGACGGCGAGTTGGAAGCTATCCTGGTGGGTGATCACGACTTGCAAGCCGCGGCTGGCGGCAATCTCACGTGCCAAGGGGCGCACGTCGTCGCGATATTGCTTGATGGTGTCCTGCTTGAACTGCTGGACGGCGGCGGTGGCCTGCTGGGAAATCGCGGCAAAGTCGGCAGCCAGCTTGCGCTGCACTAGCGCCAGTTGCTGCTGTTGTTCCGGCGTGGGATGCTCGCCGAGTGAAGCCTGAAACGCTTCCAGCTTCTTCTGCAACTCGGCCTGCGCTGCGGCGACTTCGTCGTTCTTCTGCTGCCGGAAGGCGTCGATCTTCGCCAGCATCTGCTGGTCCCGGCCGGTGCGGCGCGCGACTTCGTCCAAGTCGACGATGGCGACGCCTCCGCGCGGCGGCGGCGTGGCGGAAGCAGAACTTGCTTCCTGGCAGCCGGTGCTCATGGTCAGTACGGCAAGAAGGGCGAACGCACCAGCCCAGCCGACGCGGCATTTGCCAGAGGAGGCAATGG
>Ga0180217_1004809_pt1 | contig 10492 bp, 9 predicted proteins | sample eDN3rd37CBELigOP_FD_128521 | JGI IMG/M metagenome (GOLD analysis project Ga0180217, IMG submission 128521) | Enriched Organic Plus compost microbial communities from Emeryville, California, USA - eDNA 3rd pass 37_C BE-Lig OP (version 2) (version 2) ... | reverse complement strand
GGCGGGTCAGGCGGCCGGCCGCAAATACGTCACCATCGCCAGCCGTGTCCTTGCCGGCAAATGAACGAATCCGGCGGGACCGAGCGCCCCATGGCGCATGACAGCATCGGGGGCGAGGGTGTGGTCGTCGAGGTGGTCGAGATCGTCAACAAAAGAGGTCTCCACGCGCGGGCCTCGGCCAAATTCGTCAAGACAGCGGAAGGCTTCGATGCCGACGTGCGGGTTCGCCGGTCGGGGGAAACCGTCGGCGGCACCTCGATCATGGGCCTGATGATGCTGGCGGCCGGACCCGGGACGCGCATCACCATCGAGGCGACCGGCGCGGAGGCATCCTCCGCGGTGGCGGCGCTGGTGGCGCTGGTGAGCGGCGGCTTCGGCGAAGAGGATTGAAGGCCGTCAGGCCGCGTCCGGGTGCGCGGCCGCTCGGGCCAGATCGGCAACGAATTCCTTGAAGCCTCGGGCCCTGTCGGCCGGATCGCGGATCCGGAGCAGCGCCGATGGATGGAGCGTGACGAAGGCTGGTGTTCGGCCCTCGGTCTGGAGCGCGCGGCCTCGGCTGGCCCCGACAGGTGTCGCGCGACCGAACACGCTCCGTGCGGCGGTCGCGCCCATGGCGACGATCACCGCCGGCTTGACCAGCTTGCGTTCGGTATCCAGCCATAGGCGGCAGCGCTCGATCTCGTGCGCGTTCGGCCGCTTGTGCAGCCGACGCTTGCCGCGCGGCTCATATTTGAAATGCTTGACCGCATTGGTCACGAACGCGTCGTCGCGCGCGATTCCGGCTTCCGCCAGCGCCTTGTCGAGCAGCCGCCCGGCCGGTCCGACGAAAGGATGCCCGTCCAGGTCCTCCTGGTCTCCCGGCTGTTCGCCGACGAGCATGAGCCGCGCCCCGCGCCGGCCTTCTCCGGGCACGGCCTGGGTGGCGTCGCGATACAAGGGGCACCGCCGGCATTCCTGCTCCGCCTCCCGGAGCGCGGCGAGCGAGCGGGGTGATGAATCCTTCGGCGGGCGAGACGGTGTCATGAAACCTCCACTGGCCTGTTCTCGAAAGGAACGTCTCGAATCGCCGGTCGGTTCGTGACAGCATTGCGACGCCATATAAAGATCTCTTTATGTCCGCGTTGCGCCTGCCGGTCGGCCCTGCTATAGGCACCCCGCTGGCTGCGCCGGGCCGCGGCGTATCCTCTTCTATTTCCCGAACAAGTAAGGATGATCATGGCCGTCGCGAAGGAATACGTCGTCAAGGACATCGAGCTCGCCGGGTTCGGTCGCAAGGAAATCGCCATCGCTGAGACCGAGATGCCCGGCTTGATGGCGACCCGCGAGGAGTACGGCCCCAAGCAGCCCCTGAAGGGCGCGCGCATCGCCGGCTCGCTCCATATGACGATCCAGACCGCGGTGCTGATCGAGACACTGACGGCGCTGGGTGCCGACGTGCGCTGGGTCTCGTGCAACATCTATTCGACCCAGGACCATGCCGCCGCGGCGGTGGCCGCCGCCGGCGTGCCGGTGTTCGCGGTCAAGGGCGAATCGCTCGAAGAGTACTGGGACTACACCTCGCGCCTGTTCGACTGGCACGGCGGCGGCTACCCGAACATGATCCTCGACGACGGCGGCGACGCCACCATGTTCGTGCATCTGGGCGTGCGCGCCGAGAAGGGCGACACGGCGTTCCTCGACAAGCCGAAGGGCGAGGAAGAGGAAATCCTGTTCGCGCTCATCAAGCGCTGCCTCAAGGACAAGCCTAAGGGCTGGTTCGGCGAGATCGCCAAGTCGATCAAGGGTGTCTCCGAGGAGACCACCACCGGCGTGCATCGTCTTTATGAGATGCAGAAGGCCGGCACGCTGCTGTGGCCCGCCATCAACGTCAACGACTCGGTCACGAAGTCGAAGTTCGACAACCTCTACGGCTGCCGTGAGTCGCTGGTGGACGGCATCCGCCGCGGCACCGACGTGATGATGGCCGGCAAGGTGGCCATGGTCGCGGGCTTCGGCGACGTCGGCAAGGGCTCGGCGGCTTCTCTCCGTCAGGCCGGCTGCCGCGTGCTGGTGTCGGAGATCGATCCGATCTGCGCGCTCCAGGCCGCGATGGAGGGTTACGAGGTGACGACGATGGAGGACGCGGTGAAGCGCGCCGACATCTTCTGCACCGCGACCGGCAACAAGGACGTCATCACCGCCGAGCACATGCGGCAGATGAAGGACCGCGCCATCGTCTGCAACATCGGCCACTTCGACAACGAGATCGAAGTCGCCGGCCTGAAGAACCTGAAGTGGGACAACATCAAGCCGCAGGTGGACGAGATCGAGTTCCCCGACGGCCACCGCATCATCCTGCTGTCGGAAGGCCGCCTGGTGAACCTCGGCAATGCCATGGGTCACCCGAGCTTCGTGATGTCCTCGTCCTTCACCAACCAGACTCTGGCGCAGATCGAGCTGTGGGGGAACACCGGCAAGTACGAGAAGAAGGTCTACACCCTGCCCAAGCACCTCGACGAGAAGGTGGCGCGCCTGCATCTGGAGAAGATCGGCGTCAAGCTGACCAAGCTCAGCAAGGAGCAGGCCGACTACATCGGCATCCCGGCCGAGGGCCCGTACAAGTCGGACCATTACCGCTATTGAGGCCAGCCGACACGGCGCGGCCGATTGGAACATGCCAAGGGCCCCGGATATCCGGGGCCCTTTTTCGTTGCGGCCGGCCATCCGGCCGTCTCGCCTGTTCCCGGACGTGTTCCTGTTCTTGCCGCCGCCAGAGGGGGGTGCTATCTGCCGCCCATGACGGCCACCCCCATCGACAACATCCGCAACTTCTCGATCGTCGCCCATATCGACCATGGCAAGTCGACGTTGGCCGATCGACTCATCCAGATGACCGGAGGGTTGCAGGACCGGGAGATGGTCAGCCAGGTGCTCGATTCGATGGATATCGAACGCGAGCGCGGCATCACCATCAAGGCGCAGACCGTTCGCCTGAGCTACAAAGCCAAGGACGGCAAGACCTATATCCTCAACCTGATCGACACGCCCGGGCATGTCGACTTCGCTTACGAGGTCAACCGGAGCCTGGCCGCCTGCGAGGGTTCGCTCCTGGTGGTCGATGCGAGCCAGGGCGTCGAAGCCCAGACGCTGGCGAACGTCTATCACGCGCTCGACGCCAATCACGAGATCGTGCCGGTCCTCAACAAGGTCGATCTGCCCGCCGCCGAGCCGGACAAGGTCAAGCAGCAGATCGAGGACGTGATCGGCCTCGATGCGTCGGACGCGGTGATGATCTCGGCCAAGACCGGGCTTGGTGTGCCCGATGTCCTCGAGGCGATCGTCAACCGCCTGCCGCCGCCCAAGGGCGATCGCGAGGCGACGCTGAAGGCTCTGCTGGTCGATAGCTGGTACGACGCCTATCTCGGCGTGGTCGTCCTGGTGCGCATCATCGACGGCACGCTGCGCAAGGGTCAGCGCATCCAGATGATGGGCACGGGCGCGGTCTATGACGTTGACCGCGTCGGCGTGTTCACGCCCAAGCTCACCCAGGTGGGCGAATTGACGCCCGGCGAGATCGGTTTTCTCACCGCCTCGATCAAGGAGGTCGCCGATACGCGCGTCGGCGACACGATCACCGACGACAGGAAGCCGGTGACCGAGGCGCTGCCGGGCTTCCGCCCCGCCATACCGGTTGTCTTCTGTGGCCTGTTCCCGGTCGATGCCGCGCAGTTCGAAGACCTGCGCGCCGCCATGGGCAGGTTGCGGCTCAACGACGCCAGCTTCTCATTCGAAATGGAAAGCTCGGCCGCACTCGGCTTCGGCTTCCGCTGCGGCTTCCTCGGCCTGCTGCACCTCGAAATCATCCAGGAGCGCCTGGAGCGCGAGTTCAATCTCGACCTGATCGCGACCGCGCCGTCGGTGGTCTACAAGATGGCGCTTCGCGACGGCTCTCATATCGAGCTGCACAATCCGGTGGACATGCCGGACGTGATGCAGATCCTCGAAATCCAGGAGCCCTGGATCGAGGCCACGATCCTGACGCCGGACGATTATCTCGGCTCGGTGCTCAAGCTGTGCCAGGACCGTCGCGGCGTTCAGCAGGAGCTGAGCTACGTCGGCAGCCGGGCCATGGTGAAATACGCGCTGCCGCTCAACGAGGTGGTGTTCGACTTCTACGACCGGCTGAAGTCCATTTCGCGCGGCTATGCGTCGTTCGACTACAATCTGACGGACTATCGCCCGGCCGATCTCGTCAAGATGCAGATTTTGGTGAACGCCGAACCGGTCGACGCCCTGTCGATGCTGGTCCATCGCACCCGGGCGGAAAGCCGTGGTCGCGCCATGGTGGAGAAGCTGAAGGAGCTGATCCCGCCGCACATGTTCCAGATTCCGATTCAGGCGGCGATCGGCGGCAAGGTGATCGCGCGCGAGACCGTGCGGGCCTTGCGCAAGGACGTGACGGCGAAGTGCTACGGCGGCGACGCCACGCGCAAGCGCAAGCTCCTCGATAAACAGAGAGAGGGCAAGAAGCGGATGCGCCAGTTCGGCAAGGTGGACATCCCGCAAGAGGCGTTCATCGCCGCCCTCAAGGTGGACGTCTAGCCTTGCGCTGGCGGGCCATGACGCTGGCGGATCTTCCGGCGGTCACCAGCATCGCGGCGCAGGTGCATCCCGATTATCCGGAAGACGCCACCATCTTCGCGGAGCGGCTGGAGCTGCATCCTGCCGGTTGTCATGTGCTGGCCGATCGCGACGATTTCCTGGTTGGCTATGTCATGAGCCATCCGTGGCTGTTCAAGGAGCCGCCGGCGCTCAACGCACGGCTGAGCCGTCTGCCTGACAAGCCGACCACCTATTTCCTGCACGATATCGCGCTTCTGCCTCGCGCGCGTGGCGGCGGCTATGCCAACGGCATGGCGCGCACGATCATCCACGAGGCGCGCGTGGCCGGCTTCACCAATGTCTCGCTCGTGGCCGTGAACAAGTCGGGTCCGTTCTGGGCCAAGCACGGCTTCCGCGTCGAGGACGATCCGGCGCTGAACGAGACGCTGCGCAAATACGAGGCCGACGCGCGCTTGATGGTGCGCGATCTCTAAGCATGACCCCGAAAAGTGCGAAGCGGTTTTCGGATCAGGTCATGCTTAAGGAGAGCCATGACCCCGAAACGAGCGCAGCGGTTTTCGGATCAGGTCATGCTTAAGGAGAGCCATGACCCCGAAACGAGCGCAGCGGTTTTCGGATCAGGTCATGCTCAGGGAAAGCCATGACCCCGAAACGAGCGCAGCGGCTTTCGGATCAGGTCATGCTTAAGGAGAGCCATGACCCCGAACGAGCGCAGCGGCTTTCGGACCGCATCATTGATGCCCGGCTGAGGTTGTCACTCAGCAGCGATAGTCGCGGCCACGAATCCAGGTCCCGCCATAGGGCACATCGACGAGCCGGCAGTTCGGATAGTGCGGAGCCTGAAGCAGCACTCCGCCCCGGATCGGCACATATTCCGGCTGGACGAAGATCGGCGGCATCGGTGAGAACTGATACTCGACGAGGCGGTCGTGCCTGCGGCGACGATCATAACGGCCATGCCGATGGTGGTGGCGATAGCCATAATAGACGGGCCGATCATACGAACGGGAAAAGGCCGGACCCGGATAGATGACCGTCGGATAGATCTTTTGCGGGTAATTGCCCGCCGATGCCGGGCCGGCCGTCATCGAGCCGAGGATCGCGACGCTGGTCGCGGCGCAGACCATGAACGCAAGACGCACGAGACGCATGGACCCCTGACGCATGGACCCCTCCTGATGGTGACCCTTTCTGACAATCTCCCCGGATCATACCATCGGTCCCAACGTCCTGGCATCGCGGGGGTCCGAGTGATGTGGGTTTATCGTTAAGGGCCAGAGAGCGGCACGCGCCGGCCTTTTATTCCAAGGCCTTTTACTCCATGTCGAAATATTCCCCGTGCTCCCAGTCCGAGACGTTCACCGGGTCGAGTTCGGCGCCGCTCTCCGCCTTGGCGCGGGCGATCTCGGCCTCCTTGAGATCGGCGAAATAATCGATGAAGCCGGTGCCGAATGTCTCGCGGAAGCAGCCGTCCGCGCGCAGCGCCACGCAGGCTTCCGCCAATGAGTGCGGCAGCGCCTCGGCCGCCACGTCATAGGGCGTATCGGCGGAAGGACCGGGATCGAGCTTGCGGGCGATGCCGTCGAGGCCGGCGTGAATCTGCGACGCCATGTAGAGATAGGGATTGGCCAGCGGTTCTCCGATCCGGTTCTCGATATGCGTCGAGGAATCGCCCGGCTCTCCCATGACGCGCAGCATGACGCCGCGGTTGTCACGCGCCCAGATCGCCTGGATGGGCGACATCGCATAGGCGCGCTGATAGCGCTTGTAGCCGTTGAGCGTGGGCGTCGCGAAGGCCGCGCCGGCCTGGGCATGGGCGAGGAGTCCGGCGAGGTAGTGACAGCCGAGCGGCGAGAGCACCTCGCCGGGGGTGTCGGAAACGAAAGCATTGGCCTTGGTCTTGCGGTCGATCAGCGACTGATGCAGGTGCCAGCCGCAGGCGAACATGCCTTCGAACCTCGGGCGGCACATGAAGCTCGCGAGATAGCCGTGCCGGCGCGCCACCTGCTTCATCACGCTGCGGAACAGCACCATCATGTCGCCGGTGGCGAGACCTTCGGCGGGAGCGAAGGTGAACTCGTACTGGCTCGGGCCCAATTCGAGTTCGACCGACCGCACCGGCAAATCGAGCGCCTGCATCGTGCGGCGCAGGATGGTGATGATCGGTTCGACCTGATCGAAGCGCGGTTCGGTCAGATATTGAAAGCCGGCGGTGGTCAGGCTGACGCTCGGCGGCGTCGGCGGCCAGACGATGCTGTCCACTGACAGGTTCGGCGCGTCGATCTTGAACAGGTGAAACTCGACCTCGAGGCCGAACATGGCGTCGAAACCCTGCCGGCCGAGCCTAGCCAGCGCATCGCGCGCGATCTGCCGCGTCGAGAACGGCACCGGCTTGCCGTTCGCGAACACGATATCGCACAGCAGCCAGCCGGTGGCTTCGGCGAAGGGCAGGATCCGGAACGTCTCCGGGTCGGGCACCATGAGGAAATCGCCAGCGCCTTGCATCTCGGGCAGGCCCAGTCCGCCGCCCTCGGTGAAGACGGGGAAGACGGTCTTGTGGGACGTGTCCTTGCAGAGCAGCGTCGTCGTCATCGTCACGCCGCGACGCAGCAGCTTGATCGCCTCCGAGGCGATCAGCGTCTTGCCGCGTAGCGCGCCGTGCTGGTCGCAGAACGAGAAGCGCACGACTTCGAGCTTGTGACGCTTGATCGCGCGCTCGACCTCGTCGGCGGCGCGGTGCTGGGCCGCGGTCCATAGGCCGTGGCGCTCGACGAATGTCTGTTCCGGCTTCTTCGTGCGCGCGGCGGGACGCTTGGGGCTTGTCATGGGTGCGTGATCGTCTCCGGAAGCCTGTCCGTCTTTCCGGATCACGCCGTCAGCGTCCGTTCGCCCAGCTTGCCGTCTGGCGCTTTTCCGCGTCCGATTTCTGCCAGTAATCCTGCCAGGCGTCGGTCGGGCCGATGCCGTCGATGGCGGCGGGGCCGGTCAGATGGGGCGCCGATTGCGAATCGAGCACCATCAGGGGCGTTTCGCCGTTCTTGGCGGCGTCGAGCGCGCGGCGCAGCAGCCGGCGATAGGCGGTGATCGCCTTGTCGGACTGGCCCAGGTGCTCGCGGGTGCGGTCCTGGATCTCGCCCATGGATTCGCAGGCCCATTGATCGTGCACGTTGATGTCGGTGCCCATGCCGGTGAAGGTCTGGTGCGCCTGCTCGTGCGGATCGAAGCCGTAATCGTTGCGCTTGTTGCGGCGCGCCGTGTAGTCGGGCAGCTCGTACATCTGGAGCCGCTGGCGGCGCATCTCTTCCTTGTTCACCGGCTCGCCGAAGCTCGTGAAGATCGCGTACCAATAATGTTTGTGGTCGTCGATCGGCACATGCCACTGGCTGATCGTCATCTCCCGGCTCATCGGGATGATGAAGGCGTTCGGGAACATGAGGTTGGTGACGCGGACATGGGTTTCAGCATCGCTGATCTTGCGCAGCGTGACCACGCGCAGTCCCCATTCGGTGGGCTCGACCTCGATGCGCGGCTGCGGAAACTCGCGCATGATCCGCGTGATCGGCATTTCCGAGCCGAGCGACTTGTCGCGAAACACCTTGCCGTATTGTTCTTCCGGGTCTTCGTCCTCGAAGAAGCGGTGCAGAAACGAGGTGTGCGCCGGGTCGATGCCCACTTCGAGCGATTGCAACCAGTTGCATTCGATCATGCCCTTGAAGGCGAACGTGTGTGTGTCGGGCGCGACGAAGCAATCGAAATGCGGGAAGGCCGGCGGTTCGCCAGGGCCCATATAGGCGAAGAGAATGCCGTTCCGCTCGACGACCGGATAGGCCTTCTGGCGGATGTTGGCGCAGAGCTTGGAGCCGGGTGGCTCCGCCGGTGTCTGAAGGCACTGACCGGTGACGTCGAACAGCCAGCCGTGGAAGGGGCAGCGGATGCCGCCGTCTTCCAGGCGCGCATAGGCCAGATCGGTGCCGCGATGGGGGCAGTTGCGGGCGACGAGGCCATAGCGCCCGTCCTGGTCGCGGAACAGGACGAGGTCCTCGCCCAGCAGTTTCAGCGCACGGATCGGCCGCTCCGGCGGCAGTTCCTCGACCAGGGCGGCCGGCTGCCAATAGCGGCGCAAGAGATTACCGGCGGGGCGGCCGGGGCCGACGCGGGTGATCTGTTCGTTCTGTTCGGCGCTCAGCATGACAAGGCTCCCGAAGAGATCGCGAATTTTGTTCGTTGACCGAACGAATGTTCGAATGCCAATAATAAGAGAGTCCAATGACGGAGCGCAAGCCTTGTGAGTGATTCTAAACTGAGCGGGCGGCTGGTGATCGTCGGCGCGTCCTATGCCGGGCTCAATCTTGCGTTGTCGGCGCGTCAGGCGGGCCATGCGGGACCGATCACGCTGATCGGGGATGAGGCCGGTCTGCCCTATCAGCGGCCGCCGCTCTCCAAGGCCTTCATGCTCGGCAAGGTGGCGGAGAGCGCGTTGCCGATCCGGCCGCAGCAATCGCTCGACAGCAACCAGATCGAATTCCTGCCCGGCACACGCGTGGCCGCGCTCGACCGGGCGGGGCAAGCCGTTGAGACCGAGGATGGCCGGCGCATTCCGTATGACCGTCTGGCGCTGACCATCGGCTGCCGTGCCCGGCCGCTGGCCGTGCCGGGCGCCGAACTCGGCGGGGTGCATTACCTGCGCTCGCTGGATGATGCGCGGGCCTTGCGTGACAGCGCGGCGGCGGCGCAAGCGCCGCTGATCGTCGGCGGTGGATTCATCGGCCTGGAGGTCGCGGCCTCGCTCGCGTCCCAGGGCAAGCAGGTGACGGTCGTCGAGGCTCAGGATCGGCTGCTGGCGCGCGCGGTCCCGCCCGTGCTGTCGGAGTTTCTCACCGGCGTGCATCGCGATGCCGGCGTGCGCATCCTGTTTGGCACCATTGTTCGCGGGCTGAATGGTGAGAACGGTCGCGTCGTATCGGCCGAGTTGAGCGACGGCACGGTGCTGCCTGCCGATCTGGTTCTGGCCGGCATCGGCGCATTGGCGAACACGGAGCTGGCTTCGGCGGCGGGGCTGACTTGCGACGACGGGATCGTGGTCGATGAGTTCATGCGCACCAGCGATCCGAACATCGTGGCGGCCGGTGATTGCACGCGCTTTCCCACACGCTTCGCCGCGCGGCCGGTACGGCTGGAATCGGTGCAGAACGCGCAGGATCAGGCCCGCATGGCCGCGCTCACGGTCACCGGCACGCTGCGCGCCTATGATGCCGTGCCGTGGTTCTGGTCGGATCAATACGACCTCAAGCTCCAGATGGTTGGCCTCTCGCACGGCCATGATCAGATGGTGCTGCGCGGCAGCATGGAGGAGCGGAAGTTCTCGCTGTTCTATTTCAAGGGCGATCAATTGATCGCCATCGAATCCATCAACCGTAGCGGCGATCACATGGCGGGGCGGCTGCTGATTGCCGCCGACGCCAAGGTGACGCCGGACCAGATCGCCGATCCGAACTTCGACCTCGCGCCGGTTGTCGCCGAATTGCGCAAGGCGGCCCGTGCCAATGCCGAGGCTTAAGATCACCGAGGCGGATCGCGGAACCGATACGGGCGGCGGCGACTTCCTGGAGGCGCTGGCGCGGGGATTGCGCGTCCTTCAAGCGTTCGACCGCGAACGACGGCAGCTCACGCTGAGCGATGTCGCGCGCCATGTCGATCTGCCGCGCGCGTCCGTGCGGCGCGCGCTGCATACATTGGTGCGGCTCGGCTTCGCGGAGACCGACGGCCGCATGTTCCGTCTGACGCCGCGTGTCCTGACCTTGGCGAACGCCTATCTGCTTTCGAATGCGATTTCCGACATCATCCAGCCCGCATTGGAACGCTTGAGCGCCGAGGTGGGTGAAGCCTGTTC
>Ga0180217_1004805_pt1 | contig 10498 bp, 6 predicted proteins | sample eDN3rd37CBELigOP_FD_128521 | JGI IMG/M metagenome (GOLD analysis project Ga0180217, IMG submission 128521) | Enriched Organic Plus compost microbial communities from Emeryville, California, USA - eDNA 3rd pass 37_C BE-Lig OP (version 2) (version 2) ... | reverse complement strand
CGCGGCAATGCCTCCTCGATCGCGGCGATCACCGTGGGATCGTCCGGCTCGGTGTGCGGGCGGAAGCGCTTCACGGTGCCGTCGGGCGCGACGAGGAACTTCTCGAAGTTCCACGTGACCCGGCCGGCTCTGCCGGAGGCATCCGGCGTCTTCTTCAGTTCGGTGTAGAGCGGATGCTCCTTCCGCCCGTTCACGCGCACCCGATCGAAGATCGGGAACGTGACGCCGTACGTCGTCGAGCAGAACTCCTTGATCGCCTCGTTGCTGCTCAGCTCCTGGAAGAACTGGTTGCTGGGGAAGCCGAGCACCTGCAGGCCGCGGCCGCCGTATTCACGCTGCAGCCGCTCGAGGGTCGCGTACTGCGGAGCGAGGCCGCAGCGACTTGCGACGTTGACGATGAGGAGGGCCTTGCCGTCGAAGTCGCCGAGCGTCCGGGTCTCGCCCTCCATCGTCCGGAACGGGATGCCGGTGAGCGCCATGTCAGCGAGCGTAACGCCCGACGCACACCCGGGTCGCGCGCCGCCCGACGGTGGACGCGCCGCTCAGAACAGCCCGACGATGCGCCCCTCGTCGTCGACGTCGATCGAATCGGCGGCGGGCACGGCGGGAAGGCCGGGCATCGTCATGATGTCGCCGCAGATCATCACGATGAATCGCGCGCCGGCGGCGAGACGCACCTCGCGGATGTCGACGACATGCCCCTCGGGTGCTCCGCGCAGCTTCGCATCGGTCGAGAACGAGTACTGCGTCTTGGCGACGCACACGGGATAGTCGCCGTAGCCCTCCTCCTGCAGGCGGCGGATCTGCGCGCGCACGGCGGTCGAAGCGGTGATGTCGGATGCACCGTAGATCCGCGTCGCGATCGCCCGCATCTTGTCCCACAGCGTCGCGTCGTCGGGATACGTGAACTTCAGCTCGGGCGCCTCGCCGTCGCACAGGCGCGTCACCTCGCGCGCGAGGTCTTCGGCACCGGCGCCGCCTTCGGCGAAGTGCTTGGCGACGACGGCTTTCGCGCCGGCCGCCTCGACGGCTTCGATGAGCGCCTGCACCTCGGCATCCGAATCCTCGGCGCGGTGGTTGATCGCGACGACTGCGGGGATGCCCCACGTCTCGCGCACCGTGCGGAGATGGCGCACGAGGTTGACCGTGCCCCGCCGCAGGGCGTCGACGTTCTCGGTCTGCAGATCCGCGACCTCGATGCCTCCGTGGTACTTCATCGCGCGGACGGTCGCGACGATGACCGCGGCAGACGGGCACAGTCCGGACGAGCGGCACAGGATGTCGATGAACTTCTCGGCGCCGAGGTCGGCGCCGAAGCCCGCCTCGGTGACGACGTAGTCCGCCAGGCGGAGTGCGGACGCCGTTGCGATGAGCGAGTTGCAGCCGTGCGCGATGTTCGCGAAAGGGCCGCCGTGCACGAACGCGGGCGTGTGCTCCATCGTCTGCACGAGGTTCGGCGCGAGCGCGTCGCGCAGCACCGCCGTCATCGCGCCGTGCGCCTTGAGATCGCGCGCGCGGACCGGCTTGCGGTCGCGTGTGTAGCCGATGACGATCTCGCCGAGGCGCTCCTTGAGGTCGGCGAGATTGCGCGCGAGACAGAACACCGCCATGACCTCGCTCGCGACGACGATGTCGAAGCCCGACTCGCGCGGGTAGCCGTTGCCCGGACCGCCGAGGCCCGAGACGATGTCGCGCAGCGCGCGGTCGTTGACGTCGAGCACGCGGCGCCACGTGACGCGGCGCACGTCGATGTCGAGCGCGTTGCCGTGGTGGATGTGGTTGTCGATGAGCGCCGCGAGCAGATTCGTGGCGACGGCGATCGCGGAGAAGTCGCCCGTGAAATGGAGGTTGATGTCCTCCATGGGCACGACCTGCGCATAGCCGCCGCCGGCGGCACCGCCCTTCATGCCGAACACGGGACCGAGCGCGGGCTCGCGCAGGCAGATCATCGCCTTCTCGCCGAGCCGGGTGAGGGCGTCGCCGAGACCGACCGTCGTCGTGGTCTTCCCCTCGCCGGCGGGCGTCGGCGAGACCGCTGTCATGAGGATCAGCTTGCCGTGGGGTCTGTCGCGCAGGGATTCGAGGTACGACAGGGCGACCTTCGCCTTGTGGTGCCCGTACGGCACGATGCTCTCGTCGGGAATGCCCAGTTTCGCTGCGATCGTCCCGATGGGCTCGAGGTGTGCCGCCTGAGCGATCTCGATGTTGCTGAGAGCCACGTATCCCTCCCGATGCGCGCCTTCGCGGTCGCGGGCTCCTTCGCCCGCTCGCGACAGCCTAGAGGCCGACGCGGTGCCGCCAGAGGAACTCTCCCGTCGAACGGCAGACGTGTTGCGCGGTTCTCGGGTGCGCGCCCGTTGACTCAGCGCAGGATCATCACCCGTGTCGACGCCGCTGCCGCGCCGCCTCGTACAGCACAGCCGTCGCGGCGTTGGCGGCGTTGAGGGAGCTCGCCGACCCGACCATCGGAATGCGCACCATCCGGTCGGCGGCCTCGCGCCATGCGGCGCTGAGGCCGGACGTCTCGTTCCCGATCAGGACGACGTGCGCCCCGCGGAAGTCATGGTCGTCGATGTCGACGTCGCCCGACTCGTCCGTCCCGACGAGCAGCGGTCGCGGACGGAGCTTCTCCCCCCAGTCGACAACGTCGCGCGGCGACGGAATGCGGATGGTCGGAACGGCGAACAGCGACCCCGTGCTCGCGCGAACGGACTTGGGGTCATAGACGTCGGCCGCGTGGCCGGTGACGATGACGCCCGTCGCCCCGAAGGCGTCGGCCGAGCGGACGAGCGACCCGATGTTGCCCGGCTGCGTGGGGCGATCGAAGACGACGGTCAACTGCTGCTCGCCCGTTCCGATGCGGTCGAACGCATCGGAACGCGAGGCGACGACCGCGACGAGCTCGGGCGCTCCCTCGGACTTCTCGCCGAGCTCCGCGATGAGGTCCGGCGACATCGCGACGTGGCGTGCGGACGGCGTGCGGTCGAGCACGCCGACGGCCCAGCGCGAGAGCTTCCGGCCCGCGTCGAAGACGACGGCGCGGAACTCCCATCCGTGCTCGAGCGCGAGCGTGATCGGCCGGACGCCCTGCACGACGAACTCGCCCTCGCGCTGCCGCGTCTTCCGGTTCGTCAGGAGCGACTGCCACACCTGGAACTGGGCGTTCCTCGTCGTGATGCGCACGGCAGCCACGCTACTCAATGTCGACCCGGCGTCACGCCGCCGCGATCACCTCGAGCACCGCCTCACCGTAGGCTTCACGCTTCTTGGCGCCGATGCCCGAGATCCCGTCGAGGTCGGCCAGTGTCGCCGGGCGGTGCTCGGCGAGCGCGCGCAGCGTGGCATCGCCGAACACGATGTACGCGGGCACGCCCTGCTCGCGCGCAACGCTCGCCCGCCACGCACGAAGGGCCTCGAAGAGCTCACGGTCCTCCGCGTCGAGTGACTCGGCGGCGGGCGCCTTGCGCACGCGCGAGCCCGCCGGCCCAGCGCGCCCGAGCACGTCGCGCCGCAGCGGAACGGGCGTCTCGCCCTTGAGCACCCCTGCTGCGGGTTCGCCGAGGGCGAGCGTTCCGTACTCGCCCCGCGCGACGAGGATGCCGCGCGCGAGCAGCTGCCTCACGACGCTGCGCCAGTCCTGATCGCTCAGGTCGGCGCCGAGACCGTACGTCGAGAGGGAATCGTGGCCCTGTTGCCGGATGCGCTCGGTGTCGGCGCCGCGGAGGATGTCGATGAGGTGGCCGGCACCGAACGCCTGCCCGCGCTCGCGCTGCAGCCGCACGATCGTCGACAGGAGCTTCTGCGCCGCGATGAGCCCGTCCCACGTCTCGGGCGGCTCGAGGCACGTGTCGCAGTTGCCGCACGACTGCGAGTCCTGCCCGAAGTACGCGAGGAGGTTCTGGCGGCGGCACGCGACCGTCTCGCACAGCGCGAGCATCGCGTCGAGGTGCTGCCCCATGCGCATCTTGAAGGCACGGTCGCCGGGACTCTGGTCGATGAGCCTCCGCTGCTGCACGACGTCGCCCAGCCCGTACGCCATCCAGGCGATCGCCGGCTCGCCGTCGCGGCCGGCGCGACCCGTCTCCTGGTAGTAGCCCTCGACCGACTTCGGCAGGTCGATGTGCGCGACGAAGCGCACGTCGGGCTTGTCGATGCCCATGCCGAACGCGATCGTCGCGACCATCACGACGCCGTCGTCGCGGAGGAACCGCGCCTGGTTCGCGGACCGGACGGATGCCTCGAGCCCCGCGTGATAGGGGAGCGCGTCGATCCCCTGCGCGCGCAGGAACTCGGCCGTCTGCTCGACCGACTTTCGGCTGAGCGCATACACGATGCCGGCCGATCCCTCGGGCATGGACCGGATGAACGAGAGCAGCTGCCGCCGGGGGTCGACCTTCGGCTCGATGCGGTACTGGATGTTGGGGCGGTCGAAGCTCGCGACGAAGTGCTTCGCATCGGGGAGCCGCAGACGATCGGTGAGCTCACGGTGGGTCGCGCGCGTCGCGGTCGCCGTGAGCGCCACACGCGGGACGCCCGGGAAGCGCTCGCCGAGGTCGCCGAGCGCGAGGTAATCGGGGCGGAAGTCGTGGCCCCACTGCGACACGCAGTGCGCTTCGTCGATCGCGATGACGCTCAGCCGCCCGCGCTGCAGGAGCTTCGTCGTCGCAGGCGCCGACAGCCGCTCGGGCGCGACGTAGATGAGGTCGAGCTCGCCCGCGAGATATGCCTGCTCGACCGCCGCCCGCTCGAACGGAGCCTGCGTCGAATTCAGGTAGGCCGCCCGCACGCCGTTCGCGACGAGCGCGTCGACCTGGTCGTGCATGAGCGCGATGAGAGGGCTGATCACGAGCCCCGTCCCCGGTCGCACGAGCGCCGGCACCTGGTAGGTGATGCTCTTGCCGCCGCCGGTGGGCATGAGCACGACGGCGTCGCCCCCCGTGATCACGTGATCGACGATCGCGGCCTGGTCGCCGCGGAACGCGTCGTAGCCGAACACCTCGCGCAGCACGTCTCGCGGGTCTGCGCCGGTGTGGTCGCGCCGAGGAGCGCCGTCGAACAGGTCGTCGGACGGCGGCGGCGCGGAGTCGTCGGGCGACGGCATCCAGCCGTCCTCCGGTGGCGCCCAGGAATCCTCGGGCGGCGCATCGACGTCGGCCCAGTCGAGGTCGGCGTACGGGTCGCCCGGCTGATCAGTCACGCGGTCCAGGGTAGCCGCGGCATCCGACGCCTCGGCCGACCCGCCCGCCCCGCGCAGAACCCGTCCGTCCCGCCCGCTGGGGAGGAGCCGACGCTCCGACCATCCCTGCCCCAAGCCTGCCGAGATTGCGCGAACCACCGCCCGCGGCGGCATCCGACCGTCATTCGTGCAATCTCGACCCCCGGGCAGGAAGCCCCGGGGCGGCCGTCAGTCGAGCCGCAGCACCTCTGTGATCCGCACGACGGCGGTGCCCTGCTCCTCGGAGGCCACGAGGTCGACCACCCCGCGGATGCGCCAGTCGTGGTCGCCCTCGGGGTCGTCGATGGTCTGCTCGACACGCCAGACACCGGATGCCGCGGCATCCGTGTCGTCGATCGCGACGAGCCGCGGCGAGCGCGCCGGTCCTCCGGTGAGGATCTCGTCATGCTCGTCGTAGTAGCGGTCGAGCACGGCCGGCCAGTCGACGTCCGGGTCGAGCTCGACGAGCTCATCGTCCCGTTGCAGCGCGGCGAGCTGCACCCTGCGGAACAGCTCGTTGCGCACGAGCACGACGAAAGCGCGGCGGTTGGTGAGGATCGACGGCGGCGCGGGCGGGACGATCGGGGCATCCGGATCGTCGGGCGGAGCGATGAGCGCCGACCACTCGTCGACGAGGCTCGAGTCGACCTGCCGCACGAGCTCGCCCAGCCACTCGATCACGTCGACGAGCTCAGGCGTCTGCGCGTCGACGGGCACGGTCTGCCGGATCGCGCGATACGCGTCGCTCAGATAGCGCAGCACGAGCCCCTCGCTGCGACCCAGCTGGTAGAACGAGATGAACTCGCCGAACGACAGCGCACGCTCGAACATGTCGCGCACGACCGACTTCGGCGACAGCTCGAAGTCGCGCACCCACGGCTGACTCGACGCGAACACCTCGAACGCCTGCTGCAGCAGCTCCGCGAGCGGCTTCGGGTACGTGACTTCTTCGAGCAGCGCCATGCGCTCGTCGTACTCGAGCCCCTCCCGCTTCATCGCGGCGACCGCCTCGCCGCGGGCCTTGAACTCCTGCTGCGCGAGCACCGCGCGCGGGTCGTCGAGCGTCGCCTCGATGACGCTCACGACATCGAGCGCGTAGTGTCCGGTGCCGGCTGCGCCCGGCGCATCCGTCGGATCGAGCAGCTCGATCGCGGCGAGCGCGAACGGCGACAGCGGCTGGTTGAGGGCGAAGTTCGGCTGCAGGTCCACGGTGAGACGGATGCGACCCCCGTCGACTTCGACGACGCCCGCGGCCTTCAGCGTGCGGAAGATCGCGAGCGCGCGCCGCGCGAGGGCGTACTGCTGCGCCCGGGTCTGGTGGTTGTCGAAGACGAGCGAGCGCACGTTCGCGAACACGTCGCCGCCGCGGGCGATCACGTTGATGAGCATCGCCGCGGTCAACTGCAGCTGGGGTACGAGCGGCTCGGGCTGAGCCTCGACGAGCCTCTCGAACGAGCCCTCGCCCCAGTTCACGACGCCCGTCGGAGCCTTCTTGCGCACGATCTTCTTGCGCTTGGCGGGGTCGTCACCGGCCTTGGCGAGCGCGACGGCGTTCTCGATCTCCCACTCGGGCGCCATCACGACGACGTTGCCGTACGGGTCGTAGCCGGCGCGGCCCGCACGCCCGGCGACCTGGTGGAACTCGCGCGCGCTGAGCTGGCGCATCCGCGTTCCGTCGTACTTCGACAGCGCCGTGATCACGACCGTGCGGATCGGGACGTTGATTCCGACGCCGAGAGTGTCGGTACCGCAGATGACGCGCAGGAGTCCGCGTTGTGCGAGCGTCTCGACGAGTCGCCGATAGCGCGGAAGCATGCCTGCGTGGTGCACGCCGATGCCCGCGCGCACGAGCCGCGACAGCGTCTTGCCGAACCCCGTCGTGAAACGGAAGCCGCCGATCGCCTCGGCGATCGCGTCGCGCTGCTCACGTGTGGCGACCCGCACCGACGCGAGCGCCTGCGCTCGCTCGACAGCCGCCGCCTGCGAGAAGTGCACGATGTAGACCGGCGCCTCACCGTCGTCGAGCAGCTTCTCGAGGACCTCGTGCACGGGGCGCCGCTCGTACGAGAAGTGCAGCGGGACCGGGCGATCGACACCTGTGATGCGCGCGGTCGGGCGGCCCGTGCGCCGTGAGAGGTCGTCCGCGATAGCGGTGACGTCGCCGAGCGTCGCCGACATGAGCACGAACTGCGCACGCGGAAGGAGCAGCAGCGGAACCTGCCACGCCCACCCGCGCTCGGGGTCGCCGTAATAGTGGAACTCGTCCATCACGACCTGATCGACCGCGGCATCCGGACCCTGTCGCAGTGCGAGGTTCGCGAGGATCTCGGCTGTGCAGCACACGATCGCGGCATCCGGATTCACCGACGAATCGCCCGTCACCATGCCCACGTCGGCCGCACCGAAGATGTCGACGAGTGCGAAGAACTTCTCGCTCACGAGCGCCTTGATCGGAGCCGTGTAGTACGTGCGGCCGCCGCGCGCGAGGCACATCGCGTGCGCGGCGATCGCTACGAGCGACTTGCCTGTTCCGGTGGGCGTCGAGAGCACGACGTTCGACCCGGAGACGATCTCGATGACCGCCTCGTCCTGCGCGGGGTACAGCGTGAACCCGCGCGACGACGCCCATTCGACGAAGCCCGCGTACGCCGCGTCCTCATCGGCGCCGGGCGGCACCAGGTCGAGCAGCCCGGCGGCCGAATCCTCGCCGGGGTGAGTCGAGACCATCCCTCGAGTCTGCCAGCCCCCGACGGCGTCGTGAGCGCAGGAGAAGACGGACGGCGCCCCACGGTGCGAACGGCCTGGCGGAACACGACCCCGCGCCCGTACGTTGAAGTCGACGACGAAGGGATTCCCCAGATGCCTACCTCGACCGATGAGCTCACCGTTACAAGGAACGACGAAGCCGGCCGCTACGAGATCCACGTCGGTGACGTGCTCGCCGGCTTCACGCGCTTCGAGCCGACGCCGAACGGCGAGCTGATCTTCCCCCACACCGAGATCGACCCCGCCTTCTCGGGGCGCGGTCTCGGCAAGACGCTCGTGTCGGAGGCGCTCGCCGACATCGCGCGCCGCGGTGAGCGGATCATCCCGCTGTGCCCGTTCGTGCGCCGGTACCTCCGCGAGAACCGCGTCGAGGGGCTCGACGTCGACTGGTCGGTCGCCGGAGACCGCGATGACCAGGCTGGACACTGACGCGTCCGTCGCCGAATCAGAGGCGCCGCTCTCACACGCTGAGCCGGATGCTCCGACCGGCGGCCCCCGGGCGCTCCTGCTCGAATCGCGCGAGGTCCCCCTCGGCGGCGTGCGCGCGATGCACGTGCGGCGCTCGCTGCCGCAGCGGGATCTTCCGCTCGTCGGCGCGTGGTGCTTCCTCGACCGGTTCGGACCCCAGCCTGTGCGCATGCGCGTCGAGCCGCATCCGCACATCGGTCTGCAGACGGTGACATGGCCGTTCGTAGGCGACGTGCGCCACCGCGACTCGGTCGGCAGCGACGCCGTCGTCCGCCGCGGCGCCCTCAACCTCATGACCAGCGGCGCCGGCATCGCGCACTCCGAATACTCCCTCGGCGAGGACCCCGTCCCGCTGGATGCCCTGCAGCTGTGGCTCGCCCTCCCCGAGTCGCGCCGCCACGGCGTGCCGGACTTCGAGCGGCACGAGAACCTCCCCGCGGTCGTGCTCGACGCGGTCGAGGGTGTTGCAGGTTCGGCGATCGTCGTGCTCGGCGAGCTCGCGGGCGTGCGCTCCCCTGCCACCGTCTACACGCCCATCGTCGGAGCGGAGGTGCGCGTGCCCGCGGGTTCGCGTGTGCGCATCGACCTGCGGCCGGACTGGGAGTACGCCCTCGTGGGCGTCGAAGGCGTGATGGATGCCGCGATCGACACCTCGGCGACCGTCTCGCTCGACGACGCTCACCTGCTCTACCTCGGCACAGGTCGCGACGTCATCGAGGTGCGCAGTGCGACGGGTGCCACGCTGTTCCTCCTCGGCGGCGAGCCGTTCGAGGACGACATCGTCATGTGGTGGAACTTCGTCGGCCGCACCCACGAGGAGATCGTCGAGGCGCGCGAGGCCTGGGAGGCGGGCGCGGCCCGTTTCGGGCAGGTCGTCGACCACGGTGACGAGCGGATCCCCGCGCCTCCCCTCCCCGCCGTCCGGCTGACGCGCCGGCGCCGACGCGTCTGACCCGCGCTCCCGGAAACGAAGGCGCCGCCCCCTCGGACTGACGGGGCGGCGCCTTCGCCGTGCGCTTCGGGCTACTTCAGGACGATGAAGCCCGAGATGCTCGCCGAGGCCTCGACCGTGTCCGTGCCGACGTACTCGGCGATGACGACGTGGACGCCCTTCTTCTGCTTCGGCAGGTTGAAGGTGACCGAACCGCCCGCGAGCGTGCCGGTGTACTTCTTGGTGTCGACCCACACGTTCACCGTGCCCTCGGCCGAGCCGCCGCCCGCCGTGACGCCCACCGTCACGGCGTAACTCTGGGACGACGTGCCGAGGTAGCGGTTCATCGAGACCGTCGTGCGGGACTTGTTCTTGACGAACACCTCCTTGCTGACGGCGGTTCCGACGTTCGGGTTGCCCGCCTCGGTGGCGGTCACGCGCACCGACAGCGCGGTGCCGACGTCGGCCGACGTGACTTTGTACTGTGTGCCGGTCGCACCGCTGATCGGCTCGCCGTTGCGCAGCCACTGGTACTCGAACGTGACGTCCTTCGGCTTCCACGTTCCCGGCTTCGCCTTGAGAGTGCTGCCGACCTTCGCGGCACCCGCGATCGTCGGCGCGGACTTGGCGACCGGAGCGGCCGCACCCGACTCCACCGTCACGAGCGTGCGCACCGGCGATGCGCCGTAGCGGACGACGCCGAGGTACGTCGTGTCGGGCTCGAGGCCCGTCCACGAGACCGTGTAGGTCGCCTCCTGGCCGAACGTCAGCGGGAGCGGGTTGGGGGTCGCGGTGAACGAGCCCTCGCCGTTCGGACCGACGATGGCGGAGGTGAGGTCCCACGTCATCGGGTTCGGCGTCGCGTACATGTCCGCGACGATCGCGTACGTGCCCGCCGTCGGGTTGTCGAGCGTGACCTGCTCGTCAGCCGATGCCGTCGCCGAGAGGAACCGCTCGTAGTAGCGGAGGTCGTCCGGGCCGACGACGCGGTAGACGTACAGGTCGAGGTCGCTGCCCTCGTCGTCCGACGAGTCGAGCGTCCACTGCGCGAGGCTCGTGCCGGGCTCGATCGTCTCGATCCACAGGATCTGGCCGGTCGAGTTCTGGTCACCCGAGTG
>Ga0180217_1004797_pt1 | contig 10506 bp, 10 predicted proteins | sample eDN3rd37CBELigOP_FD_128521 | JGI IMG/M metagenome (GOLD analysis project Ga0180217, IMG submission 128521) | Enriched Organic Plus compost microbial communities from Emeryville, California, USA - eDNA 3rd pass 37_C BE-Lig OP (version 2) (version 2) ... | reverse complement strand
CAGCAGAGGGTTGGTGTTCGGCGCGGTTGTCTCGGTCATGTTCCATCCATAAACGGACCCGCAGTTGACAGCAAAAACCCGCCGGAAGACCAGCGGGTTCTCGTCGCCATCAAGCGGTGTGTCCGCAAGGGCAAAAACCGGCGCCGCCGAAGCGGTCACCGGCCGGGACAGCGTCCCCCGCCCGCGATGCTTCATCCTTCCAGTACATCCGTGGTAAGGCCGCACCTGCAGGCCGGGGTCGCGGCCCTGGGGCCGCGTGGCTGTTTGATCCGAAATGGAGACGGCGCAGGGGGTTTTCAAGCCCCCATCGGATTTCGCGCCACCGGGCCGTTTCGATGCTAGAACGAGTTCCATAAACATCCTCGGGAGGACGTCCATGTTCAGAAGAATGGCAGCCTGTGGCTTGGCCTTGCTGGGCGCCGTGGCCGCGACCGGCGCATCGGCACAGAATTGGCCGACGCGCCCCGTGACGCTGGTGGTGCCATTCTCGGCGGGCGGTCCGATCGACACGCTGGCGCGCTCGCTTCAACAGCCCCTCAGTGAATCGCTCGGCCAGACCGTGGTGGTCGAGAATATCGGCGGCGCGGGCGGTGCCGTCGGCTCGCAGCGTGTCGCCACCTCCAATGACGATCACATGGTCCTGATCGGCTCGATCGGCTCCCATGCCATCGGCCAGTCGATGCTCGCCAAGCCGCCGTACAATTCGGTCGAGGACTTCGCCCATGTGATTCTTCTGGCGGACGCGCCTCAGGTGCTTCTGGCACGCGGCGACTTTCCCGCGAACAATCTCAAGGAATTCATCGCCTACGCCAAAAAGAACCACGCCAAGATGCAGCACGGCTCCGGCGGCTCCGGCACCTCATCTCATATCGGCTGCGTGCTGCTGCATGAGGCGATCGGCGTGAAGATCACGCATATCCCCTACAAGGGCGGCGGACCGGCAATGCAGGACCTCCTCGGCGGACGCGTGGATTACATCTGCAATTATGTCTCCACGGCGCTGGCCGCCGTTCACTCAGGCAAGGCCAAGGTCATCAGCACCCTGTCGGCCGAGCGCGTGCCGGCCTTTCCCGAAGTCGCCACCGCCCAGGAGGAAGGCTTGAAGGGCGTCGAGATTTCGGCCTGGAACGCCATCTTCATGCCCAAAGGCACCGATCCGAAGATCGTCGCCAAGCTCAATGCCGCCATCAGCAAGGCCCTCGACACCGAGGCGGTCCGCAAGCGGATGGAGAAGCTCGGGCTCGAAGCACCGGCGGCAAGCCGTCGCTCGCCGGAATTCCTGCGCAAATACCTCGCTGAAGAAATCCAGCGGTGGCGCGGGCCGGTGATGGCGAGCGGCGTGCAGCACAAGTGAGCGTTTGAGGCGCCTGAGCGCTCACTTTGGTCTGTCCTTGAGCTGTTTTTGAACGGGAACCGCGACGGCGATTCCCGTTGAAGACGCTTGGATTTAAGGCACTTGGAAGCCCGCTTTCGTCCAAATCGGCTCCGCGGATTTCGCGCACAATGCCTCGATGAACGCCTGCGCTGCCTCAGGCGCCGCGCTCGAGGCCATCACGGCCGCCGTATAGGTCGTTTCATTGCCGATCGGGGGCGGCAACGGTCCGGCGATCACGGCGCCCGGCACGCCGGCGATCTCGCCAGACAAGGTCAGACCGAACGCCGCCGCACCCTCGGCAACCCGACGCGCCACCTCGGCGCCGGTCGGTTGCAGCATCCCTTTGGCGGCGATGACGTCGGCCAGTTTCATCGCCTCGAACAGTCTCGCAAGGTAAATACCCGCCGAGCCCCCCACGGCCGGATCGCTGATGGCCACCGCCGGCGCCGCCTGCAATGTGGCCTCGAATTCGGCCAGTGTGGCGATCGGCGGCGGCTCCGTGCCCTCGCGAATGCAGATGGCGATAAAGGTTCGCGCCACGTCGCGGCGCGTTCCCGGCCGCAACGTCCCGGCGTGGTACAACTGGGCAACCATGGTGGTCGCGAGGATCACGACATCGGCCGCCTCTCCATCGTCAAGCCGCTTCTGTAGCGCGCCCACGGTCCCGAAATGCAGATCGGACCGCCAGCCTTCCGATTGCGCGAAGCCATCGGCGATGGCCTCGACCGCAACATGCATCGACCGCGCGCATAGGACCTTCAATGTCGCCAATGGCGTCCCTCCTTCATCCCACGGCCTTGAGCCGGCCGGGGTCGGCTATATAACCGCTGTAGGAACCGAAGCGTAAACGGAAGCCCAGGGAGGAGAATGTCTTGGCAAGCTTCAAGCAGATGATCGCCGGCACCGAGTTGGTCGTGGCGCCCGTGGCACTGAACGCCATCATGGCCCGACTGGCAATGGAGGCCGGCTTCAAGGCGGTTTATCTGTCCGGCGGCTCGCTCGGCTGGGTCAAATGCGTGACCGAAGCCAATCTCTCGCTCTCTGAAATGATCGATACCGCGCTGGAGATGCGCGCCGCCTGCCCGCTCCCCGTCATCCTGGACGCCGGCGGCGGCTGGGGCGACCCGGTCCACGTCCACCGCACCATGGCGCTCTCGCAGGCTGCCGGTATCGCAGCCATCGAGATCGAGGACCAGCTCCTGCCCCGCCGGGTCGAGCATCATGTTGGTATCGATCACCTCGTGCCGACCGCATTGGTCGTGGACCGGATCAAGGAGGCGGTGGCCGCGCGCACCGATCCGGATCTGGTCATCATCGGTCGCACCAACGCCCGCCGGGTTCATGACAATCTCGACGAGGCGCTGCGCCGGGCCGAGGCGCTGCGCAAGGCCGGCGCCGACATGATCTTCGTCCACACCCGCGACGCCGAGGAAATCCGGACGGTGGCCGACCGGCTCGGCGGGCCGTTGATGACCTTCGCCCCGCAGGACGGGTTCGGCTCGTTCCGATTTTCCAAGGACGAGATGGCGAAGATGGGCTACCGGCTCGCCGCCTCGTCGGGCTCGGCCTTCGCGGCCATGTACAAGGCCGTGCGCCAATCCTACCGGTGCCTCGCGGACGACACGCTCGACCCCTTCCTCGGCAAGGGCGGCGCCGCCGCGATGATGAAGGAGGCGCACGCGACCTCCGAACTGCCCAAACTGCTGGAGATCGAGCGCCGGACCATGGGCGGCTGAGGCCGCCCGTGGACGACAGCCTTGATCCAGCCGCACGGATCGACCACATTGCGCCCGCAATCGGACCCTAGCCATGAGTGACACTGCTGCTCGATCCGCCGGACCGCCGGCCCAGGCCCCAAAGGGCCGCAGGATTCTCTGGATCAACGTATTGACGGTCATCAGCGCCGCTCTGCTGATCGGGGCCGAGGTGTTCGGAGCCGCCTTCGCGGCCGGCTGGGCCTTCGCCATGCTGTTCGGCTTGGGCGAATATGGCCCGATCGCGTTGCAGACGATCTTCATGGCCCTCGGCGCTTACGTGATGTTTCGCTTCGTCCGCGGCGCAACCCGCGTGGAGCCGTTCATCGGCCGCGAATGACCGTTGCGCCGGCTTAGCGCCCGTCCGGTTCTGATGGCATCAGAACCGGAGCCTCGATTCTCCGTTTTGTCGCGTTTGTTCAGACGATCCGGTTTCCACTTCGCTTGAAAACGCTTTCGGCGGGCGAAATTCACCGAATTCTCAAATCTATCATTGACTCGTGGCCGAAAAGGATTATTTCGGCCCTTGCCCTATTTCGCACGTGCCTGTGGTCGCGTGCCGGTCGGTAGGTACCCGGACAAGAGGCCGGGCAGCCGCCTGGGGAAGCCAGCCTCTCTCCGAGGACGAACTGGACCCCAACACATCTGACCGGCAGCCGGAGGCGAAACCGGCGCACTCGGCTCTCCGCCGGGGACGCGGCTTAAAGCAACGACGAACGGGCTTCTTGGTCTCTGCCGGCATTCCAACCGCCGGCCCCGAAACTTAGAGGCTTGTTTCTCATTGCCGGCCGTGCGGTGCGGGAACCCCAATCCGTTTTAAGGCGGCTTACAGCGGGACTGACGCCCCCTCTCCATTGCACGTCCCCAAAGCGTGCATGGCGAGGTCGGAAGCTCGCATCACCACGGACGCGAAGGCGTCCGGCCAAGCTGTAAGGGGTGACGCCAATGACCACGCGCATCCGTGAGTTCCTCCGCGCCCGACAGGAGCGTGGCCACGACACCGAGCCGGTGCTGGTCGTCGATCTTGAGGTGGTGCGCGACAATTACATGGCCTTCGCAAAGGCGCTGCCGGATACGCGGGTGTTCTATGCCATCAAGGCGAACCCGGCGCCGGAGGTGCTGTCGCTCCTGGCCTCGCTGGGCTCGTGCTTCGACGCCGCCTCGATCCCCGAGATCGAGATGGCGCTCGCGGCCGGCGCCACGCCCGACCGCATCTCCTTCGGCAACACCATCAAGAAGGAGCGCGATGTCGCGCGCGCGCATGCGCTCGGCGTCCGCCTCTACGCGGTGGATTGCAAGCCCGAGGTGGAGAAGGTCGCGCGCGCGGCGCCCGGCGCCAAGGTGTTCTGCCGCATCCTGTGCGACGGCGCCGGCGCCGAATGGCCGCTGTCGCGCAAGTTCGGCTGCGAGCCCTCGATGGCCGTGGACGTGCTGGAGCATGCCAAGCGGCTCGGCCTCGAGCCGCACGGCGTGTCCTTCCACGTCGGCTCCCAGCAGCCCAACACGGGCGCCTGGGACCGCGCTCTCGGACAGGCCGCGGCCGTGTTCCGCGAGTGCGGCGAGCGCGGCATCAGCCTGTCCATGGTCAACCTCGGCGGTGGCTTCCCGACGCGCTACATCAAGAATGTTCCGGCGGTGAAGTCCTACGGCACGGCGATCTTCCGGGCCCTGCGGCGCCATTTCGGCAACCGCATCCCCGAGACGATCATCGAGCCGGGCCGCGGCATGGTCGGCAACGCCGGCGTGATCGAGGCCGAGGTCGTGCTCGTCTCCAAGAAGAGCGAGGCCGACACGGTGCGCTGGGTCTATCTCGACATCGGCAAGTTCGGCGGTCTCGCCGAGACGATGGACGAATCGATCCGCTATCCGCTGCGCACGCCGCACGACGGCGAAGCGACCGGACCTTGCGTGCTCGCCGGCCCGACCTGCGACTCCGCGGACGTGCTCTACGAGAAGCAGCCCTATGCGCTGCCGATCAGTCTTGAGATCGGCGACAAGGTGCTGATCGAGGGCACAGGCGCCTATACGGCGACCTATTCCGCCGTCGCTTTCAACGGCTTCGCGCCGCTGAAGGCCATTCACATCTAACCGCACCGATTGAAGCGGCTGCCAACCCTCTCCCCTCGCGGGGAGAGGGACCGGCTGCGCGCGGAGGATGCCATGACCACGAACATGACCACGACCAGCACCATTGCGATCCGACACGAGACACACGCCGATATCGCCGCCCGGGAGGCACTGCTCGATACCGCCATGGGCGAGGCTCGCTTCACCAAGGCGTCGGAGCGGCTGCGCGAGGATTCCGCGCCGGCACGCGGTCTGTCCTTTGTCGCGATGGAAGACCGACGCGTCGTCGGCACCGTCCGGCTGTGGCCGGTGACGGCCGGCGGAGGCCGATCGGCGCTGCTGCTCGGCCCGTTGGCGGTGTCCGAGGATGTCCGTGGTCACGGCATCGGCGGCGCGCTCATGAAGGCGGCCATCAAGGCAGCGAGAAAAGCCGGCGCCGGCGCCATCATCCTGGTTGGTGATGCGCCCTATTATGCCCGCTTCGGCTTCTCGGCCGAGAAGACGGGCGATCTCTGGATGCCCGGCCCGTGCGATCCGGCGCGCCTGCTCGCCTTGGAGCTGCGCCCCGGCGCCCTGGACGGCGCCAGCGGCCTGATCGCGAGCGACCGCCGCCATCTGCGTCCCGCCGCGCGGCCGACCCAGCCCGCCATGCTGCCTCAAGCGGCATAGCGTCCGCCGGTTCAGCACCAGTCCGCCTGGCGCTCATCGGCCGGGCGTCGTCATAATCCCTTGCGCGTCGCGAACGACAATCGCGACGCGCACCACTCATCATCACCGTTCCATTTCAGGAGAAAAAAATGACCGTTTGGCCCATTCATGCCCGTTTCGATGGCCCCATTGTCATGATCGGGTTTGGATCCATCGGCCGCGGCTTCCTGCCGCTCCTGGAACGGCACATCGCTTTCGAGGCGTCGCAGCTGACAGTGATTGATCCCGTGGACACGGATCGCGCCCTTCTCGATGAGCGCGGATTGAAGTTCGTCCAAACCGCGCTGACCAAGGACAATTTCAAGGATGTCCTGGCCCCGCTCCTGACCAAAGGGCCGGGGCGACGAGGCATGATCATCAACCTGTCGGTGGACACCGGCTCCGCCGATCTGATGGACTTCTGCAAGGACATCGACGCGTTTTACATCGACACGGTGTGCGAGCCGTGGCCCGGCCTCTACGGCAATCCCAACACGACGATTTCGCAACGCTCCAACTACGCCCTGCGTGAAACCGTGCTCGATGTGCGCCGCCGCCGTCCCGGCGGCATCACCGCGGTGAGTTGCTGCGGCGCCAATCCCGGCATGGTGTCCTGGCTCGTCAAGCAGGCGCTCCTGAACATCGCCGCCGACACCGGCGTGACCGTGGGCACGCCGAAGAGCCGCGAGGATTGGGCGCGACTGATGCAGCGGCTCGGCGTCAAGGGCCTCCACATCGCCGAGCGCGACACCCAGCGCGCGCGCAAGCCCAAGGAGCGCGGCGTGTTCGTCAACACCTGGTCGGTCGAGGGTTTCTGCTCGGAGGGCGTGCAGCCCTCGGAGCTGGGCTTCGGAACGCATGAGAAATGGATGCCCGAGAACGCCCACCGCCATGATTTCGGCTGCGATGCCGCCATCTATCTGACGCAGCCCGGCGCCGGCACCAAGGTGCGCTCATGGACCCCTACCGCGCAGGCGCAGCACGGCTTTCTCGTCACCCACAACGAGGCGATCTCGATCGCCGATTATTTCACAATCAAGGATGCGGACGGCAAGGCCGTGTACCGGCCGACCTGCCACTACGCTTATCATCCGTGTGACGATGCCGTGCTCTCGCTGCATGAAATGGCTGGCGCGGCCTGGAAGCCCCAGCCCGAGTGGACGATCCTCGACGAGCACGAGATCGTGGACGGGATCGATGAGCTGGGCGTGCTGATCTACGGCCATGCGAAGAACGCCTATTGGTACGGCTCGCAGCTTTCGGTCGAGGAGACCCGCCGGCTCGCGCCCTATCAGAACGCCACCGGCTTGCAGGTGACGTCCGCCGTTCTGGCCGGCGTGGTCTGGATGCTCGAAAACCCCGATCGCGGCCTGACCGAGGCCGACGAGATGGACTTCCAGCGCTGCCTGGAGGTTCAGACGCCCTACCTCGGCCCCGTCGTCGGCCATTACACCGACTGGACGCCGCTCGTGGGGCGTCCCGGACTGTTCCCGGAGGACATCGACACCAGCGATCCGTGGCAGTTCCGGAACGTGCTGGTTCGCTGAGTACATTGCGCTGGCCCCCTTGAATCCTGCCGCGCGGATCGCGATCCTGGGTCCGTGCGGCACGACACCTTCCATTCCGCCTGGATCGGCGACGACGGCACCGAGGGCTTTTCCGGATCTCGCGCGGGCTATTTCCCGTGGTGGAGCTTCACCAAGACAGCGCTGGCTATATGTGCGTTGCGTCTCGTCGAAGACGGACGGCTCGAACTCGACGCGCCGAGGCCGGGCAAGCCCTATACCCTGCGACAGCTTCTACAGCATCGCGCTGGCCTGCCCGATTACGGACCGTTGAAGAGCTATCACGACGCCGTCGCCCGTGGCGACGCACCATGGAGTCGCGACCGGCTCCTGCAAGCGGTGGATGCCGACCGCCTCCGATGCGAACCCGGAGAAGGCTGGGCTTACAGCAACATCGGCTATCTGTTCGTTCGCGACACGGTTGAAGCGGTCACGGGCCTGCCTCTGGCCGATGCCCTGGATGAATTTGTGCTTAAGCCGGCGAACGCGACCTCGGCGTTGCTTGCGACGAAGCCCGCGGATTTCAAACGGGTGTGGTGGCCCGCACTCCGCGTTTATGACCCCGGCTGGGTCTATCATGGCTGCCTCATCGGCCCGCCCATGGATGCCGCAAAGGTGCTGCACGCGCTCTTTCATGGCGACCTGCTGCAACCCGCGACATTTCAAATCATGCTGAACCGCCACGAGCTGGGAGGCGCTCCACCGGGCCGGCCTTGGACCTCGTGCGGTTACGGCCTCGGACTGATGTCAGGTCAGATGGGCGTTGTCGGCCGTGCGATCGGCCATTCCGGCGGCGGCCCTGGCTGTGTCAACGCCGTCTATCACTTTCCGGACGTTGCGAAACCCGCCACGGTCGCGGTGTTCACCGACGGCAACGACGAAGGCGTGACGGAGTTCGAGGCCGCAGCACTTTCAAGCCGTTCCGGCTCGTTCGGGACCGTACCGAACACCTAACCCAAATCCACCATCCCTGCATGGCCGTCCTCGGTGCCCCAGGCCAACACCACGCCGGCGCCATCCCAGCCGATGGCCGTGACGCTCGACGCGCCAGGATGCTTGGCCACGACCTCCGCGCCGTCATCGACCCGCACCAGCAGGATCGTGCCGTCCGCATAGCCGACCGCGACGATCTCCTGCTTGGGATGCGGCGCAACGACCGTGGCGCGGACGGCAAAGGCCGCGCGCATCTCCGGCGTCTTCCCCATGGGGCCGTCCTTGGCCTGGAACGGCCACATCACGAGTTGCTCGGATCCGGCCGTCGCGAGCCATTTTCCGCTCGCCGTCCAGCCGAACGAGCGCACGCGCGCGGAATAGCCGCTCATGCGCATGTGCTTGCCGTCCGCCACGCGCCAGCCGTGCAACGTCGGCTCCTGCATCGACGTAACGAGGAAGCGGCCATCCGGACTGAACGCGACCTCGTGGTGCGAACCCTTCCACTCCAGATGCTCCGGCGCGGCCTGGACCTTCGGGAACCAGAGCGACACGCCGTTGTAGTGGGACACCGCGAGACGCAGGCCCTTCGGGGCGAACGCCAGCCCGCCGACCGTGGAGGCCACGTCCAGCGTGCGGACCTCGCCCTTGGCCGGGCGCATGAAAACGGTCTTGCCGGCCGACCAGGCCATCGCGCCGTCGGGGCCGCAGGCCACGCAGTCGATCCAGCGGCGGCGCTCGTCGGTCGCAACCGGACTGACGCCGCCCGTTGCGTCGATCAGCATCACCTTGCCGTCGTCGCCGCCGGTGACGAGTGTCGTGCCGTCGCTCGCGGACGAGAGGATGCCGCCGGAATGCGCCGCGACACGCGTCTCCCCTTTGCTTTCGGACGCGAGCAGCACCTCCTCCTCGCCGAGCACGAAGGCAGCCGTGCGTCCAAGCACATGAACGCCCACGACCGGCGCGTCGGGTCGCAGCAATCGCGTGCGATCGACAACGGAAAGAGTCTCTTGCGCTGTATCCGTCATGTCACCACCCGCGCGCCTAGAGTCCGTCCGGCTTTGACGGAAGTCCCGTCTCTAGGCCTTTTGTTCTGTCGCGTTTTCTTCACGCGAACCGGTATCCACTTCGCTTGAAAACACTCGATAGCCGTTCACCGCTTCGGAAACGCTGAACGGCTCCATTTCTTTGTCTCATCGCAATTCCGGACGGAAAACCGCTTCGCACTTTTCCTGGAGTTGCTCTAGGCCGCACAGGCCTCGAAACCCTCGCGGATCGTCTCCTCCGGGAGGTTGCGGCCGATGAAGACGATGCGGCTGTCGCGCGTCTCGCCGTCTTTCCATGGCCGCTGATGATCGCCATCCAGGATCATATGCACACCCTGGAAGACAAAACGGTCGTCGTCATCCTGGAACGACAGGATGCCCTTGCAGCGCAGGATGTTCGGGCCTTCCGTAGCCACCAGCTCCTGAATCCACGGGAAGAACTTGTTCGGATCGAGCGGTTTGTCGAGCTTCAGCGAGAACGATTGCATGTCCTCGTCGTGATAGTGCTTGAGCCCGCCGCCGTGATGGTGATGATCGTGACCGTGATGATGGTGATCATGGTCATACCCGTGGTCGTCGGCCTTGAGGAACTCCGGCTCCAGGTCGAGAATCCGGTCGAGGTCGAAGGCGTTGCGGCCCAGCACCTCGTCGAGCGCGATCTGGGAGCGCTGAGTGCGATGCAGCCGGGCGTAAGGATTGATGCCACGGATCCGGGCCTCGACCTCGGCCAACTCGGGCTCCGAGACGAGATCGGTCTTGTTGAGCAGGATCACGTCGGCGAAGGCGATCTGGTTCTTTGCCTCCGGCGCGTCCTTGAGACGGTCGCTCAGCCACTTCGAATCGGCCACCGTCACCACGGCATCGAGCTTGGTGCGCTTTCCGACGTTCTCGTCGACGAAAAAGGTCTGCGCCACCGGCGCGGGATCGGCCAGGCCCGTCGTCTCCACGATGATGGCGTCGAACTTGCCCTTGCGCCGCATCAGGCCCTCGATGATCCGGATCAGGTCGCCGCGGACGGTGCAGCAGACGCAGCCGTTGTTCATCTCGAAGACCTCTTCGTCGGCCCCGACGACGAGCTCGTT
>Ga0180217_1004795_pt1 | contig 10509 bp, 9 predicted proteins | sample eDN3rd37CBELigOP_FD_128521 | JGI IMG/M metagenome (GOLD analysis project Ga0180217, IMG submission 128521) | Enriched Organic Plus compost microbial communities from Emeryville, California, USA - eDNA 3rd pass 37_C BE-Lig OP (version 2) (version 2) ... | reverse complement strand
TCGTCGACGATTTTGCATTGGAGGATCTGGGCTTCATCTTCGTTCCTTCGTCACTACGACGAAGCCCAGATCCTCCTTAAATCACAACCTCAAATCTGTGCCATTGGCGCTGACGGCGGACAGGCGCGGTTGGCACGCGCCGTCACTGCCGACGTCGATGCGATCTCCCACCTCGCAGTTTCGATCGGATCGCCGTCGATTACGGCGACGCTCGTCCCCGCGACAATCATCGCAGTATCCTTCGCCGTCGAATGGCGGATGGCACTCCTCTTCACCGCCATCGGATCGCTCGCTTACGTGGCGCTACGGCACGCAGGCAACGTCGCTTCACTCGCGGAAATCGAACTCGAGAAGGCCGCCACCGAAATTGCCGGACGGGCCATAGAACTCGGACAGGCTCAAACAGTTTTGCGAGCCGCAGGGCACGGCACGACCGGCAGCGAGCGAATGCAAGAAGCTCTGGAAGAGCATCGCCAAAGCTATCGGCGTGGTTTGCAGCGCTCGATGGTGCCCGATCTGACATTCACGGCCGTCGTCATGCTGGGTTTCGTCGCCGTCCTTGCGCTCGGAGCCTGGCTCCTGCTCGAACAGTCGCTTTCGATACCGGATGCGATCGCCCTGTTCGTGCTCGCAGTTCGCTTCCTTGAACCGCTCGGCAATCAGGTCGAACTAATCGGAGCCTTGCGTGCGATGGACAACGCCATCGCACGTGTACGGTCCATCCTCAATACACCCGCCCTGCCGAAAGACGTGGAACCCACATCGTGCCTCCACCACGCCAGCATCACGTTCTCCAACGTGTCGTTCTCTTACGGTGACACGCTAGCGTTGTCCGACGTGTCCTTTGCTTGCCGCCCCGGGACTTTGACAGCGCTCGTCGGGCCCTCAGGCTCCGGCAAGACCACAATAACCCGGCTCATTGCCCGTTTCTTCGATGTCAACAAGGGAAGCGTAAGCATCGGCGGGGTCGATGTTCGCAAGCTCGATCACGACGTGCTCATGCAGGACATCGCGATCATCTTCCAGGATGTCTATCTCTTCGACACCTCGATCGAAGAGAACCTCCTTCTGGCGAAGCCTGACGCCACGCAGGAGGAAATCGCCGCTGCCGCGCGCGCTGCGCGCCTATGCGACGTGGTCAACCGGCTTCCCGATGGATGGCACACCCGCGTCGGTGAAGGCGGATCGCGCCTGTCCGGCGGTGAGCGGCAGCGCGTGTCGATTGCGCGCGCGTTCCTGAAGGGCGCACGCATCGTTCTCATCGACGAAGCGAGTTCGGCGCTCGATCCCGAGAATGAGAGTGCGATCGCCGAGGCGATATCCAATCTCGCTCGCGACCCCCGGCGAACTGTAATCGTCATAGCGCATCGGCCAACAACCCTCGCCGCCGCGAACCAGGTTATCGCGCTCGACGCCGGGCGCGTCGTCGAAGTCGGCGCGCCCGGCGAGTTGCGGCACAGCGGCGGTCTATTTGCCCGCCTCTACGACCAATACGAACGTGCTCGTCACTGGCGCATCGTTGCGCCTGGTGCCTTGCGCGTCTGATCGATCCCCCAACAGCGAAGCGAGGCAGCCGAACGCGACCCAGCTTCCCATAGAAAAAGAGACTGAAATGCGCGTCAGGCTGCACTCACCATTTTTTCAAAAGCGTCATAGCGAGCAAAACGTCCTGTCACGACCGCACCGATCGGTTGTGTTCATCACTTTGTTGCTCTCCTCCACAGTCCTGGGAGGAACCGGGGCGTGGCCGCAGTCCGTCGCTCCATCTCAGGATGGTGGGGTGACGATGCTGGACCCGATCGTGATCACAGCACGAAGGCACCGCGAAGACGCCCAAACCGTTCCGATCAGCACGACCATTATCGAAGGTCGTGAGCTTGAGGAGATATCGCCGGTAACCTCAAACGCCGACATCGCCCGCTCGACGCCCAACTTCGTGCTGAACGAGGGTGGCGGTCCCTACACGAATGTCGGCCATATTCGCGGTGTTGGGTCGCTCTTCACCCTGTCGCCTGATGACACTTCGGTGACTTTCAACGTCGACGAGGTGCCGATGTCCGCGTTCGGCATTCCGCCGTCCACTCTCGATCTCTCGCGCGTCGAGGTACTCCGCGGCCCGCAAGGGACGCTCTACGGCAGAAATTCCCAGGCGGGTGCCGTGAACTTTATTTCGAACCGGCCCGAATTTCTCCGTGAGTTGCGGCTTCGCGGAGAGATCGGAACGAATGGCTGGCATCTGGGAGAGATCATTGCAAACGCTCCTCTCGTCGATGACGTGCTCGCCGGTCGGTTGGCGCTCCAATATTCCCGACGGAGTGGCGATATACGGAACGTCGTCCAGGGCGGCGAAGACGGCAGCGTAACGATTGGCGCTGCGCGTGGATCCCTGCTCTGGACTCCAACCGATGCTACGTCCGTGTTGCTGAGCCTCAATTACAATCGCAACGACGATACCAGCCCTCTTTGGGTCCTACGCGACGCGAACTGCTACCCGTGCAGCGGCCTCGACCCTCGCAACGACTTCACCCGACAAATGTACGGCTCCAATCTTCGGATCGAGCATGATTTCGACGCCTTCCGATTCACCTCGCTATCGAGCTTTCAGACCACCGACACCGGGCAACGGATGGACCTGGCCGACGGCTTGATCTTTGGTGCGCTTGGCATTCCGCCAAGCCTCCTTAATGTCCCCGGTGAGAATCTGAGCCTTTCGGAACTCCGAGAGAGAAACCTCTTTCAAGAGTTCCGGCTCTCGTCACTGGAAGGTGCCGCGGTCCAGTGGACGGCCGGCGTGAACTACTTTCGGTCAGATTTCGACATGCGTCGGTGGGCCGAGAACATAACGATCCCTTCGTTCGCGACCTACAGCGGCCGCCTCAACACGGACTTGACGACGAATAGCTACGCGGCTTTCGGCGAGGCCTCAATTCCCCTCACGGATCGGTTGACGGGTATCGTCGGCGCTCGCGTCACGCATGAAGAAAAGCGCGTCGGATATGCATTCCAAGGCGACGGCCTTCCCGGAACGGCGGATTACTTCACGCAGGACGGGGCGTTCTCGGACACCTTCTTCACTGGCCGCGTCGGGCTGAGCTACCGTTGGACGGACGGTCTCATGACCTATGCCACAGTCGGCCGCGGCGCCGTGGCGGGCGGATTCCCCTGGAATCCATACAATGTTCCCACCGGAGTGAATGAACCGTCGTTCCCTACGTCGCTGAGCTGGACTTACGAGACCGGATTCAAGGCAACGCTTTGGGACGGTCGGGCGATGATCAACGGCGCGCTGTTCTATAACGATGTGAGAGACGGCCATCTTCTGTCGTTCAACCCTGACGTTTTCGCTTACACGATCACGACGCTCGACTACGAGACCTACGGCGGCGAGTTGGAGGCTCGCGTTCGAGTCACTCCCGACCTGACCCTGTTTGGGGGTATCGGCTACACACACGCTGCCTTTGGGAATGTACCGGAGCCAAATCTGACGGGTGCACGGTCCGGCGGTCGCGTGCCTGGCATCCCGCAATTCACTGGTCATATCGGGGCTGAGTATCGGATCGACGCCGAGAGGGTCGGCCTATCCCACGGCCAGTTCTACGCAAATGCGACCTATCAATATGTCGGATCGCGCGGCGTCGACGTCCAGAGAACCTTTGATCTGGACGCTTATGGTGTCGTGAACGGCCGCCTCGGCTGGCAAGGCGACAAGGCCGAATTTTACGTCTTCGCGAACAACCTCTTCGATGAGCGCTACGAGGTCGTCGGTGGAAGTTACGGCGCCGGCGCTGAGATCGTTCGCGCGGGCGTCGGCCGAACCGTTGGCCTCGGCGCCAGCTTCCGATTCTGAAAGCAACAACAATGCGAAAGATCGGAGCTTCCAACGATGCTCCCGCCGTTGCACACCAGCGCAACGTAGCCGGCGACTCTCAACCCGATTCCGGCACCGTTCCCCTTGTTGCTAGGGTCTCAACGACCCGGACCGAGACCCTCCGCCGCTTGGTCTACGCAATTCTCTCAGTTGCATTGGTGGCGGCAATGCTCGTCGGGATCTGCGCGGGCCAATACCCGATTGCACCAGATCGGGTTCTTGCCGTCTTGGCCGGATGGCATGGCGAAACCGCATCGGCCGCCATGGACGAGCGGATCGTAACCCTCCTGCGAGGGCCTAGAATCCTGCTCGTCGCAATCTGCGGCGCAGGCTTAGCCTTGGCGGGCGCGGCAATGCAAGGGGTGTTTCGCAATCCGCTCGCCGCACCCGAGCTACTCGGCGTGTCGTCGGGCGCCGCCTTCGGTGGAGCCGTGGCAATCCTGGTTGGATACTCCGGTGCAATGTTGGTCGGCGGTGCCTTCACAGCGGGATTGCTTTCCCTCGCCACGGTCGGATCGATCTCCAATATTGGCGGGCGATCGGACACGACATCCGTCATTCTCACGGGTGTGATTGTGGGCGCCTTCTTCTCAGCGCTGGTCTCAGCCGCCCAACTTCTGGCTGATCCTCACAACTCGTTGCCGGCGATCGTCTTCTGGCTCATGGGAAGCTTCGCCACCACAACCTGGTACAAGGTCGCGCTCGGGACGGCCCCGATCCTACTGGGAAGCAGCTTGCTCTGGTTGATGCGATTCCGCATGAACGTTCTCTCCTTGGGTGACGAGGACGCCCGTACGCTGGGGATTCCAGTTGAGCGCGATCGCTGGCTGATTTTCCTTGCGACCGCCTTGATCGTCGCTGCGACCGTCTCGGTGGCCGGCATCATTGGTTGGGTGGGCATTGTCGTCCCGCACGCGGCGCGCATGCTTGTTGGTCATGACCATCGCCATCTCCTTCCTGCTTCTGCGCTCCTCGGTGCGGCCTACCTCTGCGTCGTCGACACGCTGGCGCGGAGCGCGACGTCCACCGAGATCCCACTCGGTGTTCTAACTGCAGTGATTGGAGCGCCCTTTGTCGCGGCTTTGTTGAGAAAGCGGCAGCGTCTCGAGGAGACCATGTCATGATCCGGCTTGAACGTGCGGGCGTTCGTTTCGGCGCGCGATGGATACTCAAAGATCTTGACTTGGTCGTGAATGAGGGCACCTGCCTTGCCGTCCTGGGTCCGAACGGCCGTGGCAAGACAACGTTGATCCGAACGATTCTTGGAATGCAACGCCTCCAAGAAGGGCGACGGACAGCTCCGACATTGATTGGTTACGTGCCGCAAGCTGGCAATGCGCCGCCTCACTATCGTGTCTTGGACATGGTGGTCATGGGCCGGGCCAAGGAACTCGGCGTGTTCGGCGCACCGGCCGCCGCCGATTACGCGGCCGCAAAGGCTGCACTGGCTGCGGTGGGGCTCTGCGCAATCGCGGAACGCTCCTTTTCGGTCTTATCCGGTGGAGAGCGTCAGCTCGTCCTGGTCGCACGCGCCCTTGCGACTGGCGCCACGACAATCGTCCTGGATGAACCATCGTCGGCGCTCGACCTAGCGAATCAAAGCCGGCTCCTCGCCATCATCCGGAATCTCGCGGAGAACCCCGCCTACACGATCGTATTCAGCACGCATCACCCTCAACATGCGCTTCACGTCGCCGATGATGTCCTTTTGCTGATGGAGGGGTGTGTCCTGCGTGGCCCCGCGGACCTCGTGATGACCGAGAAGAACCTCCGAGAACTCTACGGAGTCGATGTTCGACGGATTCCACTGCCGGGCGGCGGCGATGCGTTAGTGCCGCTGCTCGAACGACCGCCCACGCCAAATGGGCAGCCACTTGTGCAAGGCACCACCGTGAACGGTTTCGACAACGCAGCCGCGCCATGCAGGCGTGATGAAGGGTCTCCATGACGACGACAATTTGGACAAGGCGCCGATTTGTAGCCGCCGTATCGGCTGCCGCAATAATGCCGTTCAGTGTGGCCGGATGCGATCAAAACGACTCCGATTCCGGGTCTCGCCAAGACGAGGCGATCCCAATCACTTTCAAGGACCTCGATGGCCGAACCATTACGCTGCCTCGTCCGGCCGAGCGTATCGTCGCTCTCGTCGTTCCCGACGCCGCCATGGCCATCGCGGTGCATGGGTCGCCTACCCGCTTGGTGGGAATCCATCCTCGTGCGCGCAACATGTTCGCCAAGAGCTTTGTCAGTGAAATATTCCCCGAGGTGCTGCAGATACCCACCAACATTGTCGTGGGCGGCGATTTCACGCCGAATGTCGAGGGCATCGCACGGCTTGATCCCGACGTCGTCATCCAGTGGGGCGACCTTGGGAACGATCTGGTCACACCGCTCGAAAGCGCCGGCATCAAGGTCGCGCGTTATCGGGCCTTGCCCGAGGGCGGCGATGCGACGCTCGCGGCGATGCTCGTCATGCTCGGGGAAATGACCGGCGATGCGAGGCGCGCGGCGCATTTGAATGCGCTCAGAACACAGGCCAGCAGACGTCTCGAGGGGGCAGTGAGCCGCATACCGGAGGGCGACCGCCAGCGCGTTCTCATCCTCACACGTTCTGGCGCCGCCACTCACGCATCCGGGGGCGATGCCGCCGGTGTCTATTCGTATCTCATCTATAAGGCGGGCGGCGTCAATCTTGCCGAGACGTTGCCCGACTTTTCCGTTGTGGGGACCGAGCAGATCGCAGCTTGGAACCCGGACGTGATCTTCCTGTTCGGCACCGAGGGAGAAGCGCCCGAAAAGATATTCAACGATCCAATCCTGCGATCATGCAAGGCGGCAGCCGATCGGCGCGTCTATGTTCTGCCGACGGGCAGCCACTACTGGGGATCCCTCGGCCCCGATGATGCTCTGGCGCAGCAATGGATGGCGGAGCTCCTCTATCCGAACCACCTCACGCCCGTACTCCGCAACGAGATGCGCCAGACCTACCAAGCAATGTTCGACCAGCAGTTCTCTGACGATCGGCTCAACAAGATCCTGCTTTCACAAACAAACCGCCAATCAGCTCACTACGAGCGATTCTTGGCTTAAAAACCCGCCGAACTACCATTCTCGTGGATTAAGCCTGGAACGATTCCAGAAGGGGTGACTTCCGGTGGCATTGCATGTAGATTCTGACTGACCGGCATTCAGTCAAGAGCCATGATCCAGCCATTGACAGCCCGCAAATCAGGTGATCGGCCGAGGGTCAAACCCGCGGAGGAGCGCCGCGAGGACTTGATGAATGCGGCCGAGCGGCTCTTCCTGGAGCAAGGTGTGGCTCCAACAACGATTGAGCAGATCACCAGCGGTGCCGGCGTTGCCAAAGGCAGCTTCTATCTGCAATTCGCCTCCAAGGATGATGTGCTCACGGCGTTGCGGGAGCGCTTCATTCGGGACTTCGTGAGCCGAACTGAACGAGCGATCGGCAGCCGGCCCGTTGACGACTGGAAAGAGAGACTCGCGATCTGGGCCAAAGAAACTGTTGAAGGATACCTCGACACACTGCCAATCCACGACATCGTCTTCCATGAGGTTCCTCCTCATTCATGGTATGATGCGCACACGGAACTTGTGATCGCCCATCTCTCGGCCATCCTCGAAGGAGGTGAGCGGGCGGGTGCTTGGGCGATCGGCGACGCCCGCTTCACGGCTGTCTTCCTCTTCTCCGGGCTTCACGAGATTGTCGACAGCCTGCGCGCGAGCGGCCGTCCCATCGACCGTGCACGGCTCGCGGAGCAAATTCGGGCGATATGTTTCAAGACCATAGGTGTGGCCTGACCAACCCAAGCATTGCCAGGCTGAAACCGTCCGCGCGCAATCGATCTCGAATTGTTCGCAGTCGCAGGTGACATGCGAGGTCCAAAGCCTTAGTTTGGTCAGTGACCACGATTCAGTCAGTCGCGAGAAATGATCGTTCATGAACGCCACGCCTAAACCCCGTCCGCGGACGAAGCCACCGGAAGAGCGGCGGGATGAGCTCATGAACGCCGCTCAGGTGCTCTTCCTCGAGAAGGGTATTAGCGCCACGACCATCGAAGAAATTACATCTGGCGCCGATGTGGCGAAGGGGACGTTCTATCTCCACTTCACCTCCAAAGAAGACATTCACGCGGCCCTTGGAGAACGATATCTCCACCAGTGTGCAGCACGGCTGAAAGCGGCCGTTGCCAAAGCATCGAAGACCGATTGGAAATCTAGGCTTGGTATCTGGGTGAAGACGTGCGTGGTCGATTTCCTGGATCAGGGCGCTTTGGTCGACATGCTCTTTCACGCCCATCCACGTCCACCGGAAGGCGGTCCGAACGTTATCGTCCAGCATCTCACCGAGTTTCTCGATGAGGGAAAGAGTGCGGGCGCGTGGGATCTCGATGATCCGAGCTTCACAGCCGTCTTTCTGTTCGGAGGCCTGCATGGCGTCGTCGACGACGTGCTGCTCGGCGCAAAGCGGATCAGCCGGACCCAATTGATCCAACGCGTACAGCAGCATTTTTTCAGAACCGTCGGCCTGTCTGTTGATTGAACTGCCAGAGCTTCGCCCTAGTTAAACAGCGTGCGATCTGTAGACGGGCATCCGATTTGTACGCCATTCTACGCTAGCGTACTCCGCCGCATTGTTTGATCTTCACCATTTGCGAACAATCGATTTCTATCTCGCTCAGCCCACATCTGAGGAGAATGGCGGATGACGCATTCTGGCGATGCCCCGATCAGGAGAACAATTCGCCGACATCAACTCCGCGAGCTGGTGCCTCTTGCTGACAGCACAATTTATGAGATGGAACAGCGCGGAGAATTCCCGCGGCGCTTTGCTCTAACTGCTCGATGCGTCGTATGGGATCTGGCAGAAGTCGAAGCGTGGCTCGTGGCGCGCAGAGCCACGCCGATCAAGCGAGCCCAGGCTCCCGATGTTCGACAACGCCGAACCCGCCCCGTCAAAGGGCCGGGTCGGGCTGGAGAAGCGGCATCGAAGACGGGATGAGCACAGGCACATATTTCCGGCCCTCGACCCATGCATCCACGATGTCCGACCATTCCTGCATCATGTGGCGCCGCTGAACTTCATATTCAGCCTTGTTATAAACGCCCCGCGATGAGCGGCCATCCTCGTGCGCGAGGCACTTTTCGATCCAATCGCTGTTGAAGCCGAGCTCGTTCAGCAACGTAGAGCCGGTGCGACGTAGGTCGTGGACCGTGAACGGTTCCAGGGGAAGCCCTTCAGCCTTCGCCCGTTCAACGACGGCGTACGTCACCCGATTGAACGTAGCTCGCGACATCGGAGCATCGGCGTCGTACCGAGACGGCAGAAGATACTTCGAGTTACCCGCACACGTCTTCAGCGCGATCATGATGTCGAGCACCTGGCGCGACAAATAGACGTTGTGCGCCTTTGAGCGCTTCATCCTCTCCTTCGGGATCGTCCAGACGGCGTTTTCGAAATCGACTTCATCCCATGTCGCATCCTGCAATTCGCTCTTCCGAACCATCGTGAGCAGATAAAGACGCATGCCCAAGCGGATTGTCGGAAGCGTCGCCACGTGCTCGAGCTGTTTGAGCATCACCCTGATCTCTGATGGCGAAAGCGATCGATCTTTCGGTACGAATGTCGCGATCGACGACGGACCAACCTCGTCCGCAGGATTGGCGACCTTCTCGCCGTGCAGAATCGCAAAGCCGTAGATCTGTTTCAGGATGTCGCGAACGTGGATCGCGGTCGCCGGCGCTCCCCGCTCCACGATCTTTGCGCAATGCGCCCTCAGGTCGTCTGGCGTGATCTCCGTAAGCAGACGCTTCCTCCAGACAGGGAGAAGCTCGCGCTCGAAGATCGCGCGACGCATCGCCCGCGTGCTGTCAGCCATCGGCGCCGCGGTCAGCCACTTCTCCCCGAACTCGCCGAAGCTCTTCGCCTCCTTCAATCGGCGCTTCTCACGCTGCTTTTCGATGGCAGGGGAGCGTCCCTCGCTGATGGCACGGCGTGCATCCAGGCACTTTTCGCGTGCGCGTGCGAGGGAGATGCCGTCACGGCCGTACTTGCCGAGGTAGACGGTCTCGCGCCGGCCGTTCAGCCTGTAGTCCAGTCGAAACGAGATCGCTCCACTCGGCATGACGCGAACGTACATGCCGTCACGATCCGTCACCTTATACATTTTCTCCTTTGGCTTCAGAGCCTTGAGTGCTGCGTCCGTCAGCATTCTTCTGCCACCTCCAAAGTACCGTCAGCGAATTTTTGGGGCTCGCATAGCCGGAATATCGTTTGATTTCCGAGGCTTACGGACAAGAAAGTACCGTCACGAGCCGCATCTATGGTGACGGTACTGCGAAAAATGGCGTGGAGCAATAGACTGAATGTCCGTCAGTCAGTACGTCGGCCGCGTTTGGTACGCACCGATAGATGCCGATAGCAGTCGAGAGATTTATTCGCTAAATCAGGCGGTTAGATCGTATTCTAGCGTAGCGGCGGATACCGCCGGATGGGCCAGAATCATTCCCACTCAATCGTGCCCGGGGGCTTGGCGGTGATGTCGTAGGTGACGCGGTTGATGCCTTTTACTTCGTTGACGATGCGGGTGGAAACCTGGCCAAGGAACTTCATGTCGAACGGA
>Ga0180217_1004785_pt1 | contig 10522 bp, 9 predicted proteins | sample eDN3rd37CBELigOP_FD_128521 | JGI IMG/M metagenome (GOLD analysis project Ga0180217, IMG submission 128521) | Enriched Organic Plus compost microbial communities from Emeryville, California, USA - eDNA 3rd pass 37_C BE-Lig OP (version 2) (version 2) ... | reverse complement strand
GGCTGCCGCAAACGCTTTTTAGGAAAGTATCAATATTTTTGATAATGGCTCGAGAATTGCAGACGGCTCAACCTGGGTGAGATTGCCTTCCGGAGCCTGGATCACCCGCACATGACGGCCCGCGGGAGCCCAGATGGCGGGATTGGTTGGGCCGAAGAGGAGGATGGAAGGGGTGCCGACAGCAGCGGCAAGGTGCGAAATCCCGGTATCGTGCCCGACGAAGGCGGCGCACTCTGCCAGCACGGCGGCCAGCCCGGGGAGCGGAAGATTCCAGGCGAGCGCCTCCGCTGGAGCTGGAAGCGGCTGGAGCGCGGAGAGGCGGTCGGTATCCGCTTCACCCCCCACGAAAAGGAGCACGGGTGCGGCGGGGTGGGAGCGCAACTCGGTAATGAGGCGTTGCCATTGCTCCACCGGCCACAGCTTTCCCCGGCCCCCGCTGCCCGGATGAAGCGCCACGATCGGGCGTTGGGGATGGCTGCTGCGAAGGTCTCGCAGGAAATCAGCGGCAAAGGCGCGGTCTTCCTCGCTGGGATGAACGACCGCTTGCTCCCCGGCGATCCCCTCTTCCGGGAAAAGCGCCATTTCCTCCAATGGGCGGGCGAGCTGCCGGGCGGCATGGGCCGCGCCGGTGGAGGTATCGACCTTCGGCAAACCACGGAGAAAGTTTTTCACGCCTGCTTTCCGCAGGTTGGCTTCGAAAAAGCCGTCGGGATCGTAAAGATAGCTGATCACCTGCCCAAACCCCGCAAAGTAGTCGCAAAGATCGGACGGCAGATCGCCGCCCGGAATGAAAAACGAAGCGAGACCCGCATACTCGATGGAGCGAGTGGCCCGCGCATAATAGCGCCTTTCCGCGAGCGAAACGATGTGACGGTAGCCGAGAATCTCCAGCGGTGCGTCGGGAAATGCTTCCCGCAAAAGCCGGATGGCGGGAAGGGTCAGGATGAAATCCCCGATGGCCCCGCCTCGAATGACCAGAATGCCCCGCATGTTTAGAGGACCGTCAAAGCGTTGAATTAGCGTTTCGCCGAGCGTTCCCTGCCATTGGATTGTTCGGCCCGGTTCGGCCCTGTTCGGGCTGGTTGGGCTTGTTTGGCTGGTTGCCCCGTTAAGGAACCGCCGATTACGAGTTATGGTGCAAGCTGGTCATTTTGGGGGCTTTTTGACCCGCGCTTTCATCAGCCTCGATTAAATCAGCAATTCCTTAAGCTCGTTGGGATCTCCAGATTGCTTCGGAATCAGTTGGAGCCGCCTTATTATGCGCACCTTCGCTTCGTCAGCCCGACGGTGTCTTGTGAAGTCGGCGTTCAGTCTGGCTCAGCGGTTGCGAAACTGGAGTTTCGCGAGCAGCGGCGTTCCCAAACGGAGTTTGGGAACGAGGGGCGTTTGTGGCGTTTGTGGCGTTGGGGGCCTTCGGGCGTCTCGCGTCTCGCGTCTGTCTTACGTCTTGCTTGTTGACGTCCGGGCGTCTGAGCCTGCCCGGTTTGTGACCGCCTGCGCGTCGCCGTGGTTTGAGTGTTCGGGCGTTTTAAGCGTTTGAGCGTCGTCGGGAACGGACTACTGCGTGTTGATCATCCCACCCAGCGGCCCCGCTCCTTCCCACCGTTCGGGGCGGTTCCACGGAATTGCGGAAACGTCGTCATTGGAACGCGGTTCCGCCGAGGCACATCCCCCCAGGAGAGTTGTGGCGAGGACGGCAGCCAGAAGGAGCAGACAGGAGCGGATCATGAGAACAAAAGTGGCCGCCGGACAGGTACGACGGAGAGAACCACGGAAGGGAACTTCGGGGGCAAACCCGGCCAGGCCCGGCCAAGGGTGGCTAGGAACCGCTGAAGATCACCACGTCGCCCGGGCGAACGAGCGCCCCTTTCGGCCCGGAGTTGGGAACGATGTTGGCGATGGCCGTGGAGGGATCGACAGAAGTAACCCGCAGCCGGGCGACCAGGTCGCTGCCGCGCTTGACGAGAAGGGTCGAGTTCGGGGCGACACCCTGCCGGTCACCGATGCTCAGGACGACGAAGTTCCACGAAGTATCGACGGCGAGAACCTTGCCTTCGAGGCCCGGGGCATTCAGCCCCTTGATGCGGCGCTCCTTCTCCTCTTCGAGGGCGGCGGCGCGCTGTTCGGCCTCCTTGCTCTTGCCTTCGAGCGCGCGGGCAATTTGCTGCTGCTCCTCAAGCTTCGTCTGCGCTTCCTTGAGCTTGTTTTCGAGCTCGGTGAGTTCCGCCGAAGGGGTTTCGGGGGACTGCTGGGCGGTGGAGGTGACCTTCGCCTTGAGATCGGTAATCTCCTGGTCCTTCGCGGCGATCTGGCTGGTGACGTTCTGGAGCTCCCCCTTGATCTTCTCCGCTTCGGAGCGGGCAGCGGAAGCGGCGCTTTCAGCCTCCTCCTTCGCCTTGTTGGCGGCGGCAAGCTGTTCGGTGGCGGCCTGGGCCTCTTTCTCCGATTTCGCGCGGGCGGCGTCGCTGGAAGCGGCGGCCTGTTTCGCCGTTTCAACCTCCTGCCGAACGGACTGAAGGGTGCCTTTGGTCTTCAGGCTGAGAATACCTGAACCGAGGGCCATGACAATGACGAGACCGAGAACGATTTTGACCATACTGGGGATAGGGGATGGGGGAGTAACCGAAGCGGAACTTCGGATGAGCAGCAGCACTTTATGCGCCGGGATTCAGCGTTTGCAAGCGATTGATGACAAAAAAATTGTCATTGGGGCCGTTTGCGGCGATAGTGCCCGAGCCGCCAGGGACTATGGATTGAGAGCAGGCTAACCCCGCCAGGGCAGGAATGCAGCAACGGTCCCCTGACTCTCTCTGTCGTAGCTCTCTGGTGGTCTTTTTTTGCACCGGTCGTTTGCTCAACCCGCCCTCTCCCCGGTGTCGCGCCGGAAGAATGGGCGGACATCCTCCAGATTGAGGTCGGCGGGATCGAAGAGGGATTCAGGGGCGCGCGCGGCGGCGCATTCGATCTGCTGCACGAGCGGGGCGACCGCCTCGCTGGCGAAATACTTCACGGCCCCGGCGCTCAGGCCGGAGTCGAACGCGACGAAAAGCAAACAGGAGGGGCCGAGATTCAGCGTCAGCGTGCTGATGGTGCTCCCCTGCTGGTACATGCCCGAAAAGTCTTTCTCCTTGATGAGATTCGCCATGAACTCCGTCGCCGCGAAGGCATTGGAGGCGAGGGTGGCGACCTGTGTCGGCTCGAACCCCGGCAGTTCGCCGTGCTGGTGGATCAGGTAGCCCGCGCGCTCGACGATAAGCGCCACGCTGGCTTCGCTCTTTTTGACCAGATCGCGGAGAATGGCGTCGAACACCGCGAGATCGTCTTCGTTGAACTGGGGGATCATGGGTTCCGGAAGCGGCGGAAAATCAGGGGATCGGGGTGACGGCAGCGGTTTGAGCAGGCAACTGCGGACGTTTCTCCGGGATCATGCGGGGCGGGTTTCCTGTTTGAGGAACTTCTGGAGGAGCAGCCGGGTAATCCCGTTGAGGGTTTCGAAGACCCCTTCCACCTTTGGCGCCGAGGCTTCGAAGGAAGGGACCTGCACGTCTTTGTTGTTGAGCAGGAATTCAAGAAACTCGATGGGCGCGGGATTGTCGAGATCGCGTTTATTATACTGGATCACATACGGGATTTCCGCGAGGTCGAGGTTCAGGGACCGGAGATTTTCCTCCATGTTCTGGAAGCTCTCCACGTTCTCCTGCATTTTGTCGTACTGCGAATCGGCGACGAAAACAATGCCATCCACCCCCCGCAGGACGAGCTGCCGGGTGGTGTTGTAGATGACTTGCCCGGGCACGGTGAAAAGCTGGAATTTCGTGGTGAATCCCCGCACCATCGTCGCCTCCAGTGGATAAAAATCGAAGAAAAGCGTCCGGTCCGCGCTGGTGGAGAGCGAGACGAGTTTCCCCTTCTTTTCGGGCTGGGAGGTTTGGATGTTGGCGTGGATCTGCTCCAGGTTCGTCGTCTTTCCGGACTTGGCCGGGCCATAGTAGACGATCTTGATGTGAAGCTCCTTCGTGGCCTGGTTGATAAGCGCCATGGTGAGTGTTGGGGCGGGTTAACGAACTTGCTGAGAAGCGGCTGAAAGCCGCCCATAGGTGCGTTTAGGTGCGTTTAGTGCCCTTGGGTGTCTTTAATGCAAGAGTCGGGCCAAAAAGCCGGTTTCTTCGGAATGCCGAATCTCGATTCGGCCTTCCTCAGTAGGCCGATTTCAATCTCAAAATTTGTCATTTCATCCATCTTTCTCAATTCGTTGACACGGCCTAGATCTTGACCTGCCGTGCGAGCTGGGCGGCGATGATTTTAAGCTGCGCGCCGGGGAGCAGTTCGTTGGGACGGCCTACGGCAGCGAAGAAGAGCGACCCCGCTCTCCAGATCTGCCACGGGCGATTGCCCGCCGTGAACATCAGGGTCTGCAATTCACCGATCTGCATGGTTCCCGCCGCTTGCTCAAGGCGGGAGAAGACCTGCGGGAGGAAGGCGGCGATGGTTTCGGCCTTGAACTCGTCGGGCACCTTGGCGGCCACGAGCAACCCGTCATGCAACGCCACGACGGCACCCGCGACCCCGCCGAGCGTGCAGGCCCGCGCGACCAGTTCGGACGGAACCCGGTCGTCGAGACCGAGCGCGCCGGGCTGGGCTCCGGAATCGGCGGGTTTGGGAGGAGTTGCGGGGGCTGGAGCCGATACGGGTGCTGAAGGACCGGCGGGCGCGGCTTGTTCGGGAACCGGGACATTGGCAGCCGGAGTCGCGGTGAAAGCCGCGGACGGCGGGGCGGTCTCTGCCTCCTTTGCCTCCGCCGCAGGTTCCAGTGCTGCCGGAAGCGGGACGGGAATGGGTGAGGCGGGAGAGGGAGACTGGGAAGGAGCCTTCTCGGCTGGTTCGGCTGGTTCGGCTGGTTTCTCGGGCTGCTTCTCAACCGGCTTGGAAGTCGGCTTTAAAGTTGGCTTCTCAGCCGGTTTTGCAGGCGAAAAGAGGGCGGGAAGGTTTTCATCCACGCTGACGCGCTGCTGCGGGCTATGCCGCTGTGTGGCGGCCATGAAAAGCGGCGCGACCACCGGGAGCGGCAGCTCCAGAAGCGCCTCGTCATAGAGGGATTCGCCCGCAGCCGCCATTTTCGGCATGATCATGCCGCGCAGCCGCTGCCAGGGAACCGAGACTTTCCCCTGCCGAAGCGCCGTCGCGAGTTCGGCGGCGGGGAAATCCACACGGGCATCGGGCGGGCAGGCGGCGACCTCTTCGCGAATCGCCTCGGGCCACGCATCGCGGAGTTTCGCCAATGGCAGTGCGATGACCCCCGGGAGGGCGGGTGCGCCGGGTTTGGCCGGGCCTGGAAAGCCAGGAGCGGCGGGCGGAGCCTCCTTCAGCTTGATGGCGGGGGCGTCCACGATCGGCTGGCGCTTGGCTGGCGCGGGCGCGGGGGCCGGGGAGGAGCCTTGCGGTTTCGCGCCCATCAGGTTGAGCGCCTTCGCCTGTGGGGCGACAGGGACCGGCTTCGGCTTGGGGATAACCGGGGAAGGGGGCGGGGCGACCGGGGGCGGTACGGGAGCCGGTGCCTCTTTTTTGATTCCGGCGAAAAGCGCCTGGATCTCCGAAGAGGCCTGGACAATGCCCGATTTCTTGAGCTTTTCCCGTTCGTCCCGTTCGCTTTCGCCGGAGGGTGGGGGTTGCGACCCGGGCATTTGCGCTGAGGGTTGTCCTGCAGAGGCGGAGGCAGCGGGCTCGTGCGTCCCAGGTTTTCCCGCCTGCCGCGCCTGCCGGGCCTGGTGCCCCTGTTGCACAAATGGGCTCTGGATCTCGCCGGGAAGTTCGATCCGCCGCTGCCCGCGAAGCCTCAGCAGGGCGGGATCGAGCCGGGCGATCACCTCTTTCAGCGGAATTTCCACCGTTTCGTCGTCATGCGAGCGGTCCGGGCCGAAGGTGCTCACCGGGGCGACTTTACGCAGGTCGGCCACGGTCACTTCCACCCGTCCCTGGGAAAGTTTCGCCAGCAATTCCTCCACCGGCAGGGCGATCTCGACGTTCGCGCCGGGCGGCTGCGCGACCAGCGATTGCAGCGGCTGGGGGAGGCGGTCGGTAATCGGCTTGAGCGGCAGCAACACCCGCTCCGTGCGCGCTCTCGCCGCCGGTTCCGCGGCCGGGTGCGCCGGAACCGGTGGGGGTACGGGCGGGGATTCGGCAACCGCCGCTTTCTCCCCTCCCGAAGGTTCCGTTCTTTTTGCCGCGGGCGCAGCGGTTCCCTCCGGTTTCGATTCCGGGACGGGGGCGGAAGTCTCCCCCCGCTCGCCGATCAAGTTTTTGATAAATCCAAACATCGCTCGCGTACCTATAATCCCATGCAGCTTTTAAGCCACAGGGAGTTGCCGGGAAAATGCCGCCGCTTCGGCGGGCGGGCCGCCCCCGGTTATAGCGTTTTCGAGAATTTTTACTATCAATATAGATAAGGTATTTCAGTTGAAACCGTGGGCGGGCCGGGCAAAATTTGGGGCGATGTCGCGTCCCAGAATACTCATTCTCGACGACGACCAGGATTTTCTGGATATCTGCCGGCAGCTCTTCGCCTCGCTGCCGAGCCAACCGGAAATCCTGACCGTCGACTCCGGCTCCCGGGCTCTTTCCCTCTTGGAAAGCGAGCCCTATTCGCTTCTCCTGACCGACCTGCGAATGCCGCAGATGGACGGCTTCCAGGTGCTCTCGATTGTCCGCAAACGCCTCCCGCTGCAACGGATCGTGGTGCTGACCGGATACAGCGACGACAACTCCCGTGCCCGCGCATACGAGATCGGGATTGATCTCTTTCTTGAGAAACCGAAGTCGGCGCGGGAACGGCAGCTTTTCCTGGAGTGCATCGAATCGATGCTGGAACGCGATGCCCGGGAAACCGGATTCCGCGGCGTGCTGGAGCAAAAGGCCCTCGTGGACATCATCCAGCTCGAATGCCTCACGCAAAGCTCCGCCGTGGTGAAGATCACCACCCGCGACCGCACCGTCGGCTATCTCTGGTTCCGCAACGGCGAAATCATCGATGCCGCGACGGCGACCTCCAAGGCGGAAAAGGCGTTCAAGGAAATCTTGTCGTGGAAGGTCGGGAGCTTCGACATTCTCCCTGCCGACCCGGTGCGGGCCCGGAGCATCATGACGCCCACGCAGGCGCTGCTCCTCGACACGGCACAGGAGCTTGACGAGGCCAAGGCTGCCTCGCAGGCGACCGTTGCCGCCGAGCCGCCGGCGAAGCTGGCCGCCTTTGACCGCGACAAGAGTCTGCGCTTCCTGCTGCTGCAAGAAGGCACCGAACGCCCCGAGCATTGGGCTTGCGACGATCCCGAAGCCATCGCCGGCTGGGCACAGCGGATGCTCCAGGAATTCCGCACCCTCGGGGAAACGCTCGGGGTAAAGGGGCCGGTGGAACTGGCCGGGTTCGGCCCGGAGCGGCATATCACGGTGGCACACCGGCTTCCGGGGCTTGGGGGTGAAACAGGAAGGGCCGCGAAACAGGCGACGCTGGTGGCCGGGTTCGATCCCGCGCTGGAAGCCGAGCAAGTCCGGGGCGCATTCCAGAAAATGCTGACGCAATGGGTCTCCTGAAAATTTTCTCCAGATCGGGCGGCACACCTGCCCCGAAAATCAGCGGTCCGCCCACGGGAACGGTCGCCGTCAACCGGGCGGGAACAATCCTCGCCAGTACGCTTCCAAGCTCCGTCCCGCGCGAAACGGTGGAGCAGATCGGGCGCACCGCCCTGCATGCCTTCGCGGCGGCGCGAAAGATCCGCGCTCCCCTAGCCACCCTGGAGGCGAGCTATCACGAGATCAAGTTTTTGGCCGTCGAGCTCCGCGGCGGCGCACTGGTTTTCCTGAACCCGGGCGGTGCTCCTTCCGCCGCCATTACCTTACCTGCCATGAGCAACCCCACCCTCGACGACTTCATCCTCTACCTCGAAACGTACATCGAGTGCTGGAAGCAGTTTAATCACTACGTGAATCTCGGGCGGCAAAAGAACTTCACGCCGGAAGAGGAGGCGCAGTTTCTTGAAATCAAGAGCCTCATCACGCAAGGGCTGGAGGTGATCCATTCCGCCGTGGAGCAGGGTGCGCCCCGCAAGGAGGAAGTGATGGCGCTCATTAACGGCGCACCATCGATCCGCTACCTTTCCGAACATGAGAATAGCGTCGGCGCGGTGGAGAGCCAGTGGCACCGCATTTTCCTTACGCTACAATCGCTCCTCGGGCGTCTTAAAGTGCAGCAGCAAAAGCAGGAGGGCGAGTGGAAGTGGGGCTCTCTCTTCGGCCGGGAGAAATAGGGAACGAGGCCTGACGAAAGCGCAGGCAGTTTTGATGGATTTTTGAGGCGCTTTTCCGCAGCCTCTCTGAGGAGAGGTGAGGAAAAAGCGGCTCGAAAAGACACGAAAATGACCAGCTTACGGCAGAGCTTGCTTTAATCAGCGGTTCCATCAATCCACCGGGGCGAAAAAGGGGCGCGGCGGCACGGCGGCCTGCGAACCCTTTTTGGTGATGGAAACGATCATCATTCTCGCCAACCGGGGACGGCTGAAAGCGTTCCGCACGGTGGAAACACCGACGCGGGGAACCAAGCTGGAACGGATTGAGGACCTCGCCTTTCCGGAGGCGCATGGCCGCTTTTCGGAAAAAGTGACCGACCAGGCGGGGCGGTTTCCGATGACGGGGATCTCAGGCCCGCCGCAGACCACCCAACAGTCGACTTACGAGGCACTTCCCGCGCTCGCCGAAACGGAACGGAGACTCATGCGGCTCGTGGCCGAGGAGATCACGGCGGTACTCGACCGCGAAAAGGCGGAGCAGTGGTACTTCGCCGCCAGCCCGGACATCCACGAGTCGGTACTCGACGAGCTTGACCCCGCGCTGCGGCAGCGGCTGGGCAAATCGGTTCATGCCGACTTGGTGAAAGTACCCACCGAGGAGCTGATGAGCCATTTCGGGCCCTGGCCGAAGTAGGCCGTCCGGCATGAGAGTGCCGCCCCGGCTGGCTCCGAAGCTCTGGGCTAACAGCCGAAATGCGCGAGCGCGGCCTGCCGCGTCTCGAACACAGGGTAGGCGGTGGCAAACCCGGCAAGCTGGAACACGCGCTTCACTTCGCCCTGCAACGCGCAGACGGCGAGGAAACCGCCTTCCCGGCTCATCTGGCGGCCGGTGAGGAAAAGTTCCCGGAAACCGGAGCTGGCGATGTATTCCAGCTTCTCCAGATCGACCAGAAGGACCCCCTTGGGCTGGCTCGAAGCGGCATCGGCCCCTTGCTGCAATGCTTCCTTGAGCCCCTTCCAGTGATCGGGTTCGATGCGCCCGGAAACTTCAAGGATCTGGGCATTGCCTTGAGCGGAAAGTTGGAATGTGGCCATCGCGTGACTGTGGCTTGGAGAGATGAGACTGCGGTCGGAGGGAGGGGGGCGAGCGAATGCTCTATCTGAAAAGGCTTGCCCGGCGCAACAGCAATCTTATACCAACTCCTTTCGATTTCTGGAACTTCCGGCCGGGTCTTTTTGTAAAAAACGCGCGGTTCAAAAAGCCCTGCGCCCTAAAGACCGGCGATCCCAGGACGATCTTAAAACGATCCCAAGAGTTGGCCATCAGCATGGCCGGGACAGGCTCCCGGCATTTTCCTTTTCGTTTCGCCAGTTTCGCCCCGCTCCTTCAGCGCCCATGCACCATTCGCTTCGATCCAAGGTTCTGGTCTGGTTCGTTCTCGTTTCGGCGGCCCTCGCCACCGCCGGGTGGATTGGCTACAGCCAGCTTTCGCGCTACATCCGCCATCAGGCGGAAACGCAGATGGAATCGCGGCTCCGGCACGTCATGGACATCCTTGGCGCGACGGACCGGACGTATTCCAGCCTCGTGCGCGCCTCGATGGGTTACCTCAAATCCGAGGCGCTCAAACAGGGCCCCCCGGGGATTCTGCCCGCGCCGGGAACGGATTCGGCGGAGGGCAATCGCCCCCTCCTCGCCTTCGGCGGCAAGCCCGTGGCCGGGAGCTTCGCGATCGTCGACCATGTGAAGGAAGTAATGGGCGGCACGGCGACGCTCTTCGTCCGCGACGGCGAACGCTTCGTCCGGGTGAGCACGAATGTTTTAAAGCCCGACGGAACCCGCGCCGTCGGCACCGAGCTCAACCCGCAGGGCCGCGCCATCGGGCAGATCCGCAAAGGGGAGCCCTTCTACGGCGTCGTCGATATTCTCGGCAAGCCGTACCTCACGGGATACGAACCGATCCGCGACGGCGCGGGCGAGATCGTCGGCGTCTATTACGTCGGGTACGCGCTGGAGACACTCGCCACCATCGGGGAAACGATCCGCAACAACAGCGTGCTGGAGCGCGGGTTTTTCGCGCTGGCCGATTCGGGTGACAAAATCATCTTTCAGACCGCACTCCGGGAGAAAGTGAGCGAGAAGGAGCGAGCCCGGCAGGCGGCAGTCGCAGGGCTGGCCGCCCGGGGCGAGGATCCCGGCGAAGAGTGGATCATCCAAAGCCGGACATTTGGCCCGTGGGACTACG
>Ga0180217_1004784_pt1 | contig 10523 bp, 5 predicted proteins | sample eDN3rd37CBELigOP_FD_128521 | JGI IMG/M metagenome (GOLD analysis project Ga0180217, IMG submission 128521) | Enriched Organic Plus compost microbial communities from Emeryville, California, USA - eDNA 3rd pass 37_C BE-Lig OP (version 2) (version 2) ... | reverse complement strand
TCCGGCCCCCCGGGGTGGGCACCGCCGCGGGGCCGAAGCAGGAGGTCGACGGTCTCGCCCCCGAACAGGTGGGGCCACGGCGCCACATCCCGGGCACGTACGCGACGTCGCGGTTCGTGAGCGTGGGATGCCGCCAGGGGTCGCGTCCGAACACCTCAGCCGTGCCCGCGGTGGGCCGCACGAGGCCGAGCAGGATGCGGATCGTCGTCGACTTTCCCGCGCCGTTGGGGCCGAGGAAGCCGTGAACCTCACCCTCGTCCACGGTGAGGCCGAAGTCGTCGAGGGCGAGCGCGCCGCCGAAGCGCTTCGTGAGGTTGCGGACGCGCACGACGGCGCGGGAGGTCGAGAGCATGGGCATTCGCCAGGTCGGACTCCAGCGTCCGAGCGGTCGCCCGGACACTCCGCTTGCGCGGGCCGACCAGGCTTCCCGGCTCTCCAGACCCCGAGACTAGACTCGAGCGGCGGGCTGCGCCAGTGCTCGCCGAGCGCGTCGCGCGAACAGGGCCAGCACGAGCGCGCCGATCGCGGCCGCCGCGGCGCCGACGAGAGTGAGCGGCACCCACAGGGGTGTCGGCGGCGTCACCGTGATCGGAGCCACCCGCTCCAGGAGACCCCCGTCGGGGTCCGGGCCGGAGAGCACGAGTTCGTGCTTCCCCGCGTCGGCGAACTCGGGGACGTGCACGCTTCCGGTCACCGCGCCGTCGTCGTCGGCGACGAAGGAGGCGAGCGTCATTGGTGTGGAGTGCAGTTGCACGACGACGGGTCCACCCGGGTCGAACCCGCTCGCGCGGAAGTCCACCCGCGCGCCCTGCTCGACGAGCGGAAGCGTCGGGATGGTGTCGAGATCGATCTTGACCGGCGGGCGACGTGGCTGGAGCAGCGGCATCCCCTCGCCGGCTCGCGCAGCATCCATCACCGACGCCGAGGGCGCGACGCGCTCGGCCGTGCGCGACCAGTCGATCACCGCCTCAGTGATGGCGGCGTACCCCTTGGCGTTCGGATGGAAGGACTGCTGGATGTCCCACTCCAGCGCGTTCAGCCACCGTTCCTTCGCGCAGACCGAGTGATCAGGCAGCAACGCCGACGCGGTGCCGGCAACGAAATAGACCTCGTACCCCTGAGCGCGGGCGGCGGCGACGGATGATCTGATCTCGCCGTTGAGGGCGAGGCCGAGCTCGTTGAAGTAGGCGACCTCCGTCGGGTCGAAGTACGCCCGGCAGGCGCCGAACTTGGTCGCGTGCGTGAGTTGCGGATAGCCGAGGACGATCACCGGGGCGGGCTGCCCGTCCCGGCGGTCGAGCAGTTCCGCGCTGTTGAGGTACTTCCAGACATCGATGTACGCGTTCGTCAGGGGCGACCGCAGGCCGGGAACCTTCTTGAAGTAGTCGAGAGCCCACGGCAGGTCGAGCGTGCAGTCGTCCGTGACGCACTTCGAGACGATGTCGGCGAACCCGAGGTCGTTGCCGCCGAGGGTCAGCACCGCGGCGCCGGGCGTCCGCTCGAGCTCGGTGAGCTGGAGGAGCTGCGCGTCCGCCCGCCACTGCGAATCCGAGATCGTGAGGTAGTCGCCCCTGTCCTCGAACCTGAGGTCGCTCGTCACGGCGCCGGAGCAGGCGAGGATGTCCACCGGGATGCCGCCGGCGTCGAGCACCGGGGCGAGGTAGGTCAGCGAGCTGCGGTGACACCTCTCGACCGCCTTCTTGGTCCCGGGCAGGAAGGGGCTCGCACCTTCGCCGGACGAGTAGGAGTCGCCGAGGATGACGAGCGAGCGACCGTCGCCGCGGATGCCGTCGAACACCGCCCCCAGGTCGTCGCTCGTGTAGCCATCGGCACGCGCCGTGAAGAGCCGTTCGACGAACGCCGGGCTGCTGCTCGACGCCCACGCCGTGACGATGTAGCGCCCGTCGACGACGCGGTCGGGGACGCCGGGCGTGATCGTCCACTCCCGGGTGACCCGCTCCCCCGGCGGGATGTTGCCCAGCCGGTACGTCGGCGGGATGACGGCGGGGAACACCGAGCGCGGCCCGGCGTCGCGGAACGCGAGGTTCACGCGGACGTCGGTCGCGGTCAGCCCGGACGGGTTCTCCACCGTCGCGGTGATGACCATGGCCGCGCCGGCAAGCGGGCTGTCGCTCGCGCTGACCGTGACCGAGAGCTGCGGTGTGCCGATGTCGGCGAGCAGGTCCTCGAGCGCGTCGCCGTCCTCGACGTCGAAGTAGGTGCCGCCGGTCGCTCCGGCGATGCACTCGAGTTCGGCGCGACCCGCGGCGTCGATGTCGAAGCCGACCGACTGCACGGTGAGGTCGAAGCCGCTGCCCGCGATGTCCTTCGCGACCTCACAGGGGTCGGCGCCGCAGTTGCTGAGTCCGTCCGAGATCAGCAGCAGGCTCGCCTCGGTCACGCCGCGCGCGGTGAGGTCGTCGACCACTCCCCGGATGGCGGCCGCCGTCGGGGTGTCGCCGCTCGCCGCGAGCGAGTCGATGGCGGCGAGTACCTGGCTGACCGTGCTCTGGGCGCCCAGGTTGTGAAGGTACGCACCGGCGTCGCACGAACCGGACGCCGGGTACGTCCAGATGCCGAGGTTTCCGGCGGCGGTCTGCGAGGTGACGATCGGCACGAGCGCGGCCTTCGCGGCATCCAGCTTCACCACCCCGTCGATGGCGTCCGACATCGACCCGGAGACGTCGAGCAGCACGACAAGCGGCGGCGGCGCGGCCGACGAGGAGGTCTCGTCGTCGGCCGTCGCCGTCTGCACGGGCGCGCCCACGCTGAGGATGCCCGCCACCAGCAGCGTGACGACGGCCGCTCCAGCCGCTCTCATCGGTGGGGCAGCGCGGTCAGGGGCGCCCGGGCGCCGAGCACGGACAGGTCGCCGAGACCGGCCTCGGTGCCGGAGGCCCCGGTCACCACGATCTTCAACTGGATGACCCCGGCGACGCGCAGCTCGATGTGCTGCGGCTCCCCGTATGCCACCGTGTAATTGCCGAGTTCGGCTCCGTCGCCGAGGATCCGGACGCCGACCGACGTGCCGGGCTCGGCGTCGTCGGGCACGCCGACCGTGCCCTCCAACACCGTGGCGGCTTTGCCGAACTGCCACGTCGTCTCGCGCCCGGCGGTGCTCGCGGAGCACTCGAGGCCGTGCGCGTACTGCACGCCGTCCATCGTCAGCCTCGAGGTGGTGGAGCAGTTGCCGCGGAACGACAGCTGGCTGAGACGTGCGGTGCCCGGCTCGGCGGTGACGGTGACCCGCACGACCTCGGGCAGGTCGCTGCCGGCGGCGGGGTCGACGGCGGTGACGACGCCGACCTCGGCATCCGGGTCGAAGATCTCGATGCGATCCACCCGGGCGCCGAGTTCGATGAGGAGGCTCGCCGCCTCGCCGACCTCGAGGCCGACGACCTCGGGAACGGCTGCGGGTGCGCTCACCACGAGAAGCACCTCGGTGGGGTCGATCGTGCCGAACACGGGGGTCTGCGCGAGGATGACGCCGCTCGGGCCCGCCGCCGGACGTTCCGTCGTGGTCACGCCCGCTACCGGCACGCCCGCGTCGGCGAGCACCTGCAACGCCGTCTCGGGGTCGAGTCCGCGCACGTCGGGCATGACGCTGTTCCCGGTGAGGCTGCCCGGCACCGGCACCTCGACGATCTCCGGGCCCGGGTTCTGTGTGCCGGCGACGACGGTGCTCGTGGCGAGCCACCAGCCGAATACGGTGGAGCCTCCCACGAGGGCGAGCACGCCGCACGCCCACGCGCTGGCCAGGAGCAGCCGCCGACGGGTGGCCGCCTTCATCCGCCGCTCCACAGGCCGGGACTCCTCGGGCTGAGGCTCCTCGGGCTGAGGCTCCTCGGGCTCGGACGTGGGCACGGTTCCTCCAACGAGTGCGCTCGGGTGCGCCCGCCGAAGCTATCCCAGGACGCGAAACCGCTGCAATTCCCGGTACCCGGGTCCCGCGTGCGTCAGTCGCCCGGGGGCCGCTCGAACGCGTCGTGGAACTCCATCGCCGCCTCGATCGTGAGCGCGTTCTTGCGCCCCGTCGCGAACCGCGTCGCCTCGAACGAGCCGAGCGCACCGCCCTCGAAGCGTCCGGTGAACATGGCGACGTCGTCGACGGTGACCTCGCCGAATCCCGGCCCGACGTCCTCAGCCGGGCCGTCCCACCCGTCGGGCAGCGGCCGCCGCTTCGTGATGGTCTCGATCACACCGGCCACCTCGGTGAGGCGAAGGCCGGTGACGAACTGCGCGGTGTCGATCGCGTGGGCGCCGATGTCACCGAGCGACCCCGATCCCGCGTGCTCCTTCTTCAACCGCCACGCCATCGGCACCTGGGGGTCGACGAGCCAGTCCTGACGGTAGGCCGCGCGCACCTGCACGACGCGCCCGATCGCCCCCTCGCCGATGAGGTCGCGCATGAGCGTCACGGCGGGTACGCGCCGGTAGGTGAACCCGACCATCGCGTGCACCCCGCTTCCCGCCGCCGCGGCCGCGGCATCCGCCATCGCCTCCGCCTCCGCGACGGAGTTCGCGAGCGGCTTCTCGCACAGCACGTGCTTGCCCGCGGCGAGCGCGGCGATCGCGAGCTCCGCGTGCGAGTCGCCGGGCGTCACGATGTCGACGACGTCGACGTCGTCCCGAGCGATCACCGCCCGCCAGTCGTCCGCGGACTCCCGCCAGCCCCAGCGGCCGGCGTGTGCGGGTTACGCGTCGCGGTCGACGATGAGGCCGAAGTACCGTTCGAAGTAGGCGCCCAGCCGCTCCAGAACGCGCTGCTTCTTCTCGCCGTGACCGCCCTGCGCCGCGAACCGCGATACGGGCGGCAGCACCTTCGTGATCGCCGTACCGGACTCCTGGATGGCTCCGTCGCGGAACGCGGTGCGGAGGAAGGCCCGGGTCTCGTCGGGTCGGAGGTTCTCCTCGCCGATGATCTCGTCGAGTTCGGCCGCACCGCGGGTTTCGACGAAGCGACGCCATTCGTCGTCGATGTCGCCGTCGACGCTCACGGAGTCGACGAACGCGACGATGAGGTCCCGCTTGTTGCGCAAGGTCGGGCTCGCGTCCACGGCGCGGGTGATGGCCGCCCGGATCTCGACATCCTCGCCGTCGCCCCGTGCCTCACGGAACTTCTGCACGAGCATGAGGATGTAGTCGACGTTGATCTCGACCTGCTTGATGAGCTCGATTTCGAAGACGACGTCGTCGTTGATCGACTCCTTCTCGGTCTCCCGGGTCGCGCGGTAGTCGGCGTACAGGTCGAGGTAGACGCTGCGGTAGTCCTGCGCCTGGCGCTCGGTGAGGAGCTCGTTGCCGGCGAAGTCGTCGAACGCCGTGAGGATGTTCTCGAGGCGGAGGATGGCGCCGAAGAGTGCGATGAAATCCTTCTGAGCCTGCTCCCCGACGATCTGCTCGCCGAGGGGGTACTCGGCGAGCAGGCTCTCGACCTTCTCGGCGTAGTCGGAGTAGTAGTCGCCGTACGGTTTGAGCACCGCGACGCCGTGGGCATCCTTGTTGCCGAAGAGGGCGAGCGCGTCGTTGGTCGCCTCTTCGAGGTTCCGGAAGCTGACGATGTTGCCGTACGTCTTGACCGAGTTGAGGATGCGGTTGGTGCGCGAGTACGCCTGGATGAGCCCGTGGGCCTTCAGGTTCTTGTCGACGAAGAGGGTGTTGAGCGTCGTCGCGTCGAACCCGGTGAGGAACATGTTGACGACGATGACCAGGTCGAGTTCGCGGTTCTTGAGCCGCAGCGACAGGTCTTTGTAGTAATTCTGGAACTTCTCGTCGGACGTGTCGTAGCTGGTGCCGAAGAGGTCGTTGTAGTCCTGGATGGCATCCTCGAGGAAGTCGCGCGACGACGCGTCGAGGGCGCCCGTTTCGAACCCTTCCTCGTCGAGCACGCCATCGCCGACCTCCTCATTGGCGGCGTAGGAGTAGATGAGCCCGATCTTGAGTCGCTGCTCCGGCGCGAGTTTCAGCTGCTGCTTCGCGAACTCGTTGTAGTACCGCTTGGCGGCGTCGATGGATGCCGTGGCGAAGATGGCGTTGAACCCGTGCACGCGCGCTGCGCGCGTGATCGCTTCGACCCGGTTGCGTCCGGCGGCGACCGCGCCGACGTTGTCGACGAGGCGGTGCACGTAGCCGCTCGCCCGCTTGGTCTTCTGGTCGAAGTGCTCGAGCGTGTAGGCGACGACCTGGCGGATGCGCTCCGGGTCGAGCAGCGCCTTCTCAGTGTCGATGCCGGCGACCTCTTTGTCGCTGAGACCTTCGGGCAGCTTGATCGTGTTGACGTAGTCGATGCGGAACGGCAGCACGTTCTTGTCGGTGATCGCGTCGACGATCGTGTACGTGTGTAGCCTCTCGCCGAAGGCCTGCTCGGTGGTCTTCAGTTGGGGGTTGCCGCTGCTCACCATGTTGGCGGTGAAGATCGGCGTGCCGGTGAACCCGAACAGGTTGTAGCGCTTGAACGCGCGGGTGATGTCGGCGTGCATCTGGCCGAACTGGGAGCGGTGGCACTCGTCGAAGATCAGCACGACGTGCTGGTCGAGGATGGGGTGACCCTTGGCCGCCGGCGACCCGATGAAGTTGGCGAGCTTCTGGATCGTGGTGATGATGATGCGCGCGTTCGGGTCTTCGAGCTGCTTCCACAACACCGCCGTCGACGTGTTCGAGTTGGCGGCGCCCTTCTCGAACCGGTCGTACTCGCGCATCGTCTGGTAGTCGAGGTCTTTGCGGTCGACGACGAACAGCACCTTGTCGACGCTCGGCATCCGGCTTGCGAGCTGAGCGGTCTTGAACGACGTGAGGGTCTTGCCGGAACCGGTGGTGTGCCACACGTAGCCGCCCGCGTCGAGGGTGCCGAGCTTTCTGTAGTTGGTGGCGATGTCGACGCGCTGCAGGATGCGTTCCGTCGCGACGATCTGGTACGGCCGCATGACGAGCAGGGTGCCGTCGACGGTGAGCACGCAGTACTTGGTGAGGATGTTCAGCAGCGTGTGCTTGGCGAAGAACGTCTTCGCGAAGGCGGTCAGGTCGGAGATCGGCCTGTTGGCGGCATCCGCCCACCACGAGGTGAACTCGAACGAGTGGCTCGTCTTCGCGCGCTTGCCGCCGTCCGCTTCCTTGAGGTGCTGGAGCCGCGTCGTGTTCGAGTAGTACTTCGTGTGCGTGCCGTTGGTGATGACGAAGAGCTGCACGTATTCGAACAGCCCGGAGCCCGCCCAGAAGCTGTCGCGTTGGTAGCGGTCGATCTGGTTGAACGCCTCCCGGATGGCGACACCGCGCCGCTTGAGTTCGACGTGCACCATCGGCAGCCCGTTGATGAGCACGGTCACGTCGAACCGGGTGCTGCGCTTCGCGCCCCCGTCGCCGGCGTTCACCTCGTACTGGTTGATGACCTGTAACCGGTTGTTGTGGATGTTCTGCTTGTCGATCAGCCGCACGTTCTTCGTCGTGCCGTCGTCGCGTGTCAGCAGCTGCACGTGGTCTTCCTGCACGCGCTTCGTCTTCTCGGCGATCCCGTCGTTCGAGCCCGCGATGTTCGACGTGAAGAAGCGGCTCCACTCGGCGTCGGAGAACGCGAACCCGTTGAGCGCCTCGAGCTGGGCGCGGAGGTTGGCGACGAGCTCCGCTTCGCTCGAGATGGCCAGGTACTCGTAGGCCTGTGACTGCAGCAGCCCGACGAACTCGCGCTCGAGGTCGGCCTCGGACTGGTATGCGGTCGCGGTCTGCGCGTCGGGGATGTATTCGGCGACAACCGTGCTCTCGGCGCTCACCATGATCGGGTCGTACTTCATCGGACGAGGATCGGTCATGCCGCCGCTTCCGGAAAGGTGAGCAGCTTGTCGCGGTAGTACTCGTACTGCTTGCGGCGGGCGAGGAGTTCAGCAGGAAGACCGATCGAGAGGTCGTTCACGAGAGCGTCGAACTTATCGAGAGCATCAGCGATGTGACGCTGATCATTGAGGCTTGGCACCTTGATCTGTATGTCGCCCAGACTCCTCTGGCTGACCTTCCAGACGCCCGAGGACTGTCTCGCGACGTGGGCAACCTGGCGTCGGGTCGCGGGCGACTCCCACACGTGAAAGAGGTAGCGCGTCAGTACCTGGCTCTCGTCGGGGCGAATACGAATCATGGTGTCAGGGAAAGCGACTTCAGCAGACGACCTCACAACCGACGCTCGGGCGAGCAACTCCTGCGACCCATTTCCCCGAGCGACGAGAACGTCGCCAACCTCGATCCGAAACCGACGCCCTTCATTCGCATCCCAGGCGCCGAGCTTGTATTCGTCCACGTCCACGTCGGGCCCCCGCAGAGCGGTGAGCCTCAGCACCGGATAACCGCTCCCGTCGGGTACCGAACGACCATTAGCGAGCGGTTCGCGGAGGAGCGCCTGAAGCGGCATGTTCTCGCCGTTCACGGAAAGCAACAACCGTCGCTTGAACTCCTCGGCTTGAACGCGACGCGCTTCCAGCTCCGCTTCCAACTCCGCTTCCAGCTCCGCTTCCAACTCCGTGAAGTGATCCAAGATTCGCACGATCTCGCGCTGCACTTCGAGAGGCGGGACGGGGATTCTGAAAGTCCTAACTCGACTGTCGGGAATCGAGGGATAGTTCCCTTGGACCTGGTGCGATTCGACGTACTCGCGGAAGAAGCGCGACCCCAGAAAATGACCCAGGAAGGTGGGGAGGATGACATCACCATTGGGTCTCAATACGCAATAGCCCGTGCTTGCGACCTGCCCGTCACACTCGGGTGGAGTCACGGCCCAACGCATCTGCGTCGGACGAGTCGTTCCAAACAACACATCCCCGGCAGCAACGACCTGCTGTGCTCGGCTGGGAGCGTCCGCTGCGCTGATCGTCGTGGTGGCTCCGACCCGGTGCGTCCGTGGGTCCACCGACGTCAGGTCGATGTACTGGAACTCGCGAGCCTCCTCGTTCGCCCAACGGATCGTTCGTGGCTTCGACGTCACTTCGCCAAGCTCGGCTCGCGGCACCCCGTTCGGGCACAGGTCGCGAATCAGGTCGTCGATGAGGCTCATGCGGTGCCTTCGAGGTCGGCGACGATCTCGTCGATGGCCGCGCGGAGTTCTGCCTGGCGGGCGACGATGCGAGCGATCTCGGCGTTGAGTTCGACGATGTCGACTTCTTCACGGGTGTCCTCCGCCTCGACGTACGACGAAACCGAAAGGAGGTACTCGCGCTCTACGATCTCTCCGTTTGTGACGACCTTCGTGAAGTGGTCGACGTCCTCCCGCGCAACGTAGGCGTCCAGGATGCGCTTCTGGTTGGCCTCCGTCAGCTTGTTCTTGTTGCCGCTGCGCACGAACTCGGCCGACGCGTCGATGAACACCACGTCGTTCGTTGCCTTCGACTTCTTGAGCACGAGGATGCACGTGGAGATCGTGGTGCCGAAGAAGAGGTCGGGCGGCAGCTGGATGACGGCATCCACGTAGTTGTTGTCGACGAGGTACTTGCGGATCTTCTGCTCCGCACCACCGCGGTACATGACGCCGGGGAACTGGACGATCGCCGCGGTGCCGTTGACGGCGAGGTAGCTGAGGATGTGCATCGTGAAGGCGAGGTCGGCCTTCGACTTGGGGGCGAGCACACCAGCCGGGGCGAAGCGCGGGTCGTTGATGAGCAGTGGGTCAGCGTCGCCTGGCCACTTGATCGAGTAGGGCGGGTTGGAGACGATCGCCTCGAACGGCTCGTCGGCTTCGTGGTGGGGGTCGGTGAGGGTGTCGCCGTGCGCGAGATTGAACTTCTCGTAGTTCACGTCGTGCAGGAACATGTTGATGCGCGCGAGGTTGTAGGTGGTCAGGTTGATCTCCTGGCCGTAAAAGCCCTGGCGCACGTTCTCCTTGCCGAGCACCTTCGCGAACTTCAGCAGCAGCGACCCCGACCCGACCGCGGGGTCGTAGACCTTATTGACTTCCGTCTTGCCGACGACCGTGATGCGGGCGAGCAGCTCGCTCACCTCCTGCGGCGTGTAGTACTCGCCGCCCGACTTGCCGGCCTCCGAGGCATACATCTGCATGAGGTACTCGTAGGCGTCGCCGAACAGGTCGATCGAGTTGTCGGCGAAGTCCCCGAGCGGCAAGTCGCCGATCGCGTCGAGCAGCTTCACCAGTTTCTCGTTGCGCTTCGCGACCGTCGACCCGAGCTTCTGGGAGTTGACGTCGAGGTCGTCGAAGAGGCCCTTGAGGTCGTCTTCGCTCGCCGTGCCGACCGCTGAACCCTCGATGTGACGGAACACCCGCTCGAGCGTCTCATTGAGGTTCTCGTCGCGCGCCGCACGAGCCCGCACGTTCGTGAACAGCTCGCTCGGAAGGATGTAGAAGCCCTTCTCGGCCACCGTGTCGCGTCGGCCGAACTCGGCCTCGGCGTCCGGCAGCTTCGCGTAGTCGAAGTCGGCGTGACCCGCCGCGCGCTCACCGGCGTTGATGTAGGACGTCAGGTTCTCGGAGATGAACCGGTAGAACAGCATCCCGAGCACGTAGCTCTTGAAGTCCCACCCGTCGACCGAGCCGC
>Ga0180217_1004779_pt1 | contig 10529 bp, 9 predicted proteins | sample eDN3rd37CBELigOP_FD_128521 | JGI IMG/M metagenome (GOLD analysis project Ga0180217, IMG submission 128521) | Enriched Organic Plus compost microbial communities from Emeryville, California, USA - eDNA 3rd pass 37_C BE-Lig OP (version 2) (version 2) ... | reverse complement strand
TCGACAAGATCCATGCCTTCGCGGAACAGCCCGCTGAACGCCGCCGAATTGGCGAGCCGCTCCCCGAACTCTACGAGACGCGCATCGCCATGCGCCTGATCCGACATCGTCAACGCCTCACGCTACCTGCACTTCATAAAGCCACGCCGCTTCGCGCGCATCGCGACGGTGATCCTTCGAGGTTTAGCCTGCCGGCGACGCACGGTCTCCCGCGTCCCACCGATGCCCTCGACGATCCCAAGCCGGGCTGGCTTATGGTGAACAAATCATTACCAGCCCCGGACCGGGAGTCCAGCCACGCGGCACAGCAAACCTGAATTATGGTTTCCAGCCGGCCGCCGGCGCTCCAAGGCAAAAAAAAGCCGCCGGTGACGGCGGCTTGAAGTTTAATAACAGGGAGGCGTCAAACAGAGTGGACAGGAGCCACTCGGTGTCCAGAACAAGGACAATCGAGTCATACTCCAGAAGCCTTAACCCATCGTAAATGAACGATTTTGTTCATTTCTCGTTTGCCATGTCGGCCATTGGCCGACGCTGCCGCCCATGACCTGCTGCCGCAACCCGCCAAAGAGCGGCGCGCCTTAGGACTTGAAGACGTTGTCGGCGGCGCTGCGGAAGGCTCGCTTCCGCTCCACCGCCTGGCGCAGGCGCACGGTCTCTTCCGTCAGCAGCGCGATGCGCGCCTCGAGCTCCTCGACTGAAAGCAGCGACAGGTCCTGCCCGATCTCATGGGTGGGCTGCCGCCGCGGGCGGTCGTCGTCATCGATTGCCATCGTTCTTCCTCCTCGAGGCTCCATACAGGCTCCCGCTGCATCCACGGATGTCGATTGGTTGCCAGTTCCGCAGCCACTGTTTTAGAACACCGGGGCGAGGGTTTGAATCGAGCGCGCACGCGGTTCGCGCTTGATCGGCTCCGCCCGGCTCCAACGGCTTCGCCAAACTCAGCAGGACAGATCATGGACAATATCCCCTCGCACATGACCGTCGTCGCCATCAGCCAGCCGGGCGGGCCGGAGGTGCTGCTCCCCGAGACGCGTCCGATCCCCCGCCCGGAGCAGGGTGAACTGCTCATCAAGGTGGCGGCCGCCGGCGTCAACCGGCCCGACGTCGCCCAGCGCTCCGGCAGCTATCCGCCGCCGCCCGGCGCCAGCGACCTGCCCGGCCTCGAAGTCGCCGGCGAGGTGGTTGCGGTCGGTCCCGGCGCGGCCAGGCACAAGGTCGGCGACAGGGTGATGTCGCTGGTGGCCGGCGGCGGCTATGCCGAATACTGCATCGCGCCGGACGCGCATGCGATGAAGGTGCCGGATGCATTGTCGATGATCGAGGCCGGCGCCACGCCGGAAACGCTGATGACGGTGTGGCACAACGTGTTCGAACGCGGCGGCCTGGCGGCGGGCGAAACGCTGCTGGTGCATGGCGGCTCCTCGGGGATCGGCACCATGGCGATCCAGCTCGCGAAGGCTTTTGGCGCAAAGGTGATCGTCACGGTTGGATCGCAGGACAAGGCCGACGCCTGCATCCGGCTCGGCGCCGATCATGCGATCAACTACAAGACGCAGGATTTCGTTGCGGCGACCAAGGAGCTGACCGGCGGGCGCGGCGCCGAACTGATCCTCGACATGGTCGGCGGCGACTATATCGAAAAGAATTACGACGCCGCGGCGATCGACGGCCGCATCGTGCAGATCGCTTTTCTCGGCGGGCCGAAGGCCACGGTGAATTTCTCGAAGCTGATGATCAAGCGGCTGCATCACACCGGATCGACACTGCGGCCGCGCTCGGTGGCCGACAAGGCGGCGATGGTGGCCGCCATCGAGGCGAAGGTCATGCCGCTGCTGCAAGCCGGCAGGGTGAAGCCCTTGATCGACAGCACCTTTCCGCTGCGGGACGCTGCCGAAGCGCACCGCCGTATGGAAACCAGCCAACATGTTGGCAAAATTGTGTTGACGGTGTGATGCACTGATAAGCTCCGTAAAGCCTTTGAATTCCCCTGGAGCCATGGCATTTATCGCGGCGACGGGCGGCGTGATGGGGTGCCAAACGGGGGTTCGACCGGTCTGCGCCGGCGCGGTGCGCATGGTCGGCTTGTGCCTTGCGCATCGCGACCACCGCCATGTCGCGTCGTTCAACGGGAGACTTGAGATTGGGCCCCTTCAGGTTCCTTGCGCTGCTGGCGCTCGGCCTCACGCTGTTGGTCTCGACGCCGTCGGCTTATGCCGTCGATGCCGTCAGCGTCCGCAGCGATGCGGCGGCCATCGATCTCACCGGCGTGCTCGAACATCAGCACAGCGACACCGACCGGATCCAGGTCTCCACCGCACCGGGCACTGATGGCATCGTGCGCCGCATCGAGGTGCGCGCCCGCGAGGGCGGACAGAACTGGGTGGTGTTCGCGCTCGCCAACAACACCGACGACCAGCTCGACCGGCTGATCGTGGCACCGCATTACCGCATCGTGTCCTCCGGCCTGATGTGGCCCGACCTCGGCCTGTCGCGCATCGTCACCATCACGCCCTCGACCGGCGATCGCCCCGAGCGACAGGAGAGTCCGACCGCCGACGTCTTCCGCGTCACGCTCGATCCCGGCGCGGTGATCACCTTCGTCGCCGAGCTGCGCACCGACAAGCTGCCGCAGCTCTATCTGTGGGAGCCCGACGCCTACAAGGACAAGGTCAACTCGTTCACGCTCTATCAGGGCATCGTGATCGGCATCTCCGGCCTGCTGGCGCTGGTGCTGACCATCCTGTTCGTGGTCAAGGGCAGCATCATGTTTCCCGCCGCCGCGGCGCTGGCCTGGGCCGTGCTGGTCTATATCGGCGTCGACTTCGGCTTCTGGGGCAAGGTGCTGGACATGTCGGCCGGCGCCGAGCGGATCTGGCGCGCCGCCGGCGAGGCCATCCTGGCAGCGACCCTGCTGGTGTTCCTGTTCGCCTATCTCAATCTCAACCGCTGGCATGTGCGCTATGCCCACATCACCATCGGCTGGCTGATCTTTCTCGGCTCGCTGGTGGCGCTGGCGCTGTTCGATCCCGCGGTCGCCTCCGGCATCGCCCGCATCTCGCTGGCGATGATCGCGGTGTTCGGCTTCGCCCTGATCGTCTATCTCTCGACCCACGGCTTCGACCGCGCGGTGCTGCTGATCCCGACCTGGTTCCTGCTGGTGGTCTGGGTGATCGCCGCCGGCATGGCGGTCGAGGGCAGCGTCACCAACGACATCGTCGGGCCGGCGCTGCTCGGCGGCCTGGTGCTGATCGTGATGCTGATCGGCTTCACGGTGATGCAACATGCCTTCGCCGGCGGCGTGGCCGGCGGCATCGTCTCCGACGTCGAGCGGCGGGCGCTGGCGCTGACCGGCTCCGGTGACCTGATCTGGGACTGGGACGTCGCCGCCGACAAGGTGTTCACCAGCCCCGAGACCGAGATGCTGCTCGGGCTGAAGCGCGGCACGCTGGAAGACGCCGCGGCCGCCTGGCTCGAGGTGCTGCACCCGCTCGACCAGGATCGCTTCCGCGCCGCCCTCGACAGCGTGCTCGACCAGCGACGCGGCCGGCTCAACCAGGATTTCCGGCTACGGACCGCCGACGGGCATTTCATGTGGTTCACGCTGAAGGCCCGCCCCGTGGTCGGCTCGGACGGCGAGGTGCTCCGCGTCATCGGCACGCTGACCGACGTCACCGACATCAAGAACGCCGAGGAACGGCTGCTGCACGACTCGGTGCACGACAACCTCACCGGACTGCCGAACCGCAAGCTGTTCCTCGATCGTCTCGCCAGCCACACCAATGTCGCCAAGTCGGTGCCGACGCTGCGGCCAACGGTGATGGTGATCGACATCGACCGCTTCAAGCAGGTCAACGATTCCGTGGGTGTCGCGGTCGGCGATTCCATCCTGCTGACGCTGGCGCGCCGCCTTGCCCGCATCCTCAAGCCGCAGGACACCCTCGCCCGGCTTGCCGGCGACCAGTTCGGGCTGATCCTGATGTCCGAGCAGGATCCGGTGCGCATCACCGCCTTCGCGGAAACCATCCGCAAGACGATCCGCGCGCCGATCGCCTTCAACGAACGCGAGATTTTCCTGACCGCATCGATCGGCCTCGCCCTGAGCGATCCACAGTCGCCGCCGAACGAGGATCTCGTCAAGGACGCCGAGCTCGCGATGTATCATTCGAAGCGGATCGGCGGCGACCGCATCGACATCTACAAGCCGGCGATGCGGGCCCGCAAGACCGACCGCCTGACGCTGGAATCCGAGCTTCGCCGCGCCATCGAGCGCGAGCAGATCACCATCCTGTACCAGCCGATCGTCCGGCTCGAGGATCGCGCCATCGCCGGCTTCGAGGCGCTGGCGCGCTGGGACCATCCCAAGCTCGGCCGCATGGCGCCGATCGAGTTCATCTCGATCGCCGAGCAAAGCGGGCTGATCGTCGATCTCGGCATGTTCGTGATGGATCAGGCGGCGCGGCAGCTCAGCATCTGGCAGCGCGCGACGCGCAACGCCCGCACGCCGATCTTCATCAGCGTCAACGTCTCCTCGCGCCAGTTGCTGCGCCACGACCTGCTGCACGACATCCGCACGGTGCTGGCACGCTCGTCGATCGCCCGCGGCACGCTCAAGCTCGAACTCACCGAGTCGCTGGTGATGGAGAACCCCGAGCATGCCGCGCAGATGCTGCAGCGGATCCGCGAGCTGGGCGTCGGCTTGTCGCTGGACGACTTCGGCACCGGGCATTCCTCGCTGGCCTATCTGCAGCGCTTCCCGTTCGACACCATCAAGATCGACCAGTCCTTCGTCCGCACCACCAACCGCGGCACCCGTCCGGTGATCCTGAAGTCGATCATCGCGCTGGCCCACGACCTCGGAATGGATGTGGTGGCGGAAGGCGCGGAAACCGATTCGGACGCGGTCGAGCTCTACCAGCTCGGCTGCGAATATGCCCAGGGCTTCGCCTTCGGCGAGCCGATGGACACCGAGGCCGCGATGCGGCTGCTGACCGAGGAGCGGCTCGAGGCCACACCTTGAGGCGCGGCAGGCGGGAGGCTTCGGGCCGGCGCCGCAAGGCGCAGAGCCGCAACCGCCGCGGCGCGGCCAGTCATGACTGCGGACCGTCATGACCGGTGATCACGCCTACCCGTCGGTCCCGCCGGCGATCCTGCTCAGGATCACCTTGATGGCTTCGGCCAGCTCCTGAAGCGCTCCGCGCGGTTCGTCGTCGATGACCCGGATGATGCGCGAATAGGGACCGAGCACGCCGACGCAATACTGCACCCCGAGGCTTCCAACCTCGATCGGCACGGCGAACGCCGCCAGTTCGGCCTCGACTTCCTTGATGCAGGTCGAGAAGTGATTTTTTCGAATCTCGGCATAGTCCGCCAGAATCGCCTTGCGGTCGGTCTTGGTCCATGACGTCAGCGCAGGAGTTCCCTCCGCCAGCGCGCGATCGATCAGCTCCTTGCTTTGAAACGCCATGATGGCCTTGCCGCCGGCCGTGGCATGCGGCTGAAGCACCCTGCCCGGCAAGACATATCCGCGCCACGGCGTGGCCGGCGAGGCGATCGCGATCGACCTCACGGTCGCATCCTCGAGCCGGCACAGATAGCAGGTTTCGCCGTACTTCCTGCTGAAGTCATTGAGCAGGGAGGCCGCGAGCGAAGCCACGGCGTCGTTGTCGATGGCATGGTAAGCGAGCCGCCGCACCCGCTCGGTGAGTGAATATTTCGGCCGTCCGTTGTTCGAGAGCTGAACGAGGTTGGACCGCTGCATCGTCGACAGCAGGCGATGCACCGACGCCTTGGGAAGCATCAGCACCTTGCCGATCTCCATCAGGCTCAGGCCCTGCGGACACACCGCGAGCATCTCGATGATCCGGAAATAGCGCTCTAGCGGCGGCAGCTTGATGTCGTCGTCGGGTTTGTCGGGCATATCCATCAACCGGCAGGGTGAACCGCTTCCTTTACATGAGCCGGCCCGCTGCGCACGCACAGATTGCCGCTTGACACCGGCGAAACAGGCGTGGTTCATTCTTCTCGTATTTCGAGATAAGTTTCGAAAATCAATACATCAAGTCCGCCTCGCCTTTCTCGTGGGATCGGTGCGGCGGACCGCCGTCATCCACCGGAGGGACCCCCGATCATGCAGAACAGGCGACATTTTGCGTTGGCAGCTTCATTCATGGCCGCGGCTGCGGCGCTGGCGCTGTGCGGGCCGGCGGCCGCGCAGGCCGCGAAGAGCGTCAAGATCGGAATGTTGATGGATATGTCCGGAAACTATTCCGATGTCGCAGGCAAGGGCAGCGTGACCGCCGCGCAGATGGCGGTCGAAGACTTCGGCGGCGAGGTGCTTGGACGCAAGATCGAAGTCATCGCCGGCGACATGCAGAACAAGGTCGATATCGCCACCGCGATCGCGCGGCGCTGGTTCGATGTCGACGGCATCGATGCCATCATGGACATCAACAACTCCTCCGCCGCCCTCGCGGTCAGCCGGATCGCCGCCGAGAAGAACAAGCTGGTGACCGTCAACATCTCGGGGTCGCCGCGCCTGACGAACGAGGACTGCAATCCGAACACCATCCATTACGTCTACGATACCGACGCGCTCGCACGCTCCACCGGCAAGGCCGTGGTCGATGCGGGCGGCAAATCCTGGTACTTCGTCACGGTGGACTATACCTTCGGCCACGATTTCGAACGTGAGACCAGTAAGAGCGTCACGGCGGCCGGCGGCAAGGTGCTCGGTTCGGTGAAAGTGCCGCTCAACGCTTTCGACTATGCGTCCTATCTGCTGCAGGCCCAATCGGCCAGCCCGGACGTGGTCGCATTTGCAACCGCCGGCGCCGACACCTCGAACGCGATCAAGCAGGCCGTGGAATTCGGGCTTGGACGCGACAAGCAGAAGCTCGCCGGTCTTCTGGTCTACATCAACGAGATCGACGCGCTGGGACTCAAGGTCGCACAAGGCATGTTGCTGACCTCGTCATTCTATTGGGATATGAACGACGAGACGCGCGCCTTTTCGGAGCGGTACATGAAGCGCATGGGCAAGATGCCGAACATGTCCCAGGCCGGCGTGTATTCGAGCGTCATGCATTACCTGAAGGCCATCAAGGCCGCCGGCACGACCGATACCGCCGCGGTGATGAAGAAGATGAAGGAGACGCCGATCAATGACTTCTTCGCAAAGAACGGCCGCATCCGCGAAGACGGCCTGATGGCCCACGACCTCTACCTGTTCCGCGTGAAATCACCGGAGCAGTCGCAGCGGCCGTGGGACTATTATGAGCTCGTCAGAACGATCCCTGCCGAGGAAGCCTTTGGCCCCGAATCCGCCTCGCGCTGTCCGCTGCTCAAGCGGTGATAAGCCAAGAGAAGTGTTGCTATGACATCAATGAAAATACAGCCGTTCGGCCGCTTCACCGCCGAGGACATGGAAGGCCAGTACAATTTGCGGGCCTTGCGGCCGGACTATGAAAGCGTCGTGGTGCCTGACTGGCAGAAGCGAAGCGAACACGCCAGGGCATCGCTCAGCTGTCGCCTCGATATCGCCTATGGCGCATCGGACCGCCAGAAGCTGGACTTCTTCCCGGCTTCCTCGCCGGAGAAACGCCCGACGCTGATCTACTTCCACGGCGGCTACTGGCAGCGCGGTGACAGATCGCTCTACAGCTTCCTTGCCGAGCCGTTCGTCCGGCATGAAGTCAACGTGATTCTGCCGGGCTACGATCTCTGCCCCGCCGTCTCGATCACCACGATCTCGCAACAGGCCCGCGGCGCGCTGGCCTGGATCTGGCGCAATGCAGGGGAGCTTGGAATCGCGCGCGACCGCCTGGCCGTCATGGGCCATTCCGCCGGCGGTCACATCACCGGGATGATGATGGGCACGGACTGGCCGAGCATCGGCAGCGATCTTCCGCCGGACCTGGTCAAGGCCGGCATTCCGATCTCTCCGCTCAATCTGCTGGAGCCTCTGCGCTTCACCACCATCGGCACCGCTCTCAATATGAGCGAGGCAGAAGCGGCGCGCGAAAGTCCGATCAATCATCCGCCGACGACGAATGCACCGCAGCTCGTCGTCTGCGGCGGCCGCGAGACCGAGGAGTTTCACCGCCAGGCCGACATCTATGCCGCCGCCTTCGCGACGCCGCAGCGCGCCATCGAGCGCTACGTGGTGCCGGATTGCGACCATTTCGACGAGTTGAACGCGCTCGCCGACGACAGTCACACCTTCTTTCAGAAGGCGCTGCAACGGGCGGCGAGCACCTAAGCCAGGAGAACAGGAATGTCGACACCGTTGACCATGGAGCTTCTCAACGAAGTCATCGCGGCTTTCAACAATCACGACGCTGACGCCGTGGCGAGCTTCTTCGCCCCTGACGGCGTGATGCTCGGAGCGGCCGGAAAAGAACCGGTGGGAACCACGCTGCGCGGGCCCGACGCCATCAAGGCCGCGCTGCAAAAGCGCTTCGCAGACTCGCCGGACATTCAGTGGACCGAGGGAAAGAACTGGATATTCGGCAACAAGGCCCTGAGCGAATGGCGCGTTCGCGGGACTGCGCCGGACGGCTCCGTCATCGATACGCTCGGATGCGACCTCTGGGAGTTCGAGAACGGCAAAATCATCAAGAAGGATACGTATTACAAGCAGCGCACCTGACCGGCGCGGCGGCCAGCATCAGCCCGCTTCGGAAGGCTGACGCCACTGTCTTGGACGGGAGAAAGGGCCGAGATCACCATCGCGGTGCGCGGACGCGATCCGCGCATTATCTTCTTAAAAGATGGATGCCGGGCCAGCAGACATTCGCGCAGATCAACCGCTCCGCCGGACCGCAGCGCACTCACCCGCCGCCGTCGAAACCCGACCCGCGGGCCATCCGCCAGAATCGGTGAAAGCGGCGGAGGCGGCGGCTCAGGCGTGGCCGGCGGTGGTCGAGAGCGCGCCGGGATCGATGCCGATCTTGCGCAGGGCGCGGCCGTATTTCTCCTCGACATCGTCGCCGAACACGAGATCCGGATCGGCGGGGCAATGCAGCCAGCCGTTGCTCTGGATCTCGCTTTCGAGCTGCCCCGGCGCCCAGCCGGCATAGCCCAGCGCCAGCACAGCGTGACGCGGGCCGGAGCCGTTGGCGATCGCCTTCAGGATATCGAGCGTCGCCGTAAGGCAGATATCCTTGTCGATCGGCAGCGTCGCATCCTTGATGAAGAAATCGCTGGAATGCAGCACGAAGCCGCGGCCGGTTTCCACCGGGCCGCCTCGCAGCACCTGCATCGACTCGGCATTCTGCGGCAGCTTGATCTGGTCCGCCTCCGGAATGATCTGCAGCTGCACCAGCAGTTCGGGAAAATCGATGCTGCCCGCGGGCCGGTTGACGATGATTCCCATCGCCCCCTCGGCGGAGTGCGCGCAGAGATAGATCACGGAGCCGGCGAACCGCTCATCCTCCATCAACGGCATGGCGACCAGGAGCTGACCGTCGAGGTAGCCGCTTGCTTCCCCGCCGTCCGCCGCCATGTCATGGTCGACTTTTGCTGTTTTTTTGGCAGGATCCATCGCTGTCGGACCTCGTCTCGTTCTCTATCCTGATATTGGGTGGCGTCGCTGTCAATCAACCCGACGGCACATCAATCTTCGGCCGGGATCACATGCAATTCAATGGTTTCTAATCCGGCCCCACGGTAAAGACGTCACATGGAAGCAATAGTTCCCTTTCGTCCCGCGCTCGGCTTCGCTGCCCTGCTGCTGGCCAGCATGCCGAATTCCATAGCACGCGCGCAGGACACCTCCGCCTGGGCCCAGGATGAACATTCCGCGATCCGCCTGATCGCGGGCTCACGCAGCGGCGCGATGTTCCTCGGCGGAGTTGCGTTCCGCCTGGAGCCGGGATGGAAGACCTATTGGCGCACGCCCGGCGATTCCGGCGTGCCGCCGCGCTTCGATTTTTCGAAATCCGACAATGTCGAGGCGGTGACGGTGCTGTGGCCGGCGCCGCAATCCTTTCCCGACGGGGCCGGCGGCACATCGTTCGGTTACAAGAACCAGGTGGTGCTGCCGCTGCGCATCGTGCCCAAGTCTCCCGACAAGCCGGTCACGCTGCGCATGACGATCAGCTATGCGGTATGCGACAAGCTGTGCGTTCCGGTCGAGGCCGAGGCCGAGCTGCCGTTTCAGAGCGTCGCCAGCACCGAAGACGGCGCGCTCTCGGCCGCGCTCAATGCGGTGCCGAAGCCGGCCAATGTCGGCGACCCCAATCCGCTCACCATCCGCGACGTCCGCCGCGACGGCACGCAAGTCATCGTCGATGTCGCCGCGCCGGAGGGCGAGGACATTCACCTCTATGTCGAGGGCCCGACGCCGGACTGGGCGCTGCCGACGCCGAAACGGCTCCAGCCCGACGCGCCGCCGCTCCGGCGCTTCACGTTTCAGCTCGAAGGCCTGCCGCCGGACACGCGCCCGGAAGGCGCCGCGCTGAAGCTGACGCTGGTCGGCACCAACCGGTCCTACGAATTCAACGTCAATCTCGACTGAGCGACGCGCG
>Ga0180217_1004778_pt1 | contig 10529 bp, 8 predicted proteins | sample eDN3rd37CBELigOP_FD_128521 | JGI IMG/M metagenome (GOLD analysis project Ga0180217, IMG submission 128521) | Enriched Organic Plus compost microbial communities from Emeryville, California, USA - eDNA 3rd pass 37_C BE-Lig OP (version 2) (version 2) ... | reverse complement strand
GGTAAATGGATCGCGATGCGGTTGAGGCCGAATGATTGGCGCCACGCGGGTACCTCGTGTTCCTTCGCTGGCGCTTCAGGCTTTGTAGGGTCCGCTGTGCGGACCAGAAAATAAAAACGGGGCCCCCGGCTGCTTACGTCCGGTAAATGGATCGCGATGCGGTTGAGGCCGAATGATTGGCGCCACGCGGGTACCTCGAGTTCCTTCGCTGGCGCTTCAGGCTTTTGTAGGGTCCGCTGTGCGGACCAGGAAACAAAAACGAGGCGCCCGGCTGCTTACATCCGGTAAATGGATCGCGAAGCGGTTGAGGCCGAATGATTGGCGCCACGCGGGTACCTCGTGTTCCTTCGCTGGCGCTTCAGGCTTTCGTAGGGTCCGCTGTGCGGACCAGAAAATAAAAACGGGGCCCCCGGCTGCTTGCATCCGGTAAATGGATCGCGAAGCGGTTGAGACCGAATGCTTGGCGCCACGCGGGTACCTCGTGTTCCTTCGCTGGCGTTTCAGGCTTTCGTAGGGTCCGCTGTGCGGACCAGGAAATAAAAACGGGGCCCCCGGCTGCTTACGTCCGGTAAATGGATCGCGATGCGGTTGAGGCCGAATGATTGGCGCCACGCGGGTACCTCGTGTTCCTTCGCTGGCGCTTCAGGCTTGAAGGCATAAGATCCCTTGCGGACGCTGCGGGGGTCCGATTGGACGCGCGTGCCGCGGCTCTGTGGCGGTCTCTTTTTGAATTGCCCTGCACCGCGAGTTACCATGCGAGGCAGGCGGCGGACGCGCGCGACGCACGTTCTGAGCACTCGCCGCCACTGCCCGCCTGCTGATCCTGCTCACCGCCCAACCCGAGAACCCAACCCATGAAGCGACGTACGTTCCTGGCGTCGGTCCTGGCCGCAACGACTGCTACCCCGCTCTTAGCTGCCGTGCGTGAAGGGCGGTGGGACAAAGCGGCCGCCGTGCTGGAAAAGGCCACGGCCAGCAAGCAGATCAGCGCCGCGGCGCTGCACGTCGTCCACAAACAGCAGGCGTTCACGCAGCACTTTGGCACGGCCGGTTCCGACGATGCCATGTTCCTGTTGGGCTCCATCTCCAAGCCGATCAACGTGGCCGCGGTGATGCCGCTATTTGACCAAGGCAAGTTCCGCCTGGAAGACCGCGTGCAAAAGTTCCTGCCGCAGTTCAAAGGCGATGGGCGTGAGCAAGTGACGATTGGCCACCTGCTAACGCACGTGTCGGGCCTTCCCGACCAGTTGGCCAACAACGCCGAACTGCGCCGCAGCAAAGCACCGCTCGATGCATTTGTCGAGGCCACCTACCGCACGCCGCTGGAGTTCAAGCCGGGCTCGCGCTATCAATACTCCAGCATGGGCATTCTGCTCGCTGCCCGGATCGGTGAGCTCATCAGCGGCACTGAGATCAAAACGCTGGTCGATGAGCAGGTATTCAAGCCGCTGGGCATGAAGCACTCGGCCCAAGGGCTGGGACGGTTCAAGGTGCAAGACCTCGTGCCGTGCCAGATGGACGGTGCCGCCCCCGAGTCGGGTGCCGGTGATCCACAGGCCAAGGAATGGGATTGGAACAGCCAGTACTGGCGAGCCCTGGGCGCTCCCTGGGGCGGCACCCACTGCTCGGCGGCCGACGTGGGCAGGTTCCTGGACGAGTTTTTGTATCGCCGCGGCCAGGTGGTGCGTCCAGAAACCGCGAAACTGATGACCCGCAATCACAATCCAGCCGGCTTCAAAGCCCGAGGGCTGGGCTTCGACGTGGGTGCCGAGGCCGGCAGCCCCGGCTGTTCCGAGCAGACCTTCGGCCAAACCGGCTCCACCGGCACGCTCTGCTGGGCCGATCCGGCCACTGAAACCATCTGCGTGGTGCTCACGTCGCTACCGCGCCGGGCAGCCAACCCGCACCCGCGGGCGATCGCGGCCGAGCAGGTGGCGGCTGCCGCGAAGCCATAGTGCCCCGGGGATTCTATAGAGTTACAACCTACGTACTCTATCAATACGAGGTGGCGGATCGGTTACTGATGTATCCATAGGTATGAGCCGTTTTTCTCTAATTGATATCGGGAGGTGATCGCGATGTTGGGGGCAATCGCGGGCGACATCATCGGCTCGGTTTATGAACACCGCCGCATCAAGACGAAGCAGTTTCCGCTATTCTCGTCGCACAGCCGCTTCACCGATGACACCGTGCTGACCGTCGCCGTGGCGCACGCCCTGCTCACGGGCGATGACTTGGTGGACGTGTTTCATCAATACGTGGACCGATATCCGCGTGCAGGCTACGGCGGTACGTTCGTCCGCTGGGCAACCGCCCGCGAGCGGGAGCCGTACAACAGTTGGGGCAACGGTTCCGCCATGCGCGCCAGCCCCACGGCGTACGCGGCCGATTCGCTCGATGACGTGCTGGAGCGTGCCCGGTGGTCAGCCGAAGTGACCCACAGCCACCCCGAAGGCATCAAGGGCGCCCAGGCGACCGCCGCCGCGGTGTACCTCGCCCGGGAAGGCGCCGACAAATTGCAGATCCAGCGAGAGATCGAAGAGCGGTTTGGCTATGATCTTTCCACGCCGCTGGACACCATTCGCGATGGCTATTCCTTCGACGTCTCGTGCCAGGGTTCGGTGCCCGAGTCGTTGATCTCCTTCCTGGAAGCCGAGAGCTTTGAAGACGCGGTGCGGAACGCGGTCTCGCTGGGCGGCGATGCCGACACCATGGCGTGCATCGCCGGGGCGGTGGCCGAACCGTTCTTTGGCATCCCCGACGAGATCCGCGAGCAGGCATTGGCCCGCTTGGACGAACCGCTCGAATATGTCGTGAAGCAGTTCCAGACCACGTTCGGCAGCGGCTTATAGTGGCGTGTCAACACTCTATGCGGCAGCCGATCGACCGCTTGTGGCAGTATCTGGCTGCCGGCCCTTGGCACGTATCTTGCCCGCTTTTTTGCGTATGGTTCTGGCGTGCCGGCAGTTTGCGGGCCACCTCGCACCTTCTGGCCCCGCCGGGTAAACTTGCTTCCTTGGCGTTGGCGCGCTCTCTTTCCTCCGCTGGCTGGCGGCTTCCCATGCACGACGAAGACTTCGACATCGACAGCCTGGCAGCCTTCCTGCACCTCACCCCGCAGCAGGTGATGCGACTGGCCGACCGCGGCAAAGTGCCCGGCCGCAAGGTCGGCGGCGAATGGCGATTCTCCGCCGCCGAAATCCATCACTGGCTGGAGGAGCGAATCGGCCTCTCGGACGATGCCGAGCTGGCCCAGATGGAAACGGTGCTGCACCGCTCAGGCAGACCGGTCGATGCCCCGCTTAGCATCGCCGACATGCTGCCGCTGGAAGCCATCGCGGTGCCGCTGCCCGCCCGCACGCGGGGAAGCGTGATCACGGCCATGACCGAGCTGGCGGCCAACACCGGGCTGCTGTGGGAGCCGGAAAAAATGGCCGAAGCCGTGCGAGCCCGCGAAGACATGCACCCCACGGCCCTCGATAACGGCATTGCCTTGCTGCACCCGCGCCGCCCCATGGCCGGCAGCCTGGGCGAGGCGTTTCTAGCGTTTGGGCGAACGGAAACCGGTATCCCGTTCGGCAGCAGCCGCGGCGTGATGACCGATCTGTTCTTTCTGATCTGTTCGGTGAACGATCGCGACCACCTGCGCACGCTGGCCCGGCTCAGCCGGCTGATCAGCGATGATCGCCTGGTCGAAGCGTTGCGACTGGCGCCCGATGCCGCGGCGGTCCGCGAAGCCATCATCGCCAAGGAAGAAGAACTCGGACCCGTCCAGTAAGCGGGCACGTGCCGCAATTGGGCACGTATACGTTGTTCGTTCCTGCACGGCCCCCCGTTCATGCCCGCTCGCGGTGCGTACCCGCTTGGGGTACATTCTCGGCAGGGCTTGCTTGCCAGTCGCAGGCCCCGCCGCTGTACGTCGCTTTTTCTCCTTGCTTTGAGTTGCCATGAGCCGAACGATTCGCGTCGCCATCAACGGCACCGGCTTCGCCGCCGATTACACGGCCGCCACCTACAGCATGATCCCGCACCGGAACGGGGTGACGATCGACCTGGCTGGCGTGACCAGCGGGCGGTTGGAAAATGCCCAGCGGTTTGCCGAGCAACACGGCATCGCCAAGGCGTTTGCCAGCCACGGCGAGATGCTGGCTGAAGTGCGGCCCGACATCGACAACGTGTGCTGCGCCAACTACGCCCACGGCCCTTACACGGCCGAAGCCGCTGAAGCCGGCGTGCGCGTAATCGTGCTCGAAAAGCCGCCGGTGATCTGGCCCGGCTACCGCGCAGGCGTCACCGATGCCGACGCTACCCGCCGCAAGCGCGAAACGATGGATTATCTGGCCGGCGTGCTGGATACCGTCCGCCGCAGCGGCAGCAAGCTGCTGTATGCCGAGGATTTTGTGTATGTCGACGGCGTGATCGGCTTCACCGAACTGCTGGGCGAGGCCCTGCGGATCGGCAAGGGTAAGGTCCTGTACCAGCGCGGCGTGTGTGCCCATCAAGGTTCGCACGCGCCGGCTTATGACACGCCGACACTCTCCGGCGGCGGCGCCCTGTTCAACAAGGCCTGTCATCCCCTGGGGCCCTGTTTGTACCTCAAGCAAGCCGAAGGCATTCTGGCCGGCGGCAAACCAATTCGCCCCAAGCGCGTATCCGCGGTGGCGATGCAAATTCTCAAGCATCAGCCGCCCTCGGCGGGCGAGCATTTCCGCGTAATGCAAAACGTAGACGACTTCGGCCGCGTGACCGTCGAGTTCGAAGATCACACGATTGCCGAAGTGCTCGGCTACGACTTGAGCATCAGCGGCATCCGCAACGAGCTTTCGATCATTGCTGACTTCGGCCAGTACGATATCCGCATCAATCCCAACAACGAGAACGAACTGTTCCTGCCTTCGGCCGATGCTGCCGGCAACCTGCTACTGCGTGAGAAGCTACCCACGCCGGCCGGCACCAGCTTCCCGCGTCCGCGGCAATTCCACTCGCACGGCTACGTCAACGAAATGGCCGATGCCGTGCAGTGCGTATTGGAAGAAGACCGCTATCCGCAGTCGGGCGCGATGATGGCCTGGGATACGATGGCCGTGGTGATGGCCGCTTACGAATCGAGCGAGCAGGGCGGCGGCTGGATCGATATCAGTGAATACACCAGCCGCGCGTTTGAACCGCACGAGATGGCCACGCCTGAGAAGTTTGGCCGCGTGTTTCAGCGCAAGCCGTAAACGGCCTTGTACGTTACGTTCTACCACAAGCAATAGTCGTTCGCAGTATTGCGAGCAACCTGTATCGGAAGGAGGCCCCCAATAGTAGACGGGAAGTTATCCGCGTCCACGCATCCACCCGTGAATTGCTGTTACTGTGCCCAGCAAAACTAACGCTGTTACAGCAACAGTGCTATAAGAATTACCTTCGCCCCAAACTGAATTGCAAACGTCTGGCGCGCCCCAACCTGCCCCCAGAAGACTGTAGCCAACAGATATCTCAGTCTCCGGGCGCCATAACCAACCGCGTTTCTTCAATCCAGATTCATGGAGCGAGGAAACTGCTTGGGTCACGTGCTGCTCGAGAACTCGCTCACACTGCGAGTGTCGCGCGAGGCGGACAGCCACTCGCCGAACATTTTCGTGATACTCTTTAGCGGCATCCTCAGCAGCTTGTTTTGAACCCGGCAACCAGGTTGGCGATTTCTTTTGCCCCATCTATTCATCATCGTCACAAGATTTGGCGCCAAGACAGCTTTCGGTCTCGTCGATCAAGTCTGCCAATACATCGTCGATTTGACCTTGCTGCCACTGGCGACGGAGGATGTTGATGATTTCGATGCCCGCACGCTTAACATGGTCGGACGTGATGCAAATCGGTGCCTTCGGATCCTTCGCTTCCGACCTTGCAATCTTCTCCGCAACTTCAAGCACCAGATCGTCGAAGTTGCCCATAAAGCAGGACAGAATCTCCAACGCTCCATTTGTGTAAGTAATGTCGTTGTTTGCGGTGCTCATAACGTCGCTCCCCAGGGTGCCACTAGAATCTCCTCCGACGCGGGGCTTTGCAAGAGATTTCGGCCGCGCATCGTATCGGACAATCCTTGGGCCGTCCCGATGGAATCCTTACAAGTTCCCAGATTTCGTCAAGGTTACCTGCATCCACTCGAGAATCTGCCTGGAGTTGCTGTCACTGCAGAGGGTATTAGTGCTAGCGACTCCGTCGGACGTTCGTTGCCGTACAAAAGAGGCACCCCCAGGAACACATAAACCGACGGCGATATATTCTCTTGAGTACGAATGCAAAAACCCACGTTGCGGCCGGTCGCGGAGGCTACAACGTGGGCGACGATAAGGAACGGGCAGAACCTTATCATCCTTCATGGATCGGGCACGCGGCTTCCGCGAACCCGTCAGACAACAGCCTTGTAAAATCCCCAAGAGCTCATCCAGTCCCCGGCAGGCTTCAGCCACTTAAGGCGGAAACGTGCGAGCCTGGAATGAGCTCCCGGGAGGCTTTGCGGAAGATCGGCTCTGGTCGACCTTCCTCAAAGCACTGGCGAACGTGCGGTCCTTGGTCACGGCTCGCCTCAGTCTTGAGTCTTCCCCGGCCATAACCGGCAAACGCGGTGCCGGGGACGCTGCAATCGAGGGGCCTTTACCGCAGGCGGTCGCGGTCCAGGCTCTGTGCCGCGTCGGTGTAAGCCGACTTCAGTTGCCGCAGGGCAGTTTCCACTTCATCCTGGAAGGTCTTCCACTCTTCGGCCTTGGCCGACTTGAGCGAATCCAAGGCACTGGCGGCCTGGTCGCGGCGTTGGTCCACAATGTCCATCATGCGGTCGAAGCCCTCAGGCTCACGCACTTCGGTATGGTCGCGCAGCCGGGCAATCTCGGTATCCATCTTGGCCAACGCCTGTTCGGTATCTTGCACGTACCGATCGCGGGCCTGCTGCGATTCGTAACGCTGCTCGGCAATGCGAGCTTCGTTCAGTTTCTCTTGAGCGTCCTCATGGACCCCGCTCAGGTCGCCGGCCGCATCGCGGCGAATCTCGGCAATCTTGCGATCGGCTTCGCGATTCACGTCGAGCATGTCTTCGCGGATCTCGGCCGCATCGGCGTCTGGCTCATGGAGCCGGGCCTGCAAGTCGGCCAGGGCTTCACGCCGTTCGCGTTCGACCAAGGCCACTTGCCGATCGACTTCCGCCTGGGCATCACGGGCCTCTTCGCGTGCTTCGTCTAGAGCGACCTGCGCATCACGGCGGTGCTGATTGACGTCTTCCTGTGTGAGATCTTCTTCGCAGCCGACCAGCAGTGCAGAACCGGCAATCAAACCAACACCCAGGAACCAATGGTGGATGGAAATATTCATAATGAACCTCTATGGCGAAAGCCCCCTCTTAGGGCATCAAAAAGCAGACGTACGATCGCGCTCAATCGATCACCACGTCGTCCTCGTACCCAATCAGATAATCGAGGTACGCCGAGGCTTCGATCGGCTCCATTTCGAAGGTTTCGGCCAGTTCGGCTGCCATGTCGCGCGTCGATACGTACGTCATCGTGATTGCTCCCGTGTGTATGTTGCGTGCCTTTGAGTGGGACACGCCGTAGGTTTTGAGAAGCGTCGCTTGCCCTCCCTTGAGGGCAGCGTTCTTCAAGCGAATCCCTCTTAAGGCATTTCGCATGCCGGAAGGGAGCGAATCGTGCAAACCCCGGAAAAACCAGGACTTGCGAGGGCATTTTGTAGGCGTTCCTGGGGCCCAGGCTTGGTTGGGCAGCGTTCAAGCTGATACCAGCTGGCTCAATCGAAACCGCTGGCAAGCGAACAGGCACAAAGTGAGCGACCGATTGTCCATCCACGCGCGCGACCTATGGTTAAGCGTTGCTCTGAAGCGTTGCCGAAAAGTGCCTGGCGGCGGCGTCATCAGCTTCAACCGCGCGGCGAGGTTCACGGCGTAGAAACGGGCCGCGATTGTGACAGCCAGAACAGGCCAATCGGGCCGTCCTTCAATATCCGCAGGCTCCAATCGGCCAACCGCGACGAAACAATCGCCAGGAACGCTTCGCGGTCGTGATACTCGCCCACGATGTGCTGCACGGCCGACAGATCAGCATGCTCAAGGATGCTCAGCTCGCAGCCTTCGCAATCGAGCTTCAACAGGTCCACCCGCGGCAGGTTGTGCTGGCGCATCAACGCTTCGAGCGTGGCGCCGGGCACCTGCCAGCTCTCCGGCTCGGCACACACGACGGGCAGCGGCCGACTGGGGCGGGGTGCCGCGTCGGCAACATCGGGCTCTGGCTCCACGCAGCTTGCGCCGGTGTTATCGCTGCCAGGCACAATGCTCGAGTACAGCCGCAGCGGGCCTGGCTCGTAACTGACCGCGGCCGGTACGATCGTGGCGAACGACCCCACGTTGGCCGCCAGCACCGGCAAGTTCGCGCGGTGCGGCTCTACGCACACGATGGCTGCCTTCGCCGAACGCCGATGCACGGCCGTGGCGAACGCTCCGATGTGGGCTCCCACGTCGATCACAAACCGCGGTGCCCGGGGTAACTGGCCCACGCCATAACAGTCTTCCAGGTAAACATCGCGGACGATGGTCATATCGGCCGGGCGATAATCGGCCCGGAGCCACAGGTCGCCATCCACCAGTAGCTCGCCGGCGGTGGTTGCTGGCGCAGGCTCATGGCTTGCTGACGAGTCATTCAATAGCGCGGCGGTCCTACCTCCCAGCAGTTCCTCCGCCGCCCGGACCAGCGAGGTTTCCAGGTGCCGGTAGATGCGGTGCCGGTAATGCTGCTCGAAGTAGGCCCGGCCGTCGGCCGTGTTTTCACCCCGCAGCAGCCGCTCGTGCCCCCACGGCACCAGGTGCAACACATGATCGGACAGGCCGTAGTAATGCAGCGGGTGATGCCGCGTCCAGACGATCACCGTGGGCGTGTTGATCGCTCCGAACAGATGGCCGGGCCCGCTGTCGATGCCAAAGCAGGCGGCGGCCTGCTCGGCCAAGGCGGCCACGAGTGTGCCGCTGGCTTGATGCCCAGCCCAGATCGGGTCACGCCGCGTGAGACGCACGGCCGGCTCCGCGATGCGGCTGCGATCGTCCCAGTCGAAGATCACCGGCGTGTAGCCCAGCCGGGCAATGGTGTGACACAGGGCGGTGACCGCGCGCTCGTCGAGGTTCTTGCGCGATCGGCTCGAACTGCCCTGGTAGTGAATCAGCACGGCCGGGTGCTTCAAGCCGGCCAGGTAGCTTGCGGCCCGCTGGCGATCGGTGTCGCTGATCTGCACCCGGTAGCGGCAATGCTCCGCCTGCGGCTGGATGCCGAACACCTCGCGCAAACTGCGTTCGGCCTTGGTCGACGGCGAATCCGCATAGCACGTTTCTGGCTCGTGCCACCACAGCGTGCGGTCGAACGCATGAAGCTGCGAACGGCCAGCAAGCGCCGGATCATCCAGGCGATAAACGCGGCGGCACATGCCCGCGAGCAGTGACTCCAGCCCGGGCCGTACCGCCACATCGACCTGCCAGGCAGGCCGCAGCGCCCGCAAATGCAGCAGCACGGTGGTCAACTGCACCACGTCGCCAAAGCCATGCGGAAACCGCAACAGCAGCGACCAAGGCATGGCCGCCTGCGATTCGTCCGCCGGCAGGGTTTCAACCGCTTGGTGCCGATACGGGAAGTGGCGGTTCAACCAGGCGCGGCGTTTCTGGCAACCGCCGCATTGTTCCAGCCCGAGCAGCTTGGCCAATGGGCGAACCATGCGATGCACGGTATCACCCAGCCCTTGCGCGGCGGGCTCGGCCGGAGTGAGGCTGGCCACGGCATCGCAAAAGCGATGGATCTGCTCGCCGCCATAGCGTGGCGAAAACACCGTAAACCCGCACCACCGGCAGCGATACACATGCGTTTCCGGCGTGGGCTCAAATTGGCAATAGCCAGGCGATGACACCATAAGTCCTACAGACCCTGAAGACGGACGCGCTAGCGCGCCGTGCCACGGCCATGAAGAACCGGGGCATCGGCGCGCAGCGCAGCCTGGGGATGATGTGATGACGCAGCTGCAAGGCTTACAGCGCGGTAATCCACGCCTGCGATTCAAACGGATCGCAGTACACGATGGCGCCGGTGCGGTTGAGGAAGGGCAGCGGCGCGTGGTCCAACTCCAGGCAGGCGAGCTTTTGCCCGGGCGACGACAGATACCCCTGCCAGACGATGGTCGCCACCGTGCTGCACTCGCCGACTCCCATGTCGGGGTCGTGCGGTCCTAACCGCACGCGGACAGGCACACCCAGCGTGGGTGTCGGCATGCCGAACGAAAGCAACAGCTCGCGATAACACCGGCCGCCCCACGAGTCCTGGCAGGCGCCCTCAACGATCAGCGAGCCAAAGCAGCCGTTTTCGCCGGCGAAGTTGATCTCGACCACGTAGACGCCGTTGAGTGAAAGGCACGACTGGCAGTTGGTCGCGCCCGGTTCAATCCCGGCCAGTTCGATCTGGTACTGGGCCGCGATCCAGCCATCGATACACGGTTCGCAGCCCGGCAGC
>Ga0180217_1004774_pt1 | contig 10537 bp, 7 predicted proteins | sample eDN3rd37CBELigOP_FD_128521 | JGI IMG/M metagenome (GOLD analysis project Ga0180217, IMG submission 128521) | Enriched Organic Plus compost microbial communities from Emeryville, California, USA - eDNA 3rd pass 37_C BE-Lig OP (version 2) (version 2) ... | reverse complement strand
GCGGCCACGAGGCAGGGCATTGAAGTCATCTGCCTCGGGCGCCCTGGTCTCGACCTGGCGACGCCGCAGTCCATTCTTCCGGCTGTACGCGCGGCGCAGCCCGACCTGGTGGTGTCGGCGGCAGCCTATACGGCGGTCGATGCCGCCGAGGACGAGCCGGAGAGGGCTCACGCGGTGAACGGCGAGGGCGCCGGCGCCGTGGCGCAGGCGGCGCGCCTCTGCGGCGCCCCGCTCATCCATCTGTCCACGGACTATGTGTACTCGGGCGAGTCCCCGGGGGCCTACACGGAAGACATGCCGACGGGGCCGCGCAGCGTATACGGCCTCAGCAAGCTGGCGGGAGAGCGCAAGGTTACTGAGGCGCATCCCGACAGCGTGATCCTGCGCACGAGTTGGGTCTACAGTCCTTTCGGGCGCAACTTCGTCAGAACGATGCTGCGCCTCGCCGAAGGTCGCGATGAGGTTTCCGTCGTCGATGACCAGACGGGCAATCCGACGTCGGCCCTCGATATCGCCGATGCGGTGATCGACATTGCCGTCCGACTGCATGCGGGCGACGCCAAGCGGGGCATCTACCACTACGCCGGGCTGGGGCGAACGACCTGGTGCGAGTTTGCCCGGCATGTGTTTGCGGAGAGCGCGGCGCGGGGGGGACCCCATGCCACGGTGCGCGCAATCACGACGGCGGACTATCCAACGAAGGCGACACGACCCCGGAATTCCAGTCTCGACACTCGCAAGATCACCGCGGATTTCGGCGTGCGACCGGTCGACTGGCGGGCAAGCGTTGCACGGGTCGTGGACCGGCTGGTCGCGGAGCGTCTGGTGCCCGCTCATTGAGCTCGGGGCGTAAGGAAACGGGGGTAGCGAAGTGCTGAAGCGCAGTATCGTCGAACCACGCAGTTATCGCGAGGCCATGAGCCTCTTCGCCGGGGCAGTGCAGATCGCGACCACCGAGGGAGCGGCAGGCCGGCGCGGAGCGACCGTTATTGCGGCCTGCTCGGTCTCGGATGACCCTCCGACCGTGCTGGTCTGCCTCAACCGGCGCAGCCCGGCGAACGATCTTTTTGTCACGAACGGCGTTTTCGCACTCAATACGTTGGGCGAGCCGCATGCGGAAGTCGCTCATGCCTTCTCCGGTCTGGCCGGCCTGGATGCTGACGGACGGTTCGGATTCGGCCGATGGACGACGCTGGCCACCGGCGCACCGGTGCTTGAGGATGCCATCGCAGCCTTCGATTGCGAGGTGGTCGAGGCCAAGGACGTCGCAACGCACCGCGTCCTGTTCGGCAAGGTCGTGGGCCTGCGCATCGGCGATGACCTGAAGCCGCTCATCTATCACAAGCGAGCATACCACTTCCTGTAAGTCGCCCCCCGCATCCTCGCGGATCTGCGGAAGCTGCGCTCGGACGAGTCGAGGCGGGGCGCCAGCGCGGCCGTCGTCCCGCTCCTCACCACCTCGATCGGAACAGCGCCGGCGCATCGCGCCTGCCGCAGTGTGAGAACGCAGGGGCTTTCGCCGCAGCGGATATCAGGTGGCGAGGAGGCGCTTGGCTCGCATGGAAAGCGCGGTCAGGTGCGGTGTAGAGGACCTCGCCAGCGCCACGCACGGCTTCTCGATACAGAGATACATCACCCATGCAAACCCGATACAGGTGACGATGGACAGGCCGAGGCCCATCAGCTGCGTGACGGGCGTACGCCCGGCGAGCGTGTACCAGACGCGAAACGTGGCCCCGGTGATCGGGTTGTGCGTCAGGTAGAGCGAGTAGGAAATCATCCCGAGAAACTGCAACCAGCGCCAGTCCAGCGTGGTGTGCAGCTTGTTCGAGAGGGCCACCGAGACGAGCAGCAACGCCGTGGCGCTGCTGATCAGCGCAAACGGGTTTGAGTGCACGATGGCCCCAACAAGCACCAGACCCGCATAGAGCAGGAACAGTGGCCGGGCCCAGTACGACTTCCAGGAGTAGTAGGCGCCGACGCCGAGAAGGAAGGAGTAGAAGAGGTTCACGAAAACGCCGCGGACATCGGGAACGACTCCGAGCGGCCACAGCAGGCTCATGACGCATGCCACGGCAATCACCGCCGTTGAACGCGTCGCCAGGATGAGCGCGAAGACCGCGTAGAACTGGATCTCGTAGCAGAGTGTCCAGAATACCGGGTTGATGTGCTCGTAGCCCAGGATCTCCTGAAGATAGAAGATGTGGGCGACGAGCTGCCCCACCGAATATTCCGGCGCCACGCGATCCGGAATAACCAGGCTGGCCAGGACAGAAAAGCCGAGGGCAAGGAGGATGGCTGCCCAGTAGGGCGGGTCCAGGCGGATGGAGCGCCGAGCTATGAACAACGCTGCCGAGCCAGGCGTGACTTCCCGGCCCCATAAAGAATGCGCGATGACAAAACCGCTGATCACGAAGAAGATGGCGACCCCTGCTTCGCCCATCGTGACCGCGGCGGTGACCTCGGACGGGAAGATGTCAAGGTGTCCGCCTCGCAAGGCGTGCAGCAGCGCCACTGCCATCGCAGCAATCCCGCGTAACCCATCTATGAAGGTAAAGCGACGCTGCATCCACGTTCCAATCTGGATTTGCGCGAGATCGCGAACAGTCTTCAACGCGTACCGCAAAAAATGGATTCGATCGCCATCACCAATAGGTGTATCGATTTGAAAGCGCTTCTTGTACCCAGTGATTAGGGCGGGTGCGCAAACTTCTCCAGGCCGGTTGCACTACAGGCCGAATCAGGCTGCGGGCGACCTCGCGTCATTTCCCTTGCCGTGCCTTCAGGCCGCATGTCTGCCGGGAATGACGCTACCGAGTACCTGTGGATTGGCGTGGATATCCGTTAGGCGCGAAACCGGCGCAAACGATGCCAACCTTGGGCTAAGTGGTGGTTATCCAAGGTCGTCGCCGCCTGCGACCTCTGCCTGTTGGCGGGTACTGTTAACGACTTCCCCGATCGAGCTAGGAATCTTACCCATTGGGTATATACATTCGGATTGATGGTTGCTAAATCTTTAACCGGGACAAGGGGCAGCCCGACCGGCAGGGGGTCGGCTGCAGAGGGTAAAGTGCATACTCAAGAATTTATTTAATTATTGCATGATTGTTTCATGACTTAGCATTGTTAACGATTTCTTGATTAACATTTCGAGAACGTTGCATTGCAAGAAAAACTGGGATATGTCCAACTTATAGGGGGTTATGTAGTACTAAGGGGGACGCGAAATTGTGTAAGGCACAGCCTCTTGGCAGTAATAGTGCCGCATAAGCTAGGCGTTCTATTGGGTTAACAGGGCAACGTTGATCGGGTCTCCGATCGCGTCAAAAGGGTGGGCAAATCATGTATACGCAAGTATCCGGTAGCAAGGCCGGGGGGTTCCCCGTGCGCATGGAAACGACGGCTTCTCCTCGCGAGGTGCCGGCAACGACGAGCGAGGAGAAGAGCCTTCTCATCGTCAACAGCAGGCCGTTGGACCGAGAGTGCCTGGCGCAGGCACTTATTCGCCACAAGCTTCGGCTGAAGGTGCTGGACTGCCCCTCGGTGGAGGAGTGGCGGTCGGAGCAGGACCAGCATCCACCGCTCGGCGCTGTGCTGTATAACCTTGGCAGCCGCAAGATCACCGACCAGGATGAGGCCAACAAGATTGTCAAGCTTACTGCTGAGCTCGGCAAGATCCCGGTGGTCATCCTCGCGGATTCGGACGAGTTCACGCAGATCCTGAAGGCGCTCGAATACGGTGCCCGGGGGTATATACTGACCTCGGTGGATATCGGTGTGTGCGTGGAGGCTATCGAGCTGGCCGTGGCCGGCGGAGTATTCGTGCCGGCAAGCTGCATCCTGGCGGTCAAGCATCTCATCGAGACGGGGACTACCCAGACTCGTGACCTGACCGACATGTTCACGCCGCGCCAGGCCGAGGTGGTCAAGGCTCTGCGGAAGGGCAAGGCAAACAAGATCATCGCCTACGAGCTCCAGTTGCGGGAAAGCACCGTCAAGGTTCACATCCGCAACATCATGCGGAAGCTCAAGGCGACGAACAGGACGGAAGTCGTCTACAAAATCAACGACCTGTATCCGGCCGAGCATGGCTCGGGGATAGCCTGACCTGAGCGGTCCCCGCTGGGGCTACAAGGAGCGCAGCGGGGCTCGATCCTAGGACTTCGTGTAGGTTGGCCGGGGGGCCAGCCACCAGTATCGGTCGGTCAGTGCCCGCTGACGGTTTCCGGGTTTGTCGATGAATGTCGGCGCGCGTGAACCGCCTGATGGTGCTGCGGGCATCTGCCGGCCCATTGTTTCGTCTTTCACCGCGTCGGCGCCAGGCCTCCTCAGGGGAGGGTGATTGTGGGCACGACGGCGAGGATGTCTGCGACATTCGATTTACTTGCCGGTTGCGGCAGCTTGCTTGCATCTTGCGCATCCCGGCGCGGCAGAGGTCCTGCTGTGTCGTGGCGGACGAGTCGCCAGTCAGTCATTGGGGTTTTGTCCGCAGATTTGCGGCATGATTTTTCTCACGGCCGTCTTGATTCCTGGGGATGATGTGGGGCGACGTGGTGTGCGTCGTAGACAGGCAGTCTGATCGCGTGCAGATCTGCTTGCAGGATGATCGGTTTCGCTCACGTTTGCTGCGAGATTTTGTTCTCATCCGTGGGTTCGAGGGACAAGAGACCGCAAGCCGCCCTCCGAAATACATAGATTTATAATCACATTGGCGAAGTGCCGTTTGCCCTTGGAATGGGGCGCCATGCAAGGTCCGCGCGCAACACCCCTTGAAGTTTAGGCGGCCGCGTTAGGTGAACAGCGACCAAGCCGCCGAACTCACCCAATTGAGCGCAGTCGCTCGCAGGGTCACAGCAAAAAGTTGCGCCAGAGTTCCCAGGATTTAGGCCTCGACCTCGCGCATGCAACCCATATAGGAATGTTTGTGGGTCAATGTGCGGGAGTTGCGGTGCCTGCAGATGATCGGCTGAATGTGAACGTGGGGAAGGGGCCTGTGCGGAAGTCTGGCGATGCGGCGGGGAAGAGCGCGTTTTCCCAGCACGATCGCGGATTTTTCGGGTTCGACTCTCCCTGCGATCGTGGTACCAATCGAGCCGGCGGGTTGCTGGGCGCGGTTTCCGGAAGGCACATGCATGCGGCGTGACTTGGAAGTGCGACTCGCTCTCGAAACGATCCAAAGCGTGCTCACGCGCGTTTCGACCACCGCTTATTCGCGCAATCTCGAAGAGTTGATCGATCTGGTGGAACTGGCCCTTTGGGAGCCGGATAGCGGGCACTCGAGTGGCCAGGACACGTCACCTGGTGCCGGTCGCGACCTTCAGGGCCGACAGGATCGCGAGGCCGTCGCAGCCTATTGGCGAAACTGAATCCTCTCCGGGGGCGTCAGCTAGATGGGTGAAGTCGTAGCGCAGGGTGCGCACCTACGACGCCGACTTAACCAGCTTTAACCGAGTTTTGCGGGCTTTTGGGAAGGGTACCACCGGTGCTTCCGGGCGGAGGGATGCGACCCGGATCTGGCGAGGCATATCGCACCTTCATCCGTTGACCGGATAGTCTGAAACGGATTCTTGAGCCCCCGCTGGAAGCGAGGACACCATTCTGGCGTGGGTGGCATGGAATGCGATCGCGCCGGTGGGGTGTAGCCGCCGGGTTCTGCGAGTCCTTGAGGCCGCAGTGTCGGTCTGCGCCTCGCCTTAGATGGCGGCGCTCTGGGCCCCAGGCTTAGTCACGCCTGTTCGCCCACGGGTGAGGCCGGTGCGCCGGCGTCCTCGACCGGCTTGCCGATGCTCTCCAGATAGAGAGCCGCAGCTGCCGTCCTGTTGCGGGCCCTCAGCTTCCGAATGATGTTGTGTACGTGAACCTTGATGGTGTGTTCGGAGAGGTTGAACCGTTCGGCGATCACCCGGTTCGGGCAGCCGGTCGAAACCATTTGCAGGACCTGCAGTTCGCGCTCCGTGAGGACCGATATGGATGCCGGGGCGTTGCGCTCGCCGTTCGAAGTGTCCACGTTCTTCTGACGGGCGCGATCGAGCTGCGAACGGGCGAACGAGATCGGGGCGAACTCGCCGCCCCGCAGCAGGAGGCGCAAGGCTAGCAGCCACGTTTCCAGACGCAGGTTCATCGGAAGCACGCTGCGCACCAGATTGTTGGTGACGAGATGATCGGTGATGTCGGACGTGGTGTGAGCGCTTTCGACGACGAGCGCCACCACGCGATCCCTGTGCGCGTCGAGCAGGACCCGTTGCTCTTCCGACAGGCTTCCGACAGCCGCTTCCTCAAGCAGTATCGCGGCGAGCGGCGGATCAAAGTCGGACAGCGTATCGCGCAGGCTCCTCGCGCGCTGGATTTCCAGGTTCGGAAATTCGTGCATCAAAGCGACTATATTGCAATCTGGAATGAAATCAGGAGACCCAACCAGCAGGAGTGATCTGCTGTTGCTTCTCGCTACGTCGCTAGGATCTGTTCCTTGTAAATGATGTACAAGCATTTCAATGTTGTTTCATTAACTGTACATGTGACATGGGACTTTCTGTCGCGGTTTGACTTTCTGTCGCAGGTTTCCGTATCGCTCGTCCAGCTCCAAGCTACCAATTCGAACAGGATTGACTGACGGTCATGCTTCGGGCGGCTAGTTGCATACGAAGACCTACATCGTTTGGTGGCGTGCGGATGATGCCAGCTTACCTCGGCGCGCCGCAGCAGCGGACGGGGAGCGGATCGCTTCGTCGGGAAATGGCGCCAGCGAGGTCATTGCACTGCCATGTCGTTTGGCGTTTCGTGGATGGGAGGATCGAGCCGACGTTGCGGGGCGGATCGACGAAGGAGTTTCTCGACGACGCGCCGCTTCAGGGAGCGCGGCTCGAGCACCTGAACGTCGCGATCGAACACCGCGCCGTTGAGTTCCCGCTCGTTCGATAGCGCGAGCTCCACGCCCCATCGTGCGGCCACGGCGGGATCGAGCCCGTCGGCAACCCCATGCGTGTCGCCAAGATTCCCGGCATCCAGGTAGTCACCACGATATCCGGGAAACGATCGCCCAGATCTGCGACGAGGGCGCGCGAGAAGATGCGGGTGGCCCCCTTCGAGACGCTGTAGGCGCCCGCACCGGGCAACGGCGCCAGATCCGCGAAACTGCCCACATTCACGATGCGGCCGCGACCGGCGCGCACCATGGACTTAAGTGCGGCGTGGGTGCAGTTGACGGCCCCACCCAGATTGACTGCGAGACAGGCCATGAATTCGTGGGGCGTCTCGTCCAGAAAGTCGCGCCGGGGGTGGACGGCCGCATTGTTGATGAGGATCGTCGGGTCGCCGACGGTCTCGCGGATCTCCTGAAACGCGAGGGCGACGGCATCTGCATCGCCAACGTCGACCTGCATGGGCACGATCCGCGCGCCCGGGGCCATTGATGCTGTCGTCTCCAGGTCAGCGAGGTTGCGCCCGAACCCAACCACGGTGACGCCGCGCCTGGAAAACTCCAGCGCCAGCGCCCGGCCCAGCCCGACGCTTGCCCCGGTGACCACGGCAATGGAGGTTTCGGGTGAAGTAGCAGTTCTTGTCGACGGACGTATCATCGAGACCTATCCATCAATGAGTTCTGGCGCGCGCTGCTTGTGCAGCGCCACGATGTGGTCGGCCACACGGATCGCGTTCGCCGCGATCGTGAGGCTCGGGTTGATCCCGGTGGATGTCGGCATGAACGAGGAATCGGTGACATAGAGGTTGCGCACACCATGGACGCGGCAATTGGCGTCCAGCACGCTGGTGGCCGGGTCATTGCCGAAGCGCAGCGTACCGCACGAATGGGCGAGGTTCAGGTCGGGTTGCATGTTCAGGAATGCCGTGCGGTGGCCCGAGAGGGCCTTCTTCACGATGCGGCGGTACTGGCGGCGACGATGGTGCAGTTCCGGGGCGAAGCTGTAATGGAAGCGCAGCCTTTCGGGATCCTCCGGGTCGAGGAGCATGCGGTTCTCGGAGTAAGGCAGGTCCTCGATGATGCCGGCGAAGATCTTTGCATTGCCGAACATCCGCGCGGCAATGAAGGCCGGAATGCGCGTAAGCTCGCGACCGGCCCGGATCCTGCGGAATATCGAGCGGTCGTAGAGGCCGTTGAGATAGTGCACGATCATGCCATAGGACGCATCCACACCGATCGCCTGGAGAGCGCCGAAGCGCATGCCGTTGCGGAAATAGAAGTCCCTCAGCGCGAGCGCCTTGCTGGGCCCCGAGGAGCGCGAGCCTGACGCCGGCCAGATCGCCAGCATCTCCGTCAGGTGGAACATGAGATTGCGGCCGACGAGATCGTTGCTGTTCCCAAAGCCGTTCGGCCATTCGGGACTCTTGGAAGCCAGGAGGAGCCGTGGCGAGCCCAGGCCGCCTCCGGCCAGCACATAGGTGCGGGCCTTGAGCGTCGCTCTTTCGCCGTGGCGGATGACCTCGATGTGGGAGACGCGATCCCGCGTCCCGCGGATGGCCTGGACATCGCAATTGTCCAGCACGAAGGCCTGCCCGGTGCGCACCGCCGGCTCTACCCCGGCGGTGCGTCCGTCGAGCTTGCAGCGGCGCGGGCACTTGTGACCGAAGCAGAGCTGGCAGCCGGGTACGAAGCGCACGCCCATGTGCACATAGTAGGGGTTGAGGCCTTTCCGCCTGAAGCTCTCGGTCATGTCGCGATCGTCCGCCGCAAGGGGCGGAGGTGACCGCAGCCCGGGGTCGGGTTCCTCAGATAGCGGGTCCGCCTCGCCGCAGACCTCGAACATCTGCTCGGCCAGCCCGTAGTAGGGCCTGTAGGCGTCATAGCTGACCGGCCAGCCGCCTGTCGGGTGTGGACGGTCCTCGAGCTCGTCGATGTCGTGACGCTCCGGACGTTCGAGCGTTGCCGCATAGAACGACGACGTGCCGCCCACGCCGGCGCCAATCGCACCGAAGAAGCTCATCTCGCGGCCGTCGATGGTCGCCGCCACGCGCTTCGGCCAGAAGCCCCGGATCTTTCGGGCGAAGGGGTCTTCGAGGGTGGTGCTTAGATATTGCTCCTCGGTGTCGTGACCGAACGGTCCCTTCTCCACGAACAGCACGGACAGGCCGCGCTCCGCTAGCCGCCGGCCCATGCTGCCGCCGCCGATCCCGGCGCCGATGACAATGACGTCCCACTGTCTTCTGATGATGTCAGCGTTCATCAGTGGCATCCGTTGTCGCCACACTACGGTCGCTGCCGAGGACCGGCACGAAAAGGTCGCGCAGGGCCATGGCGGCCGTGTTGGTGATGTGGTTGTTGTCGAAATAATAGGAGTGCGCGTCGTGGACGCTGCTGCAGGAGCCGTCTTCGCATAGCCTGTCGCGCGTCGGCAGCCAGTGAATGCGGTCGTCCCGTTTGGCGAGCTTCAGGAAGCCGGCCTCGGCTGCGGCCGACCTCTCCTCCACGTCCCGCCTGGAAACCACGAAGCGCTTCTGCTCTTCGTGTTGATCGGCGCCGTGCGCGAGCCGGCGCGCGACCTCGCGTGAATCGTAGAACGGCACCTCTGGAACCTGTTCCAGCACGTAGACGGCGGGAACGTGCCCGGCAATCTCCTCGACCGAAGCGAGGACCGCGTCGGTGAACAGCTCGCTCTGGTCATGGGGGGAGGCGTTCGCGGTTGCGTTCAGTTCGATCGTGTTCATGGCGTCGCTTCCGACGCCGCCACCATGTGCATAGTAGGTCCAGCGGCCGATGAGCAGGATCTTCTCGATTCCGGCTTCCTTGAGCTGCGGCAGTGCCTTGCGCATCCGCGCATTGGCATCCATGCACGCTTCGTCCTGAAGCGGTGTCGTCGCGCTCTCGCGCTTCGAAATGTCGAACAGCGGCGGACATCCGGCGCGCCAGACCACCAGCCCGGAGGCGTCATTCTCGCGCGCGGCAAGGTCGATACCCTCCTTGAAGGCGCGAACGTGCGAGTCGCCCCACACGAGGAAGGTGGGGGAACCATCCGCCCCGACCGGACACACCTCTATGCCGGCGAACGGGCCATTCGCCGGGACATTGCAGCGGCTCCAGTCCTGGAGGAAATCTGCGGAGGCCTCGATATGCATGCGCACCTCCGGCCCGAAGCGCCCGGGCATGCCGTCGCGAACATAGGCCAGGCCACCGGCCAAGAGCAGCACGGCGGATGCCGTGGCGGACGCGCCGATCAGCCCGAGGGCAGGAAGGCCGCGTGCATCGCGCACGGGTTTCTCAACGAACCGCCAGGATAGCGTCGCGGCGCCGAAGGCAACGGCCAACCAGACAAGCATCTCGCCTGACGAAGCGTAACCGTCGCGGAAGTACGATGACAGGGTCAGCACCGGCCAGTGCCAGAGGTAGAGCGAATAGGAGATGAGGCCGACGAATACCAGCGGCGGCCACGCCAACGCGGCGTTGACCGGGTTGCGATCGCGGATGTTGGCTATCAGCATCGTCGTCCCGATGATCGGGAGGATGACTTGATAGCCAGGAAAGCCATGCCCTGGCCGGATCAGGACCATTGACGCGGCAATGAAGCCGATGCCGAACCAGGAAGCCCAG
>Ga0180217_1004772_pt1 | contig 10541 bp, 9 predicted proteins | sample eDN3rd37CBELigOP_FD_128521 | JGI IMG/M metagenome (GOLD analysis project Ga0180217, IMG submission 128521) | Enriched Organic Plus compost microbial communities from Emeryville, California, USA - eDNA 3rd pass 37_C BE-Lig OP (version 2) (version 2) ... | reverse complement strand
TCGCGAAGGCCTCCGGCCAGTTCGACGTCGGCATGCTGAAGGAAATCGAAACGTTCCTCCACGATCCCGCCGGCTGGTCGAAGGCCCATGGCGGCGTCTCGGTGGCCGCCGAATAGGCCGGCGACGGCACGAAACGACTCGCCGATTGTTGACGTCTTTGTTGTCGACTCGGCAGGTTGCGGATGGCCGGCTCGCCGGCATGGATCGTGCTTGCACGATGATCGTTCGATGCGCGTCCATGTTGGACGCCACTGGCTCTTGGAGTGAATGCATGGAATTCGAGAATTCGTTCGAGGTGCCGCTGCCGCCAGCGCAGGCTTGGCCGGTTCTGATGGACGTTCGGCGGATCGCGCCCTGCATGCCGGGCGCTGAACTGACCGAGGTCGTCGACGAGAACACCTACAAGGGCAAGATCGGTGTCCGGCTCGGCCCGGTCGCGCTGACCTTTGCCGGCACGGTCGTGTTCGAGGACATCGACAACGACAGCCATCAGGCGCGGGTGAAGGCCAGCGGAAACGACGCCAAGGGGCGCGGCGCGGCCAACGCCGTTTCGACATTCCGCCTTGAGCCAGCGGGCGAAGGATCCAAGGTCCTCGTTCACACCGATCTGACGTTGTCGGGCTCCGTGGCGCAATACGGCCGGGGCGTGGGCATGATCCAGGCCACGGCGGCGGCGCTGATGAACCAATTCGCCAAGAACCTGAAGAACCATCTTGCCCAGGAGCAGACCGCTCCCACGGGCGACGCCCTTCCGAGCGCGGCCGCGCCGATCTCGGGCTTTTCGCTGATGCGCGATGTCGCGGCCAATGCGGCGCGCAATCTGGTTCCTGGCAAGAAAAAAGAATGAGCACGACAACGGACGACGATCTTGTCGTCCTCGTGGACGATAGCGACGCCGCCCTCGGCACGGCCGACAAGCTCGATGCGCACCGCCAAGGTCTCAAGCACCGCGCCATCTCGGCGCTGGTGCGCAACGCCTCGGGCGCGTTGCTGCTCCAGCGCCGCGCATCGTCCAAATATCATTCCGGCGGTCTTTGGACCAACGCCTGTTGCAGTCACCCGCTGCCGGGCGAAGCACCGCTCGCGGCCACGCACCGGCGGCTGCAACAGGAGATGGGCTTCGACTGCGCCCTCGATCCGCTGTTCGTCGTCCATTATCGGGCGGATGTCTCGAACGGGCTGATCGAAAACGAACTGGTGCACGTCTTCGGCGGCACCCACGACGGACCGGTGCGGCCGGATCCCGCCGAAGCATCCGAATTTCGCTGGATGACGCTGGAGGCGCTGGAGGCCGATATGGCGGATCGGCCGCAATCCTATACGGTGTGGTTCCGCAAATACATGAACAAGAATCGCGAGCAAATCGCGGCTTGGCTGAGGGAGGCACGCAATGAAGGTCCTGGTTCTGGACGCGATGGCCGATGATTATTGCGCCCATCTCGTTCCCGCATTTCCCGACCTGACATTCCAGCCGACGAACGATCCGGACGAGGCCCGCGCGGCGGCGGGCGACGCCGAGGTGATCATCGCTCTCGCCCATCGCGCGACCCGCGACATCATCGCAGCCGCTCCCAACCTGCGATGGGTCCAGGCGCTGACCACCGGCACCGACGCGCTGACGGCGCCGGGCGTGCTGCCCGCGCATGTCCTTCTGACCTCGACACGCGGCGTGCACGGCCCGCAGATGAGCGAGCTGGCGTTCCTGCACATGCTGGCGCTCAACCGCCGGCTAATGACGATGCGGGACAACCAGAGGCGGGCGCATTGGGAGCGCTGGTCGCAGCCGATCCTGGAGGGCCGCACCATCGTCATCGTCGGCCTGGGCGTGTTGGCCGAGCATCTGGCCGAGCGCTGCAAGCTGTTCGGCATGACGACGATCGGCGTGAGCAACGGCCGCGCCGACGCGCCGCATTTCGACGCGGTGCATCCGCGCGGCGAACTGGCCGAGGTCGCGGGACAGGCGGACTTCCTGCTGCTGCTCGTGCCCTATGCGCCGGACACGCATCATCTCATCGACGCCAAAGTGCTCGAAGCGATGAAGCCGACGGCATTTCTTATCAACCTGGCGCGCGGCAGCGTGCTCGACGAGGCGGCGCTGATCGCGCATCTCCAGGCGGGCCGCATCGCCGGCGCCGGCCTCGACATCTTCTCGCGTCAACCGCTACCGCCGGACAATCCGCTCTGGCGCATGGACAACGTGATCATCACGCCCAATATCGGCGGCCAGAGCGACCGTTTCGTCGAGCAGACCATGACCATCGTGGAGCCGAACCTGCGCGCTTTCATCGCAGGGCGGCTATCGGACATGATCAATGTGATAAAGCATTGATCTTGCGCGAACGGCGTCCGGCGCCGGGTTGGAACGCTTCAAAAAAGCACCGTATTTCTATACTATCGATGCCGGGTGACGGGCCCTGTCAGGCGCTCTTACAAGACCGGTCCGCAGCCCGTCGCCGATATGCCGATATGGAGACCCGTGATGAGACTTCTCGCCGCCGGCCTTGTCGCCAGCTTTGCCGCCATGCCCCTCATGGCCCTGCCCGCGCATGCGCAATTCGGTGGTGGCGGCTCCAACGATGCCGACGTGCAATACAAGCTGGATCAGAAGGCGCGCGAGGACATCAACCAGCGATACCTCGATACGGTCAAGCGCACCCGCCGCACGCTGGCGGAGCCGGAAACCAACAACGATCCATGGGCCGGCCTCCGCTCCACCAAGCCGGAAAAGCGACCGCGCCGCTAGGGTCATTCCAGGACAAGTGCGAAGCGGTTTTCCGTCCGGAATGCGATGAAACGAAGAGAGGGAGCCGTTCAGCGTTTCCGGAAAACGGTGAACGGTTATAGATCGGCGCGTCAAACCGGCGGCAATCCGTCAAATCCGGATTTCACCGAGATTGAGACTTGAGCCGAGTTCCGCCCGGACCTCGGTCCGCCGGCCGAGCACCGAGATTTCGATCCGATATTCGCCCGACCCCTCGTCGAGACGATCGAATTTGAAGTCGCCGTAATTGTCGGTGACCATTTCCGCAACGGTCGCGCCGCCCCGCATCAGCCGCACGCTCGCGCCCTCGACGCAATCGACCACGCCGTCGATCTCCGTCGCCACGCTGCCGCCGATGAAGCATTTCGTGTAGCGGTAAAGGTTCTTGTAATAGACGCGCGGCGCGGTCCCCGCCTCGGGTTTCAAAACCTCAAGCCCGTCCTCGCGCGCGATCCGCGCCATCTCCTCGTCCTCGACCTTGATCGAGCGCAGCGCGCCGGTCGGACATGAGTGCTCGGCGCGGGTCTTGGTCCAGCCGCTGTCGAGCAGGTGCGCGTCGAAGGTCCAGATCTGCGGAATCTGGCGCTCCTCGTTCCACCAGATGTGACCGTAGGGACAAGCCTCCACGAGGTCCTTGCGGCCCTTGGCCTTCTCCGGATTGATGAGAACGATGCCGTCGTCGCGTTTGGTGACGGCCGCGCCGCCCTTGTTCACGCAAGGCGCGTTGTCGCAATGATTGCACATGACCGGCACATAGCCGATGTCGATCATCGTGCCCTGGCCGCGCTCCTTTTGCAGGATGTCGATCCAGCGATGGCCGTGTCGCGGCATCGGCACGCTGTAGCCCGGCCATTCGTTATCGACATATTCGTCCATGGTGGCGAGCGTGCAGAGCTGGCAGTTCGTGCACTCCGCCACGTCGACGATCATGTTCCACTTGCTCATGGGTCGCTCCCAATTCTTGCCGGCTCCAGAGTGCGCACGGCGCGCGACGCGCCGTCTCCATCACTTCGCCGGCACCAGTTCCGCTTCGCGTTGTCGCTCGACGGGCACCGGCCGCACCCGCTCGTCCATCGCGGCGAACGTCTCCGAAACGTGCTCGATGCGGCCGTCCCACAATTCCACCTGCACCAATGACTGAGCGCCAGCCAGCGAATGCGTGGTCTTGGTCTGCGTCTTGTGCGGCGTCAAAAGATTGAGACAGCCGCCGCGATCCACCGAACGCCCCGGCTCGCCCATCGGCGCATAGACCGCCGACGATTCGTAGCCATGGCACACGCCGCGCGGCAGCCGCTGCGTCGGCAGCGCCGCGCAGATCACCGCGCCGCGCTCGTTGTAGACCTTGACGAGATCGTTCTTCCTGATGCCGCGCGCGGCCGCGTCCTCGGCGTTCATGCGCATCACCCAGTAATACCAGCCGTCCACCTCGACGCGATGGTCCGCGATGTTGTTGAGGAACGAGCTTTTTCCGTCGCCCTGGGTGTGGAACGAGTATTTCGAATGCGGCGTGAGAAGCTGCAACGGATAGCGCGCGAACTCCGGCGAGTGCGGCCCCTCCCATGACGGCTCGTATTTGACGATCGGCGGCCGCTCGGGGTCCTGGAAGCGCTTGAGGCTGTTGCACTCGAATTCGAGCTTACCGCTTTGCGTCTGCAAGCCCTGCAAGAATTCCTCGGTGTAATCCGATGGCAAGGGCTGCGCCTCCGGCACGTCCTTCTTGCGGTTTTCCCAGAACCAGCGGAAGGAGACCGGCGCGCGCAGCGCCTCCTTCTCCGTCGGCACGACGAAATAGCCCCTCTTCAGAAGTTGCTTCCACGAGATGTGTTTCGGCAGGTCCGAAGCCAGATAACATCGCTTGACCCAGTCCAGCTCGTTGACGCCCTCCGAGAAATAATTGGACAGGCCGAGCCGCTTGCAGATCTCGTTGAAGATCCAGAAATCGGATTTGGATTCGCCGAGCGGCTCGATGGCCTTGGCCTGGAAGATGATGACGCGATGGTTGAGCTGCTGCTGGCCGTGATGGCCATAGCCGCCGAGCCCCGCCCATTCCGAAATATCGTCGCGCTCGAAATTGGTGCAGGCCGGCAGGATCACGTCGGCGAACTTCGCCTCGCCCTCGAACCAGATCGACTGGTTGACCACGAACTCCAGATTTTCGGACTGATACATCCGCACATGACGGTTGGAATTGTTCATCGTGGCGAGGATCGATCCGCCATACTTGAACAGCATCTTCACCGGCGAATAGCCCGGCGCCGGATAGGCGAATTTGGCGAACTGATGCTCGATGGACTTGCCGACCCAGCGATAACCCTCGGCCTTGCCGTCCGCGATCGCCTCCGGCATCCAGATGCGCGGAATCTGCTGGGCGTTGGAGCTCATCGTCGGCAATTGCGGCATGCGCTGATAGAGCGCCACCGGCATCGCGGTGTTCTCCAGGTCGCCGGACATGCCGCCCTCGGAATAGCCGGGGAAGTAGAACTGGAAATCGACCGGCGTGCCCCATTGCAGATTGCCCATGTTGATGCCGGGCTTGCCGAGTCCCTGCATCGCTGTCAGGCACACCATCACGCGCGCCCATTGGATGCCGGTCTGGTTGCGGCAGGCGCCACCATGGCCGTTGCCCCAGCCGCCGGGCGCGAGATAGACGCGCTTGCGTCCCCATTCGCGGGCCAGCGCGCGCACGTCCTTGGCCGGAACGCCGGTTTCCTTCTCCTGCCACTCGGGCGTTTTCGGAATGCCGTCCTCGTCGCCGACGAGATACGCCTTCCACGCGTCGAAGCCGACCGTGTGGGTTTCGACATAAGCCTTGTCGTAAAGGTCTTCCTTGATCCAGACATAGGCGATGGCCATCGCCATCGCGACCGACGTGGTCGGTTTGGGCGCGAACCACTTGCCGGGCAGGAATTGCGCCGAGGAATTGTAATAGGGATCGACGTGGACGACCTTGATGCCGAGCTTGGGATCTTTCAGCCATTGCCGGCGGATGGTGCCCTCCTGGGCGCCGTATGAGCCCGAGGTGGTCTCCGGATCGGCCGACCAGAACACGACCATGTCGCAGTTCTGCAAGCAGTCCTCGACCGTGCCGTAGGTCTCCGACTGGCCGACGCGAAGCGTATGGCCCCAATGGTGCACCGCGCCCCAGTACCAGCCCTCCCAGGAATCGGGATTGTGGTGCACGCGCGTCATGCCCACCGCATTGGAGAACCGGAACAGCGCCGAAAGATAATAGCCGATGTTGCCCCAGGTGTGGTGCGAGCCATGGGAAACGGCGATGGAGCCGGGACCGTGCTCGCGCTTCTGCCGCTTGATCTCGTTCGAGACGATGGACAACGCCTCGTCCCATGAGATGCGCTCATAGCCGGACTTGCCGCGGTTCTGCGGATTGCGCTCGCCGTTCGGATCGAAATCCACCCGCTTCATCGGATGGAGCAGCCGGTCCGGCGAATAGACGATGGACTTGCAATTCTGCCCGTGCGGCGCGAGCGAGGTCTTGCGCGGCGGCGTCAGCTTGATGCCGCGCGCCTCGATGGTCCAGGGCTGCGGATCGCTGTCGTCGAACTCGATCGGCGTCGTGCGGATGATCTTGCCGCCTTTGACATAGACGAACAGCGGCCCGCCGTTCGCCATGTTGCAATAGCGCACCGAACCGTCCGGCATCGGCGTGCCGAACTTGAGGCCGACCGACTGGCTCATCATCACGGTCTGCGCGAACCAATTGGCCAGCCCGTCGTCACCCTCGACGGTCAGGGCGAACTCCTTCTGCGCGTTGATCTGATCGAGCCAATTGATAGGTGGCGTCAGAAGATCGGCGCCGAGCCGCGCATTCTTGAAGGCCACCGTCACCTCGGCGTCCTTGCGCACGCCCGCGCCCGACGTGATCCGGCCGTTCTGGAATCGGAACCAGCGGCCGATCATCTCGTCGCGCGCGATGAACTGCGCGAGGAGATCGTGCTCCTTCACGCGCTCGCGGAATGCGGGATAACGCCACGCCTGGAGCTTCAGCATCCAGGACAGGCCGAACAGGATCAGCCGGAGCTTGATGGGTCCAACGTCCACGAGCCGCCGCTCCATGGTGTCGCTCCTCCGCCGTGTGACCGCGCACCGCCCCATATGGGCGGATGCGTCGGCCATGCCCGATCAGGCCGGGCCTATTGACGGAATGCATACCATGGTGGCCGAGACCTCGACCATCGGCGGTTTTCGCATGCGGCGCCATGCAAAGATGGAACAGCGCCGCCGGTCATCACCGCGAAGCGGTCAGACCGCGATGGCCAGTTCGACGGGCCGGACGATCTCTGTGCCCTCCGGCGTCAGGATCGTCATGTCATAGAGCCGCCGCCGGCGGGCCTCCTCGATCACGCGGGCGGTCAACGCCCGCTCCAGCTCCCGTCCCTCATAGCCATGTTCGACCGTGATCGCCGCCTGCGCGGCCCTGGCGCAACGGTCCGGCACGATCTGGGCGCCGGCGCGCAATCCGCCGTCCACGAAGACACCGACGAAAATGGCCTCGCTGGTGACCAGGCTGAGGCAATGGGCATCGATCCCGTGATCGTCGAGGCCGGGAAAGCGGCTGGCGCGATCCAGCCGGACCAGGTGGGCGTGGTAATCCTCGATCGCGGCCGGGCCGAACACCCTGATTTCTCCGCGAATCTCAGCCGCATGATCCATGACGCAACGCTCCCATGCTTGCTACAAAGCATGAGAATAGTCGCCAATTGCAGCCAACCCGTTAACGGAGCATTAGGTCGGCCCTAACGGTTCATTATCGCCCCTTGATCGCCCCCAACGGGTTGCGGCCGGTGACCCGGACGGCCTATGCCAACCCATCATCCGCCCGAATCCCGCCCTCTCCATCGAATTGATGTCCATCCGAAAGCTTTATGAAGCGCTGGTCGCCAGCGGCAAGGTCGAGCGCGATGCCAACCAGGAGCGCCTCCTCGGGCGCTACACGGCCCTGGAACAGCGGGTCGCCGCCCACGAGGCCGCGCGACCGGCCGCCCGCGGCCCCCTGGCGTGGCTGTTCGGCCGCAACGGCGCGACCACCGGCACCGTGCGCGGGCTCTACGTCCATGGCGATGTCGGCCGCGGCAAGACCATGATGATGGACCTGTTCTTCGAAGCCTCTCCGGTCGAGAGCAAGCGGCGGGTCCATTTCCACGAGTTCATGGCCGACGTTCATGACCGGGTCCGGGTGTTCCGGGCCGATATCAAGAACGGCCGCATCCGCGACGAGGACCCGATCCGGCTGACGGCCACGGCCCTCGCGAGCGATGCCTGGCTTTTGTGCTTCGATGAATTTCACGTCACCGATATCGCCGACGCCATGATCCTGGGCCGGCTGTTCGCCCGCCTGTTCGAGCTGGGCGTGGTGGTGGTGGCGACCTCCAACGTCGCCCCGCAGGACCTCTATGCCGGCGGGCTCAACCGGGCGCTGTTCGTGCCGTTCATCGGCATGATCGAGGCGCACATGGAGGTGGTCCGCCTCGACTCCCGGACCGATTTCCGGATGGAAAAACTCGCCGGCCGGCCGGTCTGGCATGTGCCGGCCGATGGTGCGGCGTCGGACGCGCTCGATGCGGCCTGGCGCAGCCTCGTGGGTGGCGAGAACGGCCGGCCGCAGACGCTGGAGGTGCGGGGGCGCGCGATCCCGGTGCCGCGGGCCGCCATGGGCGTAGCGCGCTTTTCCTTCGCCGACCTGTGCGAGCAGCCGCTGGGCGCCGCCGATTATTTGCGGATCGCCCACGCCTTCCACACGCTGATCGTGGACGGCATCCCGGTGATGGAGTTCGAGCAGCGCAACGCCGCCAAGCGGTTCATCATCCTGATCGACACGCTCTATGACCACGGCGTGAAGCTGATCGCCTCCGCCGAGGCGGAGCCGGATGCGCTCTACAGGGCTGGCTTCGGTACGGAGAAGATGGAGTTCGCCCGGACGGCGTCGCGGCTCACCGAGATGCGCTCGCAGGCTTATCTCGCCCTGCCCCACGGGCGGCGGGATTCGGCCGCAGACGGCTCGTCGGAAGGGCTGGTCGAGACGTGAAAAACCGACAAAAAGGGCGCCCTTAAGCGCAAAAAGCGCGGCAGCAAATGCTACCGCGCTCGAAAAAACCCAGCAAAAACAGCTCAGCCCTGGCGGGCTTTGAACCGCTTCTGGACCTTGTTGATGATGTAGATGCGCCCCTTGCGCCGCACGATACGGTTGGCGCGATGGCGATCACGCAGCGATTTCAATGAGTTACGGATTTTCACGGCGCACTCGCAAACGTTCGGAAACGAAAAGGATGGCGCGTTCTAAGGGCCCGCTCCCCGGCTGTCAACTTGGCCCGGTTCCCGAATTTTTCGCCGATGCACTACAATTGCCGGAGAAAAACGAGGGAGACGGGGATGAAACGCAGCACCGAGCGGTTCCTGACCACCCACACAGGGAGCCTGCCGCGCCCCGAAGACCTCATCCGGACCATGTACGCCAAGGAGGAGGGCGTGCCGGTCGATCCGACCGCGCTCAGAACGCGCATCCGGGACGCCGTGACAGAGGTGGTCCGCCGGCAGGCCGACGCAGGCATCGATCTCATCAACGACGGGGAGATGTCGAAGCCGAGCTACGCCACCTACGTCAAGGACCGTCTGGAGGGCTTCGGCGGCACCGGCAACACCTTCGTCTATCAGGACCTCGCGGACTTCCCCAGTCTGGAGCGGCGCGTGTTCGGCGATCCTGGCCGCTCGCGGCGCAAGACGCCGGCCTGCAACGCCCCGATCCGGGTCCGCGATGCCCAGGCGGCACGCGACGACGTGGACAACCTCGTCGCCGCCCTGAAGAGCGTGAAGGCCGAGCAAGGCTTTCTCAGCGCGGCCTCGCCGGGCGTGGTCTCGCTGTTCTTCCGCAACGACCACTACAAGGACCACGAGAGCTATCTCCACGCCATCGCCGACGCCATGCGCGACGAATACGAGGCCGTCGCGAACGCTGGCCTGGTGCTCCAGATCGATTGCCCTGATCTCGCCATGGGCCGGCACATCCAATACGCGGCCCTCGATCTGAAGGAATTCCGCAAGCGCATCGAGGTGCACGTGGAGGCGCTCAACCACGCCACGCGCAACATCCCGCCCGAAATGCTGCGGATGCACCTGTGCTGGGGCAATTACGAGGGCCCGCACCATTGCGACGTGCCGCTGGCGGATATCGCGGACATCGTGTTCAAGGCGCGCCCGAGCGCCATTTCGCTGGAGGCGGCCAATCCCCGCCACGCCCACGAATATGCGCTGTTCGACACGGTGAAACTGCCGGAGGGCAAGATCCTGATCCCCGGCGTGATCGAATCGAAGTCGAATTTCATCGAGCATCCCGAGCTGATCGCGCAGCGCATCGGCCGCTACGCCGAGCGGGTCGGCCGGGAAAACGTGATCGCGGGTTCGGATTGCGGCTACGGGACCTGGGTCGGCCAGGCGGCTGTCGATCCGGACGTGGTGTTCGCCAAGCTCAAAGCCATGGCGGAGGGCGCGCGGATCGCCAGTGCGCGGTTCTGGGGCGCGACGCGGCGGGCGGGATGAACATCCGGAGCCCGTTCGTTCATGCCCGGCTCCGATCCGAGCATCCATCGTCCGAAGCAGGATGGATGCCGGGTCAGGCCCGGCGATGACCTCGCCTGACGTGTGTCCGTCAAACAGCGAACCGCTCACAAGGAGGATCGGTTCGTGATTCACGAGCCCGAGCAGCCCCGCCGCCAGCCCCCTCCCCGGACGCCGACGACGGGACCGCTGGGTCCACGGCCTTTACCGG
>Ga0180217_1004770_pt1 | contig 10544 bp, 11 predicted proteins | sample eDN3rd37CBELigOP_FD_128521 | JGI IMG/M metagenome (GOLD analysis project Ga0180217, IMG submission 128521) | Enriched Organic Plus compost microbial communities from Emeryville, California, USA - eDNA 3rd pass 37_C BE-Lig OP (version 2) (version 2) ... | reverse complement strand
GGTGCGGGCCGAGAGCCAGAGGGTGGTGATCGGCCGGCGGGCCAACATCCAGGATTTCGTGATGATCCATGTGGGCGCGGGCACGCCGACCATGGTGGGCGCCAACTGCTCCATCACCCATCATGTGACCCTGCACGGCTGCGACATAGGCGACGACTGCCTGATCGGCATCGGCGCGACCATCATGGATGGCTGCGTCGTCGGCGCAGGCTCGATCGTCGCGGGCGGGACCTTCCTCAAGGAGGGAACGATCATCCCGCCGAACTCGATCGTGATGGGTTCGCCGGGCGCGGTCACCAAGAGCCGCGACAACACCCTCGCCAACCGGATGAACGGCTTCCTCTACTGGCGCAACGCCCAGGCCTATGCGCAAGGCGACTATCGGCTGTGGTCGAAGGAGAGCTTTCGCGAGGAGATGATGGCCGAGCGCGCGCGCCTGATGGCGGAAGCCTAGAGGCGGCCCGAAATCGCTCTAGGGCGGCGAGGCCACGAAGTCCGGGGAGAGCAGGAAACTGAAGCCCCGCACGACCTTCTCGATCACCTCGCCGGCCCGCCGCGGATCGGGCGGGCCGCTGGCCAGGATCAGGTCGGCCATGCCGCGGCCGAGCACCCAGCAGACAAGGGCGATCTCCTCGACGCGCTCGGGGGGAACGCGCTCGTCCTGGGCCACCGCCGCCTCGAAGACCTTCAGCGCCTCCCGCTCGGCCCTACGCACCTCCTCGCGGCTGGCCAGCAGCTCATTGGCGTGCATGAGGGCGTAGAGCTGGAGATTGCGCCGCAGGAAACGCAGATAGGCGCCGGAGACCGCATCGATCGGGCGGCGGAAGCGCGGGTCGTCCAAGGCTTCGCGCAAGGCGGCGTTGAGCTCCCAATAGCCCTCCAGCGCCAGGGCCGCGAGCAGGCCCTCCTTGTCGGTGAAATGGTAATAGAGGCTGGCGACGCCGCATTCGATGCGTGCGGCGATCAGCCGAAGCTGAAGCGCCTCCACCCCGCCGGCCTCCAGGAGCTCACGCCCGGCCTTCAGCGCCCGCGTGCGCAGGCTGGCCTGCGCCGGCGCGCCTGCTCGATCCACCATCACCGCGGCTCCCGTCGGCGTCGACAAGGCAGCTTAGGAGCCAGAAGCCGGGCGCGTCGAGCCCCGCCGCCCTATCCCGTCGCTCGTCGTGGCCGCGCCGGCAGTCCCGGCCAAGGAGCACGGTCGCAAAATCTGCGGCTCACGCCCGGGTGGGGATCATGACCTTCATCTCTTCATAGCCCTTGATGAAGATCGAATAGCTGCGGCGCGGCTCTTCCAGCAGGCGCACCTGCGGGAAACGCTTCATGATCTCTTCCCAGATGATCTGCAGCTGCAGTTCGGCCAGGCGATTACCCACGCAGCGATGGATCCCGAAGCCGAAGGACAGATGCTGGCGCGGGCGCGGGCGGTCGATGACGTAGGCGTTGGGGTTCTCGATCACCTCATCGTCGCGGTTGCCCGAGACGTACCACATGACCACCCGATCTCCGGCCTTGATCCGCTTGCCGCGGAACTCGAAATCCTGGGTCGCATTGCGGGCCATGTGCGCCAGGGGCGTCTGCCAGCGGATGGTCTCGGACACCATCGAAGGGATCAGGCCGGGATTGGCTCGCAGCTTGTCGTATTGATCGGGGTTGCGGTTCAGCGCGAAGATCGAGCCGGAGATCGTGTTTCGGGTGGTGTCGTTGCCGCCGATGATCAGCAGGGTGATGTTCGAGAAATACTCGTCCATCGTGCAGTCCCGGGTGGCCGGGCCGTGGGCCAGCATCGAGATCAGGTCTCCGCCCGGCTCGGCGTTCACCCGCTCGTTCCAGAGCCGGATGAAGTAGTCGCGGCAGTCGGTGAGGGCCTGGCGCCGTTCTTCGTAGGTCGCGACCGGTCCGTGGCCTGGCGCGGTCGTCATCGCGTCCGACCAATAGGTCAGCTTGCGCCGTTCCTCGAACGGGAAGTCGAAGAGGGTCGCCAACGTCATGGTGGTCAGTTCTTTGGAGACCAGGTCCACCCAGTCGAACGGCTCGCCGATGGGCAGGGAATCCAGGATGAGGCCCGCGCGCTCGCGAATCTGCGGAGCCATTTCCGTCAGCCGGGCCGGCGCGACAGCCGGACTGACCGTCTTGCGCTGGATGTCGTGATCGGGCGGATCCATACCGATGAAGCTGGGCGCTCCGGCGCGCGCGGCCTGCAGCTGCGCCTCGGGCGGCAGCACGCTCGACTTCGGCATCAGGGTGATGCCCTGAGCCGAGGAGAACACCTGGTGGTTGGAGTCGACCTCGACGATGTCGTTGTACTTGGTGATCGACCAGAACGGGCCGTAGTTGCTGTCCGGCGTGAAGTGCACCGGATCCTCCGCCCGCAGGCGATCGAAATAGGCCCAGTGCGCATCGTCGCGGAAGGCCGAGGCCCAGGCGGGGTTGAGCTCCTCCAGGGGCGTCTCGTAGGCGCGCTTGCGGGCCAAGGCGCGCTTTTCGCTCAGAACGTCCGCCATCCCGTCGGCCATGGTCTCACTCCCTGATCCTGTTCTCGCCTGCGGCCATTCACGGGCCGAGGTCGCCTAGTCAGGACAAGGGGACGCCTTCGAACCTTGTTCCACAAGTCTCGAATACGGGTTCCGACCGGCCGGGCCGCGACCGGTCGGGATGACCCGCGCGCCTAGGCCGGGACCTCAGCCGCCATTTCCGCCATGGCGGCCTGGTCCATGAACATGATCTCCCAGACGTGGCCGTCCAGATCCTGGAAGCTCGCCCCGTACATCGGACCCATGTCCGTGATCGGCTTCCATGGCTTGGCGCCGGCCGCGAGCGCCTTCTTCAGCAGGCCATCGACCTCGCTGCGGCTGTCGGCCGACAGGCAGGTGAGAACCTCGGTCGCCTTGGTGGCGTCGCTGATCTCGCCATTGATGAAGTCCTTGAAGCGAGCGTGCTCCAGCAGCATGACGAAGATGTTCTCCTCGATCACCATGCAGGCGGTGTTTTCGCTGCAGAAGTCCTCGTTGAACGAAAAGCCGAGGGCGGCGAAGAACTTGCGCGAAGCCGCGACGTCCTTGACCGGCAGATTGACGAAGATCATGCGCATGAGGTGTCTCCTCCAGGTTAGGTGACCTTAGGACGAACGAGCCCCGCGCGTCCCGACACCTCATGCGAAAGTTTTTCCGGCTTAGACCGGCGGCGGGTTGACCGCCTTGAAGCCTCCCTCGCGCCAGTACGGATAGTAGGGATAGGCCGGCGTCACGGCGCTTGCGGCGTCCAGGCGCGCGACCTGATCTGGGCTGAGCGACCATCCCACCGCGCCGAGGTTGTCGCGGAGCTGGGCCTCGGTGCGGGCGCCGATGATCACGCTGGAGACGGTGGGCCGCCGCAGCAGCCAGTTGATCGCGATCTGCGGGAGGGTCTTGCCGGTCTCGCCGGCGATCTCGTCCAGGGCGTCCACGATCCGGTAGAGCCGCTCGTCATCGACCGGCGGGCCATCGGCGCTGGTGGCGTGCAGGCGACTGACCTCCGGCAGCGGCTGGCCACGGCGGATCTTGCCGGTCAGCCGCCCCCAGCCGAGCGGGCTCCAGACCATCGCCCCGACCCCTTGATCGAGACCGAGCGGCATCAGCTCCCACTCGTAGTCGCGACCGGCGAGGGAGTAGTAGGCTTGGTTCGCCACATAGCGGGGCCAGCCGTAACGGTCCGCGACGGCCAGCGATTTCATGAGCTGCCAACCGGCGAAATTCGACGCGCCGACATAGAGCACCTTGCCGGCGCGCACGAGGTCGTCCAGGGCGCGGAGGGTCTCCTCCACGGGCGTCGAGGCGTCGAAGGCGTGCAGTTGCAAGAGATCGATGCGGTCCGTACGGAGCCGCTTGAGGGCCGCATCCACACCCGCGAGGAGGCGATGGCGGGAGGCGCCCTTCTCCAAAGGCCCTTCTCCGGTCGGCAGGCCGATCTTGGTGGAGATCAGCGCCCCCTCGCGCAGGCCTTCCAACGCCGCGCCGAGGATCTCCTCGGAGGCGCCGTTCGAATAGACATCTGCGGTGTCGAAGAGGTTCAGCCCCGCTTCGAGGCAGATCTCGATCAAGCGGCGCGCGGCCTTGGCGTCCGTGTCGCCCCAGGCGCTGAACAGCGGCCCCTGCCCTCCGAATGTGCCCGCGCCGAAGCTCAAGACGGGCGCCTGAAGCCCTGACGCGCCGAGGGTTCTGTATTCCATGACTGGCTCTCCTTGCCGATGAGGCGTGGAGATGGCGCAGCGATCGCTTGGGAATTAGAGGCGCTTCAGGACTAAGATTTGTGCGCTCAAGGCACAGACGGCGGCAAACGAAAACGGCGCTCCAGCAAGCTGAAGCGCCGTTCGCGTCCCGGCCTTGGCCGTGGATTTCTATCTAGGCCGCCGCCCCAAGGCTCAGGCCTTCATAGCGGGCCAGATGGTGATCAGTGGAGCCGAAGGCGCTTTCGATCATGGTGGCGCGCTTGAAGTAGTGGCCGATGGCCATTTCATCGGTCATGCCCATGCCGCCGTGCAACTGGATGGCATTCTGCCCGATGAACCGCGCGGCCTTGCCGATCTGCACCTTGGCGGCCGAGGCGCCCTTGGCGCGTTCCACGTCGTCGTCGCCCAGCTTGATGTTGGCCATGTAGGTCATCGAGATCGACTGCTCGAGATTGATGAACATGTCGACCATGCGGTGCTGCAGCACCTGGAATTGGCTGATCGGCTGGCCGAACTGCTTGCGCTGCTTGGTGTATTCCAGCGTGCCTTCATGCAGCTTGCGGAAGACGCCGCAGGCTTCGGCGCAGGTGGCGACGACGGCCTCGTCGATGACCCGCTCGACCAGCGGCAAGGCGCCGCCCTCGGGGCCGACCAAGGCGTCGGCGCCGACCGAGACATTCTCGAAAGTCACTTCCGAGGCGCGGAAGCCGTCGACCGTCGGATAGTCGCGGGTCGAAACGCCCTTGGCGTCCTTGGGCACGATGAACACCGAGACGCCCTGCGCGTCGCGCTGGCCGCCGCCGGCGCGGGCGGTGACGATCAGGTGGGTGGCGTAGGGAGCGCCGATGACCACGGCCTTGTGGCCGTTGATGACGTAGCCGGAGCCGTCCTTCTTGGCGGTGGTCTTCAGATCCTGCCAAGTGTAGCGGGCCTGAGGCTCGGCATAGGCGAAGGCGAAGATGGTCTGGCCGCCGATGATCCCGCTGATGAGGTCGGCCGCGCCGGCGTAGCCCGAATGCTTGAGGAAGCCTCCGCCGATCACCACAGTGCCGAGATAGGGTTCGACCACCAGGGCTTTGCCGAGTTCTTCCATGATGACCATGTTCTCGGTGGCGCCGCCGCCGAGACCACCGAGCTCTTCGGAGAAGGGCGCGCCGAGGATGCCGAGCTCTTCGGCGAAGGCCTTCCAGACGTCCGGACGCCAGCCCGGCTCACGCTTCAGGGCCTCGCGGCGCTGTTCGAAGCTGTAGTTGTCGGCCAGATAGCTCGCGACCGTGTCGCGCAGCATCGACTGTTCTTCGGTGAAGCTGAAATCCATCTGATTTTCCCGGGCGACGCCCCACCCGGCCCGAGGGCCGGCGCGAGGCTAGGCATTGTTCTTGTGACTAAAGACGAAGGTCGGCGATCAGAGGCCCAGCACCGCCTTGGCGATGATGTTCCGCTGGATCTCGTTCGACCCGCCGTAGATCGAGGTCTTGCGGCCGTTGAAATAGGCGCCGGCCACGCCCTCGGCGTAGTCCGGACCGATATTGGTGTTGTGGCCGATGTCGCGCAGGTAGGGCGCGCCGTAGTGGCCGACCGCCTCCAGGGCGAGTTCGGTCAGGCGCTGCTGGATCTCGGTGCCCTTGATCTTGAGGATCGAGCTTTCCGGCCCGGGCCCCTTGCCGCTGGATTCGCCGGCCAGGGTGCGCAGTTCGGTGAACTCCAGCGCGGTGAGATCGATCTCGAGTTCGGCGACCTTGCGCTTGAAGAACGGATCGGCGAGCAGCGGGCCGCCGGTGTCCGAACGCTCTGTCTTGGCGATCTCGCGCACCCGCTCCAGGCCGCGCTTGGAGCGGGCCACGCCGGCGATGCCCGAGCGCTCGTGCGCCAGCAGCGCCTTGGCGCAGGTCCAGCCCTGGTTCTCGTGGAAGATCCGGTTCTCGACCGGCACCTTCACATTGTCGAGGAAGACGTCGTTGACCTCATGACCGCCTTCGAGGGTCGTGATGCGGCGCACCTCGATCCCCGGCGACTTCATGTCGATCAGCAGGAAGGAGATGCCGGCCTGCGGCTTCGCGTTCGGATCGGTGCGGACGAGGAAGAAGCCCCAGTCGGCGTGCTGGCCGAGCGTGGTCCAGGTCTTCTGGCCGTTGACGATGTAGTATTCCTTGCCGTCGTCGCCGGTGACGCGCTCGGCCTTGGTCTTCAGGCTGGCGAGGTCGGAACCCGCGCCCGGCTCCGAATAGCCCTGGCACCACCAGACGAGACCCTCGCGGATGCCCGGCAGGAACTTCTCTTTCTGCTCCTGGGTGCCGAAGGTGTAGATCACCGGCGCCAACATGGAGACGCCGAACGGCAAGATGCCGATAGTGTCGGCGCGGGCCTGCTCTTCGGACCAGATGTACTTCTGGGTGGGGGTCCAGCCAGTGCCGCCCCATTCCACCGGCCAAGACGGCGTCGACCAGCCCTTCTTGGCCAGGATGCGGTGCCAGGAGAGATAGTCTTCCTTGTTCAGCTCTTCGCCGCGCTGCTGCTTTTCGCGCAGGGCCTGAGGATAGTTTTCGGCGATGAAGGCGCGGGCCTCCTCCCGGAAAGCGACGTCTTCAGGCGAAAAATCGAGGTTCATGAAGGGCTCCCTGGCGCGAGCATTTACAGCGTATTTCGTTGGTCGCGGACCATAGGCGACTGCGCCGCCAATGTGAAGATGACGTTTACGTTTGCGTCACTTCAACTTCGCGGGTTCGGCCTCGAACCTCAGCCGTGCGCCGGCGTTGCAGCCATTGCGCCGCGTCTTCCGGCGTTGCATCCCTAAGGCCCCATGCCCCGTATCCTCACCTACAATGTCCATCGCTGCGTCGGCACAGATCGCAAGCTGGACGTAGGCAGGGTGGCGGAGGTGATCGCCAAGCTCGAACCCGACATCGTCGCACTTCAGGAGCTGGACGTCGGCCGGGCCCGCACCGGCGGGGTGGACCAGGCGCACCTGATCGCCCGGCGCCTGAAGATGGCCTTCCACTTCCATCCGGCCCTGCGGGTGGAGGAGGAGCTCTATGGCGACGCGGTGCTGACCGCCTATCCGGAGCGGATGGTCCAGACGGGCCCCCTGCCGGGCCACCCAGGCATTCCGCAACTGGAGCCGCGCGGCGCGGTATGGATTTCGGTCGAGGTGGAAGGGCGGGCCGTCAACGTCATCAACACGCACCTTGGCCTGGTGCCGAAAGAACAGCAGATCCAGGCCGCCTGGCTCTCGGGCCCGGCCTGGCTGGAGCATCCCATGCGGCAGGGACCGACCATCCTGCTGGGCGACTTCAACGCCACGGGGGCGTCGGTCGTCTACCGGACTCTCGCCGCCAAGCTTGCGGCGGCTCGCCGGCTCTCGCCAAAGCGTTCACCCACCTCGACCTTCCCTTCGGCCCTGCCCGTCCTGCGCATCGACCACATCTTCGTCAGCCCTGAGATCAAGGTGCACGACGTGTTCGTCCCCTTCGATCCGTTGACGCGCGTCGCGTCCGACCACCTGCCCCTGGTGATGGACTTCAGCGTGGCATGAAGCGGGTCTGGAGCAGCGGCTGCTCGGTGTAGAGCAGGTCGCGCCGGCGGGTCGGCTTCCATGAGTCTTTGACCGTGTAGGGATCGCCGATGTGGTAGGTGGCGATGATCTCGCCTAGCGGGGTCTGCTTCATCGGAAGGATGGGCGAGAGCCGGCCCTCCCGGTTCAGGAAGTCGATCGCCGCCACCAGACTGCCGCGCTCGGCTCTCGCCTTGGCGACGGCGTCACCCGTATGGCCCATGAAATGCCCGATCAGCCGGTCGCGCAGCGCGCATATGGCCAGGCGATCGGCTTCAGTCCGGGCCTCGACGCCGATTTCGGCCTCCGTGTCGAAGCCGCCCGAGCGGTTGTTGAGATTGGCCGATCCGACCCGCGCGAGGGTGTCGTCGATCACCGTGACCTTCGAATGGACGATGATCTTCGTGCCCGACGGAGTGGTCGGATAGAAGGCGCGGAATCGCCCGAACACGTCCGCGACGCGCAGACGCCACAGCATGTTGGACCGGGCGCGATCCATGGTGAGCTGGTCGAACCAGCTGGGGCTCTGCCCGGTGGAGATCAGCACAACCTCCGGCCCGTCCGGCTCGGCCAGGCGCTTGGCGAGGGCAGCAGCGATCAAGGGCGAGGTGAAATACTGGTTCTCCAGATAGATGGTCGAGCGGGCCTGAAGGATGGATTCGATGGTCAGGCGCCGGATCTCGGCGACTTCGGGCCGGTCCTTCCAGGCCGGTTCGGTCCGCTGGATGGAGATGTCCACATCCTGCAGATGAGCGGGGATGTGGGTCGGCCAAGGATCATCGGACGAGACTTCCGGGACCGGCAAGGCCTCGCCCTTGGCTCGGCGCCAGCGTTCGCGCGCGAGGTCGCCGAGGGCCGCCGCCGCTTCGCCGTCGACCATCATCATCACCTCGTGGCGGGGGGCGTGGTGATGCTGGTCCGGCATGATGCGCCGGGGATCATGCTCGAGATGGCCCGGCGTATCCCAGCGATCGACGCTGATGTCGCCGCCGCCGCAGAAGGCCAGCTTGTCGTCGATGACCAGCACCTTCTGATGGTGGCAGGCGCCGAACGGCACCTGGTCGTCGAGCCAGAACTTCACGCCGGTCCCGCGGAACCAGCTGCGCGCCTTGTGCGGGAAGAACTGTTGACTGGCCGCAATCGGCAGGGCGGATTTCCAGATCAACAGGCGGATGTCGAGCTCGGGCCTGGCCCTGGCCAGCGCCACCAGGATACGGCCCACCTCGTCCGGATCGGCCGGCCCATCGAACCCGTCAGGGAAGAGGCGGGCCCGCGGATCGAACCCCCAACCCAGCAGCAGCACCGAATGGCGGGCCTTTCGCAACGCCTCGAAGACGGCCGTGAAATAGGCCTCGGTGTCGACCAGGAACGCGGCCCGACTGGCGCGCGCCTTGCGCCAGCATGTCTCGCCGGGTCTCAGTACGCTCATCGCCGACCCATACCCCCTGCCCAGTCTCACCATCAAAAGCGTACGGCCAAGGCTGGTTCCGTTCGAGGCGAAAGGCAAAAAAGAAGCGCCCGGTGGGGACGGGCGCTTTTCAGTGGGCTGCGACAGAACAGATTGTCAGCCGCCTCGGGCGACCGTGGCGGTGTAGGCCTGGCAGGGACCGTTGAGCTCGGCGGCGAGGCGTTCGCGCCGATCGGCGCTCACGGACTTACCCTCGCGCTTGCCCTTGTCGTACTCGGCGCGGCCGCGCTCCAGGGCGTAGGGGCTGCGGGCGCGCCGCTCGGTCTTGATGAACGCGTCCATGGCGGCGGTGTCGACGTTCGCGACGCCGGAATCGGCCAGCCCCATGCAGCGGTTGGCCTTGAGGAACTCTACGTCGCTGATGGCGGCGCTCGCGGAGCCCGCGGCGGCCAGCATGCCGGTGGCGACTGCGGCGATGGCGATAATCTTCATGGCGTTACTCCCTCGATCTGACGCAAGGAAAGCTGGACGCCCGCGACACTTTACTCAAATGAATTTGCGTACATGATCAGTATAATAGGATTACATTTGAGCAATGATACGCATTGGTTACTTACGAAACTAAACATCTTGTAATGTCTTGCTTTTGCCGCAAAGCTTGAAAGATGACCCCGTCGCTCAAGCTCGATACGGCCGCCGTCAACGCCCTGCTGCGCCGGGCCTTCCCGGGCCGGGATGACACCTATTTCCCATCCGTTCGCACCGTGGAGCCCGGCCGGGTCCACGTGGTCCTGCCCTATCACGACGGCATGCTGCGGCCAGGCCAGCTCATCTCCGGCCCCAGCCTGATGGGCCATGCGGACACCGCGGCCTATGCGCTCGTGCTGGCGCATATCGGCGATGAGCTGATGGCGGTGACGAGTTCGCTCGTCATGAATTTCCTCCGCGGCGCAAAGCCGGGCGAGGTTCACGCCGAGGCCGAGCTGCTGCGACTGGGCCGGCGCAACGCCGTGTGCGACGTCAGGCTCTGGACGGAGAGCCCCGAGCGGCTGGCGGCGCAGGCCACGGTGACCTACGCTATCCCCTGACATGACCGATACGCCCCCTCGCCCGCCCGCGCCGATCAAGACACCCTGCATCAAGGTCTGCGTTGTCGATGGTGAAAGCGGGCTCTGCCTTGGCTGCTACCGACAGCTGAGCGAGGTGGCCGGATGGGCGCGGCTCAGCGCCGAAGAGCGTGAGCGGATCATGGCCGAGCTGCCCTCACGCCGCAGCCGTATCCGCCCCGAAAAGCTCGGCATGTTCTAAGCTTAACCATTTGACGGGTTAAGATTTTTAAGGCTGTCCGTTCACCACGTGACAACCGGCCGGCGCGCACCCTG
>Ga0180217_1004765_pt1 | contig 10553 bp, 12 predicted proteins | sample eDN3rd37CBELigOP_FD_128521 | JGI IMG/M metagenome (GOLD analysis project Ga0180217, IMG submission 128521) | Enriched Organic Plus compost microbial communities from Emeryville, California, USA - eDNA 3rd pass 37_C BE-Lig OP (version 2) (version 2) ... | reverse complement strand
TCTCGTTCAGCGGTTCGGTGGCCGGTTCCGCATTGGCGCCGAGGAGCGATAGGATCACGAGAAATGCGGACAGCCCGGATCGCATGGCGTCATCTCTCCGCGACCGGGTGGCCGCCCGTCGCAGTCTGCCATGGCGTCTCGGGCACAGGCGTCTCGGGCACTGGCGTCAGGGGAGGCCGGCCATCGGCCCAGGCCAGAATATTATCGACCACGAGCTGCTCCATCTGCCCTTGCGTGAACAATGTGCCTGAACCCAGATGCGGAAACAGGGTGACGTTGTCCAGCGTCAGATATCCGGCCGCGATGTTCGGCTCGTTGTTGAAGACGTCGAGACCCGCCGCCAGGATGCTGCGCTCGCGCAGCGCCCGGATCAACGCCTCGTCATCCATGACCGATCCGCGCGCCATGTTGATGACGATGCCGTCCGGTCCGAGCGCCGCGAGGATCTCGGCGTCGATCATGCGCTCCGTCAACGGTCCGCCGGGCACGATGGCGAGGAGCGTGTCCACATCGCGGGCCATGTCGATCAGCCGATCATAATACCGGTAGGGTGCGTCGGGCGCGGGACGGCGGCTGTGATAGACCACCGGCACGGCAAATCCATCGAGGCGCCTTGCGATAGCGCGGCCGATGCGCCCCAAACCGATCATGCCGACGGTGCGGTTGCGCAGCGTCGCGGCGGTGAGCGGATAGCGTCCTTTCAGCCATTGGCCGTCGCGCAAAAAGCGCTCCGCCTTGGTCAGCTCGCGCACCGTGCATAGCAGCAGGCCGATGGCGGTATCGGCCACCTCCTCGCTGAGAACATCCGGCGTATGGGTGACGACGATTCCGTGATCCACCGCGTGGCGGATGCCGATATTGTCGTAGCCGACACCGAAACTCGCCACGAATTCCAACCTCGGCAGCCGCGCCATCATCGTGTCATCGAGCGTTGCGGTCGCGCCCGTGACGACAGCGGCACGGATGCGCGGGCCGACCGTGTGAAGGAGTCTTTCAGGCTCGGCGGCCTCGTCCAGGATGTGCAGGGTGAAGCGGTCTGCGAGGGCGTCGACGATGGCGGGCTTCACGATGCCCACCACGAGCAGTTCAGTCCGGCTTTCATGCGTTGCTGCGACCATTCCACGCCTTTCATTTGCATCCGATCGTCGGATGCTCAGCCAGCCGGAAACGTCGGCCAAGACACGCGGATATGCGGCCACATTGCGGCGGCTCTCCGCCAGTGATAGCAAAATGACATCGCCACAAGGCCGCGCAGGGAGGTTTTTCGATGGCTGACAATAAACCGCGGATCGGATGGATCGGAATGGGCCGCATGGGATATCCCATGGCGGAGCGCCTTTTGAAGGCGGGGTACGACGTCGCGATCTGGAACCGCACAAAGTCCAAGGCTGAACCGCTGGCGCAGAAGGGCGGCAAGGTCGTGGACAAGCTTTCGGATTTGTCCGACCGCGATGTGGTGTTTTCGATCGTCTCGACCGGCAAGGACCTGAAAGAGGTCTATTTCGGCGATGCCGGCGTTTTGACCGGCAACAAGACGCCGGCCGTATTCGTCGATTGCTCGACCATCGCGGTCGACGATTCCGTCGATATCCGGGCTGAACTGAAGGCGCGGGGCGCCGAATTCATCTGCGCGCCGGTCAGCGGCAACGCCAAGGTCATCAAGGCCGGCAAGCTGTCGGCGGTCTGCTCGGGGCCGGAGGCCGCGTTCCGCAAGGTCGAACCGCTGGTTGAGGTCGTGGCACCCAAGGGCGTGGCCTATGTGGGCGAGGGCGAGCTCGCGCGCATCTGCAAGATCGCGCACAACGTCATGCTGGGCGTGGTGATCGAGAACCTGATCGAGATCACGCTCCTCACCAACAAGATGGGCATTCCGCGCGAGGCGTTTCTGTCGTTCCTGAACAACGGCGTCATGGGTTCGATGTTCACGGCCTACAAGTCGCCGGCGCTGGTCAACCTCGACTGGACCACGACCTTCACGCCGGAGCTGCTGCGCAAGGACTTGGACCTTGGCCTCGAACTTGCCCGCGAATGGGACGTGCCGATGCCGGTGACGGCGGCGACGCGCGAGGTTCTTCAGGGCCATTTCGGCGCCGCCACGCTTCAGAAGGATCCGAAGGGATATCTGGAAAAGGACTTCGCGGCGCTGATGGAGACCATGGCGCTGGCCGCGGGCATGAAGCTCGAAAGCGAGAACAAGTCCGTCCCGACCGGGCTGGAATGACCCCATTCATTTGAAAGGAACTCACCCATGCGCACCAAGCATGCGCTGACAGCCGACGACGCCCACAAGATGATGGCGGCCTGCAAGGCCGAGGCCGCCAAGAACAATTGGAAAGTGACGATCGCGATCCTCGACGATTCCGGAGCCTTGCTTCTGCTGGAGCGGCTCGACGGCGCTGGCCCGATGAGCGCCGAGGTCGCCATCGGCAAGGGCCGCACCGCCGCCATGTCCGGGCGGCCGAGCAAGTTCTTCGAGGATCGCGTGAAGGAGCGCCCGGCCTTCATCACCTATCCGGCCGCGGTCATGTTCCAGGGCGGGCTGCCGATCATCCATCAGGGACAATGCGTCGGCGGTATCGGCGTTTCCGGCGTGCAGTCCCATGAAGACGAGCAGGTTGCCAAGGCCGGCGTCGATGCGTTGAGCTGAGCCTTCAGAAACAGCGCGAATGACCACCGGCCGGGGACGGAAATTGACCGCCCCGGCCGTCGCGGTATGATTGCTGCCAATAACGAACGCTCCAAGGGATGAAACAATGATCAAGGTCAGGGATATCGCCTATGCGAGGCTCCGGTCGCCGGACCTCGATCTCATGGAAGAATTCCTTCTCAATTTCGGCATGGTCAAGGTCGCGCGGACCGACCGCGCGCTGTACTTCCGCGGCACCGACCCGGTTCATCACATCCATGTCACCGAGAAGGGCGATCCGAAGTTCGTCGGCTTCGCCTATCACGCGGCGAGCGAGGAGGATCTCGACCGGATCGCCAAGACGCCGGGCGCGTCCGGCATCGAGCATTTGGATGAGCCGGGCGGCGGCAAGCGCGTGCGCTTGACCGAGCCCAACGGCTACCAGATGGAGGTCGTGTGGGGCATGGAGTCCGTCGATGCGCTGCCGGCGCCGCGCCAGCGCGTCAATTCCGGTTCGGAGCCCACCGCGCGCGCCGGCGAGATGATGCGGCTGCCGAAGGGCCCCTCGCGCGTCAAGCGCATCGGCCATGGCGTCATGACCACGCCGAGGGTCGTGGAAACGGTGCAATGGTTTCGGGATAATCTCGGCTTCATCTGTTCCGACGATGTCTATGCCGGCAGCAAGGACAATCTGATCGGCTCGTTCAACCGCTGCGACGCGGGCGACGATTACGTCGATCATCACGTCTTCTTCGCGATCCACCATGAACGAGCCGGGCTCAATCACATCTCGTTCGAGGTGCAGGACATTGACGACGTGTTCATGGGCCATCGCCACATGCGCGATGCGAACAAGTATGAGCACATGTGGGGCATCGGCCGGCATCTGCTCGGCAGCCAAGTCTACGATTACTGGGCCGATCCGTGGGGCCGCGTGCACGAGCACTGGGCCGACAGCGACCGGCTGAACGTGCACAACGGCGGCAATCTGGTCGCGGCCGAAGAGGGGCTGATCTCGCAATGGGGCGATCCGCCGCCCGAGCGGTTCATCGGGCGAACGAGCGCTTAGATCAAGTTCGGATTGTTGTTTGCGATCATGCGCGGGCTCAGGGCCCGCGCTTTTTTACACTTGCGTCCGCGTCATGCCGCTCTCAAATGAAGAGAGCCGCGCGCTCAATAGTCCACCTTGACGAGATACAGCCCCTGCGGCGGCGCGACGGGCGCGCAGGCCCGGCGGTCGTGCGCCTCCAATGCGCGGCTTAGATCGTCGGCGGTCCACTTTTTGTCGCCGACGAGCGCCAGCGAGCCGACCATGGAGCGCACCTGATTGTGCAGGAACGAGCGGGCGACCGCGATCACCTGCACCTCGTTCGCCGCGCGAATGACATCGAGCTTGTCGAGTGTTTTCACCGGTGACGCGGCCTGGCATTCGGTCGAGCGGAAGGTCGTGAAGTCGTGCTTGCCGACGAGGCGTTGCGCCGCCGCGTGCATCGCCTCGGCATCGAGCGGTCGGGGCTGCCGCCAGGCGCGGTCGCGGTCGAGTGCGAGATCGGGGCGGCGATTGACGATGCGATAAAGATAATGCCGGCGAACGGCCGAGCGGCGCGCGTCGAACTCCGATGTGACGATGTCAGCTGATAGAACGGCGACGGGATGGGGCCGCAAATGCGCGTTCATCGCATCGCGCACCGTGCCGGGATCGTAATCGCGAGTGAGGTCGAAATGCGCGACCTGTCCCAGCGCGTGTACGCCGGCATCGGTGCGGCCGGCGCCTTGCACGGTCACGCGTTCGCCGGACAACCGCTCCACGGCCATCTGCAAGACGCCTTGCACCGACGGCAGGTCGTTCTGCCATTGCCAGCCGTAGAACGGTCCGCCGTCATACTCGACCGTGATCCGGTATCGGGGCATGGTCGCGATTATCCCAGTTCGGAAAACGGCTTCGGATAGGTGACGACGCCAGCCACCGGCGCGTTCGGCGTCAGCCGCAACGCTTGGAAATACGGTCCCGCATAGGGCGATTCATACGCGGGCAGGATCGAGAACCCGAAGCGGCCATAATAATCCGGCTCGCCCAGAACGAAGATCAGCGCCTCACCGCGATCCTTCAGCCGCGCGAGGCCGGCGCGGATCAAGGCGGTGCCGATTCCGTTGCGCTGCCGATCCGGGCGCACGCCCACGGGCGCCAATCCGACGGCCGGACTATTTCGGCCGTCTGTCGTGAGCGTCAGCCGTGGAAACGCGACATAGCCGACAAGCCCGCCCTGGGTTTCGCCGACCAGCGCGAGAACGATGTCGCCTTCGGCGCGTAGCCTCTCGACGAGACGCGCTTCGCTGTCGCTCTCGAATGCGCTCTTGAGGACATCGTGCACCTGAGTGGCATCGCGCGCCATTTCCGGCCGGATGACGGGCACGCTTGTCGAGGACATCACGACAGCACCGTACCGCGCGGCAGCGATGCGCCATGCAGGAAATCCGCCGCGATCATGGCGCGGCTGCCGGCCTTCTGCAATTCGATGATGCGCACGGCGTCGTCGCCGCAGGCAATGGTCAGATGCTCATCGAGCACGGTTCCCGGCGCGCCGCTGCCGTCCGCGCGCGTGGTGCGCAGCACCTTGACCCGGCCGATGCCTGGCAGTTCGCACCAGGCGCCGGGGAAGGGCGACAGGCCGCGAATGTGATTGTGGACCTGCGCCGCCGGCTTCGACCAGTCGATGCGGGTCTCGCCCTTCTCGATCTTGGCCGCATAGGTCACGCCGGCTTCCGGCTGGGGCGTGAGCGTCAGGCCGCCGCGCTCCAGGGCGCTGATCGCGACCGCCATCTTGCCCGCGCCGACCCGCGCAAGCTGATTGTGCAACTCGCCGGTGGTCATATCCGGTTCGATGGCGACGCGCTCGATCATGGCCATGTCGCCGGTGTCGAGGCCCTCGTCCATCTTCATGATGGTGATGCCACTCTGTGCGTCGCCCGCCATGATGGCGCGCTGGATCGGGGCGGCGCCGCGCCAGCGCGGCAGGAGCGAGGCATGAAGGTTGAAGCAGCCAAGCGGCACGGCTTCGAGAATGGCTTTCGGCAGGATCAACCCATAGGCGACAACAACGGCGGCGTCGGCGCCATGGGCGGCGAACTCCGCCTGAGCCGCTTCGTTGCGGAGCGAGGCCGGCGTGAGAACCGGCAGGCCCAGACCACGGGCGGCGCGCTCCACCGGCGTCGGGGTCGGTTCAAGGCCACGCCGCCCGCCCGGCTTGGGCGCGCGCGTATAGACCGCCGCGATCTCGTGCCGCTCCGCCAGTTCCATCAGCGTGGGAACGGCGAAGTCCGGCGTGCCCATGACGATCAGGCGCAGCGGCATGGCGGGTCCTTAATATGAGCTTGGGCGCGCCCAGAGCGCTTTCGAGCGAAGCGGAAACCGGTTCGCGTGAAGAAAACGCGACAAAAAAGCAGAGACCTGATTCTGATTCCATCAGAACCGGACAGGCTCTAGTCCTCGGCCGGCTCCTTGGCGAGCCGGGCGGCCTTGGCATATCGCTTGATCACGCGGTCGCGCTTGAGCTTCGACAGGTGGTCGATGAACAGAACGCCGTTGAGGTGGTCGATCTCGTGCTGGAAGCAGGTGGCGAGAATGCCGGTGGCCTCGACCTCGTGGGCTTTGCCGTCGAGGTCCAGGTACCGGACCGTCACGCCGGCCGGCCGCTCGACCTCCTCATAATAGTCGGGGATCGATAGGCAGCCCTCCTCATGGATGTTGATCTCGTCGGTCTTGGAGAGGATTTCCGGGTTGATGAACACCTGAGGCTGCTTGTCCTCGTCCTTGCCGGCGAGGTCCATGGTCACGACCCGAAGCGGCACGCCGATCTGGATCGCCGCCAGCCCGATGCCGGGGGCGTCGTACATCGTGTCGAACATGTCGGCGACCAGCGTCCGCACCTCCTCGCCGATCGATTCGACCGGCTTCGAGACCTCGCGCAGGCGCTTGTCGGGAAGAACCACAATTTCGCGTATCGCCATGATGGGCGGGATTTAAGCGCTCGGTTCCGCCGGGTCAATTGTTCTGGCTTTGTTCGAGCCGAGAATCGCGCTAAAAAGATCGGATGGAACCTGTCGCCGCCTGGATGAGTGCCCCCTTCTGGGTGGAAAACGGGCCCCTGATCGGGGTCGGCCTGGCGATTGGCTTGGCCTTGGCCGGGCTCGTGGCCCTGATCGCCCGGCCTCGAAAGCCGGATCGCGCGGCCGAATTGCAGATGGCCGAATTGGGCGCCCGCGTGCAGCAAATGGGCGAGCTGCTTGGCCGCGCCCAGATGCAGCTTCAGAACACCGTCAGCACGCGGCTCGATTCGGTGACGAAGAACCTGCAATCCTCGCTCGACACCACCAAGCGCGATACGACGGATAATCTGCGCAAGCTCTCCGAGCGGCTGGCGGTGATCGACAGCGCCCAGCGCAACATCACCGAACTGGCCTCGCAGGTCACCTCGCTCCAGAAGGTGCTCGACAACAAGCAGCGGCGCGGCGCCTTCGGCCAGGGGCGGATGGAGGCCATCGTCCAGGATGGGCTGCCGCGCGGTTCCTATGAGTTTCAAAGCACGCTGGCGAACGGCAAGCGGCCGGACTGCGTCGTTTATTTGCCGGATCAGCGCCCGCTGGTGATCGACGCCAAGTTTCCGCTGGAGGCGTTTACCGCCTATCGCGAGGCGCAGAACGATGACGAGCGCAGGGCGGCGGGACAGCGGCTTCGTCAGGATGTCGGCCGGCACATCGCGGACATTTCCGGCAAGTATCTGATCCCGGGCGAGACCCAGGACACGGCGCTGATGTTCGTGCCCTCCGAATCGGTCTATGCGGAGCTGCACGACGGTTTCGACGATCTGCTGCAACGAGCCTATCGGGCGCGGGTCGTCGTCGTCTCGCCGTCGCTCCTGATGCTGGCGATCCAGGTGGTGCAGCAGATTCAGCGTGACGCGCGCATGCGCGAGGCGGCGGATCGCATTCATGCCGAGGTCGGCGTGCTGATGGACGACGTGAGCCGGCTGGGCGATCGGATCCGCAAGTTGCAGACGCATTTTGGCCAGGCCAACGAGGACATCCGGCAGGTGCTGATCTCCACCGAGAAGATCGAGCGCCGGGGTGAGCGCATCCGCCAGGTCGAGTTTGAAGACAGCGACGAGAATGCGGACGGCGCGAACGCCAGCGAGGGCGGCAACCAGCCCCGCCTGCGGTTGCAGGCCGGCGAATGAGCGCAGCCGGCGGAACGTCGCAAGGGCCGATGGAGGCCCCGCGCTCGCTCACCTGGGGCGAGACGCTGGCGGTCTACACTCAGCGGCGCGTCCTGATCGTGCTGTTTCTCGGCTTTGCGTCGGGCCTGCCGCTGGCATTGTCGGGCTCGACCCTGGCGGTCTGGATGCGGCAGTCCGGTGTCGATCTCGGCACCATCGGCCTGTTCTCGCTGGTCGGCACGCCCTACACGATCAAGTTTCTCTGGGCGCCGCTGGTGGATGCGCTCAACGCGCCGATCCTCTCGCGCCTGCTCGGGCGGCGTCGCGGCTGGCTAATCTTCTCGCAGCTTCTCCTGATGGCCGCGATCGTGTTCCTGGCCTTCTGCAATCCGGCGGTCTCGCCGCTCTGGGTCGCGCTCGGCGCGCTGCTCGTGGCGACGGCCTCGGCGACCCAGGACATCGTGATCGATGCCTTCCGCGTCGAGACGCTCGACGAGAGCGAGCAGGCGGCCGGCATGGCCTCGTTCGTCGCGGCCTATCGCATCGGCATGGTCACCTCGGGCGCCGGCGCGCTCTATATCGTTTCCGGCTTCGAGATGTTCGGGGCGGCCCTGCAATCGGCCTGGACTTACGGCTATCTCGTCATGGCCGGGCTCGTGCTGATCGGCATCGTCACGACGCTGGTCGCGACCGAGCCCCGCACGGCCGCGATCGACAAGGTGCGCGCGGCGGCGGATGCCGGCATCAGCCCATTGAAGCGCGTGACGGCGGCGGCCTATGGCGCGTTCTCGGAGTTCTTGAATCGCGACATGGCCGTGGTCGTCCTGGCCTTCGTCGTGCTCTACAAGTTTTGCGATGCCTTCGCCGGCGCCATGACGACGCCGTTCGTGATCGACCTGGGCTTCAGCCGCACCGATTACGCGAATGTGGTTCAGGGGGTTGGATTGGCCGCGACGCTGCTCGGCGGCTTCATCGGCGGCCTTCTGGCGCGGGCCTATCCGTTGGCGACATGTTTGTGGATCGGCGCGATCCTGCAAATGTCGTCGAACTTCGCCTTCGCCTGGCAGGCATGGATGGGCCTGAATCATTGGGCGCTGGTCGTCACGGTCATCACCGAGAATATCACCGGCGCCATCGGCACGGTGATCTTCGTCGCATATCTTTCGTCGCTGTGCCGCTCGCCACTGCACACCGCCACGCAATTCGCGCTGCTGACCGCGCTGTCGGCGGTGGGGCGCACCTATCTATCGGCGGGCGCGGGCTATCTGGCCGAACAGACCGGCTGGATCTGGTTCTTCGTGCTCAGCGCGCTGGTCGCGCTGCCAAGCCTGGTGTTGCTCATTTGGCTACAAGTGCGCTGGCACTTCGCGCCGCTGGTGGCGCCCAAGGTGCTGCCGGTGGATGATTAGAGCGTTTTCGAGCGAAGTGGAAACCGGTTCGCATCAAGAAAACGCGACAAAAGAACGAGTTGGAGCCCCGGTTCTGATTCCATCAGAACCGGATAGGCTCTATGAGAGCGGTACCGAGCCGACTTCTTTCTTGAACGCATCGCGGCCGCTGATGTCCGCGTACCAGCGATCGAGATGGGGCGTTGCCGGCCGATCCTTGAGAAGCTGCGTCAAGCGATAGATCATCACACCGCAGGGAATATCTCCGTAGGTGAAGGCATCGCCGGCCAGATAGGCCGTGCGGCCGAGTTGCGCGTCCATGATCTTCGCGGCGGCGAGCGATTTCTCCGTGTTCACCGCTATGACATTATGGTCGCGCTTGTCCTCGGACACACGGATCATCTGCCAGAACACCGGCGTGATCGCTGGACCCAGCACCGACAATTGCCAGTCCATCCACATGTTCGCGCGAGCGCGTGTATGAGCGTCAGCCGGCTCCAGCGTGCCGGCACCGTGCTTGCCGCCCAGATAGCGGACGATGGCGTTGGATTCCCACATCGTGAATCCGTCCTCCTCGAGCGAGGGCACGAGCGAGTTCGGATTCATCTTCAAATAAAAATCGTCCTGGGTTTTGCCGAAGGCGCCGCCGACGTCGAAGCGCTCACTCGGGACTCCCATCTCGGCCAGGGCCCACATCACTTTTTGCACGTTGGCCGAGGTGTTGCGGCCCCAAATCTTCAGCATGGTCGTTTCACTCCAGGATTAGGGCGTTTTCGAGCGACATGGAAACCGGTTCGCGTGAAGAAAACGCGACAAAACAACAAACTGGAACCCCGGTTCTGATTCATCAGAACCGATAGGCTCTAGTCGAGCGGGCGGGCTTCTTCGGCCAGCATGATTGGAATCCCGTCGCGGATGGGAAAGGCGAGCTTGGCGGCGCGGGAGATCAGCTCCTGTCGCTCGCGGTCGTATTCCAGTCGTGTCTTCGTCAGCGGGCAGACCAGAATTTCGAGCAGCCTGGGATCGACGCCGCCAGTGGCGCGGTCGGATGGAGACTCGGTCATGCGCGGACTCCGCTAAGGCTTCAGTGGAAGGAGTTTGGGCAGAGGTCACGCGATCCGCGGAGGCCCCCTCGTCACCTTTCGGTGCGAACGGGCCCGCGCCACGGATCGCGGCGATAACGGGTGGAAGATATAGCACGAAGGCCATGTCTCACTGCAACGGCGTCTCGCCGTTCGAACCGCTCTTGGCCAGCTCGATCTCGGTGATGGCGATCAGCGTTTCGGCGCGGCTCTTGAGATCGGGCGCCTCCAGCAGCGCCTGCTT
>Ga0180217_1004763_pt1 | contig 10554 bp, 12 predicted proteins | sample eDN3rd37CBELigOP_FD_128521 | JGI IMG/M metagenome (GOLD analysis project Ga0180217, IMG submission 128521) | Enriched Organic Plus compost microbial communities from Emeryville, California, USA - eDNA 3rd pass 37_C BE-Lig OP (version 2) (version 2) ... | reverse complement strand
AACGCGAAATCAGCTCGAGTGTGTCCGAAGTTTGGGGATCTTCAGACAAGGGAAGGCGAAATCAGCGCGAGGGTGTCCGAAGTTTGAGGATCTTCAGACTCTGGAATGCGGAATCTGTGCAGGGGTGTCCGAAGTTTGTCAATCTTCAGACAACGGTTGGCATATTCACCGCGAGGGTGTCCGAAGTTTGATGATCTTCAGACAAGGGAAGGCGGAATCAGGGCGGGGGTGTCCGAAGGTCTAGTAACTTCAGACAATCGGTGGCATATTCAACGCGAGTGTGTCCGAAGTTTGGGGATCTTCAGACAGTGAAAGGCGGAATCAGTGCAGGGGTGTCCGAAGGTGAAGTAGCTTCGGACATAAGTCGGCAAAATCTGCACAAGTGTGTCTCTGAAACCAAATAATTCCTCTAATATTAGGCGTTAATTTATCGAAAAAAATTAAAGCGTGAATTCATAGGTGAATTCACGCTAAAAAATATATTGTGTTTTATGTTCTGCTCCCTGAATTGGAACCTATTAAAGTATTCCCTGTCTTCGTTAATCATCAAGTTGTTGTACTTGGAAAAGGTTGAAATAATGTCCTTTTTGGCTCATTAATTCGGCATGCGTTCCGACTTCTACGATTTCACCATGCTCAATTAAGACAATTTTATCGGCATGTGTAATCGTGGATAACCGATGAGCAACGATAAAAGTAGTACGATTTTTTGCTAATTCTTCTAGTGATTCCTGAATGAGGTGTTCACTTTCCAGATCCAATGCTGAAGTTGCTTCATCCCAGATTAGTAATGGCGGATTTTTTAAGAATACGCGAGCAATTGCAATTCGTTGTTTTTGTCCACCAGACAGCTTTACGCCTCGTTCCCCTACTTTTGTATCATACCCTTGAGGGAGATTTTCGATAAATTCATGGGCATTAGCTGCTTTAGCTGCTTCAATAACTTCTTTGTCAGTTGCTCCTGGTTTACCAAGCAGAATATTATGCTTGACGGATTCACTAAATAAAAAGGTGTCCTGATGGACCATCCCAATTTTATCACGAAGACTTCTTACCTTAAAAGAACGAATATCCGTCCCATCTAATAAGATTCTTCCTCCAGTTACATCGTAGAATCTTGGTACTAAGCTGACCAGTGTCGACTTTCCTCCACCACTCATTCCGACTAGAGCAACTGTTTCTCCACTTTGAATGTTAAGATTAATATCCTTTAGAACGACTTGATCGTCGTCATCATCGCCATAAGAAAATGTTACATTTTCAAAACTCATGTTTCCGGCTACATTTTTACATTCAATCGCGTTCGGCAGGTCGACGATATCATACTTTTCATCTATAAATTCAAATACACGATCCATCGAAGCAAGGGCTTGTGTTAATGTTGTTGATGAGTTTACAAGTCGTCTTAACGGGTTGTAGAGTCGATCAATATAAGCGACAAACGCAACCAAAGTTCCGACTGTTAAATCACCTTGAATCACTTGAAAGCCTGCATACCCGATGACAAGCAATGGAGCGATATCTGTTATCGTATTAACGACAGCAAAGGTTTTTGCATTCCAGCTTGTATGGTCTAATGCCTTTTGTAGAAAATTGCTGTTTTGTTTATCAAATAGCCTTTGTTCATGATCTTCAATTGCAAAACTTCGGATAACAGGAATCCCTTGCACACGTTCATGAAGATACCCTTGTACCTCAGCCAATGCCTGTGATCTTGATCTTGTAAGATGGCGAAGTCTGCCATAAAAATACTTAATCGAAAAGCCATAAAGTGGAAACAAAATAATAGAAACGATTGTTAATGGAATATCGAGTGTTAGCATAATCGCAATTGCAATAAAAATTGTAAACAGATCAAGCCATAAGTTCATTAATCCAGTAATGACAAATGTTTTCGTTTGCTCCACATCATGAATAACCCTAGATATTACTTCACCCGCTCGTGTATTGGCATAATACCTTAGACTTAGCTTTTGTATATGATCAAAAAGCTGGTCACGGATATCATAGAGGATTTTACTACCGACCCACTGTGCATAATATTGACGATAATATTCAACGGGTGGCCGCAGTACAAGAAAAATAAATAACATGATTCCCATCGCTAAGAAAAGTTTCGATAGTTTTTCATCTTGTGTAAGATCTGCAGCGATGACATCATCCAATACATATTTCAGTAATAGTGGAGTGAGCATTGGAATCGAGAATTTTATGATACCAATGATAATTGTGATAAAGATTTGAAACCGGTACGGCTTCACAAATTTCATATAACGTCTAGTACTCCCCAATCCCCTGACCTTCCTTCTAGTTGTTGTACAATCAATTACCCGAAAAACAATCGGGTTAAAATTTGAAAACCTGTTGTTATTTTCAACAGGTTTTAGAGGTTATTCAATTGCGCCTTTACATATTTGCGCGCAGATTTTTAGGCCCACACGATGTCGATCACAAAGATGTTGCCACAGGAAGTGGCGGTTTTAGTCTTTGATTTATTGCTCGAAAAAAATTCATAAAAATCTGTGGCATCAGCCGGAGGCTTAACATTATTCAATAGAAGTTGGGACTTCTACTGAATAATGTTAACTTCGATAGGTTAGATAGCGCTCGTACCAGATATCAATAAAATCCGGTGCAAATGGACCTTTACGCCCACGAATCCATTGGATAAGCTTGTCCACATTATTTTTTAATATCTTATCGATGACATCAGGATAATTCATTTCACGACGATGCTTTTCATACTCATCCTCGTCTAATAAGATAAATGTCATATCTGGAAAAACCTTTATATCCAAATCATAATCGATATATTTCAATGCTTCATCATCGGAAATAAACGGGGAACTGATATTACAATAATAATAAACCCCATCCTCACGTATCATTCCGATAATATTAAACCAATGGCGCGCATGAAAATAACATATAGCCGGTTCACGTGTAATCCAAGTCCGGCCGTCGGACTCTGTCACAGTTGTGCGGTCATTCCCGCCTATGACTATGCTTTGTGTACCCTTAAGCACTCTAGTTTCTTCCCAAACACGGTGAATATGGCCATTATGTTTATAACTATGGATTTGTATTTTATCTCCTTCCATGGGAATACCCATTCTCTCTCCCTACTTTCACTTTGGGCAGCTTTGTCTTATACATTTCTAAATCTTCCAAAATTTGATATAGATTTTGTATATTATTCGATAGGTTTAATGCCGAACTCCCATATCGAACGTATTAAAACAAAGAAAAACCTTTTTCTATTATTATAACGGTTAGTCACATTTTTTAAAACAAAAGAGCCATCGTTATTTTTCGATGACTCTTTTACGCAACATATTTAGACAGTTTGATGGATTTTGCCTTGATAGGATCGAATAACTTCTTCCGTTTGTTGCTGGAATAAGTCATGGATCTGCGTTAGCTCATCTTGCATACGTTTTATCTCTTCTTGGATCGGCTGGAGTTCAGTTTCTTTTTGAAGTTCTAAAATTTGCTTCTCTAGTTCTTGGCATCTTTCAATTTCAGATTGAATGAAAAGTAGCTTATCCATTGTTTTTAACTGTTCACCAACAAGGGCATTAAAATCGCTCATCATGTGATCCTCCTAATTGTCTATGAACTATTATTATTGTTATAACCTATTATTTCTGGAAATAGACTCAATTTCCTTTGTCTATGTATGTAGTAATATAGGAGGTTTTGTCAAACTATCAAGGAAGGGCGTTGGCTAGCGGGTCAATGTTTGAATTTTAGGATATCATCGATTTCATGAAAGACTTTACGATGGTGACTTCCCCCCGTTCGGGACTTCATCCACCTTATGAAAGACTTTACGACGGTGACTTCGCTGCGTTCGGGACTTCATCCTCCTTATGAAAGACTCTACGATGGCGACTTTCCTCCATTCGGGACTTCATCCTCCTTATGAAAGACTTTACGATGGTGACTTCCCCCCGTTCGGGAATTCATCCTCCTTATGAAAGACTTTACGATGGCGACTTCCATCCGGTCGGGACTTCATCCTCCTTATGAAAGACTTTACGATGGTGACTTCCCCCCGTTCGGGAATTCATCAGCCTCCTCATCCAACTCAAAAAAGAAAAAGGAAAACACTTCCCGACGAATACGGGAAGTGTTTTAGGTAAAGCAGTAAGTATTTTGATTATATTAGCCTTGGCCTTTGTTAGACTGAGACTGTTGGTTTTGACGTCTTACTTCTTGAGCGTTTGTTTCGCTAGCAAACTCAGTACCGAATTGACCACCAGCACCTTGAGATTGAGCGTTTTGTTGTCTAACTTGTTGTACGTTAGTTCCAGCTGAAGTTTTGTTTGGTTGTTTAGCCATTGTAATCACCTCCACGACAATTAATTTGTCCTAGAAAGGAATTTAATATCCATAAAAAATATTATTTAAAAATAGGATATTTTTACATACTTTGGATAATCTTATTAATTGAACATAGTGAAACTAATATGATGTTCAAAAAGGAGGGTAATTGAAGATGTATGCTGGTCGAGACATGACTCATTTATCAATGATCCCAAAAAATGAATGGAAGGAAAGCGAGCTTGCTTTTTTCCACCATTCCTTTCAACAAATTGTCCCTTATTTAAATGCTGAGGGCCAATCCCTGCACCGTGAAATTGTCCAGGAAATTGAAGCTAGGGGCGGTTTCCATCGTAACAATGAATATACAAGTGATATTAAATTGTCGTATGATTGATTTTAGGTAGAGATAAAGTGGGTCAAGGGACCTGTCCCCTTGACCCATTTATTTAGTGAGATAGCTTTTTAATATTTTTTGATGGGAAACTGGGAAGGTGTATTGTTCCATTTCCTTTAGGCTAACCAGCTTCAAGTTGTCGGTTTCCTTTATAGTACCCTCTATTTTCCCTTCAAACACAGTTATGTTCCAAATCAAATGAGAAAACACATGCTGAATTGTCGTGAATGCTTGGCCAATTTTTGCATTTACTTGATACTCGTTAGTCAAGAAATCACCGAGCTGTTCTTTTGGTGCCTGGACATCTAGAATGGTTTCATTGTTTGGAAATTCCCACAGATTTGCTAAAAGTCCTTTTTCAGGTCGTTTATGGATTAAAAGTTTGCCATCCTCGTTTTGAAGGACAACTGCCGCCATAGATACAGCCGTTGGTGCCTTTTTCTTACTCTTTACTGGTAGTTCTTTTTGAACACCCTCTGCAAAAGCTCTACAATGTTCTTGAACGGGACATAATAGGCATGCAGGATTTCCTGGAACGCAAATCAGTGCACCTAATTCCATTAAAGCTTGATTAAAAGCAGATGGATTATCTTTTGAGATAATTTCTCTGACAATATCTTCAAACAATTTGCGCGTTTTGGGCTTAGCAATGTCATCCCATACTGATAAAATTCTTGAAAGTACTCGCATCACATTTCCATCCACTGCAGGCTCAGGTATTCCATAAGCAATACTAAGGATTGCCCCAGTAGTATATGGGCCTACACCTTTTAGACTCGAAATTTCTTCAACTGTATTTGGAACCTTACCATCATATTCTTGCGCAACTTCCTTAACAGCAGCATGAAGGTTTCGAACACGTGAATAATACCCTAGGCCTTCCCATGCTTTAAGTACTTTCTCTTCATCTGCCTCAGCAAGATCTTCGATTGTCGGAAACTTAGAAACGAAATTCTCAAAATACGGAATCACTGTATCGACTCTTGTTTGTTGGAGCATAATTTCCGAAACCCATACTTTATAAGGATCTTGATCCTGCCTCCAAGGAAGGTCTCTTTGTTCTTTTTCAAACCAATCAATTAAATCATTTTGAAATTCATTTATCGAAAAACTTTCTAAAAGTTTCATTTGTCCATACCATTCCCTCTCCCAAGGTGATAAAATTAAAATAATTTACCTACATGAAGAAAAAGCTTGTCCTTCTTCATGAAATCCTATCTTAAAACCCCAAAAAATTAGTGTTCCATTCAATTTTTTTCAAACATCTTTTTAAATTGAGATTGTTGGTTACATTAAACTTAGGAACAACTAAAAGCACAAGCGCCTTGTTCAGCCCCGACAAGTACAAGACGATTCGGCTAGAAGGTTGCTTTTTAACCTTCTTGACGAATCGAATTGTGACCTCTAGGGGCTAGGCGCTGAAGCTAGACAAGTTCGAAAAAGGAGGTCCCATTTTGGATACAGGAACACATATCGTTATGGGTTTTGCTTTAGGTGGCATTGCCACACTTGACCCACATGTTACGGTTAACCCCGCTACTACTCATGCCGTGATCCTAGGAACGTTAATTGGTTCGCAAGCACCAGACCTTGATACGATACTTAAATTACGAAACAATGCTCATTATATAAAAAATCACAGAGGAATTACACATTCCATACCAGCGGTTTTACTTTGGCCGATATTGATTACTGGAGCCCTTTTATTCTTTTACCCAGAAGCGAATCTATTATCTTTATGGATGTGGACCTTTATTGGTGTCATTCTCCATGTATTTGTCGATATTTTTAATGCATATGGAACGCAAGCGTTACGGCCTTTTTCTCACAAGTGGGTAGCATTAGGTGTTATTAATACATTTGACCCCTTTATCTTCCTCATGCATTTAGTAGGTATTATCGTGTGGAAGTTTGGGCTGCACCCAGGAGTAACATTCTTTTCCGTATATGCAATCCTTCTGGTTTATTATATCATTCGATTTCGAATGCGAAATAAGGTTGAAGCAGCCGTTCGTGCCAAAATCGATGAAAAAATCACAGAGGTTATTATTTCTCCAACCTATCGTTTCAGTCAATGGCATATTGCCGTCATAACAGAGAAATATTTTTATGTTGCTCGCTCTGTAAACAACGAACTTATTTTACATGATCAATTTGTTAAACGCCCAATTCCTGATACACCTGTTATAAATGCTGCAATAAAGGACAAGAACCTTGCTGCATTCCTCCACTTCTCACCCGTTTATCGATGGGAAGTTGATGAGTATGATGATTATTATGAAGTTCGCTTTATTGACTTAAGATATCGAAGCAAGGGACATTATCCATTTGTTGCGGTTGTACAGCTGGATCTTGATTTAAATATTATAACATCCTATACTGGCTGGATTTTCAGCGAAGAAAAACTCCGTAAAAAACTAGAGCTCATCCCGAGTTAAACCATTCCCCCCATAACAATGTTGTTATGGGGCTTATTTACTTCCAATTACTTGATAAGGATTACCATTAATTCACGTTCTCCATTTTACATCATAAGAGGTCAAGAACTCCATACTAGTAATACGTGTTTAAAGGAGAGAACTCCCTTTTTGCACGATATCCAATTTTGCTTCTATAGGAGGTATTCGCATGCGGAACAAAAAACGAGGATTCCCAAACCAGAATCGTAATAAGTTTCAGGGTGAGCCTAGAGCAAAGGCAGAATACGCTTCAACAAGAGCAGATGGTTCCATTAACACACATCCACAAGAACGAATGAAGGCTTCAAGTGAGCGACACGATTTTTAACTTAGGGATCAGACCAAAGACTAAGAACGCCACATCATGTTGGCCTAAATCGATTCGAGTATAACTTGGAGGTGCGTATAATGGGTAAAAAAGGCTATAAACGAAATGAATACAACAATCCTTTCCAACAAGCATGGGCAAATCCAAAACATGCATGGGCACAGGTAAATGGTGAAACAAGACGGACACAAAATCTCATTATATTGGAGCATCAAACAAGAAAACAATCATAAAATAAAAACCAGAGAGATCGTTTCTCTCTGGTTTTTATTATTCTTTAATAAGCAATGATATCGGTAATGCTTCTTCCTTACCTTCTTGGCTCATTCGATGTCCCCAAGCAAACACACCGTTGATGTAGTCGATTTTAAAATAACTGCCAGGATCGCCATCTATTTCATATGTTTCTCCAGGTTTGTAATCCGCTGGATTAAGGAGATATGCTTTTGCCATAGAAGCTTTTCGTTCGAGCACAGCAAGTTCATTTACAATGCCAAGCTGTTCTGCTTTTCGGGCTTGTTCCTTTAAGCCAGCAATTTCCTGCCTTAATTCAAATTCTGTCATTTGGCTGTATCGTTTTTCTTGCATGTTAGTTCTCTCCATCCTTTATGTGAGTGATGAATTTTTCAATCATATCTAAGTCAAAGCCTTTGCGAAAAAGGGCTTGTTTCATTTTTTGTTCGTATTCCCATCCATCTAATTTATCAAATTTTCTATGAGCCTTCATTCCATGATGCTCGAGGGCTCCCCACTCTTCATCTGTGTCCTTCTCAATCGACGCTTCTTCCATGGCGATTTGAATGACGTCCCACGAATAACCTTTTCTTTGAAGGGTTTGCTCGATTTTTTGTTTTGTTTGACGCTCTGAAGCTTTATTGTTTTTTGGGATCGTTTTTGAAATTAACTTTATGGCTTTTTCGACTTGCTCGTCCATCGTAAAAAGGGCAAGACTTTTCAATAAAATGTCCTGTTCAATTCCTTTTTCAAATAGTTCTTGTTTAATTACCTCAGGGCCCTTTGTGGTTGTATTAATTTGTGTTTGGACATACGCTCTCGCAAATTCCTCATCATTAATGTATTTATATTCAGCAAGTTTATGAATCACGTCTGGAATAATTGGTTCATCGACTTCTTTTTTCTTAAGGTAATCAATGACTTCCTTCGTCGAACGCATTCTATAGGATAAAAAATTCAATGCCAAATTAAAGGCTTTTTTCACTTCATCCTCAAACTGTATTTCCGAAATGTCTAACTCATCAAGCTCCATCCCTTTTTTTAGCTGAAAAGAAATAAGAATATCCTGATCAACACTAAAAGCATATTCTTCGCCCTTTCCGTGATCAAGAAAAATATTAAATCGCTCTGTATTTTTCTTTTGAGTTGTGATTTTCGCTATAATGGCCATATCAATTACACCTCCCCTTTATAGTAGCACAGAAATTTAGAGGATAAATGGAAAACTTATTGAATTATGTAGGAAAAGGCATGGAAAGGAAGAAACTAATGAAGATTGCGATTGCTGGTGGAACTGGCTTTGTCGGAAAAAAGCTTACCGATTTTCTTTTGGATCAAAATCATGAAGTATATATTTTAACGAGAAATACTACCTATACAAGTCACCACCCTAACCTTCATTATGTTGAATGGCTAACAGCAACAAGTTCCCCAGAAAACCAACTACAAGGTCTAGATGCTATGATTAATCTCGCTGGTGAATCGTTGAATAGTGGTAGATGGACAGAGATTCGTAAAAAAAGAATAACAGAAAGTCGGATAACGGCAACAAAGGAAGTTCTTCGTATACTCTCTTCCTTGCCTAAAAAGCCGGAAGTCTTGTTGAATGCAAGTGCAATTGGAATTTATGGGACTTCAGAGACCGACACTTTTACAGAAGATTCTACGCAAGATGGCAGTGATTTTCTAGCAAAGACTGTTATTGCTTGGGAAGACGAAGCAAAGAAAGCAACTGACCTAGGTGTCCGAACTTGTTTCTTACGGTTTGGCGTTGTTCTTGGTGAGGACGGTGGTGCTCTTACACGAATGGTATTACCTTATCATTTATTCATCGGAGGCACGATCGGCTCTGGAAAACAGTGGTTATCATGGATTCATATTGATGATGTTGTAAAAGGAATTGATTTTCTTTTACACAATACATCCGTCCACGGATCAGTTAATTTCACTGCACCACAACCCATGCAAATGAAACACTTTGGTCAAACCATCGGAGCTGTTATACATCGACCACATTGGCTTCCAGTACCCGGGTTTGTCTTAGAGGTTTTACTCGGTGAGATGAGCATCTTGGTATTAAAGGGACAAAAAGTGTTACCAAAAAAACTTGAAGAGCATGGGTTCTCTTTTACTTTTAAAACAGTAGAACAGGCATTGAGTCAAATTTTAAAAGGTTGATTCGACATGATTCAGCAAGGTCTTTACAAAACCGTCGAAATTACCAAAAATTTGATACAAAATTTTCACAAAAAACCTATTTATTTTTACAAAAGTTTCGAGTATGATACCTAGAGTGAAGTAAAAAAAGTATTACACAACAATAAAATACAAACTTAAAATTGGCTAATTCAAGTTGGCTAACTTTAGGGAAGGCAAATGGTGCGCCACCAGTTTCACTGGTTCTAGTGGGTTCGATTCCCACCCCGAAATTTTTTATCAATACAAAAAATTTCGAGGGTGGATCCTGCCACAGGTCTGGTCTGTCCTCATCTGGAGGGGAAACTGATGCTAAAAAAACGTGAACTTCAGGATTGTCTCGCGCTTTATGAATTACTGGTGCACCCAGATGTCTTCCCATTTGTGCGTCAAAAGGCTTATTCCTATGAAGAGTTTTTATTTGTAACAAAGCAAACGATTGAAGCAGAAGAGCGTGGTGAATTGATTTCACGTACTATTTTAGACGAGTGGGGCTCTCCGATCGGAACGATTAATTTATATGACATTGAAGACAATGCAGGTTTCCTTGGTACTTGGCTTGGCAAACCATTCCATGGAAAAGGCTACAATCAAGCAGCAAAGGATGCATTTTT
>Ga0180217_1004749_pt1 | contig 10579 bp, 10 predicted proteins | sample eDN3rd37CBELigOP_FD_128521 | JGI IMG/M metagenome (GOLD analysis project Ga0180217, IMG submission 128521) | Enriched Organic Plus compost microbial communities from Emeryville, California, USA - eDNA 3rd pass 37_C BE-Lig OP (version 2) (version 2) ... | reverse complement strand
CCATCGAATATCGGCGCTTGCAGCACCGCGCGCTCGCCGCCTAACATCAAACCCCAGACGAGGCCCGCACTCCGCTAATTTACGCCGCGATCTGCGCCAAATGTTCTGACGACGGACAGAGGCATTCGTCCCTGCGTTACGCGGCATCCAGTGCCTTCTCCAGACGCACTCGGAAGACGTGCCCCAACACACGAATCTGCGCGCGCAGTAAACAATCTGTAGTGACGATCAAAGCGGCGCATTTCCGCCGTTTCCCTGTATTTGTACGCCACAGTACGACCACCACATTTCGGTTGTTGTCATGCCCTGATTTCTGCCTCTTCTACTCATCCCCGATCCAGGGCCGCGCATTGGGCGCGCCCGCAAGAGAACGGGGACACCGTGGCAAACCCCCACCAGAAATCCGAGGCGATCCTTCGCGGTGCGCGCATGCTGCGCACTGCTCTCGGACCGGCGATCGCTCGGTTCCTGGAAGATCCCACGATCGTCGAGGTGATGCTCAACCCCGATGGGCGGCTCTGGGTCGACCGGCTTTCCGACGGCTTGAACGAGACGAACGAATACTTGTCCGCCGCCGATGGCGAGCGGATCATTCGTCTGGTCGCGCACCACGTCGGCGCCGAGGTTCATCCCGGCGCGCCGCGCGTCTCAGCCGAGTTGCCCGAAACCGGTGAGCGCTTCGAAGGACTATTGCCGCCCGTCGTGACCGCGCCGGCGTTCGCCATCCGCAAGCCGGCTGTCGCAATCTTCACGCTCGATGACTATGTGGCGGCAGGGATCATGGTCGCTCGCCAGGCCGCTGCGCTGCGAGCCGCCGTCGCCGAGCGCCGCAACATCCTCGTCGCAGGCGGCACCTCGACCGGCAAGACGACGCTCACCAATGCGCTGCTCGCCGAGGTCTCCAAGACCTCCGATCGGGTGATCCTGATCGAGGATACGCGCGAGCTGCAGTGCGCCGCGCCCAATCTCGTGGCGATGCGCACGAAGGACGGCGTGGCGACGCTGTCCGATCTCGTCCGCTCCTCGCTGCGCCTCCGTCCCGACCGCATCCCGATCGGCGAAGTACGGGGCAGCGAAGCGCTCGATCTCCTCAAGGCCTGGGGCACGGGCCACCCGGGCGGCATTGGCACTATTCACGCTGGCACTGCGATCGGCGCTCTGCGCCGTCTCGAGCAGCTCATTCAGGAAGCCGTCGTCACCGTCCCGCGCGCGCTGATCGCCGAGACCATCGATCTCGTCGCCGTCCTCTCCGGCCGCGGCGCTTCCCGTCGACTGGCCGAGCTCGCCCGCGTCGACGGCCTCGGCCCCGACGGCGACTACCGCGTCACCTCAGCCCTGAAGCCCGCCGAAGGAGCATCGCCATGATCCAGCACGCAATACGCATCCGCCGTCATATCGCGACGGCGGCTTCCGTCACCTTCCTTAGCCTGGCGCTCGCACCCGCCGCCCATGCCTCCGGCTCATCAATGCCGTGGGAGGCGCCGCTGCAATCGATCCTCGAGTCGATCGAGGGGCCGGTCGCCAAGATCATCGCGGTGATCATCATCATCGTCACCGGCCTCACACTCGCCTTTGGCGACACTTCGGGCGGCTTCCGGCGACTGATCCAGATCGTCTTCGGCCTGTCGATCGCCTTCGCCGCTAGCTCGTTCTTCCTGTCGTTCTTCTCCTTCGGCGGCGGAGCCCTGATCTGATGGCGACGTCGGCCGACACAGCGAGCGAGATTCCGGGTTTCTCGGTCCCAGTGCACCGCGCGCTGACCGAGCACATCCTGCTCGGCGGCGCGCCACGCTCGATCGCCATTCTGAACGGCACGCTGGCGGCAGCGCTCGGCCTCGGTCTGCGCCTCTGGCTGGTTGGCCTCGGCCTTTGGGCCGTCGGTCACTTCGCCGCCGTCTGGGCCGCCAAACGCGATCCGCAGTTTGTCGACGTCGTGCGCCGGCATCTGCGCATCCCTGGCCACCTGTCGGTCTAAGGGGACGCCGCCATGATGAACCTCGCCGAATATCGCAACCGCAACACCCGGCTTGCCGACTTCCTCCCTTGGGTCGCGCTGGTCGGCGAAGGCGTCGTCCTCAACAAGGACGGGAGCCTGCAGCGCACCGCACGGTTTCGAGGCCCCGACCTCGACAGCGCCGTGCCGGCCGAGCTAATCGCGGTCGCCGGACGGCTCAACAATGCCTTTCGTCGCCTCGGCTCGGGCTGGGCTATCTTCGTTGAGGCGCAGCGGCACGGCGCCGCGACCTATCCCGACAGCACGTTCGCAGACGCCGCCTCCGCGCTGGTTGACGCCGAGCGCAAAGCGGATTTCCAAGAGGCTGGCGCACACTTCGAATCCAGCTATTTCCTGACCTTTCTCTATCTGCCGCCCCCCGAGGACGCCGCGCGCGCCGAAACTTGGCTCTATGAAGGCCGTGATCACGCCGGGGTCGACGCCCACGAGATCCTGCGCGCCTTCATCGATCGCACCGACCGCATCCTCCAGCTCATCGACGCCTTCATGCCGGAGTGCGCCTGGCTCGATGACGCCGAGACGCTGACTTTCCTTCATTCGACAGTTTCGACGAAACGGCATCGCGTTCGCGTGCCAGAGACGCCGATGTATCTCGACGCGCTGCTCGCCGATCAGCCGCTCACCGGCGGCCTCGAGCCGCGCCTCGGCGACATGCATCTGCGTGTCCTCACCATCGTCGGCTTCCCGACCGCCACCACGCCCGGCATCCTCGACGAGCTTAATCGTCTGGCCTTTCCCTATCGCTGGTCGACCAGGGCCGTCCTGCTCGACAAGACCGATGCGACCAAGCTGCTGACGAAGATCCGGCGACAATGGTTCGCCAAGCGCAAGTCCATCGCCGCCATCCTCAAGGAGGTGATGACCAACGAAGCCTCGGTACTGGTCGACACCGACGCGGCTAACAAGGCGGCCGATGCAGACATGGCATTGCAGGAGCTCGGCGCCGACTATGCCGGCCAGGCCTATGTGACGGCGACGATCACCGTCTGGGACGATGATCCGCGCATTGCCGTCGAAAAGCTGCGCCTCGTCGAGAAGGTCATTCAGGGGCGCGATTTCACAGCGATGCCGGAAACCATCAACGCCGTCGATGCTTGGCTCGGCAGCCTGCCCGGCCACGTTTACGCCAATGTCCGGCAACCCCCGATCAACACGCTCAATCTCGCCCACATGATCCCGCTGTCAGCGGTATGGGCGGGACCGGAACGGGACGAGCATCTGGCAGGGCCCCCACTGCTCTTCGGCAAGACCGAAGGCTCGACCCCGTTCCGGCTTTCCATTCACGTCGGCGATGTCGGTCACACACTGATCGTCGGCCCAACCGGCGCCGGCAAATCCGTGCTGCTGGCGCTGATGGCGCTGCAGTTCCGGCGCTACCCGCGATCTCAGGTCTTCGCCTTCGACTTTGGCGGCTCGATCCGCGCTGCGGCCCTTGCCATGCGCGGCGACTGGCACGATCTCGGCGGCGGCCTGACTGATGGCGCGGACGACAGCGTATCGCTGCAACCGCTGGCGCGGATCGACGATGTGGCCGAGCGCGCCTGGGCGGCCGACTGGCTGACGGCGATCCTCGGGCGCGAAAGTGTCACCATCACACCCGAGGTGAAAGAGCATCTATGGTCGGCGCTCTCCTCGCTCGCTTCCGCACCGGTTGGCGAGCGCACCCTCACAGGCTTGTCGGTCCTGCTCCAGTCGAACGACCTCAAGCAGGCGCTGCGACCGTTCTGCGTCGGCGGACCCTATGGGCGCTTGCTCGACGCCGAGACTGAGCACCTCGGCGAAGCCTCGGTCCAGGCATTCGAAACCGAAGGCCTGATCGGAACCGGCGCCGCCGCTGCTGTGCTCGCCTATCTCTTCCACCGCATCGAGGACCGGCTGGACGGTCGACCAACGCTGCTGATCGTCGACGAAGGCTGGCTCGCGCTCGATGACGAGGGCTTTGCAGGCCAGCTCCGCGAATGGCTGAAGACGCTGCGCAAGAAGAACGCCAGCGTCGTCTTCGCTACCCAATCGCTCTCCGACCTCGATGGCTCGGCCATCGCGCCGGCCATCATCGAGAGCTGCCAGACCCGTATCCTGTTGCCGAACGAGCGGGTGATCGAGCCGCAGATCACAGCGATATATCGGCGGTTTGGCCTTAACGATCGCCAGATCGAGATCCTCGCCCGCGCCATGCCAAAGCGCGACTATTACTGCCAGTCGCGACGCGGCAACCGGCTGTTCGAGCTCGGCCTCTCGGACGTGGCGCTCGCCCTGTGCGCAACATCCTCGAAGACCGATCAGGCCGCCATCGCGAAGACCGTCGCGTCTCACGGACGCGAGGAATTCCTTGGGGCCTGGTTGCGCCAGCGCGGCCTCGACTGGGCCGCAGACCTCATTCCCAACCTCAACAACATGGAGACGTCCTCATGAACCCGCGCCGTTCGCGCGGCGTGCGCCTTGCCGCTGCGCTACTCACCGTTTCCGTCGCCACGACCCCGTTCCTGGCGATTCCCGCACACGCCCAGTTCGGACGCATCGTCTATGATCCCACGAATTACGCGCAGAACCTCCTGTCGGCGACGCGCGCGCTTCAGCAGATCAACAATCAGATCACCTCGCTCCAGAACGAAGCGCAGATGCTGATCAATCAGGCTCGCAACCTGACGAGTTTGCCATACTCGTCGCTTCAGCAACTCCAGCAGTCGGTCCAGCGCACGCAGCAGCTTCTCGGCGAAGCTCAGCGCATCGCCTACAATGTCCAGAACATCGATCAGGCGTTCCAGACCACCTATGGCAACGCCTCCATGTCGGCCTCCGATCAGCAGCTCGTCGCCCAGGCCCGCGAGCGCTGGCAGAACACCGTCGGCGGCCTGCAGGACGCCATGCGCGTACAGGCCGGCGTCGTCGGCAACATCGATACCAATCGTGGCGAGATGTCGGCGCTCGTCGGACGCAGCCAGGGCGCGACCGGCGCGTTGCAGGCGACCCAGGCCGGCAATCAGCTTCTTGCGCTGCAGGCCCAGCAGCTTGCCGACCTCACGGCCGTCGTCGCAGCGAACGGCCGCGCGCAGGCCCTGAGCGTAGCCGAACGTGCCGCCGCCGCGGAGCAAGGGCGCGAACAGCGCCGCCGCTTCCTGACGCCCGGCGCCGGCTACCAGCCTGGCAATGCCCGGATGTTCCCGAACAACGGCAACTGAGGGTGCAGCCATGGACGGCAAGATGCTCGCCCGCCTCGGCGCCATCGTCTTCGTCGCGGTTGCGATCACCGCGACCGCGATCGAGCTGAGCCGGAACGAGGAGCCTGCCGAGAGCTGGGCGTCGGATCGCCCGGCTACGGCCCCGTCCGATCCTCTTCGAGACGAGCTTCTGCGCTGCCAGGCTCTTGGTGAAGCCGGTCCGCGCGATCCCGCCTGCCGCCGCGTATGGTCGGAGAACCGCCAGCGGTTTCTCGCACCCGGAGCGCGTCCGGCCGAGCCCCTGCCGAGCGCCCCGCAGGCGCCACGGAACGCGACGCCGCCGCAGCCCGCCGAGGCGCAATAGGCCATGGGCGGCACCGGCGTCATCGATCGCTTTCTCGAGGTCTTTACTCGCTACATCGACAGCGGCTTCGGTCTGCTGAGCGGCGAGGTGGCTTTCATCGCCACCACCTTGATCGTCATCGACGTGACGCTGGCAGCTCTCTTCTGGTCCTGGGGCGCCGACGACGACATCATGGCCCGCCTCGTCAAGAAGACGCTTTTCGTCGGTGTCTTCGCCTACATCATCGGCAACTGGAACAACCTCGCCCGCATCGTTTTCGAGAGCTTTGCCGGGCTGGGTCTTAAGGCGAGCGGCACGGGCTTCACGACGGCCGATCTGCTGCGCCCCGGCAAGGTGGCGCAGACAGGTCTCGACGCAGGCCGGCCACTGCTCGACTCGATCTCCAGCCTGATGGGCTACTGGTCTTTCTTCGAGAACTTCATCCAGATCGCCTGCATGTTCCTCGCTTGGGCACTTGTCCTGCTGGCCTTCTTCATTCTCGCCATCCAGCTCTTCGTCACGCTGATCGAGTTCAAGCTGACGACGCTCGCCGGCTTCGTGCTGATCCCCTTCGGCTTGTTCGGCAAGTCCGCATTCATGGCCGAGCGTGTGCTGGGCAATGTCATCTCGTCGGGCATCAAGGTTCTGGTGCTCGCTGTCATCATCGGCATCGGCTCGACGCTCTTCTCCGAGTTCACCAGCGGCTTTGGCGGCGCGACCCCATCCATTGACGAGGCCATGGCCATTGTCCTCGCGGCGCTATCGTTGCTCGGCCTCGGCATCTTTGGCCCGGGCATTGCCAGCGGTATCGTCTCCGGCGGTCCGCAGCTCAGCGCAGGCGCCGCTGTCGGCACAGGTCTAGCGGCTGGCGGCATGGTCGCCCTCGGCGCCGGCGCCGTTGGCGCCGCAGCTTCGGGTGGTGCGGCGCTGGCGAGCGGCGCCGGCGCGGCGGCACGTGGAGGCGCAGCCCTGGCTGGCGGCGCATCGACGGCCTACAGCCTCGGTGCAGCCGGCCAGTCAGGCGCCAGCGGCGTCGCATCAGGCCTTGGCGGGGTCGCCCGAGCTGGCGGCAGCACGGCCGCGTCGCCGCTCCGCCGCTCCGCCTCACGCGCCGCCGAGAGCATGCGCTCCAGCTTCGATGCCGGCGGCAGGGCCGTGTTCGAAGCGACTGGCGGCTCCTCGACGATAAGCTCGGTCGGCGGTGACGCGGCCGGAGATGGTGGCGGCTCCGCCGCGGCCGGACCGCCCGAATGGGCGCAGCGCATGCGCCGCTCCCAACGCATGACCCACGCCGTCCAGGTCACCGCCCACGCCGTACGCTCCGGTGATGCCCATGGTGGCGGGTCCTCCGTCAATCTTTCCGAAGGCGACCGCTGATGTTCAAACGCCCCTCTACTCACTACGGCAAAGCCCCCGAACCCGAGACGCCCTACCAGCGCGCCGCGCAAGCCTGGGACGAACGTATTGGGTCCGCCCGGGTCCAGGCCCGCAACTGGCGCCTGATGGCGTTCGGCTCGCTGATCCTGTCGGCCGGCTTCGCCAGCGCTCTCGTCTGGCAATCGGCGCGCGGAACCGTCGTACCCTGGGTCGTGCAGGTTGACCAACTCGGCCAGGCGCAGGCCGTGGCGCCGGCCGATGCCGCCTATCAACCGACGGATCCGCAGATCGCTTTCCATCTGGCGCGCTTCATCGAACAGGTCCGCTCGATCCCGTCTGACGCCATCATCGTGCGGCAGAATTGGCTGCGCGCTTACGAATTCACGACTGATCGCGGCGCCGCAGCGCTCAACGACTATGCACGCGCGAACGACCCGTTCACCAAGGTTGGCCGCCAGCAGGTCGCTGTCGAAATCTCCAGCGTCATCCGCGCGTCCCCGGACAGCTTTCGGGTCGCATGGATCGAGCGCCGTTACGAGAACGGCCAACTCGCCACCACCGAGCGCTGGACCGCGATCCTCACCATCGTGGTGCAGACGCCGCGCAACGCCGAACGCCTGAGGGCGAACCCACTCGGCATCTACGTCAACGCCATCAACTGGTCACGGGAGATGAGCCAATGAACGGGCAGATTTCCCGTAGAGCCGACAAGCCGCTTTTCCGTAAATCCGCGTTTGCGGCAATTCTGCTTTCCGCCACGGCTCTCGCCGGTTGCGCCACAGCGCCGAAGCCGCCGGAGATCAGCTACGACGCCGAGGTGCCACCCTTGCCGCCCGTTCCTGCCGCCGTGGCGGACGAGCGACCCCGTCCGCTTCATATTCCCCCCGCCTGGACGCCAGCGAAAGGTGGCAGCGCGGCAACCACACCGACCGGGCGGGTGCAGAACGCCAATGCCGCCGCGCGGGTCGAGCCGCGCCGCGAGGGCTACTACAACTCGATCCAGATCTACCCCTGGAGCGAAGGTGCCCTTTATCAGGTCTATGCAGCGCCTGGGCAGATCACCAGTATCGCGCTCGAGCCGGGCGAGAGTCTGACCGGCGCGGGTCCGATCGCTGCCGGCGACACGGCGCGCTGGATCATCGGCGACACCGAAAGCGGCAACGGCGTCACCCGCCGTGTGCATGTGCTGGTCAAGCCGACCCGGCCGGATATCTCCACCAATCTCGTCATCACCACCGACCGGCGCATCTACATGATCGAGCTGCGTTCGGGAGAGAGGCCCTACATGCCGGCGGTCGCCTGGGCCTATCCGCAGCCGCCTGCCTCGCAGCGGCAGAACATGCCCGCGACTCCGGTCATCCCCGTGATGGCAGCGCGCAACTATCGATATGGGCTGACCGGTGACACGCCGCCCTGGCGGCCGATCTCCGTCTATGACGATGGGCGGCACGTCTATGTCGAATTCCCGCGCGGCATCGTCCAGGGCGAGATGCCGCCACTTTTCGTTCTTGGCGCCGATGGCGAGCCGCAGATCGTCAACAGCCGCATTCACCAGAACATCCTGATCGTCGACCGGCTCTTCGGCGCCGCCGAGCTGCGTCTCGGCAGCGGAGATCGCCAGCAGACCGTGCGGATCGTTCGCACCGATGGGAGACCCTCGTCATGAGCGATAATGAAGCCAAGGCAGAAGGAGATCTCCCACTGACAGGATCGCCGACGCCATCGGCGGCATCGATGCGGCTCCGCTCAGACCCGCCCCGCGTCACACGGCTTTCCCGTAAGGTGCTGGCGGGCCTGGGGGTGATCGCCTCCGTCGGCTTGGGCGGCGCGCTGATCTATGCGCTCCAGACGCGCGACCCAGGCACGGGCGGTGAAGAGCTCTATTCAACGGAGAACCGCCCAACAGCGGACGGGCTCTCCGGACTGCCGCGCGACTACACGGGTCCTGTGCTCGGTCCGCCCCTGCCGGGCGATCTCGGACGCCCGATCCTTGATGCGCAGACCCGCGGCCAACCCGTCGTGCCGCCACCTGTCGCGACACCGGCGGTGGACCCAGAGGAACAACGCAGGCTAGCCGAGGAGGAAGCGGCGCGGACCTCGCGCGTGTTCTTCCAGACAGAAGTGAGAACGGCGGCAGCGCCTGGACTGCCCAACAGCGGGGCTCCCGCGCTTCCTGGACTGACGGGGCTTGGACTGCCAGGGCAATCCGCTTCGACAGCGCAGGATCGCCAAGCTGCCTTCCTCAACGCCGGCGTCGATCGCCGTACTGTTGCGCCCGACCGTGTGATGGCACCCGCGTCTCCTTACGTGCTGCAGGCGGGTGCTGTAATCCCGGCCGCTCTGATCACCGGCATACGATCCGATCTGCCGGGTCAGATCACCGCCCAGGTCACGGAGAGCATCTATGATAGTCCGACGGGGCGCCTCCTGCTCGTCCCGCAGGGCACCCGCATCATCGGCGAATACAGCAACGATGTCGGCTTCGGCCAGCGCCGCATCCTACTCGTCTGGAACCGGCTGATCTTCCCGAACGGCCGCTCGATCGTGCTGGAGCGCCAGCCCGGCGCCGACCCGCAGGGCTATGCGGGTCTTGAAGACGGCGTGGACTATCACTGGTGGGATCTGGCCAAGGCGGCGGGTCTCTCGACCCTGCTGAGCATCGGCGCCGAACTCGCCACCAACGATGAGGACCGCCTGATTCAGGCTATCCGCGACGGCGGTCAGGACACCATCAACGATGCTGGCCAGCAAATCGTCCGCCGCCAGCTCAACGTAGCGCCGACCCTCACGATCCGGCCCGGGTTTCCCGTGCGCGTGATCGTCACGCGAGACCTCGTCCTCGAACCATATGGAGAGTGATCTTGACCAAGCTGAAACTCGGCCGAATTCCCGACGAGAAGCCGGTGAAGGTGACGATCGAACTACCCGCGGCGCTTCACAGTGATCTCGTAGCGTATGCCGAAATCCTGGCTCGCGAGACCAGACAGGGTATCAGCGATCCGCTAAAGCTTATCGTGCCAATGCTAGCTCGGTTCATGAGTACTGATCGTGGATTTGCCAAGGCGCGGCGATCGCAAAGTAAGCCGCAAACGACTTCGCGCGACACTTAGGCCTCATATCATCCGTTTCGTGCCGCAGCGCTACGCCCGCAACCCGTGCTCGCGAGCAGTTGGGCCGTCTGAAGGAAGCGCATGAAGGCTGGATTGTCATTTGCCGTTGACCAGACCACGCTGAACGGCACGATATCGGCCCGCGCGGTTAGCGGCCGTAGCACCAGCCCCGGAACCCTGACGGCAGTCCACCCCGCCGACACGAGGGTGATGCCTTGGCCGAGGCTGACGAGATTCATCAGCGTGTCCTGGAGCGCTGCTTTTTCTTCGACGTCGGGATAGGTACTGTAATCGGCGGATCGACGAACGATGTAGTCATGCACTTCGGGTCCAGGCTCTCCGCGGCTCACAATGAAGTGCTCTGTCTTGAGTTCCGGCCAGTCCAGCTTAGCTCGTGCTGCGAGGGGATGGCATTCGGGTAACGCGACATGGACTCGCTCGCGCCATAGCTCTCGCGTCTCGCATCCCGGAACGGGTTCAGCACCCGTAATAAACGCCGCATCCAACCGCCGGGCCCGGACCGCCGCGAGGTGCTCGCGCCGGCCGCCGTCGCGAACGTCGATCCTGACCCCCGGAT
>Ga0180217_1004745_pt1 | contig 10585 bp, 6 predicted proteins | sample eDN3rd37CBELigOP_FD_128521 | JGI IMG/M metagenome (GOLD analysis project Ga0180217, IMG submission 128521) | Enriched Organic Plus compost microbial communities from Emeryville, California, USA - eDNA 3rd pass 37_C BE-Lig OP (version 2) (version 2) ... | reverse complement strand
GAGATGGGCAAGCACCATGCCCGCGCGTACCGGACCGGGCCCGGCCGGTTGCCGCTCCGGCGCCGGGTCCGTGGGTCGGTCAGCGGGGGAGGGAGATGGGGGCGGCGAGAGTGGGGGGGAGGGGGGTTACACCAGCAGCGTGGCCGGCTTCTCCAGCAGGTCCTTCACCGTCGCCAGATACGCCGCGGCCATCGCCCCGTCGATCACCCGGTGATCGCTGGACATCGTCATCGCCATCTCGTGCCCGACGACGATCTTGTCGCCCTCGACCACCGGCTTCTTCACCGCCGCGCCCACCGCAAGGATCGCCGTGTTCGGCGGGTTGATGATCGCCGTGAAGTGGTCCACGCCGAACATCCCGAGGTTCGAGATCGTGAACGTCGAGTCGGACATCTCCTCGATGCTCAGCCCGCGCGTCCGAGCCTTCTCGGAGAGCGCCTTGGTCTGCTGCGAGATCATCCGCAGGCCCATCCGGTCCGCGTTCCGCAGCGTCGCAACGACCAGCCCGCCGCCCTTGAGCGTCTGGTTGTCCACCGGCAGCGCGATCGCCACGCCGATGTTCACGTCGCCCAGCACCTCGATCGCGGGCTGCCCGTCCGGTCCCTTATCGACCCACCGCGAGTTGATGAACGGGTGCTGGTGCATCGCCAGCGCGCACGCCCGCACAAGGAAGTCGTTGACCGACAGTTTCACGCCCTGCGAGGCGAGTTGGTCGTTGAGTTGCTGACGCAGCGCCAGCAGCGCATCCATCCGGGCGCTGACGGTCACCTGGTAGTGGGGGACCGTCGTCTTGGACTGCACCAGCCGCCGCGCGATCGTCGCCCGCATGTTCGACAGCGCGACCGTCTGCGTCCGCAGTTGCGCCCCCGCGGGCGGCAGCGCCGTGCCCGGCACCGCCCCCGCCGAGAGGCCGGAGAGTTTCGACGGCTCACGCGCCGGCGCCGCGGCGGGCGCCCGCCCGGCCGGCGACAGCGCCCGTGCCGCCAGCGCATCCTCGACATCCTTCCGCACGATGCGGCCAGACGGCCCGCTCCCCCGGATCGTCCCCAGGTCGATGTTCGCCTCCGCCGCCAACTTGCGCGCCAGCGGCGACGCGAAGACCCGCTCCCCCTCCTCGACCCCGCGGCGCTGGGGCGCCGCCGGAGCCGGGTGCAGCCCGTTCGCGGCCTTCCCGCCGCCGCTCCGCTCCGGCAGCACGGCCGTCCCGACATCCTCCCGCTCGGAGAACGACGCCCCGCTCTGGGCCGCCTTGCGGACCGGGGCGTCCACCGGAGCCGCCGCGCCGGCCGGCGCTTCCTTCCCGGCCGCCGCCTCCGCGGCGCTCACATCCTCGCCCGCCTCCGCCAGCACCATGATCGTCGTTCCCACCGGGACCGACTTCCCCTCCTCCACCGTCAGCCGCGCGATCGTCCCCTCGTCGAACGTCTGAAGTTCCATCGTGGCTTTGTCGGTCTCGATGTCGGCGATGACGTCGCCGCTGTTGACCTTCTGGCCGGGTTTGACGTTCCACTTGACGACGGTGCCGACTTCCATGGTGTCGGACAGCCGCGGCATCTTCACTTCGATCGGCATAGGAGATCTCGAATCGGTCAGAGCATCAAAGCAGCAGAACAGCAAAGCAACAAAGCAGCAAAGCTCGCAGTCAGACCGGCTCCCTCTGGACAGACTTCCGATTGGCCCGCTTGGATCGAGCGACCATGGAGCCCAGCACCTTCTTCAGTTGGAGGCACTCTCCTTCCAGATCCCCGAGGCGCTCCGCTTTCACCCAGCCATGCCGGGCGACCAATCGTATCCAGAATCGGACTTCATTGAGTTCCTTGACAGCAATCCCCAGGCACTTGCAGAAGTCCGCCCGGCTCATGGCCTCGTCGGCTTCGAACACGTTCGCGCCCACCGAGGTTCCACACCCGATCAACTGCCCGACGACCCGGACATGGACCCCCGAGTTCGGCAACGCCAAAGCGAGTTCAAGCACGCGGTCGGCGAAACCCTCCACACGTGTCAGAAGCTCGGGCTGGAGTCTCGCCATGTGCGGTGCCCAATTTGCTGCTTTGCTGCTTTCACAGCAGGTTCAGCGTCTTCTTGACCGCCGCGATGATCTTCCCCTTGTGCGGCAGGTACGCCGCCTCCAGGTTCTTCGCGTACGGCGTCGGCACATCGTCCGTGTTCACGCGCAGCGGCTGATGATCCAGGTAGTCGAACGCCCGCTCGCACACCTGCGTGATGACCTCGCTGGCGACGCTCGCGAACGGCCAGGACTGGTCCACGACCACGATGCGGCCGGTGCGCTTGAGGCTCTCGACGATCGAGTCGATGTCCAGCGGGCGGATCGTCCGCATGTCCAGCAGGTCGACGCGGATGTCCTCCTTCGCCAACTCCGCCGCCGCCTCGAGGCAGAAGTTCACCGGCCGGCCGAACGACACCAGCGTGCAGTCGCTGTTGCGCTCCCCGCTCCAGTCCCCCGCGCGCAGCGCCGCCTGGCCGAACGGGATCGTGTACTCCTCCGCCGGCACCGGCCCCTTGTCCGACAGCATGCGCTCGGACTCGAGGAAGAACACCGGGTCATCATCGCGGATCGCCGTCTTGAGCAATCCCTTGGCGTCGTACGGGTTGCTCGGGATCGCGATCTTCAGCCCCGGGACGTTGGAGTACAGCGCCTCGACCGTCCACGAGTGCGTCGAGCCGAGCTGCCCGCCGGCGCCGTTGTTGCCGCGGAAGACCACCGGGCACCCCCACTGGCCGCCGGACATGTAGAGCATCTTCGGGACGTTGTTGAGGATCTGGTCCGCCGCCACCAGCGAGAACGACCACGACATGAACTCGATGATGGGCCGCAGCCCGTTCATCGCGGCCCCGACCGCCAGCCCGGCGAACCCGTTCTCGCTGATGGGAGCGTCGATGACCCGCTCGGGCCCGAACTCGTCGAGCATCCCCTGCGAGACCTTGTACGCCCCCTGGTACTGCGCCACCTCCTCGCCCATCAGGAAGATGCGGATGTCGCGCCGCATCTCCTCGCTCATGGCCTCGCGCAGGGCCTCGCGGAAGGTGATCTCGCGGTCGGTCGGGATGATCTGGTGGGCGTCGGGGGCGAGGGTGGTCATCGGGTGCTCGTCGTCGCGCTTGCGTGCGGATAAGCCGGGAAACCCCGGAACTTCGCGGTTCCGGCCGGGTCTCCGATGGTAGACCCACAGCCTCTTCCCGGTCCCGGTGGCCATGCCGGCGGGCCTGGGGACGCCATCCTCGGCTCGGCCGCGGCTACAGCAGCGGGTTCTTCACCCCGTGCACATAGTCCCGGATCGGGCTCAGGTTCGGCTGGATGTTCACGTACACGTCGCTGTACAACTCCGTCTCCGGATCGGGCGCCGGCGACTCCTCCGCGAACTGCACCGCGTCGCGCACCTCGTCCTTGACGGACTTCTGCAACTCGATGAACTGCTGCTCGCTCAGCGCCCCGCGACCGCCCTTGTCCGGGCCGTCCATCAGGTGCTTGGCCAGCAGGTCGATCGAGTCCTTCTCCTTGACCTTGTCCACCTCCTCCTTCGTCCGGTACTTCTGCGGGTCGGACATCGAGTGCCCCTGGTACCGGTACGTGTGGAGGTCCACGAACCCCGGCCGCTGCGTCTCGCGGCAGTGGTCCGCGAACGGCTTGAACAGGTCGTACAGCCGCAGGATGTTCATCCCGTCGTCTTCGTCGATCTTCAGCCCCTCGATCCCGTACGCCGCGCTCTTGGCCAGCAGGTTGTGCGCCATCGTCGTCCCGCGCTCGATCGCCGTCCCCATCGAGTAGCGGTTGTTCTCGACGATGTAGATCACCGGCAGCGAGTACAGCCCCGCGAGGTTCATCGCCTCGTGCAGCGCCCCTTGGTTCAGCGCCCCGTCCCCGAGGTAGCAGAGGCAGATCAGTTTCTGATCCGTCTCCTTCATCACCTCGCGTTTGTACTTGGTCGCGAACGCCAGCCCCGCCCCCAGCGGCGTCTGCGCCCCCACGATCCCGTGCCCGCCGTACAACTGGTTCGGCCGGTCGAACATGTGCATCGACCCGCCCTTGCCCTTGGCGCACCCGGTGATCTTCCCGAACATCTCCGCCATGCACGCCCGCGCGCTCATCCCCCGCGCCAGCGCGTGCCCGTGGTCGCGGTACGCCGTGATGACCGGGTCGTCCTTCACCGTCGCCGCGAGCGTCCCCACCGCGCACGCCTCCTGCCCGATGTACAGGTGGCAGAACCCGCCGATCTTCGCCTGCTGATACGCCTGCGCGCAGCGGACCTCGAACTCCCGGATCAGCAGCATCATGCGGAGCCACGAGATCAACGTCTCGTTCGGCAGCCGCGAGGACGGCGAGTCGGCCGCGCCGGCCGGCGTGCGGCCGTTGGCGGAGGGCTGGGACGAAGGCGGCTTGGCCGCGGGAACGGTCGGGGTCTGGGGCATTCGTCGGCTTCCGGGGTGGCCCGCGGCGGTCCCGGACAGGCGGCGCGGGCCAGCGGCTCACTCTAGGCGCGGCGGGCGGAACGGACCCCTCACGGCCACCCGCCCGCGACCGCCGCGAGGCCTCCCGGAACGACAGGGACCGGACCGGCCCACCGGCCGATCCGGTCCCTGATCCGTCGTATCGGGCTCGGCGTTACGGCACCGGCGCCAGCGCCGGGCTGACGGTGTCGATCCGCACCTGCCGCACCGACGTCGGCAGGGTCTGCGACTGCAGCAGCACCAGGGCATAGTGCAGTTGCAGGTCGATCCCGTCGGTGATCAGTTGCTCCGGGTCCGGCGTCGGCTCGGCGCCCTCGACGACCCGCCCGTTCTGATCGATCTCCAGCACGTCCGCATCCTGCCGCAGCGTCAGCGCCTGGGTGATCTGCTCCGGCAGCATGTCCACCTTCACGTGCGGGTCCACGCCCCACTGCGCGGCGCCCTTGCGGCGGTGGATCAGGTCCCCGCCCGGCAGCCGGTAGTGCTGCGTCGTCAGTTTCAGCAGGCTCGTCGGCGACAGCCCGTACACGTTCTGCACCGAGCCCTTGCCGTACGACCGCTGCCCCACCAGGATCGCCTGGATGTCGCCCCGGTCCGCGTAGTACCGGATCGCTCCGGAAACGATCTCCGACGCCGACGCCGACCCCTCGTTGATCAGCACGACCAGCGGGATCCCGTCCAGCATCCGCCGGCGCGGGTCGGCCGTCTCCGAACGGTTGTCGCCCGTCGTTGACACGATGGTCCCGCGAGAGACGAACGCGTTGGCGACGCTCACCGCCTCCGACAGCAGCCCGCCCGGGTTGAACCGCAGGTCCAGGATCAGCCCCTTCAGCCCCGCCTCGCGCATCTCCCTGATCGCCGCGCGAAGTTCGTCGGTCGTCTCCTCCTGGAACTGCAACAGGCGGATGTACCCGATCCGGTTCTCAGGATCGATGAACCAGTCCCACTCGTCTTCCTTCGGGCCGGTCCGCTTCCAACCCTTCACCGACGCCAGCGGGATCACCGCCCGCACCAGGTGGAAGTCGATGTCCTGCGTGATGTCCTTCCCGTCCTCGTCCTTGCCGACGATGCGCTCCATCGTCAGCGTCACGGGCGTGTTGGGCTCGCCGGTGATCAGGTCCACCGCCTGCTGCGTCGAGATCCCCGCCGCCGACTGCCCGTTGATCTTCTTGATGAAGTCGCCGCTCTTCACCCCCGCGCGCTGCGCCGGCGTCCCCTCCAGCGGCGTGACGACCTTGATCATCTGGGTCGCCTCGTCCAACTGGATCTGGATCCCGACGCCCTTGAGTTTCCCCTGCGTCATCCGCTCGAAGCGAGCCACCTCGTCCGGCCAGATGATCCCCGAGAAGTCGTCCAACTGCGACATCGCGCCGTCGCCGAACTCCCGCACCACCGCCGCCTCGGGGATGTTCACCGTCTCGCGGTTCACCCGCAGCAGGTCCGAAATCGTCGACGACACGTCGAACAGATTGAGCGCCGTCCGCTTCTCGCGGATCTGCGCCGACTTCTGATCGATGAACTCCAGCATCTTCTGCCGCGCCGCCTCGTCGGCCAGGCCCGGGAAGACCGGCTGAAGGTCCGTCGTCGTCACCAGCGTCCGCACGAACTCAAGGCCCCCCAGCAGCAGTTCGCGCCGGGTGATCTTGCCGCTGTCCACGTGCAGGGTCGCCGCCTGGTCGATGGCTCGCTTGACCATCGTGGCGTCCACGCCCAGCAGTTTCTGCCGGTAATCCTCCCCCAGCCCGTTGTACGGCGGCAGCGGGTCCTTCCCCTCCGCCAGCCGCATCTCGTTGCGCAACTGCCAGAACCGCTCGGGCACGAACAGCCGGATCATCGTCAGCCGGTGCCCCAGCCGCTTCACGTCGTCGTCGTACGTCCCTTTCTCCTCCAGCAGCAGGCTCAGCCGGAAGAACAGTTCGTTGGCCGTGAACCAATCGCCCTTGGCTTCGGCCTCACGCGCCGCCTTGTCCGCCTTGGCGATCAGGTCCACGATCCGCGGCTCGGCCAGCACCTGCGCCTTGTCCTGCGCGATCATGTGCAGTTCGACCGCGCTCTTGAGCGCCGCGCTGAGGTTCGTCGCGGTCGGCTCCTTCGCCAGGTGCTCGTCGAGTTCCTTGCTGACCTCGGCGGACTTCTTCGCCCGCGCCTCGGCCTGCTTCAGCCGGTTCTGCTCCAGCAACTCCGGCAGCGACCGCAACTTCGCCACCGCCGGGTCGGCGACGTTCGCCGGGATCCGCCGCAGCGCCTCGATCGCCGCGTCCCCGTTCCCGCGTCGGGCGTCGGCCCACACCTGCCGCGACAGGTCCCCGACCGTGGCGAGTTCCGCCGGGGCCTGGGCCGTGGTCTGCGCCGATGCCGGCCCCATCAGCGGGCCGGCAAGGAACAGGGAAGCCGCCAAAGCGGGGGCGAGCAGGCGTGCGGTGCGTTCGCTTCGCATTGCGTGTCCTTGCTGGGATTCGGATCGGGCCTTGGTGAAGTACGTCTCGCGGCTCTCGGACGTTCGCCGTCCGAATGGTGTCCGAGGCCGCTCGCCCCCGCTGCTTGCCCCGTCCGGGGCATCGGCCAAGGGCGGAGCGTGGATCAGTGTCCCCGGCGGGGGGCGTCTCCGCGCAAGCATACCCGACGGCGAAACCGGCCCATGAGCGCTTATTGGAACCCCAACCCGTCGTCCGGGTTGCGGCGGGGTTCCTGATTGAGAACGCCGACCGCCGTCGGGGCATTCTGCCCGCCCGCCGGATCGGCCGGGAACGGGGGGCGGTGCCGGCCCGCGCCTCGGAGGCCTTGCGCACTGCTGCTCGACTTGGTCGTTGGCCGCCGCGTGACGCCGCCCCGGCATCCGCACGACAGTGACCAGGTGTCGCGGCTCGGAGGCGGTCCCTCGACCGGCTCCAACTCTTCAATCAGGACCGGACCTTCCCAGGATTCGATGCCATCGTTCTCCCACCATCCTCGCGACGGCAGTTCTTGCACGAACGCTCTCCATGCTGCCATTCATCTTCTACCACGGCGGCAGCAACGGGCGCGGCCATGCCACGCTCGATGAGTTCATCGCGCCGACGTCCCTAGTCCCTAGTGCCTAGTGCCTGGTGCCTGATGCCTAGTGCCTGATGTCTAGTGCCTCTCCACCCCCTTCCGCCGCCGCGCGTGCGCCCGCACGATCGCATACCCGATCACCGGCGTCGTCACCACCGCCACCGCGATGACGACCGTAACGGGCAGCAGCCGCGCCTCGATCACCCCCGCCCGCACGAGCCCCGCCGCAAACAGCCCGCAGATCGGCCCGCCCCCATACCCCAGCCCGATCAGCGCTTCGTGTGTCCCTCCCGCCTCGACCTCCGCCGCGCCCACCTCCATCGCGTAGTAGATCGCGGCGCTGTAGATCGTCCCCATTCCCACGCCGAAGACCCCCAGCCCCACGACGAACGCCGGCAGCGCCGCCCCCGGCGCCAGCAGCGCCGGCGACAGCAGCGTCAGCGCAAAGCCCGCCAGCAGCAGCACGCCGCCCACGATCGGGCTCGACCACGTCCCGTGCCACCCGTGCCACCGCTCCAGCACGGCGAACGTGATCACGCGCGTCGCCAGCCACGTCGCCACGATCGGCGTCCGCCAGCTCTCCGCCACGCCCATCCCCTCCAGCGCTGCGGGCAGATACGGCCCCAGCGCGCTGTACACCAGATAACTCGCCGGCAACTCGATCCGCATCAGCCGCAGCAGGTCGCGGTACACCGGCGGGTGCGGCGTGTGCACGTGCGCCCCGTGGTGCCCCGGATCGCGATTGAACAGCGGCAGCAGCGCGCCCGACAGCACGTGGATTACCCCCGACCCGGCGACCACCTCCAGCGGGTACCGGCTCACCAGCGGCCCGATGATCCAGAACGTCACCACCAGCGCGCTCGACCAGGCGATGTTGAACAGCCCGACCGCCGACACCAGCCGCCGCCCCGAGCGCCCCCCCGAGAGGAAACTCTCACACAGCGGCCACAGCACGCCCGTCAACAGGCTGTACAGCCCGATGAGCACCCAGATCGTCCACGCCCCTCCCTCTCCCCCGGTGAGCCCCCGCACCGTCAGCGGCATCGCGCACCCCGCCCCCAGCGCCACCAGCAGCCCCGCCAGCACGCCCCGCCCGGTCAGCCACGCCAGCCGCGCCAGCAGCCGCCGCAAGACCGGCCCCACCGCCAGCGCCCCGACGATGTACGTCACCCCCTGCACCAGCCCCAGCGCGTAGTTCTCCGTCGGCCCGAACCCGAAGGCCGACTCCGCCACGAAGGCGAACGCCGTCGTCCCCACCCCGCTCGACAGCGAGTTGAAGAACACGAACGCCAGCACCGCCGCCAGGGGCGTGGGCCGATCATGCGCGGCCAAGCGTCCGGCGCGACGCGGCGGCGACGCGTGTGTCTCGGCGGGCGTTGTGGTCATCGGGGCGGGGCAGTCGGGGGCGGGGAGGGGGCGGGCCGCCGCGGCAGGGAAAGGACCGTGCCGTCATTGCCAAGCGGCGGGAGCGATCGTAGCATCGCCCCAGAGGAGTTCATGGCGTCACCAGGACGCCGCGTGTGCCCGTAGCTCAATTGGATAGAGCGCTGCCCTCCGAAGGCAGAGGTTGCAGGTTCGAGTCCCGCCGGGCACGTTTGGAAAACACGGGGAAAACGGACCGCCCTTCGGGGCGGTCTCCGTTTTTGGACCATTGTGGACAATTCTGAGCGAGTAGGCGGGCGAGGCGATCGCAGCGGCGCCGTTCAGGTCTGCCGAGTCGCTGAAGATGAACCAGACGACCGCGGTTGTTGCCGATGCGTCATCGACGGCGAAGGGAACGGCGATCGTCTGGGCCGACGGTTGAGGCAGGCGGAGAGAATATCTCGGGCTGCGTTCATGCAGGTCTGTCGCATCTCTGGATGCGGCAGATCGCCGCACTCGCGCAGGCGATCATGGAAGTCCGACCAACAACTCTGAGCCGTTGGTGCTGATGCGTCATCGGCCCCAGGCGGCGCTGGCGGGATCGCCAGCGCCGCGAGGGCGTCGGCGTTCGCGGCGAACTGTGAGGGAGGGGCGAAAACTCGGAGAGATTCGCGATACCCTCCCCGAAATGGACGTAACCGCAGCGGTTCGACAAGTCGTTGTTGCGATTCTGCGGCTCTCGGGGATCGGGCTGCTGGTCTTCGCCGCGCTCACCCTGCCTTCCGTTCTCACGGTACTTTTGGGGGTCTGGCGGGGGGCGGGAAGTCGCTCCGATTTATGGGAGCGGTTCATCGACCTTGAAGGACCGAGTTACCTCATTCGACTCGCGTTGCTCCTGATTGGAGGGGGTTTGCTGCTTGCGTTCAGCGGGCGGCTGACGCTCTGGCTCGTTCCTCGGGTAACGACGAAATGTTTGCGTTGTGGTCATCGCCTCGACGACTCCAACAAGGGCGTCTGTCCCGAATGCGGCGCAGAGGTCTGATCCCGACGGATGCGTGGGTCTCAGGGCGGAGTGCGGGAGGCAGACCGCGGAACATCCTCCGAGACGGCGGAACGGACACCCCCGATCAGGGGGGCACCTTGTCGAGTACCGACTAGGGCGGCCGCCCGCAGCAGGACCGCGGCCGCGCGAACACTCGTGAAGGCGCTCCGCCCGACGGCCGTCTGGTTCGCCTGCGCGTTCCTTCTCCTCGGCGATCTCGGCAAGTGGCAGAATGACTTCCGCTTCGGCCAGGGTGACGGCGTCGAACTGATTTCATCTTGGTGGACGGCCGCGAGCCGGTGAGACTCGACCTGCTCCGATGCCTCGGTGCCTCTCTTCCCCCAAAAACCACAACCCCATGCACCACAAGCACTTACACCGCGCCTGCGCCCCATCCGCTCAAAATCCTATCAGCACCCTTGACACACACCGAACTGTCCGCCACAATGTGTACCAACCATGGCCCAAACTTCCCCGTCTACAGCCTTGGTCTTCACCCCCGCCGACGACCGCCAGGTCGCCGACATCCTCGACTGCCTGGCCGACCCCGACATGACCCTGGCCGGCGTCGCCGAACGCCACAACACCACCTTCCAGGCCCTGGCCCTGTGGCTGACCCGCCCTGACGTGGCCCCCAAGATCCGGGCCATCGAGGGCGCCTTCGCGACGATCACCCGCCTG
>Ga0180217_1004744_pt1 | contig 10586 bp, 9 predicted proteins | sample eDN3rd37CBELigOP_FD_128521 | JGI IMG/M metagenome (GOLD analysis project Ga0180217, IMG submission 128521) | Enriched Organic Plus compost microbial communities from Emeryville, California, USA - eDNA 3rd pass 37_C BE-Lig OP (version 2) (version 2) ... | reverse complement strand
CGCCGGCGACGCCCATGCCGAGGATGAGCACGTTCCCGGTCATGTTGGCGATGAACACCTGACCGAGGCCGAGGAAGCCGACCGCGTCCACGATCCCGGTGGACGGTGCGACGACACGGGGGATCCCCCTGGAACCGACGAAGGCCGCGGAGTGATCCGCGGCCTTCTCTCGGAGCCACCTAAGGGAATCGAACCCTTGACCTATTCATTACGAGTGAATCGCTCTGCCGTCTGAGCTAAGGTGGCGCGCCTCGCGCGAACGCGATGCACGATCAACGATCTTACATGCTCCGCGAAGCTCCCGCGCACACCCCGGTCAGCCGCAGCGCAGGCCGTCTTCGGGCACCTCGCCGGTGAGCAGGTACGTCTCCACCGCCTCGTCCACGCACCGGTTGCCCTTGTTGTACCCGGTGTGCCCCTCCCCCACGCGGGTGACCAGGACGCCGGAGCTGAGCTGCTCCGCGAGCGCCACCGACCACTCGTACGGGGTGGCGGGATCGCCGGTAGTGCCGATGACGAGGATGGGCGCCGCACCGTCGGCGGTGATGCGCTCCCGCACACCGGTCGGCGGGTACGGCCAGGCGTCGCAGCTGTCGACCTCCGACTCCCAGTACGGCGCGACGGTGGGAGCCTGCGCGACCAGGAGTTCGGATGCCGCGGCCTCAGCCTCCTCGGACTCCTCCGGATAGTCCATGCAGTTGTACGCGATGAACGCCTCGGTCGAGTTGTCCAGGTACCTGCCGTCCTCCCGGCTGTAGTAGAAGTCCGCGAGCTGGAACGCGATCCCGGGGTCGCCCTCGGCGACGTCGGCGAGCGCCATCGTGAGGTACGGCCAGCTCTCCTCGGCGTAGAGCGCGGCGACGATCCCGGTCATGAGGGAGTCGGCGCCCAGCATCCGCCCGTCCGTGTTCCGCAGCGGTGCACGGTCGACGGCGGCGAGCATGTCGGCCAGCTGGAGCATCGCCCGGTCGACGTCCCCGCGGAACGGGCAGGCGTCGGTCGCGAGGCAGCTCACCATGTATGCGCGCAGCGACTGCTCGAACCCGATCGCCTGCGCGGTGGACACGCCGGATTCGGGCACCGACGGGTCGATCGCGCCGTCGAGCACGAGCCGGCCGACCCGCTCCGGGAACAGCTTCGCGTAGGTCGCGCCGAGGAAGCTGCCGTACGAGTAGCCCAGGTAGTTCAGCGTCTCGTCGCCGAGCACCCCGCGCAGCAGGTCGAGATCGCGGGCCGCCTGCTCGGTCGTGATGAACTCCAGGATGCCGCCGGAGTTCTCCTCGCATGCCGCGGCGAACTCTGCGGCGCCCTCGGCCAGTGCGGTATTCCACTCAGCCGAGCCACGGGTCCCGGGAGGGATGCCGAAGAGGCGCTCGTCCATTCCCGCCGCATCCAGGCAGCGGACGGCGGTCGACTGTCCGACGCCGCGCGGGTCGAAGCCGATCACGTCGAACCGGTCGATGAGCGCCTCGCCGACCGCGAAGTCCAGCGAGTCCCTGATGAGGTCGACGCCGCTCGCACCCGGGCCGCCGGGGTTCGTGAGCAGGGAGCCGATCGGCTCACCGCTCGCGCGATGCCGGACGACAGCGAGCTCGATCTCACCCGCGTCAGGGTCGTCCCAGTCGAGCGGCGCGGTGACGTCGGTGCAGTCGAAGCCCTCTCCGCAGTCCGTCCACGTCAGTTCCTGCTCGTAGAAGCGAAGCAGGTCCTCCGGGATGCCGTCGGTCGGGGCGGGGCCGCGCGTCTCGGTCGCGGCCGGCGGCTCGATGACCGAGAACAGGCACCCGGTGAGGGTGAGGCAGGCGATCGCGAGACCGGCCACGGCGGAGACGAGCCGTGCCGCGCGGCGACGGGGCGTGTTCATGGCGTCCTTCCGGTCGCGACCGTGATCAGCAGGCTCTCGAGAGCGAGCACGGGTGCGACGTTGCGTTCCAGGTTGCGCCTGGTGAGGGCGAGGTGGTCGAGCACGGCGAGGGTGCGCGTGGTCGGCCAGGTCTCGGCGAGCGCGGTGAGCTCGGGCGCGAGCTCCTCGTTGATGAGACCGTCGGCACGCCCGTACTGGAGCATGACGACGTCACGGTACAGCGACTGCAGATCGGTGAGCACCCGGTCGATCCCGTCGCGCAGGCTGCGGGTGGCGCGGCGCTTCTGCTCGTCGGCGAGGGCGTTCAGCTGCGAGCGCACCGCCGGAGGCACGGCCGCACCGTCGGGGACCCCGACGGTGCGCAGCAGGTCGGCGCGCTCCGCCTCGTCGCGTTCGGCCGTGAGCGCCTTGGCGTCCTCGGTCGCGACTTGCACGATCTCACCGGCGACCTCGACCGCGTCGCCGATGCCGCGCACGCCGAGGACCGCGCGGAGCGTGCGGTCACGGCGGGCACGGGCGGACTCGTCAGTCGCGAGTCGGCGGGCCATGCCGATGTGGCGCTGGGCGTGCCGGGCCGCCTGTCGGGCGGTTGCCTCGTCGACGCCGGTGCGGCGGACGACCAGGCGGGCGACGTCGTCGACGTCGGGTTCGCGCAGCCGCACGGTGCGCACCCGGGAACGGATCGTGGGCAGGAGGTCGGCGTCGCTGGGAGCGCAGAGGATCCACACCGTGCGCTCCGGCGGCTCCTCCAGCGCCTTCAGCAGCACGTTCGAGGTTCGCTCGGCCATGCGGTCGGCGTCCTCCATCACGATGACGCGGGTGCGACCGACGGAGGGCGCGTAGTAGGCGCGTTCGACGAGCTGGCGCGCTTCCTCGATCCGGATGACGACCTGCTCGGTGCGCAGGGCGGTCAGGTCGGGGTGGGTGTGTGCGAGCACCTGTCGCATGGCGTCCTCGTCACCGGGTTCGGCGATGAGCGCGGCCGCGAAGGCGTAGGCGAGCGTGGAACGACCCGATCCGGGCGGGCCGGTGATGAGCCAGGCGTGGCTGGCCGCGCGCGGGTCCGCGGCCGCGGTCTGCAGCATCCGGACCGCCTCGGGCTGGCCCCAGACCTCGCCCCACGGCAGATCGGTGTCGGTCGCCGCAGAGGTCATGCGACCAGCCTAACCGCGGCCCCCGACGCGTGCGGGGAGGTCAGAGGAGGCCTTCGACCCGGGCACGGATGCGAGCGGCGATCTCGTCCACCGGCAGGGCGGCGTCGACGACGAAGAAGCGGTCGGGCTCGTCCCCGGCGAGGGCGAGGAACGCCTCACGCACCCGGGTGTGGAACTCCGCCGCTTCCGCCTCCAGCCGATCGAACGGGCGGTCGGAGGCGTCTATCCGACGCCGGGCGACGGCGGGATCGAGGTCGAGCAGGATCGTGAGGTCCGGCAGCGCGCCCTCGGTGGCCCACAGCGACAGGCGACGCACCTCGTCCGCATCCAGCACCCGACCCGCGCCCTGGTAAGCGACGGACGAGTCGAGGTAGCGGTCCTGCAGCACGACCTCGCCCCGGGCGAGCGCCGGCCGCACGAGGGTCGCGACGTGATGGGCCCGGTCGGCGGCGTACAGCAGCGCCTCCGCGCGCGGTGCGATCTCGCCTCGGTGGTGCAGCACGATGTCGCGCACGAGCTCGCCGACCTCGGTGCCGCCCGGTTCCCGGGTGCGCACGACGGTGCGACCGCGCTCGCCGAGCCAGGCCTCCAGCATCCGTGCCTGCGTCGTCTTGCCGACGCCGTCGCCGCCTTCGAGGGTGATCCAGACGCCCCGGGGGGCGGCGTCCCGACCGCTCACTTCTTCTTCGCCGCGGGCTTGCGCGTCGTCGTGGTCTTGCGGGCCGGCTTCTTGGCCGGACCCTTGGCACGTTTGTCGGCGAGCAGCTGCTTGGCCCGTTCGAAGTCGACGTCCTCGACGGTCTCGCCGCGCGGGATCGTCGCGTTCGTCTCACCGTCGGTGACGTAGGGCCCGAAACGGCCGTCCTTGATCTTGATCGGCTTGCCGCTGACGGGGTCGGCGTCGAACTCCTTCAACGCCGCGGACGCGCGGCGGGCGCCGTACTTCGGCTGGGCGTATCGCTCCAGCGCCTCTTCGAGCGTGATGTCGAAGATCTGCTGCTCGTTGTCGAGCGAACGGGAGTCGGTGCCCTTCTTCAGGTACGGGCCGTAGCGACCGTTCTGGGCGGTGATCTCCTCGCCGGTAGCGGGATCGGTCCCGACGACACGCGGGAGGTCGAGCAGCTTCAGCGCGGTCTCCAGGTCGACCGTGTCGACCGACATGCTCTTGAACAGCGACGCGGTGCGCGGCTTGGGCGCGTCCTTCTTCGCCGTCTTCTTCTTCGGCTTGTCCTCGACCTCGCCGGTGGTCTCGTCGACGGCGTGGGGGTCGACCGGGTCGGTCTCCTCCACGTAGGGACCGAAGCGGCCGTCCTTGACGACGATGAGCTTGCCGTTGGCCGGGTTCTCGCCGAGTACGCGGTCGCCCGCGACCGGCGCGTCGATGAGTTCCTTCGCCTTGGCGGGGGTGAGCTCGTCGGGCGCGAGGTCCTCGGGCACGTTCACGATCCGGCGCTTCTCCGGGTCGGTCGGGTCGGGCACCTCGAGGTACGGACCGTACTTGCCGAACCGCAGCACGGCGACGTCGCCGATCGGCGTCGAGTTCAGCTCGCGTGCATCGATGTCACCGAGGTTGTCGACGATGTTGCGCAGCCCCACGTGGCTCTCGGAGCCGAAGTAGAAGTCGCGAAGCCACTCCTCGCGGCGCTGCTCGCCGCGGGCGATCGCGTCGAGGTCGTCCTCGAGCGCCGCGGTGAAGTCGTAGTCGACGAGATCGGAGAAGTGCTGCTCCAGCAGCCGGACGACACTGAACGCGAGCCAGCTCGGCACGAGTGCCTGACCGCGCTTGGTGACATAGCCGCGGTCGAGGATGACATCGATGATGCTCGCGAAGGTGGAGGGGCGGCCGATGCCCTTCTCCTCCAGCGCTTTCACGAGGCTCGCCTCCGTGTAGCGGGGCTTCGGGCTGGTGGTGTGGCCCTTGGGTTCCACCTCGCTCGTGCGCAGCTCGTCGCCGACCGCGAGGGTGGGCAGCGACTGGTCGTCGGCCTTGTCGGCATCCGACCGCTTCTCGTCGCGGCCCTCCTCGTAGGCTTCGAGGAAGCCCTTGAAGGTGTACACGGTGCCGGATGCGGTGAACTCGAGCTTCTTGCCGGCTGCGGCGACCTCGAGGGTGACCGTGGTGGTCTCGTACTTCGCGTCCGCCATCTGGCTCGCGATGGTGCGCTTCCAGATGAGGTCGTAGAGCCGCTGCTCGTCGCGGTCGAGTTCGCCTGCGACCTGCGACGGCGTGCGGAAGGTCTCGCCCGAGGGACGGATCGCCTCGTGCGCCTCCTGCGCGTTCTTGCTCTTGCTCTTGTAGACGCGGGGGTTCGGCGGCACGGCCTTGTCGCCGTAGAGGGCGACGGCCTGCGCCCGCGCGGCCTGGATGGCCTGACCCGACAGCGATGCCGAGTCGGTGCGCATATAGGTGATGTACCCCTTCTCGTAGAGGCGCTGCGCCACGCTCATGGTGTGCTTCGCGCTCATCGAGAGTTTGCGGCCGGCCTCCTGCTGCAGCGTGGAGGTGATGAAGGCGGGCTTCGGGCTGCGGGTGCCGGGCTTGGACTCGAGGTTCGAGACGGTCGCCACGCCGACCTCGGCGACCGCGGCGGCGAGCGCCTTGGCCTCGTCCTCGCCGAGCACGACGACGGCCTTCTTCAACTGGCCCTGGTCGTCGAAGTCGCCGCCGCGGGCGAGCGGGGCGTTGTCGACGCGGGCCAGGCGGATGCTGAACGTCTCTGCGGCGCGGTCGGCGTGCGCCGCGAGCGCCTGGATGTCCCAGTAGGAGGCGGGCACGAACGCCATGCGCTCGCGTTCGCGGTCGACGACCATGCGGGTCGCGGCGGACTGCACGCGGCCGGCGCTGAGCGCGGCGCCGTCGCGGCCGCTGCCGACCTTGCGCCAGAGCACCGGGGACACGTCCCAGCCGTAGAGACGGTCGAGCACGCGCCGGGTCTCCTGCGCGTCCACGAGCGCGGTGTCGAGCTCGCGGGTGTTCTCGGCGGCGCGGCGGATGGCGTCCTTGGTGATCTCGTGGAAGACCATGCGCTTGACCGGCACCTTGGGCTTGAGCACCTCGAGGAGGTGCCACGCGATGGCCTCGCCCTCGCGGTCCTCATCGGTGGCGAGCAGGACCTCGTCGGCGTCCTTCAGGGCGCGCTTGAGTTCGGCGACGGTCTTGGTCTTGCGCTCGTTGACGACGTAGTACGGCTCGAAGCCGTTGTCGATGTCGATCGAGTACTTGCCGTACGCGGCCTTCTTCTCGGCCGGGATGTCCTTCTTGCTCGCGAGGTCGCGGATGTGGCCGACGGAGCTCAGCACCTGGTACTCGTCCCCGAGATACCCCTGGATGGAGGTCATCTTGGTCGGCGACTCGACGATCACGAGCTTCTTGCCGTGTCGGGTCTTCGTCTTCTCGCCCTGTGCCAACAGTGGGTCCTTTCGTCCGATGCACACCATACACACCCGTCCGGCGGCCCCGGCTGGGAGGGATCGTCATGGGGACGGCGGCGGGCCGGCACGGGATGCTGCGGTGATCCTCCACTGCAGCATCCATGTCTCGACGGTGACGGTGGCGATGGCTCCCTCAAGTATGCAGTCCCGCAGCACCGCCCCGCCCGCTTCGGCGAGTTCCGCCGCCCGCACGCACGGGATCCCGGGGACGGCGCCGGATGCGGCGTCTGCCGCGGCGAGCGCTGCGGCGTCGGCGGCGGCCGCGAGTCGCTGCCCGGTGACGGCGGCGGTGCCGACCGTGGCGAGGCCGGCGGTGAGGGCGACGGTTGCGGCGATCATCCCGACGGCGGTCGCGGTGCCGGCCATCACCGACCCCCGTCGAGCGCACAGGACCGGGCATGCAGCGTGAGCCCGGGCAGCCAGGTCGACGCTGCGGCGGTCACGCACACGAGATCGCCCGGCCGTTCCACGCCCATCCCCGCGCCGGGTACGGCCGTCTCGAGCACCCCGCTCGCGCGGGCCGGATCATCGCCCCGGGCGAGGATGCGGGCGGCGTCGGCGGCCGCATCCTGCAACCGCACCTGCCGCGCACCGGCGGCGAGCGCGCCCACCCCCAGCGCGATGACGAGGACGACCGCGGGGAGGGCGACCGCGAACTCGGCCGTGACCGAGCCGCGGTCGCCCCACCCCGCAGAGCGGTGTCGGATCATTCGACCGTCAGCGCCCGGCGGACGAGGTCCTCGAGGATCCCGCGGACCGCGTCCGAACGCATGATCAACACGAGCATGCCGGCGAATGCGACCGCAGCCATGGTGGCGATTGCATACTCTGCGGTCGCGGCTCCCGTGTCGTCGGCGAACAACGCGACCGCGCGTCGCCGGGTGAGGGCCGGGAGCCCCGGGCCGGGCAGCGCGCCGGAGCGGGCGGTGCGGAGGTGAGGGGTCATCTTGCGTCTCCTTCTGGGTCGTGGGCACATGGGTGGGCACGGTCGGTCAGAGCGTCAGCTCGGTCGAGCCGAGGACGCTCAGCAGCATCGGGGCGACCCCGAGGGCGAGGAACGCCGGCAGCACGCACACCCCGAGGGGCAGCAGCAGGCGGGAGCCGAGCGCGGCGGCGCGCACCCGCCCGTCGACCCGGGCGCGGTGGCGTGCGAGCGCCGCCGCAGCCCGCAGGAGTTCCACGGCGGGCACCCCCGCGTCCCGGGAGAGTGCGAGCAGGCGCTCGGTCTCCGCGTCGGGTGCGGCGCCTGCGGCATCGGCGACGAGTTCGCGGGCACGGTCGAGCGAGGCACCGCCGGTGAGGGCGACGGCGAGCAGCTCCGGAACGAGCCCGGGGATCCCCTCGGCGGGTCGGGCGGCGCGCACGAGCCGCCCGGTCCACGCCCTGGCGCCGAGCATGAGGGCGGCGCCGGCGACGGCGCACGCGAGTCCGACCGGGCTGGCGAGCATGATCCCGAGCGGGTCGAACCCCATCAGCATCCCGAGCCCGACCGCGACCAGCGGCAGCCAGCTCATGAGCCGGGCGGTGGCCGCGGGCTCGGCGAGCGCGATGCGCACCTCGTCGCGGCAGTCGTCGGCCTCCCGGAGGGCGGCGGCGATGGCGCGAAGGGTTCCCGACAGCGGCGCGCCCGCGCGCTCCGCGATGGCCCATGCCGCAGCGACCGGCTCCCACGACGGCCCGCGCGCGGCGATCGCGGCGGGGATCCCCGTCCCGGCCGTCGCCGCCGCGGCCACCACCGCTTCCGCATCCGCATCATCCCGGGCGAGGTAGCGCCATGCGGCGCCGGGCGCGAGCCCGGCCTGCAGCAGCACCGCCAGCCGGAGCACCGGCTCGGCCGCCGGGCGCGACGGCTCGGTCCGCCGGCGCCTCACGACGTCTCCGCCATGCCGAGACGGTCTCCGCGCAGGCAGGGTGTGCCGATGCCGGCGACCCGGCGGATGCCGTCGGCGCCGCGCGCGAGGTGCACCACCGCGTCGATCGCGCTGACCACCTGCCGGGCGAGGGCGCGGTCGTCGAGCCCCGCGAGCGCGCCGAGCGCCTCCAGCCGCGCCGGGACGTCGTCGAGCGAGTTGGCGTGCAACGTGCCCGCACCGCCGTCGTGCCCCGTGTTCAGTGCGGAGAGGAGTTCGCGGACCTCCTCGCCGCGGCACTCCCCCACCACGAGCCGGTCCGGACGCATCCGCAGCGCCTCGCGCACCAGTCGCGCCAGGCCGATGCCGCCGGCGCCCTCGAGGTTCGGCTGCCGGGACTCGAGCCGCACGTGGTGCGGGTGGTCGATGCGCAGCTCGGCCACATCCTCGACCGTCACGATCCGTTCACCGTGCGGGGCACGGCCGAGGAGCGCACCGAGGAGGGTCGTCTTCCCGGTGCCGCCGGCGCCGCTGAGGAGCACGTTCGCGCGCTCGGCCACGAGGGCCTCGAGCCGGTCCCGGACATCGGGGCCGAACATGCCGCGCCCCTGCAGTCCGTCGAGGTCCACATCGGCCGTCCGCGGGATCCGCACCGACACCGTCGTGCCCGACGCCGCCACGGGCGGCAACACGGCGTGGATCCGGATGCCGTGCTCGACACGCACGTCGACGCACGGCGTCGCCTCGTCCAGGTGCCGTCCGCCGAGGGCGATGAGCGCGACGGCCAGCTCCCGCACCTCCCGCTCGTCCGCGTGCCATCCGGGGACCGGCTCGGCACCCTCGCCACGGTCGACGAACACGCCGCCCGCGCCGTTCACGAAGACGTCGGTCACCTCGGGGTCGGCGATCCATCCCGCCAGCGGCCCCCACGAGGGATGCGGTGCCCGAACGCCCTCGGTCGCCCCGGCGGAGCGCGGGCGGACGATGAACGGCTGCGACATGTCCGCCACCGTATGCAGCGGGCGGACGGCCGCAGAGGCGGGCGACCGCCGCTGTGCACACCTGCGGTCCGCGCCCGGGCTGGGGAGGAACCGAGCGGCGCGGGTCGGCGCACACGCGGAGAAAAAGAGAATGGGCGGCATCCCAGATGGGGGATCGGGATGCCGCCCCCGCCGGGCCTCACAGTTGGGGGACGCGAGGCGCGGCGGGTCCCGCGCAAGAACGTCGGGACCCTTCGAGCTTACGCGTCGCCGGACCCCCGACAAAAGCCCGCGGGACGAGCGGGCGCGTCGCGTTCGACACCCCGGTGCGCGCCGGGGTTGCACGGTGTGACACCCACCGACTAACGGAGGTAGTAGGCCGGTTCCGGCGATCGATACAGTGACCGGGCGCGGAGCGTGCCGCGCGGTCTCCCGGCGAGGAAGCCGGGACGTTGTAAAGGATGCACATGACCAGTCAGATCGACCATCTGTTGAACGAGACCCGCCGCTTCGCGCCCAGCGCGGACTTCGCCGCGAAGGCCGTGGCGCAGCCCGGCCTGTACGAGGAGGCGCGCACCGACCGCGAGGCGTTCTGGGCGCGGCAGGCACGGGAGCTGCTGGAGTGGCGGACGCCCTTCACGCAGGTGCTCGACTGGAGCAACCCGCCCTTCGCGAAATGGTTCGCCGACGGCGAGCTCAACGTCGCCGTCAACTGCCTCGACCGGCACGTCGAGGCCGGCAACGGCGACCGGGTCGCGCTGCTGTGGGAGGGCGAGCCCGGCGACGAGCGCCGCATCACCTACGCCGAGCTCACCGAGGAGGTCAAACGCGTCGCGAACGTGCTCACCGACCTCGGCGTCGGCGAGGGCGACCGCGTCGCCATCTACCTGCCGATGATCCCCGAAGCGGTCGCGTCGATGCTCGCCGTCGCCCGCCTCGGCGCCATCCACTCCGTCGTGTTCGGCGGCTTCAGCGCGGACAGCCTTCGCGCCCGCATCGACGACGCCGGCGCGAAGGTCGTCATCACCGCCGACGGCGGCTACCGCAAGGGCAAGGTCTCGCCGCTGAAGCCCGCGGTCGACCTCGCCCTCGCCGACCGCAACGGGTCCGGCGTGCAGGAGACCGTCGAGCACGTGCTCGTCGTCCGGCGCGGCGGCAACGACGTCGATTGGACCGAGGGCCGCGACCTGTGGTGGCACGAGGTCGTGCCCGCCGCGTCCGCCGAGCACGAGGCGAAGGCCTTCCCCGCCGAGAACCCGCTGTTCATCCTCTACACCTCCGGCACCACCGGCAAGCCGAAGGGCAT
>Ga0180217_1004741_pt1 | contig 10589 bp, 8 predicted proteins | sample eDN3rd37CBELigOP_FD_128521 | JGI IMG/M metagenome (GOLD analysis project Ga0180217, IMG submission 128521) | Enriched Organic Plus compost microbial communities from Emeryville, California, USA - eDNA 3rd pass 37_C BE-Lig OP (version 2) (version 2) ... | reverse complement strand
CCATACCTTCCGTTGCACTACCGTTGGCTGAAGCGGGTCCGAGCCATGCGTGAGACGGGCGTCAGCGGGTTTGTCGGCCAGTGGCGCTTCTTCGGCATGAACGCGACTCCTCCCGAGGAGTTGCAATACAAAGCCGTCTGGCGCAATTCGGAGGATTGCACCTGGGAGGATCAAACCCTGCTCAATCTCTGCAAGCGTGATTTTGGCCTTCAGGGAAATGCCGCAACCCCGGTGCTCGCGGGATGGAAGCTCCTGAGTGAGGCATGGGACTTTTTTCCCTACTCGGCCATGCTCTCGGGCGAGCGGGCAGCCTACATGCGCGGGCCACTCTATCTTGGCCCCTCGCATCCGTTGATTTTCGACGTTCAGGACACCTACAACCTTCCCGCCGACTTCCGCCTCCTGCGGGGCGATGCGGTCGAAATGGCGAATACCGAGGAGGAGCGCATCGAGATGCAACGCCGGGCCAAGCCGCGTTACGTCAGCGACCTTTTATTGACGCTTCCATTCGGAACCGAGCGCTTTCTGGAATTGATCGCAGAATGCCGCGCGCGCTGGAGCAAGGGGATGGATTTGCTGCGACAGGCTCTCTCGGGCGGCACCGATCGTGCACAGATGGAGCTCGATCTCTGTGAGGCTCTCGGGCGGCATCTTGAAACGGTGGAAAATGTGGTGCTTTTCTACCGGGAGCGCGATCGTCTGCATCTGGAACCGTGCGGCACGGCCTCTTTCCGGAAGCGCCTCGCTACCCTCCAGCAGATTCTGGACAATGAGATTGCCAATGCGGAAGCAATGCTTCTCCTCGTGGAGCGCGATCCACGCATTGGCTACGGCCACTGCTATGGCCCGGTCTACGACGCGGCCATGATCCGCGCCAAGATTGCGCAATGCCGTCAAGTGCGGGATGTTGAACTGCCGCGCTTCAGCCAAGTCGTGCGATTTCACGTCTGGCTCGATTCTCCCTGATGGCCTCCAGAGCCGACGGAGGAATGGGTATTTCGCGCAAGTTAGTCCCGATGTCCCGATGCAGGTCAGAGCATTGGCCTTGCTCGCATCCTCCTCACCCTCCCAATTTACGGCACCTGCTTCCGGGGACATCCTGGCGTGGGTTTACTGGCCAATGCATTAATCCCCCCTGCGTTAAAGCGTGTCATCCAGAGCCGCAGCATCCGATCCGTGCGATCATACAATTTGCAGACGCTCTCTCGGTACATTCCGAGATAAAGAACCCTGATTGCTTCCGGTCGCATATAACTCCTTTCGGGAGGCAATGCCTTCTGGTTTACTCCTCCCTCGCCGGAGGAGTTGGGACGGTACTTTTCTCAACGGGAGATTATCGAGTTGAGTTGCGCGAATTGGGTAAATTGGACGTTACAGCTGGAGTTGTCGTGAAATTGGCTTTAATCAGTGGCGAATGCTGCGGTTTTTCCGCAGGAGGAGTTCGTACTGTTTCGGGGAGAAGCCCAGCGCTGACTTAAAGGAGCGGGAGAAGGCCTGCACGGAGGAGAAGCCCAGCTTTTCGGAAATCTCGGCGATCTTGCCTTCCTGATTTTTTAGCATCGTTAGCGCTTGCCCCATGCGCCGTTCGCGAAGGTAGTGAGAGAGGCTCTTCCCTGTATATTTCGCGAATTTGCGACGGAGGAGCGATTCATCGAGGCCTAATTCCCGGGCCATCCCCAGCAGCGACTCTCCATGGAGCGGCCTTTCTAGGTATTGGTGTACGGCCTGAAGAAACAATGCACGATCCGGGGCATCCGCCGGGGTAAAGTGACGCGCATTGGGAATGGGAGGAGCTGTCATGAGTGAATCGAGCAACCGACTGAGGTGAAGAGCCGTCTCCAGCCCGTTCTGCCTTTCATGATAACTCTCCAGCAGTTCCCCAAGCACCGCCTTGCCGGCAGAAGAGAGCTGACGAGGGGTGTTGCGAAGGCTTTCGATCCCGTACGAGTTCTCACAATCGAAGGTAATAACGAGGCACCCCCTTTGACGATTCTCGTTCTGAGGGACGAAATGCCCGTCGTGAAATTGATGCGGGAAGATCAAGGCGCACTCTCCTGACTCCAGCTGGTACTCTTTCCCTGAGATATGAAGGCGCAAGCTGTCACCCAGGACAATGTCCAATACAAATCGTGGATGGTAGTATCCGTACCCTTTCGAGCTTGAGTTACCCGCATCAGCGAAAGGGAAAACCAAAATATTATCAGGGGCTCGTCCCGATTGAATTCGCAACCCGCTCCCGTAATTATCGGGCGTTGGCCAGCGGCAAACCCGCTTCCAGAGAAGCCGGAAATCAGATGCGGATAGGGAACTCGAAGAGTTGGACATTATTCTTATCGCCTGCGGATTTAGGCCGCCCAAGGCTTCTCCCTTCGGACGGTTCAACCAGCGGTTACCTCACCAATTTAATGAGAAGCCCCACCTGATCACAAGAGAAAGGGAACGACGCTTGCAGGCGAGAAGGGAAAAGCGACCACCGAAATTGTTAAATTTTTAAAATTTGACATTTTTTCGCGCCTTCCATTTATTGGACGCGAACCCAACGGGATATATGGCGAAAATTCGAATTGGAATCATCGGGTGCGGCGGGATGGCTAAGAGCCATGCTTACCGCTTCAATAACGTTTTACACGAAGTGGAGGTTACCGCACTAGTCGATCTCCAGCCGGAGCGGGCGCAGGCCGTAGCTGACTTGTTGCCGAACAATCCCTGCGTGAGCACTGACTACCGGGAGATTTTTCCGCTTGTCGATGCCGTGTTGGTGGTTCTACCTCATCACCTGCATCATTTGGTAACATTAGAAAGTCTGAATGCCGGGAAGCACGTGCTGGTCGAAAAGCCAATTGCGAACAGCGAGCAGGAGTGTCTGGAGATGATGGCCGCCGCGGAAAAAAGCGGAAAGGTGTTGATGGTAGCTTACTGCATGCGCTTCCACCCGCTGGTATTGGAGATGAAGCGGCTGATTGACACAAAAGCCTATGGGGAACTCTTCGAGCTCTCAATCTGGACAGAGCAATACACTCACCCGCCGGAAGGGCATTGGGCACGTGCCGCCCAGACACTTGGAGGCGGGCAACTTTTTAGCCACGGCTGCCATTATATCGACCTGATGCTCTGGATATTGGGCCGCCCCCTGTGGGGATCACATATTGGCACTAATCGCGGCACACCTTGGATGGAACGCGAAGGAACCAGCCACGTCAGCATCGAGTTTGAGGACGGCCTTGTTGGTTATCATGGCGCCACCTGGGGCGCTCGCGGCACTCGTCTCGGGACCAGCTTTCACGCACATTGTACCGGCGGGATGCTGGAAGCCGACATCGGTCAAGGAAAACTCTATTTGCATCATGGGATGGGCATCCATCGCCCCGGAGAAGCCGAGGGACAAAGGACAGAGGTCCTGATTGAAGCTCCACAGGCTAAGGCAACCGAAGAAGAGATGTATCACTTCATTGATTGCATTCGGACCGGGAGAAAGCCTCTTACGGATCCCATCTCCAGTCTTGAGGGGCTGCGTGTGATTTGGGAGCTTTACCGAGCCGAGCAGGAGCACCGCCTTGCGGATCTGCGCGGAATGGGGCTGGGAACGTATCAACCCGCTCGATAAGCGAGCCCATCCGATCAGCGGCCGGATATCATTCGCTCGAAGAGATAGCATAACGAAACCAGCGTTCTGAGGTGATGGTCGCGGTGGGTTGCGATGGAGTTCTCTCTCTCCTCACCGAGGTCGCTGAGGAGCCCACGTGCTTCGGCATATTTAACCGATGCGAAAAAATGCGGGTTTACAGGAACTTATGCGGGAGCGCTGAGCGCTCTTTGCCAATCTCGCATAAGTTCGCACTCTCCCGAAAAACTTTTGCCATGCATTGTCATGCAACTGGAGATGAATGTAGGGCGCCGAAGCCAGTTGTTCACCCGCGCTTGCTGCAAATCAGTTCACCCGCACGGATGCCGGTGCGGCTTGAGACCGCGATTTATCCCTTCAGACCTGAAGCCGACTGCTCTGACGGATAACCAATTCGGGAAGGAACACCTGTCGGACAAGACCCGTCACCTTTTGTTCGATACGCTCGATGAGCACCTGCACCGCCATCCTGGCGATCTCTTCATGGGGTTGGCGAAGGGTGGTCAGGGAGATCTGGGGGACGCGGGAAAAAGGGAGATCGTCAATGCCCATCACCGCGAGATCTTTGCCAACTTTTCTGCCCACTTCACTCGCGCCTGCCATGACACCCACGGCGCACATGTCGTTTGCACAGAAAATCGCATCGACGTCTCGCAGGGAGTCTGCGCGTTGGAGGAACGCCTCCCGGCCGTCTTCAATGGTTAAGCCGGAATGGACGACTCGATCCTTCCCGGCAGCAAGCCGATTCTTCTTTAACACCTGGAGGAAGCCTTTCTTGAGCGCGGTGAAGCTGCTAAAGGAATCGAAGGGCTTCTTGGCTGTAAAGAGGAGCGGGTTGCGGGCACCGATCTCCAGCAGGTGCGTGGCTGCGAGGCGGCCTGCGGCAGCGACATCGTTCCCAACAAAGCAGCCCCCGTAATCAGGGGCGCAGGTATCCACAGCAACCACGACGGGGCTCCCGACCTGACTCAACAGATCGACGTCGTTCTGCTCTGTGCTGCACAAGAGGACTCCGCGGACCTGAAAGCTAAGCATCCGTTCAATGGCGCAGGTCTCCCGGGCGGCGTTCCATTGCGTATCGGCGATGATGAGCTGGTAGCCCTTCTCGAGCGCGGCTTCTTCCGCGATTTTCGCCATAGTCCCGTAAAAAGGATTGGAGATGTCATTGACAATCAGACCGATCCAGTTGCTCTTCCCTTTCCTTAAATTTCGGGCAGCGAGATTGGGGATATACTGCATTTCGCGGGCAACCTGAAGCACCCGCTCCCGCGTTTTTTGGCTGATGCGCGGCTCTCCCGCAAAGACCATTGAGACCGCCTGGTGGGAAACATTGGCTTTGCGAGCGATATCTTTGATCGTCACTTTCATACAAATACCTGCCGTAATCGGGAATCCCGTACAGGGGGAAACCGCCGATTGCAACTTATAATCACGAACGGGCACGGTGAACTCCGATTTGATGGGTTGACAGCTTAGTTGCACGTGCTACTAATCAAGCCCTCTCTCACCCTCACCAGGGTATTAAACCGGATTTTTCGATACTTTATGAATAAATCACCCAAAATTTTACCGTCGGAGTTTCGCGAGCGAATCGCCCGGATTCAGAATGCAATGGACGCAAAGGGGATGGATGCTTTGCTGGTTTACGGAGATGAGTACCGGAAAGAGAATCTCCGGTACGTCTCCAACTTTTGGCCCATCTTTGAGCGCGCTGCCTGCATCATAGGGAAGAGCGGCGAACCGATCATGGCCGGCGCCCCGGAAGGGGAGCAGTATATGAGGGAGATGAATGTCTGGGCGGACCAAAGGAACGTCAAGGACTTCGCCTGTGTCTCTGTTCCCGATGAAATCGACTACCCTCTCGCGCGGTTCTCGTCGTTCTCGGAAATCCTAAACGAGACACTCAAAGGGGGGAAGAGGCTGGGTATCGCGGGATGGTATGACATCCCCTTCCCCATCTTTCAAAGAATCCGCGAGGCGATCCCCGGTCTCGAGTTGGTTGATGCGGGGCCGTTGCTGGCGGAGCTGCGACTCATCAAGACGGAGGCCGAAATTGCTTGCCTCAAGGAAGCGGGCAAGCTCGCCTGTATCGGTTACGAAGCGTTGATGAAGCACGCCGTCCCCGGCAACACGGAGCTGGAGGCAAGCGGCGCGGCAGAAGGAGCGGCGCGGCGAGCCGGGGCGGAGGGGGTGACCTTCATGGTCTTCGGAAGCGGCGCCCGCGCTGGAACGATTATCGGGCGTGCGACGCGCAAGATCATTGAAGAAGGCGATATGATAATGGCAGCCTTCGCGGTGCAATATGAAGGATATGTTGCGACCGTCGAATACCCATTTGTGGCCGGTAAGGCCAGTGACCAACAGAAGCGTTTTCTGGCAGTGCTGATGGAAGCGGCCAATGAACAGCTGAAGTACCTGAAAGAAGGGGTTATCGCCGGAGAGATGGTGCGGGCGGTCAAAAGGGTATTCTCCAAGCATCGGCTTTCCGAGTATGATGTCTATCCGCCGCTTCATGGGGCGGGCTTGGCGGAAGCCGAATCGCCTTACCCAGACGAAAATGCAACCTATCCCTTCAAGGCAGGGATGTGCGTGAACTCTGATATCAGCCTGTTCGGCGCCCCGGGGGGCTCCAACCGGCTGGAGGAAGGGTTCGTCATTCGAAAGGACGGGCCGGAATCCACAACGCCGCTGATCCGAAAACTGTGCGAACAGGGAGGCTTGGTATGAAAACCGCAGGAGGCGCGAAGGTTTGGTATTTCCCGGATGGTTACTTGCCGGAGAAGACCACCAATGGCAAGCTGGAGGCTCATGAAGCGCTCATGCTGTTGAATGTGAGCGAAAGGGAGGCTGAGGTGATGCTCGATTTCTATTTTGAAGACAAGCCACCGGTCACCAATATCCGCGTAGGAGTGGGAGCAGAGCGGGTGAAGACGCTTCGCCTGGATCACCCCGAGGACATCGGGGGCCTGGCGATTGCTCCGCTGACTCAGTATTCCATCCGGGTGAGATCCGAAGTCCCCATTGTTGCCCAGTTCGGGAGGCTCGACACCACTCAGGGGAACCTTGCCTATTATTGTGCACCGGGAATTTGGGAGAACGCATGAGTATGAATTCGAAACGCGCATTGGTCATCTGTGCACACGACGATGATGAGGTGATTGGGCCGGGGGGAACCATTCGTAAGTTGGCAAACGCGGGGGTGGACGTAACGACGGTGATCTTCGCGACAGGCAACGAGGGGTATCAACATCGCGAAGAGAAAGAGACGATCGTTGCCAAGAGGGCGGCGGAACGGTCCTCCGCGGGGGCGATCCTCGGGACCCGCCATTGCATCACCCACGGGTATGGCGATTTCAGCAACCTCGATTGCGAGGACGTCTATCATAAGGTGATCCAGGCGGTTCGATTCGTGCGGCCCGACCTCGTCTTCTCGCATCTGCCGACCGATTACCTGGCGCATCGCACCTTGTCGAAGCTGATCCCGGAGGCCGTCTGGCAGGCGAGCTGGAAATGCTCGCTGGAGCTGGGTGAACCCTGGCGGGTGGACCGGCTGTATCTCTTTCCGATCCTGGAGCTTGTTCCCAAGCCGTCACACGTCATCGACATTACCGAGACTCTGGAGGCAAAACTGGAGGCGATGAAAGCTTACCGCTCCCAGCATGAGGTGGTACCCGGGATTCTGGACCAGATCGAAGCCAAGGCCCGTGCTTATGGATCACTGATCGGGGTGCGCTATGGAGAGGCGTTCATGCGCTCCCAAGCGATTCCCATTCCCGTGTCGGATGCTCTTGATTTGATCGGCTCCTGACCCCCTGCTCCCGACGGCCACACTCCTCGCCCACCTCCCGGAGAGAGCAGGTTCGCAAGGATTCATCGATGACTTCACCTATTCGCGCTTAGGTTGTGGGCTGCGGCTATATGGGGGCTTCTCACTCGCTCGCCTATCATCAATCCCAGGCATTTCAAATCGTGGAGATGGTCAGCCGGACGGAAAGAAGCCGCAATCGCGTTTCGAAACGGCCGGGCGGCGGCTATCCGTTGTATGCGAGCGAGCGGAGGGTTGTAGATTATAAACCGGCGACAAGCGACCTGAGTCGTTGTGTTAACAGGCCCTAACGCGGTCGATGGAATCGGTCCTTTCGACCCACCGGAAGGAATTCGGCGCGTCCTCCTGTTCCGCAGCAAGATGCTTTCACGAGTGCATTGCTGCGGCGACAGTATAGCCCAAAGTCGACACCTCAATCTGCCGGACCGGGCGTAAGCCAGGCAGGCGATCCTCCAAGTCATATAACCCGCCGTCCCATACCCACAATCCAAAATCTGCCACGCCAATTTTTATCGACTCAGCAATCATCTATTCAAAACTATTTACGCGATGGTAACTATTCTGGCGCCTGTTCAATGATGACGGAATCCAACACGGCCATGCCCTGAACATCGAATGCGATATGCGCCTGGTTGACGGCAGGAACGGAAAAATGATGCTGCATCTTATATTCCGTCCATTCTTCCTTCAGTTGAACTGTTTCCAACTCCGCGGTGTCCAGAAACTGAATGACCGAACCGCTCGAATCGTGTTCGTATTGAAAAATCATCACACGCACTTTTCCTTCGCCTTTGGCTTGGAAGGAAATGTTTACCCGGGAGTCGGCCCTCGCCGGGAAGGGCGCGTGAATCCAGCCTCCGCCTTCAACCTTGCAGGCGACGTTGCCCGACTTCGCATCATCCTGAACGATTGTCAGCTTTCCCTTTTGAGCGTGATGGAGAATCCAACCCGAGGGAATGCGTGGCGGCTCGTTCCCGAACTCCCATCCTTCCACCTGGAAGCGCTGCCTGTCGGCATCCGTGGAAACTTCGACGGCTTCCTCAAAATCCCCCCATCTCAGGATATCCTCTGCTATCAGGAATGGAGATGACAAGAGAGAGGCTATTGCGGCAACAATCGCCTTTAACGTGACCGCTTTGTTCATACTGGATTTATAGGTTTGGATAACCCCTTTTCATTCGTGGCGAAACGCCTGAACTGGAGAGAAAATTTCGAGGCATTCAAGACTCTCTCCCAAGAGAAAACCCCTGACAATCCATAACGGATGAACAATCCGGATAATAGCTTGCACTATCAAATCACCAGTCTCTCCCACGGGCCCCAGAGGGGATTCTTACGATTGGAGAGATAAGATAATGCAACCTATCGCATCAATAGTGCAATTTTTTGTTTTTGACAGAGAGCCGCCCTGCCCTGAAGCTCAGTCTGAACTAAAAAAGGCAAACGCTTTGTGCGATTAGTTTGAAACACCTTTTTTGTACGCCTCCTCTCGAGAACTACTTCTATGAAACACCTCCTCCCAGAACTCACCGATAACAAGGTGCCCTTGCGGCGCCTCAAGGGGCTCGGCGCAGCCATCCTTATGGGGCCTCTCGCAGCGTTCTCGGCGCAAGCGGAAACCTACTGGAGTGCTCCCGGCGACGGGCTATGGCACGATGCGGGGAATTGGGACAACGGGGTCCCTGAATCGGGCTCTACGGTCAGCATCCTAGGCGCTGACACCAAGACGGTCACGATTGACAATTCCACTCCTCTTGAAAACTTGGATATCGCGGCCCTGACGCTCTCTGGAACCGGAAGCACGCTTGTTCTCTCCAACTCAGAGTCCACCCTCTCGGCTCACGGAATCGGCGATCCCACCTACCGGTCGGCGGTTGTGGTCACAAACGGCGCAACTTTCCATGTCAATGGAGGGAATCTCAACATATCGGGCCCTGGGTTTGCCTACCTCTCGGTTGAATCCGCGAATTTTCGGATTTCCTCAGGGAATGTCGTGGTTGGATCCGATATGCTTCTAGGAGGTGTGGGGGGGGCGGCTTCACTGGTCATGACGGGAGGCACCCTTAACATCCTGGGCGAGAAGAACTACATCGCCGCGTTTTCCAATACCAGGGCTTTGATAGACATTTCCGGTGGCATCTTCCGAACAGTAAGCCTCGATATTGGGGCAGGGGCAGGGAATGGCGAAGGGGGAGCATCCGTGGATATCCACAGTAACGGAATCCTTGAAACCAACTCCATTTATTACAACCAGTCGCAGGATCCCGACGGGCTCCCCACATCCATAACAATTCGCGATGGGGGCACGCTCCAGTTCACCTCCAGCAATCCCTATCTGGGAAGCAGCTATGCAGGTGCTGATCTCTCCGTGAGCAATGGGGTGATCTCCTACCGCAATGTTGCCGATGCCGACGTAGCGCTCGCAAAGCTTTTCCAGCATTTTACCTTTAGCGGAAAGAACTCCTTCCGCCTCAACAGCTCAGGCAATCAAAGCGTTGCCAGCTATGTCTTTGACTCCGGGCTCGGGGCAGAGAACTACGCCGCACTGGAACTCACCGGGACAAATTCCATTTGGCGGTCCACCGGCGTGACGACCATCGGTTCGGAGGGCCGGTTGACTGCGTTCGATGCCACTAACGCGACAATTGACGCGACACTGGTGAACAGCGGTTTGATCGAGGCGAAACAGTCCTCCGTCGTTTTTAAGAATACCGTTACCATCACCTCTTCGGGGGCTTTGAGTGGAAGCGCCTCGGAGCTTGAGTTTCAGGAGGACCTTATCATCCAGACCACCAATGTGGTCGACTCTGATTTTAGCGGGACAACCTTCCGCCTCAGCACGGGTGCGGATGGCCAGCACGTCGTCAACATCACCTCCAGCGCATTTCTTGAAGGCGGGCGCGCCGGTGGCGTCGACAACCCCTTCACGCTGGGTGCACTGACGATCAGCCAGGACAATCAACTCATCCTGGTTGGGGAAGAGGGCGTCAATGCCCTCTACGTCAACCTTCTCACCCTTGAAGGCTACGATGTTTCCGCCGAGGAACTGTACGCATCACTCATCAGCGCATTCGACTTGAGCGCGGGCGTTAATCTCTATTACAACGCGACGCTGGAGGGAAATGCGTTTCTCGGGGGGCT